>Ga0065711_1032628_pt1 | contig 26995 bp, 19 predicted proteins | sample Hoacrofraction12_FD_59098 | JGI IMG/M metagenome (GOLD analysis project Ga0065711, IMG submission 59098) | Hoatzin crop microbial communities from Cojedes, Venezuela - Epithelial fraction 12 v2 (version 2) | ecosystem: Host-associated > Birds > Digestive system > Esophagus > Crop | place... | reverse complement strand
CCCCCCCCAAGTTTTCAATCCTCTTAACTATTCCAGAACACAAGCACAGTTACTGCGGCCAGCGATAAAGAGGCAACTCTAAGCTGTCTGGATGTGCATAGCCACAGGAATAATTAAGCTGATTCATTTTCAGGCAGCAGGATGAGAAAGCGGCTGTCAGAGGCTTTAACAAGTATAAGCTTTGATACATCTTATCTCTTCATTTTCTGCAGAACTTAAAACCATTGTGAAAGAAGTTTGTGTTGCTGGGGTTTTGGGTTTCCTTTTTACTTTCTTTATTTTTTCAAACTCTTTTGGTTGGAAGGGACCATATAGATGATTTAGTTCCAACCCGTCTTACCATGGGCAGGGACACCTTCCACTGGACCAGGTTGCTCAAAGCCTCATCCTACCTGGCCTTGAACACCTCCAGGGTGGGGGCACCCACAGCTTCTGTGGGCAACCTGTGCCAGTGCCTCACCACCCTCACAGTAAAGAATTTCTTTCATCTATCTAATCTGAATCTACCCTCTTTTAGTTTAAAGCCACTACCCCTCATCCTATCACTACACGCCCTTGCAAAAAGTCCCTCTCCAGCTTTCTTGCAGGCCCCTTCAGGTACTGGAAGGCTGCTGTAAGGTCTCCCCGCAGCCTTCTCTTCTCCAGGCTGAACAGCCCCAACTCTCTTAGTCTTTCCCCACCGCAGAGGTGCTCCATCCCTCTGACCATTTCTGTGGCCCTCCTCTGGACCTGCTCCAACAGCTCCATGTGTTCCCTGTGCTGAGGGCTGCAGAGCTGGATGCAGGACCCCAGGTGGGGTCTCATCAGAGCAGAGCAGAACAGAGGGGAAGAATCACCTCCCTCGACCTGCTGGCCACACTTCTTTTGATGCAGCTCGGGATATGGCTGGTCTTCTGGGTTGCAAGCACCCGTTGCTGGGTCATGTTGAGCTTCTTGTCAACCAACATCCCCAAGTCCTTCTCGGCAAGGCTGCTCTCAATCCCTTCATCGCCCAGCCTTTATTGATACCAGGGGTTGCCCCAACCCAAGTGCAGGACCCTGCATGTGGCCGTGATGAACTTCATGAGGTTTACACGGGCCCGCCTCTCAAGCCTGTCCAGGTCCCTCTCAATGGCATCCCTTCCCTCCAGTGTGTCAACTGCACCACTTAGCTTGGTGTCATCAGTAAACTTGCTGAGGGTGCACTCAATCCCACTGTCCTTGTTGCCAACATAGATGTTAAACAGTGCCAGTCCCAATATCGACCCCTGAGGAACACCACTTGTCACTGGTCTCCACTTGGACATCGAGCCATTGACTGCAACTCTTTGAGCATGACCATCCAGCAAATTCCTTATCCACTGAGTAGTCCATCCATCAAATCCACGTCTCTCCAATTTAGAGACAAGGATGTTGTGCGGGACAGTGTCAAATGCTTTGCACAAGTCCAGGTAGATGACATCAGTTGCTCTTCCCTTATCCACCAACGCTGTAACCTCAATGTAGAAGGCCACCATTTTTCTAGTATGAACCAAAGTATCTTTCAGTCTGCAGACAATAGACTTGAAACAATGCAATGGTTTTGATCAAGCTGAGCAGTCTGTTTCCACGTGGTATCAGTATCAATATCATTATCCAGTTCAGTAGTGACTATCATTTTGCAGAAATACCTAGTATGAATAAATGAGCACACCTAGCAGATGCGACAATGGAGCTGAGAGGTAAGAAATGCGACAGCGTTCTGTTAGCTGCACTGATTATTTTTCCCTTGGATACACAGATCCTGATGTAAAACCACTAGACACCAATGAGGCCTCCAGTTCTCTTTTAACATGACTATTTATTTCTCCAGTTAAAACCAGGAAGAGTGGCAGAGGCTTTGGCTGGGAGCAAAAAGCAGCTTGAACTTGACTGAGAAAAAGACAAAAGGCTACAAAAAAAATCCATTGGAGAGTATTATGGCTAAAGGGACAGGCAAGAGGATGATTTTGACAATGAATGTTAAGAGACTGGAGTAGACAAAAGAAAAAGGAAGGCAGCTAGCAGGAAGGATGTTATAGATATGGAAAAGTGACCAGTGCAGGAACAGAGGTTCCAGCAGGGAGTATCAGCATGTGGAGGAAGGCATCTCTTTGATGGCTTGCAACAAAATAAATGAAGAGGTGGAAAAGTTTGGAGGCAAAAAAAAGAGGCTCTGACTCTGACAGATGTTGCATTTCTATAGAAAATGAAGGCTGAAGGAAAAGAAGAAATGAGATTTTGTTAGAAGATCAGTTAAAAGGAAATAGAAAAAGAAAGGGTGAAATATGGGGGAAATTACATGTTTATAAAATTACGGCTTGGGAAGCAGCTGATAGAAGGGAAACCTTCCTTAAGGACTGGCCTAAGGAACTGGAGGGTAAAATTGACAGTAGGAGAAAGGGAAGTGAAGAGCAGTCCTTTACAAACTTGAAATCCATGTGGATTTAGAATCATCATCAAAATACACGTAAACACTGTCCACAATCTCTTCAACCATTTTGGTAAAAGACAACATGAAAGCAGTCCACTGGCTTCTTGCAGGCCTAAAACCAGATGCTACCCTCAAATCCCATGGTTCCGTTCAAAACTATGCTAATCTAAAAACACAAGTCAAACACCAGTTATTTGGGTTGTATTGGGCTGAAACAGGAATGACTGAGAGACAGGAAACCTCTTCCCCACATTTAATATTTGCAGAATGCTATTCGCATCAGATTTAAGGAATAAATTTCTCTCCTGTTGGTGCTTTGTGTCTTGAGATAAGCAAACCAAGAAATAAATGCTGTGTGACAAAGCGTTTCTGCCCCAGTAAAATGATGTGCAAAGTTAATATGACAGTTTTTGTAAACTTCCTTGTTAGTTAACTGAAATCTTAGGTCAGCCAATATTACATTATTTCCCCCAATGTCTGACAACCTTCTCTGGCAAAAGAAAACATGCAGAAAATAATTTGTGGGTGGCATTTAATCCAGGGCTTTTCACAGACAAAATGTACTGATCTTCTCAAACAAAATGTTAAGTGAGGGGAGGGGGAAAAATGAGGAGATATTTGTATCCTTAGTCATATACCAATGTAATAATTAACACGTCAAATAACACGCTTGTGAACTCTAAAGGAAAATAATACGAGAGTTACCCATGATTAGGAACATACATTTGGGTGCTGCTTTCCTTAAAATACACAATTACATTAAATGGCATACACTAAATGAAAATTAACTGTAATACACTGGCAAACAGCTGGTTCTACAGAAGGAAAGCAAGGATAAGATTCTAAGAGCTAGCTTTTGCCATAGGAAAGTGTAAAAACCAAAGAACTCAAGCTCTGGGTATAAATGATGAATAAAAAAAGACTATTTCATTCAATCCAGTTATTTCCACGTCCTTCCAGTTATTGTAAACGATACGGCTGAACATCCAGGAACCATGCAAAAATGCAGTTGTGCAGATGTGCTGTTCCTCTGAACAAACCATGTGTTACTATGCATCATAATTTTTAAGAAATAAGCTATAGTAATTTTTAGGTAAAACCTTGTTCTCACATTCATGTCACTGAATAAAGCAGTGAGCTGAAAAACATGTCTACAGAACACCAATTTTTCAGTATCAATAACCGTTCCAAGGGACAGTTGAATTGATATCAAAGAGTCCAGTCAGTGCCACAAGAATAAAAATAGCTGCGTGAATTAACTGAATGATTCACAAAAATACATGAAGCAATGAAAAGATTAAATCCATCGTGACTTGTTAGATGCTAGCTATGAAAATCATTCTGTAAATCCAGAGCTCACAAATTACTGACTTGACAGACCATAATAAGTGCTGTCAGGACTATTACAAACCAAGATCTGCTTGGAACTGCCAAACATACACAAAAAGTCTATGTCCAAGAAAAAGAAAAAGGAAAAAATGTTTTCATTGCCATTTTAAAATGTTGTGAAATTATTGCAGAATACCTTTTGCAAATTCTGAATTTGTGCAGTGTAGTCCAATGAGATCTTTGCCTCAGGTAGTTATCACTGCCCTAGTCATATAAAAAAAAGCAAGGCATGTTATTTTTCCCCCCGAGTTGTGGTACGTAACCAAGCATATAAGGAATTCAACTAGACTATTCTTAGAAGCAGAAAAAGCACAGATGACATGTTTTGCCATATCTCATTCTAAAAATTGCAGTGGAATGGTTTATGGCTTCAGAGACCTATATTTTTAATTGCTGCAAAGGAGCAATCTTTTCTCCCCCAGATCAAAGCGAAGCTTTTTTGGGATCTATACGCAGTAGGGGAAAACAAACTACGCCCCAGGATACATAGCAGTGATTTATCCGACACCTAATACTAACATTAACAATTCAAAAGCATTCAATCACCTCACTTCAGTTACAAAATCGATTTGCTAGCCAGAGAAATCAGGAACAGAACAAACCAATCAGGTTACCCAATCCTTTGCTTCAGGAATAGGATACTCTTCCACAAGCACAAGGCAAGTAATCTACAGCTATATGAAATCTTAACTAAAGACTTATCAGTGACCATCACACCTGCGTAGACTGGTCCCACTGCTCCATCCCCTTCACTACGTGTATAGGAAACACCCGAAAAAATCACTTCCTTTCCTCTGGTGAATGCTATGTCAATACCACACTCTCAGTTTTGTTTCTTTCCCCTGTTCCTTTTACTCATATCAAATCAGAGCCAAAGGAAATTTTCTCACAGAAGGATTAAGACAAGATTGCAGTATTTGGCTTCAAGTTTACTTCCCACTATCGATTTGAAACTACCAATGACATACACAGAAACACATACATCTCCAGAAACACATTGATCCTGACAAGGAGGGTAAATAATGTCTTAAAATAGTGTTCTTTCCAGTAACCAACTAGTGACTTATTGATGGAGAAAGGCTTACAGCCTTCTGGTGATGAAAGACCTTTTCTCTAGTAACTTCAATGCTATCACTGCACTTTTATCCATACTATCATAAATCACTGCACTTCTTTCCATATTGTCCTTATCCACATTTCTAATAAGACGCAGACTCCTCCCTCCCTACAACTCTGTGACTATTTAGTTAGTGTTTTGGGGTAGGACATCTATTTAGAATTAAATGCAAGCTATTTGTTTTCCTTTGAAAGGTTAGAGTCGAATTATGTGCATGCCAGATTGCAGCAGTCAACAAAACGAACTATCAGACTCATTCTGAAATTCCCCTACTGTCTCACACGTGATTACACAAAGGATTTGCTTTGGTAAATTTGCTCAGGTCCAGAAAGAAGCCAAATGGAAGATGTCATGCTACAGTGAACATGGTCCAGGGGCACAGACAAGCGTGTCCAGACACCTGTTTCACATGTTGGTAACAAGGAGTCTAGAACTGAGGCTATGAGGATGCTACTCCCCCTTTTGAATCTTCTGCTGTATTGGGTAGTTACAGTGCAGCAAGAGCACGTGAGGCAATGAAAGCGAAAGTTTCCGTAAAAATCTTCGACTATTTCACCCTATTGGAAGTCAGGCAGAAAGGGGGAAGAAATTCTTTAAGGGAAAGATTGATGGGAATGACGCAACTTGTGTTTCTCTGTATGAAGTGCTCGCAGAGTCAATGCGGTGCAGCCAAGGGGAAACCACTGGGTAGAGGTGATGGGCAGCAGGTGGGAGGGGAATGGTAATACAGAGGCTGCAACGCCAGGGATAAATAAAGATTTGCAGACGGAAAGATGATGATGGCCTGACTTGGAAATGACTGTGTAAATAAAACAGATCTGGAACAAAATTCTACCTGATTTTTAGGGTAAAGGGTGTAAGCCTGGATAAACCTGGCACCAATATGGAGCGGATATTTTCTATAAAATGAGATACACCCAGTATTTAAACTCCAGACTCTTTTGGAAACCCCCATACCCTCTCTTGCATCAACAACGCATCTGACGGAGAGCAGTCAGCCATCTCTGGCATCTTCTCCAAATAGGTTCCTCCTATTACTGTGTTTCCACCGAAAAATAGAGCTTTCCCAGTTTTCACTGAGCACTGCCAAGTCTGTCCAGCAGAAGGCAGATGCCTGTGCTGTCACTGCCCCACACCGCTGCACAGCCAGTTCAGCAAGAGCAATTTTCCCATACAAAACCACTTTTTGTTTTTATCTGCTTCTGCCTAACTCCCGTCACAGACTAGCATTTCCCTGACCTTCCTTTTTTTAATTTTCCTTCCTTTTTTTTCTTTCTAGAGTTAAAATGCGCTCCCAGAAGCATACTAAATGAACCCAAATATCACAGCATAAGCCACACGCGGAATCATGTAACTTTCTGTTGCAGAGGAGAGACAGGCCGGGGGAAGCCTCATAAGGATGCCATTATAGTAAGGGAGAGAAAAACAGCAGCTCCCCACGGCAGCTGTGAAGCGGGCGAAGTGCCCAGGGGCCCCGCGGCGAGGGGCAGCGAGCGCCGGACCGCCGGTTTCCATGGAGGAGTGAGCTGGGAGGCAGGAGGGATGGCTCGCAGGAGGCACCGCTGCTGGCCACCGGCACGAGGAGGAGGATGAATACCTCCCGTTACTTCACCTGCCCATCAGCACCCACGTCTTCACGGGGCTCGGTTCCAATTTGCTTACAGCTTCTGCTTCCTCGGTCCCATCGCTTCTGGGAGAGGGCCACAGCTCGCGATACCTCTCGCCATGTCTTGTTTGGTGGGCTCAGTGGTTTACAGGAGCACAAAATGCTAGGGTTAAGCTTTACACAAATAAAAAAAAATCCGGTGAAACAACACGAGCTCAAAGCTGACTGATCTGGCACCCTCAGGTCTGCAAACAGGCCCTGCAAACTTCTTTTGCATGTCATGAATCTGTGCCAAATTAAACGTGAGCTTAAGAGAGTTGCTGTTGCAGCTCACAGCCATTACCTACTCAGCAGACAAAAGTGATGGCTGCTGGAGAGACAGCGCATGGAGAGCAGGGCTCAGCCAATTGCCATTATGATTTTGTACAGGTAAAGATAAGAAGCTGCTATCCTGATCCAGTACTGATCAACATCACTGTATCCGAATCCTGCATCAACATATAAGCAGGGCACATACTTGCTACAGATTAGAATATTATTGGAGTGAAATTAATTCCAACAACCCACAAGGTTCCCGTGCACCATGCAAACCAATGTTTGGTCTTCGGAAAGCAGCACGCACCTGCCTCGTGTCACATTGTCTCTGCTACAGAATGGGTAAAAAAAGTATTTACTGTATTTAGCTTATGGTAAGGCTACAAGACCCTTCCAACGCTTCTAACGCACACCTGAGTTCATCAGATAAAAGGACTTTTGTAGGTGCAAAATACTATTATTAGCTTGGTTCCCATTTTTGAAAGTTGTCAGAAGAAAACAGGGGAGGGAAAGCTACCTATTAGAGCTCCTTGGGAAGGCAGTAAACTATTCCAATAGAAATCTGGGCTAAGTAGCACCATTTTTAAAATAAAAGATACATGAGGTGAAAGTACAAAGGTCAGCAAACTGCTTGTTGTCATCTATGCAAACCCAAGTCCTCAGAATTGCTATTTGACACTGAGATCCCCACACGCAGTGGGGCAGAACCCAAAGATAGGTAAGTACGTCCCTATGAAAACAAAACTATAGTTTTTTTCTTGATGATTCACAGCAAATATACCTAGCACAGCCCTTGATATAGACTCTGGCCTGCGCTGCAGCAAGGACAACTGGTGGGGGGTCCTTCACTTGTTGGGCACAACGCCAAGGTCCTCCCTCCCTTCCCAAAGGACCAGCCGCCTGCCCTCCGTGAAGCATCTGCAGTACGTTGCTCATAGAACTCACAGATCCCAAGTCGGTGGCACCCACATAAAAACCATAGGCAGCAACTAAACGTTTCTCCAAATCATCAGCTGGCGTTACCGACAGAGATGGCAACACAGCCAGTTTGGATGCAAGCACTTCCCAACAGGATGTTCAAAATACGACCAGTGGAGCTGCTCATTAGGAACACCCCCATTAGCCGTGACGCAGCGCTTTCTGTTGAGGAAGGAACCGAGGGGAAAACAAGCCAGAGAATTCCCTAACAGCATATTGTCCCCGGAGCTCCCGGGCGCTCGGCTGCCACGCGGACCCTGGCCCCAGGTGCCCTGCGGCACGGCTGGCAGCCACGGGAGGCCAAGGCTGCAGAGAAAGCGGCTGCTCCAATCAGGCCAGCTTTTCACTGCGTGCACAATGGGGTCTAGTGGCTGCAAAGGAAAAAGGCAGATATTTAAGAGGGCTTGAGCAACGAGAAGGAAAGTGCCGCTGCTCTAACAGGTTTTGCTCAGGCAGCAATGGCAGCCTAACTTCACCAAGCGAGAGAAGAACAGTACAGCTCCCTGTGCACGCAGAGTCTTCATGTGGGCTAAGTTCACATACTTCCTCTATCAGCAAAAAAATCTCCAGCTTACACTCATTTTCAGGACTGCTTTCCACTGCCGCAGGGTGACTATCAAAACAAGATAACAAAAAGAGAAAACAAGGGGCCAAACTGACCCCGCTGCTACTGTAATCAAGTCGAGGGAGACTGGGAAACAACTCTGGTTCCTCAAAATTTAAGCTCTTCCTGCCCTGCTTCACAAAGTAGAGAGATAAAGATAAAGCTTGAGGAGAGAGAAATAGATCAAAGACCTGAAAAGTATTTATGTCTAGATAGGAACATGTGAGAAGTCCCACTGAACTCCAGACTCAAGTTAAGAACCCGGTAACCGCTCCATTCAAAAGTCAGTATATTCCAAGAGACAGCAGGCAGTGGCTGAAAAACCATCAGTTAGCAGGGACTATTGCAAATAAGCCTTTCCACATCCATGTATAGGTCTAGCATGCAAGAGGCTTGAATCTGGATTGCTATTGCAACAATATATCTACCACAGGCACTATCAATTCACTTGGATTATTTTTTTTCCTTATCTCAACCTCCCATTCACAAAAATAGTCCACTAAAATGCATTCTGAGGTCCTTTTGTTAACATCGGCTAGACTTTAGGGCATTTAAAACATTTATCTAAAGAAGTTACAGATCTCACTGTGAAAAAAATAGATAAAAAATTACCCTCAACCTCCTCCTCAAAGCACTTTAACAGAAGCTTTATTTATTTTTGGATTTTTGGAGGACTGCAGCCCACATGTTATTTGTCTTTTTCATCTTTTTGGTCAGTTTGTCATTTTAATCCTTTTTCTTTTCCTGCTTGGTGCCTCCAGACCCACTTCTTAAAATAAAGGAAGCCACTAACAAGGAATCATCAGCAAAAAGGCGGCATCAGGAATATTTCCTCATTTGAAGACTAGACCTACTTAAGAGAGTCAGTAACAAATTAACAACAGAACATCAGATATAGGATGGCCTGGAAAAAAATTAATAAACCAAATAATCAGTTTCTAATGGGTTTTATACACTGGTCAGCAGAGAGCTGCCAATGACAACACTTTCATGCATATCCTATTCATTATTAATTGTGGCTAGCAGTGAAAAGAGGTGCAACCAACTAGCAAAATCTGTGTATGGATAAGAGACTTCCTACGGTAGGAAACATCTCCAGGGTGGTGGGTGATACCCGGCAAACATATCCACTATATGTAAACCTCTGACATTAAAGTGCTCTCAGCTCCCAATAGGCTTTAGGGGGCAGGGGGCACTCCGGTGTCGGTTCAGACTAGATGGGTATGGGATGGGCACTAAAGGACAATTTGGCAGGAAAGTGGATGTGGCCTCTGTGACTGGAGACAGAGGCCACTGATCACGCAAACTTCTCATCCCACCAAGAAGCTCCTTCTGCTTTCAGCTTCCCTTTGTACTTAGGCATCACTTGATGCCCCCAAACTGGGACCTGGGTGTCGAGGAGGGACGACAAATCAATAGCCAAATGCAGCTAGGTGAGAAGGGGGAAAAAAACATCTCAACAGACAACTTAAAAATGAACCCTCCGAGCGCAGCAACCAGAGCAGCCCGCACATGGAAGCAGCACCAGCAGCTGAAACTCTGGCAGGGAGACTCGTGTGGGAGTTGTACTCGCACTCGCTGAAGGGCTGTGGGCAGGTGGGAGGAACCTCGCGTTGCTCGGGGAAGGGAAAGCGAAGAGAGGGAACAGGAGCCCTATTGTGATGTGCCTATGGTGGGGAATATCGAGGATGCAAATTCTCACACTTCTCCCTCTTCGTTCTTTGTGTCTGGTTGAAGAAGCCTGCTCGCTGGTGGAGGGTATTACTGGGTCAGACTCATCTCAGGCTCTGGCTACGTAAAACAAATGCATTTTTATCGATGAGGAATACCATTACTAGGGCACGGTGCCTCTGCAGCAAGCGCATGCCTCCCAGGGCCAGCGCAAAGCGAGCCTGCGAGGGTCGGGGTGCTGCAGCTGCAGCACACCCCTGCGCCCCGCCAGCCCCCAGATCGTGCACACCCAAATGGGGCAGGCAGCAGCAGAGCCGGGCGCCCTCCATACGTTTCTTCCCAGCGTGGTGACTGCCAGCATTTCCAAGGGGGCACCTGACAACCACTCCCCCTTAGTCAGAGATAAAACCTAGGGTCAACCTCCTTCTGCTGCAACTCTCAGCCTGCCCGATCAAGACGCCTCTACTCACCTTTTCTCCCACAGTCCCAACCCCACCTTCCCATTCCAAGGATTTAAGATATTACAGTCCAGCACCTCCAGCACCTCTGTCAGCCTCATTCTTCGCAGACTATCGCTCTTATTGCAACTGCTTAATAAACACTCCATTCCCTCAACACCTTCCCCTAGCCGGGAAAAGAGGGAGAAGGACTCCTCGCTGTTCACAAGGATGCTGAAGGCTTGAGGGGTGAAAGGGATGGATGACAGCTGGACCAAAGGGATCGCTGCACGTTCCCATTGCAACAGAGTCTCTGGCTCAAAGGTCCAGCAAAGCACTCGTGTGCTCGCAGACAGCAAGCACTTCTCGCGGGGCAGCAGAGTGTAGTGGCACTGTGGGACCACCTCTGCTAGTGGGCCAAGGAAGAGCCTTTTAACCACGGGCTCCCGCAAGCAGCCCTCCCTTACACAGCCCAGCCTAATGTCACCTGTTACCTAAAGCTAGCTGTGTTTGCTGGGCCCTTTTACTTGCCTTGTCCTCCTGTGCTTTTCCAGAGATGCTTTGCTCATCCTCGAGCAAGAGCCACACATAAAATAACGGTGCCCCTGTAATTCTCCTCCCTGCTGTTCTTTTCTCCTTCTTTAAAATGCAAGCTCCTATTCTGAATGACTGTAGCATAAGTAGGTGCGACAGAGTTGTGCCATTTTTTCCTCCTAAACCATCAGGCAGCCTGTTTCCAAGTGCAAAAGCCAACGCCTGGCACACACATTGGTTGTACAGAACAAATGCGGCTGCAGCACTAACACCTCTGATGCACACATGGATGCGCTGGTGGGGAGCCCCTCTCCAAAAAAGAGGTTCGCTTTGATTTACAGAGAACATTTCATTTCTAAGGACTGCAAAATACCTTATTCTACCAAAAGAGCTCAGTAGTGTGCACTGCACACTTTCCCCCTTCATTTTACCTTTCCTTGATGGAAGAAAACAAGTTTTAGGCTCCACTGGACAGAAAATAGAATGCTAGACAGGATAGACAGCTTTCGATTTCAAAGAGATGATAAACCTGCATATCTAACGACATGTCTTTCAGACTTCCTAAATACACTCATTGGAAGGAGCAGATGTTAAATTTCCAGTTTCCATCTTACTAAAAGCAAGAAGGGGGGAAAGCTTTTCCACTCCTGAGATGCTCCAAGACTCGGCCAGCTGAGACCACTTCTTACTTTAGACTTCTGAGTACAATGCAAATGTGTCTATGTACAGCTGAGAGGGAAATCTGCTCTGTGCAAGCACATTTCTCTCCGTATTTGTAGCTGTACCCTACAGAAGCCAAGATGGTAGCTATGTGAGTGGCACAAGAAGAATCGGCTTTGATGATACCACGTGTCCCCTACTCATAAATCTCCGTGACTTTATCCATCCATCCCAATTCCATAGGTTCTGCAGCAAGTAACTCCTGTTTTATTTTATGAAGACAACTAATCAAGCAATATTCCAAGTATCTTTACTGAAACAATAAATAATTATATTTTCTTTCATTTCCACTAGAAAGGACTGAAATCCCCAGATAAACAAAATTGCACATCAAGCCTAAGTCCGTCCCAAGAGAGGCAAAGACTCAGTCTCAGGCTAGTAAAAGGTTTCCTAGACAACAGAATATCAGAGCTTTAAGCCTGGAAACGAGTAGGTCAAAGACATTGCAAGAGTGAGATTCCTGCCTTTTAAGGGCTGACTGTGCTTACTTCAAGTCAGGCAGAGTCAAAAGCTGTTAAAATGACAACAGTTTCACCACTAGGAATGTTAAGTCATTCTTGTAGCTGTTTTACATCAGTTAGAATTAATCTTTCCTTCCCCATGAGCCGTGGACATTTGGACTAAAGGTTAATCAGGCAGGCTGCCTTTTAGTTGCAGGAATGTATTTTTAAACTTCCTAATTCACTGCAGAAATAAGATTTTTATAATACTCGTGCCCTTCACACAGTGGCATTAAGATTTTATAATCACTCCTATGAGTGGCCTGCATAATTACACTGTGCCTTCGTCCTTCCTGGACAGTGGGGCCATTGCAAGCTCATACAGACCACTTATTTGCTGTGCTGTCATTTATCTTTTATACCCACAACACACAAACAGTAGCAGGTAGAATCACATAGAATACGTAGGAAAAGAAGAGCTGAAAGGAAAAGGGCAAAGTGAGTTTAAAAAGCTAACTCTGGTGCTGATCTGCTTGCTCACCTACAGCTGCACCACTGCTATGGGGCCCGTTCAGCCACTGTATATCATGAGAACAAAAGCCAATAAATACAGGCAGTTTTATACTTTGCAGGACACAGTAATGATTTCACAGGGCTCCTTTTCTACGTACTTAGGAAGTTCAAAAAATACCACATGGAAGAGCAGCTTCCATCCTCTTCTGTGCTGGAGCCTTCCCCCAGTCACTGGGGCAATCTGCACTCTGCTGTGTTGTGACTGAGGCCCTTTTTGCACAAGGGTGAACTGGAAAGGTCAGTAAAGGGGATAATTTCAGTTTAAAGGTGATTAAAAGTACAGGTAAACCTCAGTTAGGAAAACAGGTGAAACACAGACAACCCTGTCTACACACAGTACTGGTACGTCTATGCTGGTTACCCAGTTGCTACCTTGCTCATGCCCAGACACCACGCACTATTCTTACGCGTTTTCTCTCTCGGCCCCTTCAGCCCCCGTACACGTGAAGTAGCATGAGCAGGGAATCATTTCCCCATTCTGCATGGGGCAGAGCCTAACTAACCCGCTTCTGCACAAGAGCAGTCCTCAGACCAGTCCCACGGGTAGCTCCTTTTGACCTCCTCCCTTGTCATCACCAGGGCTCCATAACCAACTTAACAATGGTTCTACATCATTATATGTGGCCGTCATTTACGCCACCTGGGCCCATCAGCAGCAAATCCCTATCCTTAGGAAACATGGTGATATTACCTTGGGCACAGAAAGAAGTTTGGGAAATACAGCTGCTCCCAAGAAACTCAGGAAAAATGTCTCCATCCAGACCGTGCTCCCAAGCCACCCTGCTCATTGCAGCAGACAAATTACCTCCTGATTAAATTCTGTCCCAACAAACGTCCGGAAGGGCTGCCAGACAGCAGCAACATTTGTTTAATCAGAGCCTCTGGAAAATTGAACACTTTTAGTGCCTGTGATAGATATCACCTTCCTCCTCCTCTCTTCCGCTGTTTCCCAACCACGGTGCCAGAGCTGCTCTCCTCCTCTGCAGCACAGTGAAGAATGGAATACAGATGAACAATTCAGAGCCAATAAATCAATCTTATATTTACTTATTTTTGCTTCTTCCTCAGCTTTCCTCCCACTGCTGTCCCCTGCCGCACAAACACACATGTGTGCAAGTACTGCCTTGGCTAGGTCAGCAGGATTTTTTTATGCTTTTGTCCCACAGTACGTAACAAATTAACCTCACCAGTATCAAGACTCTCACCAATGCCTTTGCACTCTGGCTGCTACAACACCATCTGTGTTCATACTGGCCTCTTGTGAACTGAATGCAGGGATGCAAAGGACAGTTACGAATTTTATAGTATACTCTTGCCCCTTTCTAAATAGTTTTTTTCTTTTTAGAACATGATGTTCAGCTAAGACTAATCAAGGAAGACCTACTCAGGGAAGAGCTAATTAAAAGGTTTTTCCCAATACTCTTTGGGATAGCCATTTGGCAAGAGATCTGGGGAGCATACAACTCGCTAATTTGGTTGCAGAATACTCCCTGCAAGGCCCTGCTACACAAAACTATCACAGTGAGGACGGTTATGAATTCTGCTTGACTTCTAGTTGAAAGCTAAGCAATTATTTGCTGTTAAAAGAGAAACAGTATTTCACTCTTCACTGGATGTTAAGAAGTATTAACAAAAAGAAGTTTCCTTCTCAATCCTCCCAATCACAGAAAGCACCTGTGTCTGGGCAGAGAGGATCACAGTACACACACAGCTCAGAAAGGAAAGGTTTTTCCTGCTTTTTCACTCTTTGGAGGGAGGAAGACAAGACTGACCAGGATTCACAACTTCCTAAACAGCTGTTCGCAGCTGCTGATGGGAACAGAGATGCTTGTTTCTGTCAATACAGGACCCATCCTACGGGCTTTTACAATGTTCATCTGCCAGTTTGCTGTGCCTCTGTCTTTTCTTTTTTTTTAAAAAAAGCACTAAATTGCTATGATCTTCCACACAACTATCATTTAAATGAAAGTGAGGTATTTTTCAGACATGTCCAGAGCACTCTGATTCAAAAAGGATTTTACAGCCATTTTTACTGTGAGAAAGCTGCTAAGAGTTCCTCAGGAAGGAAAAGAATGCACGATTCTTTCTGTGCAACCTCAAATGTGTCAGAGCAGTGAAATAAACGATGCTATTTCAGGCATATCGTGCCGTATTATTTTTGGTAGTTCCCAGCAGTTTGGTAAAACAGGAAACGCAAACCACCACCGTGAAAAGTTCTGTTACACTTTCTATAACCAGTAGCACACATGGATTTTTGCCCAGTGATGACGGTATTTATCATCTCAGGTGTTTGGTAGACATGCTTGTTTTATCGTGGTCACCAGAAATACCTGCAATAGCAAAACATCCCATTCAAATAGAAGCTAATCTGCAACTTGGGAATGCGGCTTTGTAAATGTGACAGGGAGCACGGAAGTCTGTACATTAATCATCGGAAAGGTCATATTAACAAACATATCAGTGGGCACTAGAAGGGGCTTTTAGCTCTGGTTGATTCCCTTGCACTCATGCTCTGATATCTCTCCCGAGCAGGGCAGGCTTGTACTGAGTCAGAAACTCTGAAATCTGATGCTCACTAGCAACTATACACATTATGTACAAACCAGAATTGTGCAGTCTTCTCACCCCCAAGCACCGAAACAGGAGAAAAAAGTAAAGGAAAAACACATTAGTAAACAAGTGCCCACAGCACAGCCAGATAGTCACCAGATAAGATGGTGCAATCTTCAAGCATATTTTAGAGCAGGACTGTTCTAAATGCTAATGTTTTCTGCTGCAACTGCTGTAATACCTCTGGCAAAACTCTCTTTTGGGGTAAATAAGCTTAGCTCCATTGAGTACAATTAACAGTATCAATTGATCCCAACGAAGTTTTGGCCAGCTTGTATCTGGATGAGCTAAAAGATATATGCAATCTGCTTTGTAGATGTTTTGTTACATCATGAGCCACTATGCTGAGGGAAATCTCTAGGGAATAGGCCTCAGAACTATGTTTTCTCTTTATGCTTTTAACAGGAATGCGCATCAAATGTAGCTTGTCAAAAGAGTTCTTTTTTTCTTGTCCTTGTCTGAACTGAGATTGTTCCAGACGGATGAAGGAGGTGAGCATCTCCTTTTGCAGCTACTGTTATTGTCCAGCTATGGCCAATATTGCGGAGTGCTGTGGCCAAAGGACAACTGTCCATATCTATTACAGAACAGCGTCTAAATTTGCTCTCTAGCTTGACAAAACCAGAGTGCAATGCCTACTAAACCTTTTTTACTTCAGGTAACTTTTTTACTGAGGTAAGTTACAGATCTCCAAACCACCTTAGACTAGCATCTGGCTAAGACTGGTGGACACTGAGAGGTAGGGAATCCATCTCTCAGGGTGACTAATTTATCAGTCTTTACGTCTCCATTCATTTGATCTTAGAAATAAGCCTTAACAACCTATAATGGGCCTTCAGCAATTGTATTCAACAGAAGCAAATTGGAAAAAATGCAGGAAATGGGGGAAATTATAACAAAATAGAACAAACTTGACATTCTCACTAAAGGACAAGGGAAAAGGTCTAATGCTCCTGACCAAAATTCCCTCTTTCTCTGTTTACGATCCATCTCTCACCCATATAAATCTGCATAGGGGTTCATATATCCTCCACTAGACAAGGTCAAGACAACAGTAATTGTATCTTACAGCTGGCTCCACGTCCTAAGTTGTACATGAGGCAATTTTGGAATAACTTTCTCCTCTCCAGTCATAACTGCCTGCAAGAAGAACAGAGCTCATCTTCTATGAGAAAAGGAGCAGCATTTTGTGGCTACGTAACTGCAACAGGCCTTACTTTCCTTACTGTACATGCAATAGTATAACTAACCTGATATTACCTTAAAGGTGATCATTGGGCAGAGTTTTTTTTTTTAAAAGATAATTAATGTCAGGGTGTACTGTCAGCTACTGAAACTCCTTAATTTTTATTCTGAATACAGGATATACATCCAGATAAAGATATATGCCTACAGTACAAATTATAGACATGATCATCAGAAGGGAATTAACGCATACCTAGACACATGCACATATAATACACAGGGCCCAATTTATATGCGTTTAAGTTTTAGCCATAGGTGGGAGCGCACTCATGCTGTAAGCGTGGTATTACTGTGGGAACATATTGAAGATACAGATGCTGCCTTAGGCAGCCTTTCTTCCCACGCAAATCCTTCTTTGCCAATACTTGGACCAATCTGCATGGATGTAAGGTGCTGAGATAGAGAGTAATGCAGGCTCACACATGCTTCTTGTGTCTGCTCCAAGCCTGCCGTGCAACATTCTTCTCCCTAGTCTTTGCCACAAAACTGGCAAGGTAGGTTTTCTCAGGTTAGCTACATGCTGGGGGTTTGGAAGATTGTAAAATCAAGTTCAAAATCAAGTTCAAAATTGAGCTAGCAGCAATTTTTCTCTACCCATCTACAAATGCATTAAAAGGTGGTGTGAGCCAAGTCAGAGAATGTTAGTACCACGACTGGTAGAGGACATTTGAAATTGCATATGGAAGAATGTAGGTCCTGAGCCTGACGGCGTAATGATGTGTTTGAACTGTGGTGCTCTGTTCAGACAGAGACTGAATGGACATTGACTTCCTTCCCTGACAGCTAACAAGACACCAAAATAACGAAGGCTCTTGCCAATGCCCAGCCATAATTAGTCAAAAGCTTGAAACACCCAGAGACAATAAAGGTGCACACATATTTGTGTTCCCTAATGTAGGTATGATGTCCAATCTGCCACATTAAAATATGTTATCCCTGCATCTACCCTTGTGACACACACTATAGTTGTCCTTTTTTTTCTTTTTTTCTAGTACTGCTTTCACAATGTCATTTTCACTCTTCAGATATCAAACCCACTGTCTATAATCTCACCCCTTCTTCCTTGTTTGAGCTTTCCAAGACTGTTTCTGGAGCTGATGGAAACCAAAAAAGAATGTCATGCTGCACTGTCAAGTAACTCACTCCTTGATATTTTCACCCCTATTGCATCTAACAGCTGAAAGTCTATTCCACAAGCTTCCCAGGAAGATGGGCGCACAACCTCTCTTCCCACCCCCCCCCACTCCACAGTCCTGTTTCTGCCAGCTACACTGAACACATGAGAATGACAGTACCCTCCCAGCCATCCTCTTGTTGTTTATACAACAGTATGTTGCCACATGTGCTGATCACCAAGTAAGCAAGCAAGATACTTCCACGCTGCGAAGACTTGCAGTTTAGATGAGGCAAATGACAAGGTGGAACATTCTCATGAGGAAAAAGAACTCTCAAGGCTGTACAGCAGCTCCACGCAAGTTGGACTGGACTGCCCCTAAGGTCCTAACCTCTTGAAAATTATGCCTCTCCTTCTCCACAAGGGACATTACAGAAGCCACAGTTTCTCGTAGCATAAATGGAGCCCAGCAAATGTTCAACCACTCAGAACACTGAACTCTGTGGAGTCCTGCGAGTTCTGACCCTAAACTCACTATGAATACTAAGGAGAATAGGTTTCAGTTTATGAAAACATGGTAACTATAGAATACTAGCTATCAAAAATGTACATATTTGGGCCAACAGGTGAGAAGAGCCCCTGAACCACTGTTCTTGCCCACGCTCATCATAGCACACTCTGCCACCCATCAGTCACTAGAGCACAGCTTCGCCTCCAGTGAATCACCTCTCAAGGCCAACAACTAGCCTTTCAAATGGTCAGCTTCCCAAATTGTTATGAAGGATTAAAAATCAGCACGGAGGAAAGATGAGATGCAAAGAATCTTTCTTATTTCTTTATCTTCCTGAATAATTCTTGCTTACTAAACTTGTATGACTTTCAGTTTCACTAGGGAAGATCCCTATTGTCACACTCCAGAAACCAACTAAGCATCATCATGTTTCTTGCTACTCTTGAAAAGACTGTGGATCGAGCTTACAATTGACATGGACTGCTTATGATGGCTTTCTGTTTTGCTCCTGGCTCTAGGATCTCTGGGAACAGTTGTTTGACTCATCTTTAGGAGGACAAAACCAGATCAGCAGAACTTTGGAGGAACTAAATCTTTGTCCCCAAAAGCGTCATCATTACAATTCACCCGATTACTACATGAATTACAACTAAGATTGCGCTGCTGGCAAATGGGAGTATTTTTCACATCCAGGTTACTTGAGATGCTGATCTACTTCAAAAGCCACTGAAGACAGACTTCATTCATCATGCTGGAGGGCAGACTTCACACTGGTAAAAGACCTTCTGCTTCCTTTTTCTCCTCCCAGTGAGTACTGCCAATACCTGAAATGAAAGTGGAGGACAATGTTCCTCCTGGATCCAGCTGGCATAAAGAGCTGTCACAGAATGGAGGGAACGTGTAACCTGGAACACGCAGCTGAAGTTCGTAATGAACAAAAGGGCAAATTCTGCAGTCAAATTTGCCCAGCCATTCTGATTTTAGTGAGACTATCCCGATAATTGAAGGAGTTTATTTGAATGGATTGGTGCCCAAATGCTCTGGGCACATAAGCAGTCTGTGAGAAGAATAACTGGGAGGATATAAACACAAACAGGAGAAAGCAACATTTCAGCTAAATATTAGAAAAATAATGTCAGGTTGTGGAATCACCTTCCAACACAAATGGAAGAAATAGCCCAGGCTACTTAAAAATTAGCTGGACAAATCACATGACAAAATCCATGCTCACTGAGGACTGGACAACACGACCCAAGAAGTCTTTTGTCATCCACAGTGCACATAATTCTATCCTAATTACAGATGTAAAACATATTAAGCTTAAGTAAAAATGTAATTCATTATATTCCACTTTGGGTGCATCGCTTATTTAATGGGATGTCTCCTAGGAAAGCAATTTAGTAGTGCAGCCAATAACATCGTCTTCTGTTTAACTGGGACAGAATTAGCATAAATTCAACTTAATGGGGACACATTTAGCTAAGACCAAGTAAATGTGCTACATCACAGTAAAATTCTACAGTCCTGAAGTTTTATAACCACCATATGAGACTAGAGCAAAAGTGCATATATAAAATACCTGATTAACAGAATGGGTGGTTTTAAGCACAGTGGTGCATTTTTCATTGCTATTATATTCTGTTGCTATCATTTGAGGCATTTTTAGATCTTTTTTTCAATGGCCTCTTCACTTCCTTGGTATGGGTACTTATCAGAATGAGCAACTTTCCAAGTACTTGTAAGTACTGTTCCACTACCATATGGAAACCCATGCCTTGTTATCACCTTGGACTGGAGAAGAGGTGGTGGGTAACTGCTGGGGGTTTGGAAGATTGTAAAATGAATCAATCTTCAGCAATCTCCCAGAAGCATGTAGATTCTGATACAATTGCTTCTAGTAAACCCTGTTAAATTATGGAAAATGACCTTCTCACGTTTTCCAAATTTTCCTGCTCCTCAGAAAGATGAAACACCCATCCAAAAATTAATCTGTCAGCCTGGAGATCTGGACAAATGCTACTATTTCCTGTTGGTAAAAGAAGAGGTCCAGGCTTTGTTAAAGGGTACAAGCAATCCATTACGAATAGACGATCTAGAACCCGCAGAAGCAGGTTACTGCAAGAATGACTCAGGCAGTAATCATCACAACATACTTATAAATAGCATAGAAAAGCATTAATTCAGAATGACTTCTCACCTCATAAAGTCACCATATAGAGCAAGCCATGTGCCAGGGAGTCTGTGTAGTCTGTTACCTGTCTCCTATGCCAATCCTTGAAGGAAAAGTTCATCATGCTCTAAGTAATTATAGGAAAGTGTTCTTCTAATCTTAGATGTGGACATCTAATTCCTTGCAGACTGGCAGTGACAGATTCCCTACAGTTAACTCTTAGTTGTCAACATGTCTGTTTATCTAAATTTTTGTACCTCTTCTTCTTCTTCAGGAATACGACAGCCTGCTGGTCACTCTATGAAAGACTACAGGAGACAACAATCTATGATATCTCTTGAGTTGACTGTTGAGTAAACCTGCATTTCTCTTCCGGAGTAATCATAGGAACAGTAGTAATAGTGCTCCAGAAATGATCTTGTTAGTGATAATGCCACGTGAGTCTGCGGACTCGGTGTGCTAAGGACAGCATAAACAAATATTCATGTTGCCAAGAGCATGTACCTCTACAGAGAAAATACGCAAAATACATCATTCATCTTTACTCCTGAATGATCCCAGGAGATACTGTTAAAAAGGGGTTAGGTTTCAAGAGTTTATAGGACTCACATGATCTGCCTGTGACTTCCAGCTGCCACCATGGGAGGACTGGGAGCACCTGGCAGAATCTATGTCTTATCTGCCAGGCCTGTACAGATGCTGTGGAATTCCTGTGGAGCTAGACATGACACTGGACACCAAAGTTTAGGCACCTGATTAGCTCCCACAACGACTCCAACACTAGTCAGGGGGTCTAGAAAAGAGCCACATCCTCTACAATAAAAGTGGCTTCTGTGAGTAGGGGTACCAGCCCTTTGAAAATCTGGATCCAAAGCAGAGCGTGGCAGCATGATAATACAGTACTACAAATTTCCTCATCTTATAAAAGTGTAGTACAAAAATTCTCACTTAAAAGCAACTCTAAAAAGAAGAATCCCACTGCACATGAGATATCCTGCAAAAATACAAACATCTTCAAAACAATCTTGGGATCATATCCTGAGAGACATCTTATTCTGAGACTTCTTATCCACCAGACACTACAGTACTTCAAGAACCTTCTCACTCTAGGTGATGCAAAGGAAATTTCATTGTCTACCTTGGTTACCCATAGACTGAATGGTTGGCTACCATATTCCTGAAGAAAGAAAGGTACAATGAGTAGGTTTAAGTGAGGGGGAAGGTATACCGTTTAAAAGTTCAGAGTAGGAACTGAATCAGTAGAATATCACAGCAACTAAATAACTCATTTGGCGCTAGTCTGCACAGGCTCCATCCCAACTCAGCTTTCACTTGTTGTAATGAGCCTTTGCTAAGTACTGAACTCTGTATTCACTTGTTTCTTTTTATGCATCAAAATTATGGTAACTCGCAGCACACAGAAAAAGGTCAGAGGCAACAGATGTCAAGTGCCAAAGACCCTGCTCCCCAGTCCATTTTAGGAATGGATATAAAAAACATGTCTCAGTTTACCAGAGATGCGGAGCAGTTAATTTGCCATCTTTAGGTCACCTTAGCTCCACCAAACCATTTTAATTCCAATGCCTGAGTTCACATTTAAAAATCTACTTTTAGTTAAGTGTATAAACCTAGGAAACACAGAATTTTGCTTTAGTATTATAAACTATCGTCTACGTTTTTTACCTCTTAGCTTCTGACAAGTTTCCGTCTGCTGAGTTTCTATTATCACTTTAGCACTTCATTTTTCATAATTATTTTCCAAAGCAAGGTGATCAAGCTTTAATAGTATACTTGTATAAATATTGAATCAGCTCACGATACTTGAGATTATGTGGTTTAGGACATAACTTCTGGTAAGAATTTAATTCTTCCAAATCTTCTTAAATTTTAATTAAACACTATTGCTGAAAAATCAGAGTTTTATCCAGATGAGATTAAATACATCCCGAACACAACTGCCCTTAAAACTGTAATCATGAAATATTTTTACAATTACTTTGTAAGGAGGGAGAAAGCAAAATGTGCGTGTGCACGTCTGTATGTGTGGTCATATTTATGTGAAATAAGAGAATATTTAAACCCCCTGCCACGAGAGCCCTGAACAACTTATTTGCTCATCCCTCAGAAAAATCACATATCCTAATAAATAGGAAGTTAGTCATTCCAGAGAGGAGCACAAAGAACCATACTGTGAGGTGCATTTAAAATAAAACAAAATGTTTTCAACTGTTTCTATTATAAACCTGTTTCCATTATAGTACTATCAGTATCTCGGGCAAAGTAATTTAAGTGGGTAATGCAGAACTGGAAACAGTACTTTGAATTATTATTTGAAATCAAATAATTTAACCTGCCTGCTGGCTTCATCCATGACTCTGTTATTTAAACTTTTAATAAAAACACAAATTTGTACTTTTTCTTCCAAACATGTTGTGAAGAGTTACCTCCATCCAGGCCTCCCTTAGGCTTCAAGCAATTACAGACAACAGAGAAATAAGGTACTTCCTTGTGAAAATCCCATACATTTTGCCTTCAGCTTCCAAGCATGCCAAGTTCAATCAAGTAAATTAATACAGAATAGTGATTTCTCCATTTCCAATTATTTCTCCAAAAAGCAGTAGTGCTAAAAAAAAAAAAAAGAGCAGAGGGAAAGGGAAAGACCATCTCTACTTTCCACCAGTATGAGGTGTGCTGGCTACAGTAGGAAGAAATGACTATTAAAGTTGGGCACCATTCACCTGGCCTCTCAAAGAAGCTAGCAGACAAGAATCAGCTGAATTCTCTCAGCTCCCAATTTAAAGCTTCACCCATTTGAAATCCTAATCCTGGTAGTTAAAGCCCTCTGGAAGCTAGGATCTAGCTTCTGAAAGACCAGTCTGAAAGACCTCCCCCCACGCCTCAGAAAGAGTATGATCAGGAGATAAAGTGAGGCCAGAGAACACTGATTGCAGTCATCCATCCTACAGATGTTATTGAACACAGCAGGTTTTTCAGGATGTCCTAAAAATTCATGTAATAGCACCTCAATGCTTTGACAAAGGCTGTACTAGAAACAAAGGGGAAAAGGAAAGCTGAAAGAAATGTCTGATCACCTGTTAACCTCTCCACCCTGCAGCACAGGAAGAAGTCTTTGTGACTTATGTATGGGTATATAATTTACTGTTCAAGGAGTTTTGCAAACATTATACGTAGAACTGAAAGGAAAAATTTGAGCTGTGCATTTTCCTGTGAACAAAAGGACAGAAGTTTTCTGACACGTGGTTGATAACTTACATTGGTTTCCAGTTATGCTAAATTCCTGTTACCCACCTCTCACCTGAAATTTTTATTAAATAACCTTTCCTGAGGCCCCATATTGTCGTCCAAATATGTATTTGCCACTGCCTTTCCTAATGTTTTCAGTCTTTAACTGAAGCCCTTCAAGGCACTTTCCTCTTGTAGAATAAAAGCCTCCCTGAAAGCCTTCAAACACCATACAAACGACTCAGGACTAAAAACAAGTAGAGCTGCTGAACATACCTATCAAACTCATGACATACAAATTCACACAAACCTAAACTTAAGCAGATGAATAAATGCACGGCAATCTGTGTGAAACACTTACTGGATGGGTCATATGGTGTGTTTACACTACGGAATATTGCCCTCTGGACTTCACAAAGAAAAAGGAATGCTATTAAAAATTCAAGGGAAAACTAGGTTTGTTTTTGCCAAGCTTATGAATTTGTTGAAAAAGTGACCTTTTTAGCTCAGTTTCCCAGAGGTGTGAACATTTTTTTCATAGTGTTGATATACGTGCCAATTTAGAGTAAGTTATACACAGTAGGTGTTTCTAGAAATATTAAAACCTCACAGCTTGGTTGGAGAACCATTTGAAAACAGATTGCTGACGGACAAAGGAACATTGCTATTTTCTCCTCTAGAAAGGCTCCCTCCCTAAATTTTTATTTTTTAATCATATATCACTATTGACATCCGACTTTCAAAGAAATAATGGAATTCAAGTATCAAATTGGTTTCAATACTAAATATCTTCAATGCTTTTTTTTCTTCCATGTTGTGCTTACGGTGCCTAGACCTACTGTGTAACAAGCTACCTCAAACTAATCAGAAACAATTTACTTCAGTTTACATAAGTTTTCTCAAAAATCTGTTTACCTTGGCAGTCATTTTCAAGGGGAAAAATGTGTAGTTTTGACAGTAATATTAGTGGGGCGAACTATGCCACTGAGTCCTACAGGCTTCTATTCTCCTACTGAACCACAAATACCGTTAGTATTAACAGAGGCTACATACGCGCACTTCCCTCAACACATCAGTGGAGCACCGCTGTTGGAGAAAGAAAAGCCATCACAGTGGGAGCGCAGTGCCTACGTTATCATACGCGCAGCTTGGAGGTCAGTGTCTCCAGAATGCTAATAGGCTGAAGATTCACGCATAGAGACTTAGCCCGACTTTCTGGAGCATCTAGAGAAAGTCAGCTTCTGAGGATGACTTGTTAGCTCAAATTTGATAAAAACAACCTTTTCAAACAGATACAGACTGAAGGATGAAACTTTTCATTGCATAATCTTGTCCATGAACATCTATTACATAAAAAACCCAAAAGACTTAAAATCCAACTCCAGATTTGCCCTTTATGTACTTTCCAAATGACTAAGTATCAGACGTCATGCCTAACTCTTTTCTTCAGTGTTTGTTCTTTCAGATCTTATTAGGATTCACCTGAAGATTCGTATCTCAGTATTTCCATTACATGTAGAAAAAAGACCCAAAACTATGTCAAAAAGAGGTCAACCCACACCAATATTTGTCATTCATTATCCAGATATAGGCCAAGAGCACACTATACACCAGAAATGTAGGTCAAAGACTCATCACCGCACATGCCAACAAAATAAACCATCATGATGTTCCATTTACACAGTTTAATCTTCTTTAAAAAAAGCAAATAAGGGACAAGACTCAGTCTGGGATTTAAATCTGCACAACTAAGTAACTTATTATGCCGCTTTCTGGAAGCACGGTGTGCTTTCGGGAAGGTATTAAATGTTAAATAATGGCACTCGGCAATACCCAAAGTGGGTGTTGTTCATGCTGGGCTGAAGAAAGGCACGTGACTTCTCCTTGCCGACAACACACAGGAGATGGCACTTTGTAAAACAATCTGGTGAAGAAGTGTAAAGTTCAACAAAAAAGAGCTTTGTCCAAACACTACAAGTAATAAACATATAGTAAATATTATCTGCACGTTGAAAAGTATATATGAAAAATGTTTATGTAACTAAATTTTAAAGAGGGGGTGGAACATGCTTCTTTATCCTCTTCTCCTCATTTGTGATTGACCAAGTGGGTATCAAAAGCAAAACCAGGCATTTTTCAGCTCCAACCAGGCGAAAGCTCATCTCTCAGTTCTGCTATTACAGTGCCCAGGGCAACATATTTACTGATAACACAGGCACATTAGTGATTAATCTAGGAAAACATTAGCTTACTGTAACGCATGACACGCTTTGACAGAGAGATATGAAAACTCATTGTCCCAAGAAAATAATACAGAGAATGTAGAGGTTTGTTGCTAATGTATATACATGTACACTATTGCACATACATGTAGACTTAGTACACACCTCAATTTAAACATTCATTCACACAATATGCTTGCTTCTATTATCAATGGATAGTATTTGTATTTTTATAATTAGCAATTTTGACTTTCCCTTTAATTGTGAAAGTTTGATTTAAAAATAATAACAATGAAAATTGTACACTTTTTTCTCTTTTAGTTTTTCTGATCTTACAATCATAAACCAGGAGCAACTTTAGTGACAAAAAAGGAACATAATGCTGAAAAAACAATTACATTAATTTCAAATCTAATAACTGCTCTGCACTAGTGTAGGCACATATCTTACAGAGAGGCTTTTAAGATTCTTTAGGTGACTATATCCAGTGTGGAAGATCACTTTCAACCTTTTAATTATATTTAATGCTCTTGCCCAACATTTCTGAGGTTCCTATCAACCTTGCTGTTGTAATTCCAAATGACCTCCGATACAGCCATGATGATAACACCGCATCCAACACTGCTCCTTTGTATTGTTGACTAGCATCTACTAGAAAACACAAACACATCTCCTCAAAAAAAGGAAAAAAAGCAAGAAAAAGAGACCTAAGTCTGCCATTATCCTCGAATAGCCTGAGACAGGCAGGTGGCTAGCCCATGGAAACAGTCCACATTGCGAACCACAGAGTTACTGGAATTATTACCAGCTGAAGTTTTGACTGGCTGCTGGGAATACTTTGACGTTGCTTTCTTTGAACACATAACTTTTCCTTCTCTTCCCCCAGGTCAGGTTTAAGAAAAAAGACTGCAGTAACAGTACGATGAAAATGTCGTGAACTGTACTTCAGATTAGAGAGCAAGGAAACGGTAGCTCACAGGTCACCAAACCTCTCAGTAGTACAAGGCAGTGACAACTGACATCACATTGTATTACACTCTTACAGAATGCCCTTTCCCCCCCCCC
>Ga0065711_1032627_pt1 | contig 26996 bp, 10 predicted proteins | sample Hoacrofraction12_FD_59098 | JGI IMG/M metagenome (GOLD analysis project Ga0065711, IMG submission 59098) | Hoatzin crop microbial communities from Cojedes, Venezuela - Epithelial fraction 12 v2 (version 2) | ecosystem: Host-associated > Birds > Digestive system > Esophagus > Crop | place... | reverse complement strand
CCCCCCCCAAAAAAAAACCATCTTTGACGTTTTCATGAGAGATAAGCACTTGGAAATACTCGAGAATACTCACCAGTATCACGTTTCCTTCCCCAAAACTCGCCCCCAGAGCCCTGAGGCAAATACGGGCACAGAGGAAGGATCCTGGTTCTGCCTCGGCGAGGGAGTAACGCACTGAAGTAATGCAGACAACCGTGAGATTGCATAGAAATCCTTTATTATATGTACATTAAAATAAGGCATTTTGGGTTAGACATCGTGGTCAGGCATACATTGCATGCAGCAAACGGTTCAGGTTCTACTTCAACACATGGGTATTTGTCCAGGGGAAATACAAATTCAAAGTTGAATTAACATATAAGTTTTTTTTATTTGTTAAGAAAGTGGCTTCACTGGAGAAGAGATTTAATTCCAAATAACGGCATCAAGTCTGAAAGACAGAGCTATCTATAATCTTTCAGACACAAAATTGCCTTTCACTACCAGAACTTTTTGAAACCAGGGAGTTACTCTGTGTCATCTGAAGATATTTAAATTGAAAGTTCATTAAATAGTAGCACACTGTTGTTACTAACACTTTTTTTTAGTGTCACTTCCTTGAAAGAATACAATACACCACTTTTACTTACATTCTAATGTCTGATTTTATGTCATATATTAACATAAAAAGATTCTGGAAGACTCTGCGAAGTAGTAAGCATCTGCCCTACTTATCACTGATGATGTCTCTAGAAATAAGTTCTTTCATTATTTCATTGGTACCACCATAGATTGGCTGAACACGAGCATCCACAAAAGCTCTGAAGGGGAAAAAAAACAAACAAACAAGAACAAACAACCCAAACAAGGAAAGATTAAAAACAGCTCCTCAGAATGGACATACAATCAAAAGAAAAAGATAACAAGTTTTATCTTCGAAGATTCCTCATTTCAAATATGCTATTCCCATTTTTAAAAAGAGTTTCACATTTTCAGAGCAGTTTCAAACTACCTGAAATATTTGCCTTTCCAAGGTACTGTGCCAAACTAGGCATTTCATCAGTATCTCTTCCCTGTTTTTTTGTTTGCATTGTGAAGTTTCAATATCCCACCTAATTAAACAAAGAATAATATAAAGCTCTATAAATCCAGACTCCTACCACTCCCACCCCCCCACCTCAATTCTTGTTCCCTGCTTTCTTTGTGTTACCTGAGCACTAACTCAACCCTGGACACCAAAGCCCCCATTCACCCACACCCTGCAGAACAGCATGCCTGCACAAACTGCAAGACCCAGGTGCCTCCTTGTGAAAAAACAACTTCTGCAGAGCCAAACCGATAGTTATTGTGGTAATGTGCTCTAATGCTCTGGCCTGTCTGATCCTGTCAAGAGCACTGCTAACAGTGCTGTCGGTTCTTGCTTTGAGGTGGGACTCAAACACCTCGGGAGCAAAAGAAAGTGCCAACTAGTTTCACATCAGCTGGCCACAGTCTCCTACTGACTCCAGTTCCATTTGGGCCAGCAGCTGAAAAGCTGCATGCAGCCAAACTATTTCCATCCTCATACTGGAACCGGACCCAGTATGTGCACAGCTGGCGACAGCACACAGGATGATGACAGTGTGCTTTTCCATTTTAATTCTCCTTCATTATACAGAGAGCAGCCCAGGAGCATGGCAGCATTCTCTGGAAACACGCATGCTGCTGCACCACAGGGATAATAAAACCCTGTATGGACAACTAATGCCCGCATAGATAAGCAGAGGTTCGAGGATGCTCTGAACTGGGCTTGCTGGCCTTCCTATTTAGTAAGATAGGTTGCAGAACACGCAAAAGTTGCAGTCATTAAAAACATGCAAGAAAAAGTTATGCTGAAGCAATATTTCATACTCTTAATGTATACAGAGTAAAAAAATCTAAACCTACGCAGTTAAAATTAGTTTGTTACCTGCTTATAACAACTGCACAGCAGTTACTGTTTTTTTGCCATTTCTACTATAATATTACCCTCTCTTTTAAAACCAAACAAAACCAAAACCCAAACACCAAAAGCTCTACTCATTAGTGTGGCAAATGGCATGTACACAACAGGAAATAAATTTTCACAGATAATATACAAGGGAATATAAAAAACTCCACAAACATCCCTAAATTCATAAAGGAAGCAAAAAAATGGGAATGGCAAATTCCTCTCTACATATAAGTCTCTTAGCTTTTTCACTTAAAAAGCTGAAAAAAGCTGAATGTAGACAGTCACACTGTTTATTAGGCAATTTGTTACTCTGTGGTATCACACAAGATTTAGACTGACCAACATGTTTTCTTTCCTTCATATGTATGCATTTAATTTCAGACTAAACACACAAACTAGCTCTTCTCATTTTTATTTTTACATTGCTTCTCTGGTTTTTCAATTAACATTTTCTGCTAGAAAAGGAACTTCTACTTTGTGAAAAATGGATAATTGCTGAACAGCTTATGAATTATTTGGAGAACCAAAACAAAGCCTTCCTGCAGACATCTGTACAGTGGGTTACCTTTCAATAAACATGATGTGAAAAGGAACAGTAAATCAGTACCAACACAAAACAACTGACAAGTAGACGTAGAGGAAGTGCCTCATTTTACTTTGCTGGTAATCTATCACCATTGAAGTCTGAAATGTTACACTTACTTTGCAATAGGATACTCCCACATGTACCCCCATCCTCCATGTAGTTGCACACATTGAGTAGCTATGCTGTTTTGGAGGTCAGAAGACCTTAAATGGCCAAAAACAAATCTGTTTTTAGAAGGATGTTATGCTGTGAAACATTACTAGAGATACAGATAAGTTAGCAAGATAAAAATATAACCACATTTTTTTACTTTATATAACTGATCTTAAATGCTGACTATTAAAATACTTTATATTCTGAAGGACTTGTTTTTCCTTTCTTCATGACTGGCAATAAATAAATACTGTTCAATTTAACGTATTAAAGATTTGTTCTCCTTATGGAAGAGCTTTCAGATAAGGAAAGCTTTCAAAACAGACAAGCTTGTTTACCTATCTCACAGGCCAAGATTTCTTTTGTAAAACAGGTTGATATAGTCTCTTTCCTTACCTAATCTCTCAGCTTTGTCAAAAATTAACAGCATCACAGGCTTCCCCCCACACCCACCAGCAGCACACCAGGATGCTCTTTGAGTATAACCATCACCTGGGGATAACGTATTTTCCTAAATAGATTTTATAGTTTTCAATTCAAAAAAAACCATTGTCATTCTTAAACAGGATTGCTCACTGCAAAATATGGATTTAACAGCAAAATAAGATTTTAACTGCATTTGGAGCTCAAGCTAAAGTTAAAAGACAAAAAAAAACCCTACTTTCTAAGCATACAACTTTCAGAGTGGTAACAGAAGTAAAGAAAATGATGATTCAAGTCAATCGCTTCTCATGGAAGAATGCAAGAGTCCTTTTCTCCAAACTTTCTCCTCATCCAGTTAAATCCTTACAGTTTATTACACCAACTTTAAGTCTGCCGCAGTGAGTTACTGCAACCGTCTTTCCTAAACATATTTTCAAATTGATTTGGGCATAAAAACAACCTGTCACCACAAAAGAAAACCTACAGACCTTCCAGAGATAGTCTCCTGAAACATTAGGGAATAAAGCAATTCTACATTCAAGCATTTTCTAGACTAAGATAGTTAGTGGAAACTTATGGAAACGAGTCACAGGGACTCTATTAAGGAAATGGGGAAGTCCACAGCAAATTGTGGCAAAAGACAGTTGGGAGGGTTGGGGGGAGTTTCAAATGCCTCACTTTGGGAAATTTGTTGAGGAAGTAAGTCTACATATCTGAGCTGGCACTAGTTGTTTCCTCCTCCTCAAAACTGAATGCCTCTGCTTATGTACCTGGTACTTCTAGGTAATCAGTGCCAGGAACAGCACTCAGTCAAAATCCTTCCTTTTCACTGTAATTATTCTCTCTGGATTCCCTTAGTATTCTCTGCTCACCTCCTCTATACTTATTTTTAGAAGTCTAGAATCAGTAAACCTGTGCATCTTCCATAAAATTATTTGCTCATATCTGATGTGCTTTTTTTCTCCCATCTTTGCAAGCAAAATAAAACTACACAAATTCATGTTCCATTATCTTAGATGCTTCTACTCATCCAGCTTTCTCTGGTTAAACCTAAGTTAAAAGATAACACCACCAAGTATGGAGAGGGAGGAGGATTTCTGGCCAGTAAAGGAAAGCACTGTTTAGTCTCAGTTACAGCAACAGCTGTAGCCAACTATTTCTTTCCAAAACCAGACAGCTTCAAAAACTGGCTGGGCCAAACAGCTATTGCTAAGTAGCATTAACAAAAAGTACCATACAGGCTTCAAACAAATCTGTGCTTTTAAAAAAAACCCAAACACTCCCCTATTAAACAAACTAACAACACAAAACAGAAAGACCCAACAACAATTTGCTACAGTAAAATGTAAATGTTTGTCTAAATACAAATTAAGTACTCACTTTTACTTGAAGCTAAAGTTGAGTCCTGAATGTGTTATTAATGGAAGCCTATTTTAAAAGCATGCCATTACTTTGAATTTGATCTGTTTAACCAACACTGGTTTTCACTGAAACCAAGATTTTTTGTTGACTACATGATTAAAGTTAAAGTCTCTGTTAGAAGCTGACAACGTTGTTACTAATTAGAGAGTAATTTTATCTTTTCATTAGATCTGAACAGTTCAGTGTTTTTATCATTAGACTCCTGTCAAGATCATGCAAGTAACACTTCCAAATTACTTTAACCACATACCAATACTTTGCCATAGAAGCTGTGGAGGAGTCCAGACGTTTATCTGCATGCAGCTGCAAACAGTTGTCTATAAAAGCTCGGCCCACGCAAATCTGTGTTTTCATTTCTGCCAACTTGTGCTGTACTGTCTTATTTTGAGAGCGGATAGAGGAGGCAGAGGAAGGAAAGAGCAGAAGTAATACAGGTTTTAAGTGATATCTGAAGTAGAAAATGGAGGATTTTCTAAAAGTATTTCTGTTAGAAATCACCATTTCAACCCACTTTGGCTCTGTACACCAGAAGACAGCTTAGTTTCCATACAATTATGCCTTTACCAGTCTTACTGGAGAAAATTACTACCCTTTACTTCTCAAGACCAACTCAAAACATGACCTTAAGAGAAAAACTCCAAGAGCCTGAAAACAAATTCCTAGAGCGCAGAGTAGGAGGCACTGGGTGGTCTGCCACTCTTAGCTCCCTCTTGTGGGGGAATGTCCTTTCACTCTGTAGAGCCACTAATTTACCCAACTAATAACATTTCATCATCTATTAAATGCCTTTTCCATGCATTCAGTTCTTCAGAGTTTAAGTCATATTCAGAGACACACAAGCAAAAACAAAGGAAATTTTAGGCTAACTATCAGAAAATTTTTCAACACTGTGTTCTGTCACATTGGAAAAGAGCTTCTAGATAGAAGAGGTAAAATCTGTCACTAAGGTTATGTAAAACCAGACCAGGCAAGCATCTGACCACCTTCTTGTAGTTCTGGTACGGAGGGGATAAAAACACCACTCAGTAACAAAATCTCACAGTTCTAAAGCTGTATACAAAAGGATCTTCTTGCTTCCCGTGACAATAAATATAACGGACCAGCCTATTATTACAGAGAAAAGATTTGACTTCAAACACAGTACTGTAGCATGACTAAATGAATTAGGCAAGTCAGAGCTCTGATTAGAAAGGATTTTTTGATTACGTGCACATTCTAGGCAACAGCAACAAAAAGCAAACTGAAAAGGTATACAAGAATGGATTATTTTGGCAAAAATAATATACTTTATGAAGCTTATTGGCCACCTGGTGGTTGGCAGTGGGCTAGCCTAAAAAATGAGATTATTTTGCAGGTGTCTGCACAGTGAACTACTACAATAAGAAAGCATGCCTTACCTACATTAAAAAAACATAAAATAGATTTTTTTCTTGTGTTGAAAGCTGTACACCGCACATACTAAATTCCACCTGTAATAAGGGATTTCTGAATGTTAACTTTAAAAACAGATGGCGATCATAATTTCCTAAAAGATACCTAGCATTCCAGTCTCCAAATGACCCAATTCTGCTGCTATTCACAACTAAAGATTTGATTTTGACAAAGGAAGTCTCAAGACTTGGAAACGGATTTTTTTTTTTTTTCAAGTATTTCAAAAGCATATTAAAAATAAAAAGAGGCGGCCAATATCCTTTAACCTGTACGAGTCACTTCTATCCTATAAACCAAACATGCAAGAGCTTGGTCTGCTTCAGCCCTAACAGCTAATGTGGCTTTCAGGAAAACTGTAACACCACAATACTGCAGAATGCAACATCTGGTTTATGACTGCAATTAAAGATCATCGACATAAATGTCTCAAAACACCATTAGCTACCACTGTCAGGAGTGAGGTATGCTCACAGAGAATGACCCAATAGTTTTACATGCAGTCACTTCACTACCTACCTAGCTGAGCAATCTTATTACAATATCCACAAAGTCGAATACAAATACCTCTGCAGGCACTCAGGCAGCAAGGTCACTGCCTGGAAGCCCCTATCAGCACCATCCTCAAAGTTCATTTCTCCACAGTGCATTATGTGCAGAGGAGCACTGTACCTGGATACGCATCAAGCTCTTCTGCAGTCTGTAGGATTCCAGCCAGATACAGAAATACATGCAGGTGTAACAGACCCTGTGATTAAGACCTCTGGCAGTAAAATGCAAATCTAAGAGCAACAAGGCAGTTTTCCTTCATCAACAGCAAAAAGCCAGTATAGTTTCTGCCTGTGTGTTTCACTTCCAAAAGCAGTACTGCTGGGAGGTATTTAACTGAATCATAAAATACATACATTAAGGCTTTTGTCCTAGGTTGTTTTTTTTTTGGTTTTTTGTGGGTTTTTTTTTCAAAAATGCATGATGGGCATGGAGGTAAACAGCAGCCACAGTCCAACATTGAAACCTGTGCAAGTAGTCCTTTGAAGACAGCCCAGCAATTTTCACTTGCTCACTATTTCACATACAAAGATGTAAAGCAAATGCACACTGGAATCTGTATACAAGTCTCTCAGTTCAAACTCACCTGCAAGTGTGCAATTGTCTTCCCAAAAGCTCTTCTTTGCTTCACATAATTCCTTGTTTCTTCAAACATGAATTCACAACTGGCAAGAGCTATATCAGCAATTAGCAGCCTTTCCTTTTGAAACACAAATTGCAGAATTCAGTTGAACTAGTCCCACATTTGTCCGTATCAGATGCACAATTGGGACACAGATGTTCAGTGTTGTTTACTAAGGGAGGAGGGCAGAAGTCACAGAAAGTATCAAACAAGACACACTGCATTACTGAAATCAACGAGTGGGACAAATGCCTTGCTGCCTGAAGCTCACTTTTAAGTCTTTTCTGGGGTAATGTTCTATCATAACAATGACTCAAAAAATAGCTACAAATCAACAACAGGACTCTTACTGCCTGAAAAAAAAAAATCACACTGAATTCCATTTCAGTTACTGCTTTTCACTGCTCAGTTTAAACAAAAACTGCATTTAACAATCAATAAGACACCTCTAAAAAAACCCACAAAAACCTACAAAAAAAAGGCTGCTTTTTCCTTCCTCATAACATGCTCAAAAACATAAACTAAGTACAGAATAATTACTTCTAGAACCACTGAAATCATCTGATGTATCGTATTGAACCTGCTCATGAGTGCAACTATTTCTCTAACGAAGAATAAAAGATTTCCTTTGATCAGGTTCACTCACAGTATAAAATTAAATAAACATGATCCCCACCAGATGAGGCAAATACAAAGTCAGAGCACCATCACATTTTGAAAAACCACATTGCCTCTTCGTCCTCCCAAATAATTCCAAAACTTTGTAACTGTTATTTCCACTAGCAAGGTATTTTGGCAACTAAACAATTTCTTTACTTTGCTATATGGACAAAGAACAAATTCTTTATATCTTTAATATGCTTCTACTGGTAGAAGTGCTAGAACAGCAGTGCCTGCTCATTTCTTTAAAGAGAACGCCAAATGCATCAGAGACCTCCAAGCTATGTTTAATTTACTAAGCAAAGTGGTGCCGTGCTAGAAGTATACAAGAAAACTGTGGTACGTTCTTTTAAACACACTACCCTCAGGTTTTTCAGTAGCTGGGTTGTTGATTAAAAGCTCTGGCTTTCAGCTGGTGGGATATCAATACTTTTACCAATGCCCAAAATGTTGCATTTTCGGCACTAGGAACTGTGTACTTCAGTTAAAAAGCAGCAGTATCAACACAATGTTGCCTACAGATAGCCCAATTCTGAGCCCAAGGTGGCCTCACGATACATAATCTTCAAGAGTAAGGCAGACTCTTGCAATGAAAAAAATTGTCTCTGTATTATTCCTATAGACAGCAAAACATTCATGTTTCTCTTACCTGAGGGAGCTCTGCCATCAGATAATAGAAGCCTTTGTTCTCTTTTCCAAGCAAGGCACTGGCTGGCAACCGCACGTCTTCGAAAAACAGCTCTGCTGTGTCCTAAGAGGATTTTCAATGCAACAGTTTATAGCCTGATATTCTCATCCCTTCGTTCCACTTCTTTTGCCCCATTTTTTTTTCTTGCTATTGTACACTTTAACTTGAAATCATAGAATTATTTAGGTTGGTAAGGTCCTCCAGAGGTCATCTAGTTTATCTCCTATTCAAAGCAGCTCCAGCAGAGCAAGCAGCTAAGGGCCTCGTCTAGTTATGCTTTCCAAAGCTCCAAAGATGAAAGCTCCACAACCTCTCTGGACCCTTGCTCCAGTATCTGATCACTTTTATGGTGATTTTTTTTTTTTCTTAATACCTACTTTGAATTTTCCTTAATGTAACTTGTGTCCCTTGCCACTCTCCCTTCAACTGTGCTCCTCTAAGAACAATCTGGCTCCACCTACCATTTCTACATCCACCCATTAGGTAGCTAAAGACACTAGTAAGATCCTGTCCTTCCAGGCTTCTTCAGAGTGAACAAATCCAGCTTCCTCAGCCTCTCCTTGCACATCATATGCTTCTCACTTCCATAGGCAAACTCAGCATACATACTTCACATGTACATCATCTGTGCTCTAAAACCCAAGAACTAGAACAGCACCACAGTTCCTTTTTATATTTATTTAGCTAATGCCAGGCATTAAATGGTTTTATACTTCCTCCAAGACTATTACATGTTAAGGGTTGTATGAACTCACCTGCGCTTTCAGGCCGATTTTGTTCAGCTTGCGTCCTTTGATAAAACCTTTTGTTCCATTTTCCACCAGAAAAAGGCTGATCCCATGCGCAGGAGATCGGACCTCCCGGTTTGTGACTGCAACCACGATCACTACATCACTCATCCAACCATTAGTGATAAATACCTGCAAAAAACGCAGCTTGAAATAAAGCAATGAGCTAGGTGGCTAGAAGCTAGAAGAGCAGCAGAAAGAAAAATTGCATTGACACTTTCACAGATGAACTGAAAGGCAAGTGTCCAGACGAATTTTAAGCTTTGAGGCTTTCTGAATTAAGTGTTTTGGAATAAGGTCTATTAAAGTAGGAATTAGTTTGAGAAGTATTGTGTGGGTCAGAAGTGTGAAGTTAAAGAATTCACAGATCTGTTTCTTTTGTCTGCTCCACGATAAAGAAGGAATACGGTATCAAATGTAGATCTTAAGTGAACACAGAGGTTCTCTTTTTTAGAAACTAAATTAGCAAGGTATAACATGCAAAACTATCAATGGCTTCTTGTCACAACAGCTTACTATAAACCTGTAGAATGAGTAATGAACCTGCCAAAGTGATCCATCTTAACTCCAGCAAAATAAATGAGCTATCTGTCCTGCTTGGCTTCAGCTGTGCAGCACGAGCAAGTATCCTTTTGAACACTTGTACATACATATTTTCTTGCACATATTCTCATTCCCTGAAACTCTGCTAAGGCCAGAAGTCCCTATCAGTACCATGTTATCAGCAGGAGTACAAAAGAAGTGGGGAAGACGGAAGATTAAGACATTTTATAGCTTTAAAAAAAGCCCTGTTGAACCCACACTCCCATTTGAACATCATTTCTGCCTTCTCACTTTTTTATTATAGCAATGAAAGATGAGGTTAACGCTGCCAGCTTTGCAGCAGCTTGACAACACACATACAGCATCTGATGAAGTCGGATTTTTTTCTCCCAGCATGACCAGCAGGCTCCTGAATAGATTACACAGCTTGCATTGTGGCAACACAAGTTTTACTCAGGCTACAGAAGATTTCACAGTGGTAGTATATATATTTTATTGTCCAACCTCCATACTAAAAACCACCCTGGTCCTGCTGGTACTACGCAGGACTTCCCTCCACCTCTGCTTTTTCTTCCCAGTTTAAAAGGAAAATAGGCCTTTTGATAGGGTTATTTAAAAGCTACAAAAAAAAGCCTACTCAAGACCTTCCATAAATTGGTCCATTAATTGCCAGCAACAGAAATTTCTTAACTCCTATAGAAAAAGCAACTGGGGGAAAAACCACAACATAACCCACAAAAAAAACCCAAAAGTGAAAGGACTGGGGGGAGATACTAACAGTGTTGTATATCCTTCACTGCCTAAATGCATTCAGCTCCCAAAGCTTATGAGCAGTATATATGCCTGTTCACTTACCTTACTCCCATTAAGAATCCAGTCACTTCCATCCTTTTTTGCATATGTTCGTATTCCCTGCAAGTCACTAAAATGAAATTTAAAAGGTCCTTCAAGAAACCATTCCAGAAGCTGCAATTTGTATCCTGAATTCTACCCAGTATAAAATAAGGTAGATTTTATACTGGCCAGGCACAGGCTCAGTGAAAATGCATAATGAAAATGCTTAGAGTATTAACAGAAACCACAAGCCTGCTATAGCAAGGAATGATAAATCTATGCAATTGTACAACAGTATGAAGTCTCATTTTAACGCATCTGCTTGTGGAAGGGGGTGTAATACAAGCACCGACACCAACAGGTCAGCAAACTCTTATACCAGTATGCCTCAGACGACAAATGCCAGACAAAACCAGGTCCTCTAAGCAGGCTCAGCCCTCGAGGAGGCTCTGTAAAAAGCCACTGGCAATGTAGAAGTATGACACCAACAGGTTTTGCTTTTCACCTGTCCCCTCTCTGTTTTGGAAACTAGCCAGATCAGCTGTGTCTACTCCAAACATGTGCTGTCCGCCCTTCAATGATGATGGGCAAGGAGGGACATTTCTCTGTTGGAAAGGATTTAGAGGAAAGAAAATAAGGTGTTCTGTTCCACAAAAAAAGTTAATAGTAAAGTCAAGTCATCTTTACTGAGGTATGTAATTTTCTCCTGTCTACATTTCATATTAAAAGTATGTTCACATAACAAGCAAGTTAATAACTATAAACTCGGACTACAAAAGCAAATACAAAGCCTGTTTGTCCACAGTGAGATCAGATGGAAACGCGTTCTGGGCAAGTATCTCGAAATGACAAAGCTGTAATACAGTAATCTGTAAGTAAAAAAAAAAGTAAGGCTTTTTGAGGACCTACCTAATCTAGGATATTGCTAGTCACTAAAATGACCATATAACCAGAAGGCTCAGAATTTTTTTCACTGACAAATCAACAGACAGCACATAATGTTAAGACCACTGCTTTAATATTTAGCTTACCTGCCAGCCCCGGGTTCTGTCATGGCGATAGCTCCAATACACTTGCCTGCAGCCATTTCAGGGATAAAGTGTTTAATCTGTTCTTCAGAGCCATAGTTTGCAATGTAGGGCATGACTATATCTGAATGAAGGCTGAATCCCGGGCCAGTACAGTTAACATACATCCTTGGGATGAGGGGAAACAAAAATGTTCAAACAGAAGTACTACAAAGATTTAAACACTGAACTTTACACAGTTACAACAGACCCAACAACAAAGAAGGCCCCACCACACAGAACTCTCAGACATAATCTGAGCTTGCAGCACTTGTACTGTTATTTATAGATTGTACTTTCAGTCAGATCAGTGTCTAACCTACCAGACTAACTGAAATGCTTCCCCCAGCCACAAAGTCATAACACCAGAGTAGAATTATATTTATCTCAAACAATCATCCAGAATACTGAAAGCATGAGGAATTTACATACGTCTAATTATCCTTTCAATAAGAAAGATAACACCATGTTCTGTAAGAAAACATATACCACAATGAGGACAAAAAATCCCCACAGTCTCTTGCTAATATCACTGAAATTCTTCTTGAAGTGTCTAGTACTTACTGCTCCTCCCAGATCACAGCTGAAGAGAGAATATCTGCTCCAATGCCTCCGTGTTTTTCAGCGACAGCAACACCCAGCAAACCCTGCTGTCCAGCCTTTTCCCAGAGCTCCCTGCTCACCTGGCCATCTTTCTCCCATCTGCAAAATGTCCACAAGAACAGAATCACACATTAAATCCCCTATGTGCTACTGTTTATTTGTCATGGCCACTGCTTCGCACTAGAACACCTGTGGCCAGGTCTCACTGCATAGGAGGAGACTTTCAGTCTCACCAACAGACAACATGTAGGGTACACAGACAACCACATTTCAAAGCTAAGCAGCGGTGGCATAGTAACAGGTTTTTCTTCAAGTCCACAGATGCCACTGGCACTACAGGGACACCAACTGTGTAACAAGTTTGAACTCCTGCTTCCACCATATAACCTGACATCTGTTTAAGACTTGTTACAAAAGGCAGTGCTGCCTATTGGTCGGAGTACTAGACAGGGATTTAGGAGGTTTAGCCACAATCATCTGGATAATTACAAGCAGGTCTTCATCCTCCTGATATTCCATTTTTCCCCATGTACAAAATGAGTAGAGCACATCAGTATCTTCTATGAAATATTTCAACTCTACCAATGACAACCGCTGTATAAGAACCAAGTGTTAACATATTTGTAACTTTTATATAAAAAACAATCCCTGTGCACTTATTACAAGACATGACTGTATCTTAGTAAATTACCGCTTTAAGGTGGTTTCAAGTTTGTAAATAGATAGTTGAGGTTATTCTGCTAACAGTTTGCAGACTTTAACAACACAGGAATCACTCTTGGAAAAATAGTGCCTCTATGGAGCCTGCCAATTCAGCAGAAAGTTGGATGGCCATTAATGGCACAGCTTTTTTTTTTTTTTTTAACATTTCTTGGTTTTTTGTTTTTTTTTAAATCACAATTTTAAAGTTGTGTGGTAGACAGATTATATCAGACACCCTCTTCTGACACACCTGTGTGCAGCAGAGCTATACCACAGCACTTTATCCACAGTTAATCAAGTATCTTACGCTATACATTTAAGATCATTCCCAGAGGTTTCACTCCTACACTAGAAATCTTAAACAAATCTCTCCCGTGACCATCTTTGCTTCCCTCCTCCCTCACCTGTCACAGCCATTCCTGTCTCTATTTCACCCATCACCAAAGCTTCTCTTCCTCACAATAATCCACAACTGCATTGACTGCTGCCACGCTCGCCTCTTCACGTCAGCCCAGCCAATCAACATACTAGGCCTGAAGCTTCCTCGTTTACTTGAAAGGTGTGAGAACAGAATGGTTCATAGGTCACTGAAGTGATGTAATATAAGCCAAACTTGTTCCAGTCTCCCTAGGAAATCGTTGTGTTAGCAAGCTAGCAAACAGGATCTTCAGTAACCTCAAGCAGAGCAAGCACCTGTTCACAAACCCACATTAGAAGTCACGCTAACAAAAGAGGGAAAACATTTGTTTTTGTGGACTGAATATGATTGTACAGTGGAAAAGCCTATTACTTTGAAGTCACGGTTTGAGGATGAAAAAAATAGTTGGCAATAACCCTGATGCAAGCTGTTTCTGTTGCCTCCTGCTGTTCATTTCTGCCTTAGAGCCGCAACACCCCACCCACTCAATTGTGCCATCTCAGCTGTTTGTGGATACACACTATGATATGCATCAAGAAACTCATCTACCAGCGTGACTTAAGCATAAAACCTTCACTACCTCCCAGTGTTTTCGCAGGAATGTTTTCCAAGTAAAGTAAGAATTGCTTAAGATACTACTGCAGCTAGTGCTTTCTGTTCAAAAACACGTTCTGAGTTCATTTATTTTCTTTCCCCAACTATAATGTGATTGGATATAGCTAAAATAAGGGCAAAAAACACCCTCCCAGCTCTAGTTCAACAGAAATACAACACTTGTATTCTGTGCAGAAGACCACACATACTTCCACAGAAGCAAAAAAGATAGAAAATTGAGATATTTTGTGCAAGTTTATTGGTAATATATAATCTAGCTTACCATCCTACACGTACTGTATTTACAAAATCTGTTGCAATGTGATCTAGACACAATGTCAGTGCTATTTTGGATGACAGCAGTGCAACAGCATAGGAACTGAGCTGTCTCTAATGCAAGTCTCCAAGACATCAGTGTCAGTGTTAACACCTACAAGCAGGGATACTTTTGCTGCAACTCTGTAAACTGCATTTGTCTGCTCATAGGCCTAAGGCAAGGATGCCAGATTGCCTACACTGGAGTTCAAAGAATGGAGTGAATTTCGATTATGTGTGATTCTTTTTTTTTTTTCCACATATGATTTTCATAGGCAGATTTGTTTTAATGGAGTAAATTTGAAACAGAAAGCTTGTAAGTGAAAACAAATATCCTGTTTATCCTGTCATATTAAGAGTAACATCCCAAAAAGCATTTTTTTGGGAAAAATGCATATTATTTGGCAAACCAGAATGTTTAAGAGCTATCTTACTCTCCGTGAAAAGGTAGCACTTCTTCTTCAAAGAACTTCCTGGTACTCTCCCTGAAGATATCATGATATGACGAGAAGATCCTCCGAGTGCCTATATCAGTCAAACTTTTAGCAGAAGATGGTTCTGGGCGCTTTGTGCCATGCTGTTCAGTTTGCAGAGGACTAAAACAAACAAGTGAAAGCATCTGTTAGGACACAGACACCCCTATTTACGTAACCCTGTTAAAAGAAAGGAAACACCTGTGTTGTTAAACATAGTTCACATCCCAAGCCTAGCACACTGTTAGGTCCAAAGTACACCCACGACAAATATAAAGACCTAATACACACTGTACTTCACTGGGCTGTGAAAGGAGGCAAAAGCAAGACTGGCTTTTCCTTAAAGCTTGAAATAAATTAAAACCAGCAATAACACAGACATAGATAAGAGGATAAAATTTCTATTCATTAGAGATACTGAAAATCATCACTGCCTTCTCCCCCTGCCACACAACCTCCAGAATGCAATTCAGCTCAATTAGGTAACTTTTTCACAGAATCGCAGGGGTTGGAAGGGAACTCTGTGGGTCATCTAGTCCAACCCCCCTGCCAAAGCAGGGTCACCTGCAGCAGGCTGCACAGGACCTTGTCCAGGCGGATCTTGAATATCTCCAGAGAAGGAGACTCCACAACCTCCCTGGGCAACCTGTTCCAGTGCTCCGTCACCCACAGAGTGAAGAAGTTCTTCCTCATGTTCAGATGGAACTTCCTATGCTTCATTTTGTGCCCATTACTCCTTGTCCTGTCACTGGGCACCACTGAAGAGTCTGGCCCCATCCTCCTGACACCCACCCTGCAGATATTTATAACGTCCACTTTCAGCCTTGTCTTCTTCAGGCTGAACAAGCCCAGCTCCCTCAGTTTTTCCTCACAGGACAGATGCTCCAGTCCCCTCATCCTCGTAGCCCTCCACTGGACTCTCTCCAGTAGCTCCTCATCTTTCTTGAAGTGGGGAGCCCAGAACTGGACACAGTACTCCAGACGGGGCCTCACCAGGGCAGAGTAGAGGGGGAGGAGAACCTCCCTCAACCTGCTGGCCACACTCTTCTTAATGCACCCCAGGATATCCATTGGCCTTCTTGGCAGCCAGGGCACACTGCTGGCTCATGATCAACCTGTCATCCACCAGCACTCCCAGGTCCATCTCCACAGAGCTGCACTCCAGCAGGTCAGCCCCAGCCTGTACTGGTGCATGGGGTTGTTCCTCCCCAGGTGCAGGACCCTGCACTTGTCCTTGTTGAACCTCATCAGATTCCTCTGCGCCCAACTCTCCAGCCTGTCCAGGTCACGCTGATGGCAGCACAGCCTGCTAGTGTATCCACCACTCCTCCCAGTTCTGTGTCATCAGCAAACTTGCTGAGGGTACACTCTGTCCCTTCTTCCAGGTCACCGATGCAGAAGTTAAAACACGACTGGGCTGAGTACAGTTGCAGGCCTCCAACTAGACTCAGCGCTGCTGATGACAACCCTCTGAGTTCTGCCATTCAGCCAGTTCTCTATCCACCTCACTGACCACTCATCCAGCCCACACTTCCTGAGCTTCCCTGTGAGGATGTTACGGGAGACAGTGTTGAAAGCCTTGCTGAAGTTGAGGTAGACAACACCCACTGCTCTCCCCTCATCTACCCAGCCAGTCATTGGTCAAGCATGATTTCCCCTTGGAGAATCCATGCTGACTACTCCTGACAACCTTCTTTTCCTCCACTTGCTTAGTGATGACCTCCAGAATGAGCAGCTCCATCATCTTTCCTGGGATGGAGGTGAGGCTGACCGGCCTGTAGTTCCCTGGGTCCTCATTCTTGCCCTTTTTGCAGACTGGAGTGACACTGGCTTTTCTCCAGTCCTCGGGCACCTCTCCTGTCCTCCAGGACCTTTCAAAGATGATGGAGAGTAGCTCAGCAATGACATCCGCCAGCTCCCTCAGCACTCGTGGGTGCATTCCATCGGGGCCCATGGATTTGTGGGCATACAGATTCTTTAAATGATCTCTCACACAGTCCTCCTCAGCCAAAGGAGGGTCATCCTTTCTGCAGGCTCTCTCTCTTACCTCCAGGGCCTGGGATTCCTGAGAACCGGCCTTAGCACTAAAGACTGAAGCAAAGGTGGCATTCATTAACTCTGCTTTCTCTGTATCCCCCGCCAGCAGGGCACCCACCTCGTTCAGCAGTAGCCACACATTTTCCCTAGTCTTCCATTTGCTGCTGATGTACTTGAAGAAGCCTTTCTTGTTGCCTTTGACATCCCTTGCCAGATTCAATTCCAGGTGGAACTTCGCCTTTCGCATTTCTTCCCTGCATGCTCTGACAACGTTCCTGTATTCCTCCTAAGTGGCCTGTCCCTCTTTCCACATTCCATAGACCTTTCTGAACAAGTGAACTTTTTTGTGGGATGTTTATTCTGTACACACTCCGAGAAGTCCCAAAATCGCAAATCCATGACACTGAAAATTCACACACTCAAAATAAAAGCAAGTACAATGTGGATTTGCATGCTCTGAGGGCTGTATTATACTCTGCATTATCACATCTATCTGCACAGTTCTAACCTTGAAAATCATACTGTCTAAGCCCTTCTAACTTTCAGTATTTTTGTTGTACAGGAAGGCTAATCCTCCCAAATCTCTGATAAAAACACATAAAAACAAAATGCTTCTGTAACAAAGACCAAAAGCTGAAACCATGGTAAATGTCAGTTGAAACCACGCAAGGGAAGTATAATCACAAAAAAATAAGGCAGGGTTTAAAGCTTTTGTAGGTGTTTAGAATGTCAGGGACAACATACTACTTCAGATCTGAAAGGAAAATTCATTTCTATTTGTGCACTGGGTTCTTTTCTTTCATTGCCACAAAAAAAATCAGAAATTATAAATACAGAGCTGAGCTATATTAAGTGGAAAAGGTATTCACTGTTCTTTCGCAACTATTTTGTTTATGTCTCCTCAGCTCCTCAGCACCAGTTTCCCAGCACAGCAATTGTGCTTAGTCCCACATAGCTTAGCTGTGCCCACACTTACTTACCCTGTTACTGCAACACAGGTCTTTATTTACTACCACATGAAGCTACTCACGCTGTTCCTGGTGCAAAGGCCTAAACACCACTGAAACACAGACTCTGCTTATTTCTAGTGTTATTTGGAGAAAGTGGGCTACGGCATCTTGCTGTTTCAGTATTCTGCACCCTCCAACACAAACTTCCCGCGCTAGGCACACAGTGACTCTCCCAAAAGCTGAACCCTATTTTTAAAGCTGTTTAAGATTATATTGATCTTTACTGAAGACCACTCTGTTGCTCGGCTGCAGCTCGCAGCCCACACAGCGTGCAGGGCAGGGCCGGGCTGCTCCTCCAAGCCAGCCACAGCCCCAGGAGACACAACTCGTCGGTCAGAGGAGCCGCGAGCACGATCCTCCATCCTTCCTCCCCGAACACCCCCTTCGCCGGGCCCGCGGGTGACCGCGCTGCCCGGGCAAGGACGGGACGCGCCGGGCCCACCATCCGCTGCCACCACCGGGCCCGGCGGCCCCTGAGCGCCGACGGGGAGCGGAGCAAAGGTCGGCCCCGTCACGGGGACGCGCGGGGGCTCCCGGGCCCAGGCCGCAGCCCGGGCCGCTCAGGGGACTCCCAGGCCCGCCGGGCACCAGCCGCCCGGCCAGACCTCGGCCGCCTCCTGCAGTGGAGGCACCGGCACACACATACCCACGCACGGCTGTGCCTATAACCTTCCCTCCCCACGTACACAGGGCGCACATCCATACCCCTCCACGTACACACGCAGGCGCGTGTACACCCACCACACATCTATTCATACAGATACGTGTGTGCGTGCAGATCGCGTGTGCACCCCCACGGTGCGTCCCGCTGGGACCCCCAGACCCTGGCGCCCGGGTACCTCCCCGCCCTGCCCGGCCCGGCGCACACCCGCCTCCCTACCCGCGCCTCAGCGATGCCCACCGAGGCCGGCCCGGCGCCCCGCTAACCTGGCCTGGGCACAGAAGGGCCGGGGCCTAGCGGCCCGCAACAAGCCTCGCAGGCAGAGCAGCCGCACCACCATCTTGCGCCGGGGCGGGACAGGGCGGCCCAGCCGTTAAAAGGGGGGGCGGCGGGCGGAGGGCGGTGTGCCCGGGCCCTCGCCCACTCAAGGAGCCGTGTTGTAGGGCCGGGGAGTTGGACGTGTTGTAATTGCTCTGTTATTATCGTTTTCTTTCTGGGCTGTTTGGCGAGGGCTTCTCGGTTCTGTCAGGGCTGCTCCCTCTCCTCGCCCTGCGCAGCGGGTGGAAGGGCTTCTGCTGCCCAAACCTCTCTCGAAACACGCACCCCCGTACTCATCCCTGTTCCTGCATAAATCCCTTCTAATACATCTGGGCTTGCAATAGAATTACGATGAAACACCTGTATTATTACTATATTTATATAATATTTATTATTGTGACTATAATACCCACTTTTGGGGGGCTTGATGCTCTCCCAGGCCAGCCGAGAGACCGAGGCAGGGAACCTGAGTCTCCTTCCTCTCAGGCCTGTTCCAGGGTCCATTCTGGCAGCAGGGTGGGAGCTCTCTGCCCCTGTGGGTCCCGGCCGTGGCAGCTGCTAGCAAGAAGAAAACTACCCGATGGCCTCTTGATACTGGTGGGCTTTAATTTGCGAACCTGCACACCATAATCTTTCAGCACCTTTTTTTTTTTTAAAGGCTGCTTCCATAAAAAGGTGTTTTATGATTATTATGTGCAGGGGCTTTCCGAAGGATGGAGAGAGCATTGCTTTCAGGAAGAGAAAAACACTGGAGGTGGGGGAAATTGTAAAGATCTGGTAAAGTAATGGTAAAGATACAGGCTGCTTGTAGTTCTTCCTCCCTGTGGCTCGTGTGGTCGCCATGCTGGACAGGGCACAGCCCTGACAGATAGTATTCTCCCGAGTCAAGTGTTTGGGAAAGTTTTGACCTGTAAATGGGCACCTTTCACTGAGAAAGGAGCTCCTACCTGCTTCCTTCACCAACAAAGCCCTGAGACACAAACTGACTAGAAAATAGATGTCATCAATCATCGTTGTGATGAGGACTGGGTTAAAATGGTATACAAGCCCCATCAACAGGATTTTATATGCTTTCCTCGCTCCCCGTATGGTATTGGGGAACCTTCAGGCATTACCTTCTGGAGTGGCACAAAACCTTCTGGAGGTGGCACAAAAATTGTATGGAAAAAGTGAGCTTTGAGCCTTGATGTTTGTTGAGAAATAAAAGCTGAAAAACAAGACTGTAATGGCTCAAAAGGCAAAGCAGATCAACCCAGAAGATAGTTTTCAAAATCTTGTCATTTGAAAATGAATAACTTACTAGGAAGTGAATTGTACGTAATCTGTTGAGAGAATTGCCATGGTTCGGGTGTTTCTGTATATTAAGCCATAGTCTAAACCTGTTGTAATGTTTTTTAACAGATGAATGCCTTTTGGTCTGTCCCACCATCAGCTATAGTGTTCCTACACCCTGAGCCAGAAGATGTCACTACAGGAACAGCTATTCCTATAGATGGGCCTGCCTGAAAGGAGTCTTGCTGCTTGAAGGGTATGTGTATTTTCAGTGTGACATACTGGCAATCCAGACAGCTGTCTGTCTGTCTGTACTTACAGCCAGAAGCACCCGCGCTACAAAACCAGTTGAAGCCTGAAGACTTGTACTACTTTTTCATCTGGGAGTCTGATCACATATAATATCAGAGTAGGCAGGAGGGAACCATGCAGGGACAGTTGAGAGGAAAAAAAGTAAAACAGAGTTTGGTGGAATTACTGAAGCTGGGTGCCCAGAGGTAAGATTTGGGCGTGCCTACGAGGTGCTGTCAGGTAGAACCTCCTAGGGAGTGCCCTCCTTGGGCTGGCGTAGGTTCCAGGGTGAGCCTAGCACCTTGGGCTAGGACCTGTTAGCATGCAGGGGGCTGACAGGGAGATTTGCATTCCTGGGGATGCCCTGATCACCCAGTTTACAGTCTTGGTGGTTTTGTTGCAGCAAGAAGATCTGGCTGAACATATCCCATCATCCATGCACAGGGTAAAGTGAGAAGGGAGCTGAGAGATGGTAGATCCTGTCCTAAGCCACAGAAAAGCAAACTTTGTCCAGGCTTCAAGTATCAGTTCCTGGGATCAGGAAATGCCTCAAACAGACAGCAATAAACACATCGATATTTTTCACGCCAGTTTTTTGGGGAAGAAGGGTGGTTGTAAAAAATTGGTCATTAAGAACAATGACTTTTTTTTCCGTGCGCTTGCAGAAAACAGAGCAGAAATAGGTACCGCAGTAGGGCAGAGAGTGCAAATGTGTTTCTGGCCGCCTTCTAGATGCTATTTCCAGTTTGGGATTGTGCTTTTATTACAGCAGCCTAATGGGACTTCACAGAGACACAGCATAGCCAGGGTTAAGTGACAGTGGTGTACCTCTTCCTAGCGCAGTCTGGTCCCTGCACCTCCATTCCTCATGTGGGCATAGTCACAAAGTGAGTCTCTGGTTCTGATTTCCCCTCTCTTCATGGTGATGCTTTCTCTTTGTTATGGTCATCTCCCATACCAATAAATGGCCTATCCGTTCTTCCCTACCTCTGGTACGGATGCTCAGGAGAGAGATGCTGTTTGCCGTATGTTAATGTGGAAAACTACCAGTTAATGCAGGCCTTGGGTGCAAATGTCCTAATTTTTCTCAGAGCTTTTCCTGTGCCATTGGCATGTACTTCTCTTTTAACTATTTTTTTTATAACCAAGGTACAAATCTGAAGTGGAAGAACTGCTTATAGGTATGTTCCTCTTGGCTGATCAGTGAGTCAAAAGAGATGCCCTGACAACTGGTAAACACCATGTACAAGCCCTGATGGTGTTTTCAGAACAAGGGGCAACGGGCACAAACTGAAGCATAGGAAGTTCCATCTGAACACGAGGAAGAACTTCTTCACTGTGAGGGTGACGGAGCACTGGAACAGGCTGCCCAGGGCGGTTGTGGAATCTCCTTCTCTGGAGATATTAAAAACGCACCTGGACAAGGTCCTGTGCAGCCTGCTCTAGGTGACCCTGCCTTAGCAGAGGGGTTGGACTACATGGTCTCCAGAGGTCCTTTCCAACCTCTACCATTCTGTGGTTCTGTGATTCTGTGATTTCTGCCAGCTGGCTGTCTATGTATTTGGATAATAGAGACTCCTGTTAAAAACACTATGGTTATGTGTACTCCTCTGTCTTCCTACATGTGATGGTGATATTGTCTGTAAAGCCAAGCTGCAGGATCTAACCAGAAGTTTTGAAAATGCAGCAAAGGACAGCACTGACCCCTCTCACAAAGCACTTTATCCCCTTTTTAGATTTTCAGTCTGTGTTGCAAGGAATGCATCCAACTATTCATGTCTGATATGAATAGCCTGGAGGTTTGGTTTCTGAGTAGGTTATTTAAAGCTTATGTGCTGTCTTCTTTCAAGAAGAACCCAGGTGCCAATTTAGCACCCCCATCAGGGGACCTGCATGTTCTTCATCCAACTTTTTAATGTTGGCAAGCTGGAATAACATGCAGAGCTCTCAGCTTACTTCTCCCTTGATATGTGACTCTCCTTAGTGTGCCTTTGCATGGGGTCACACAGTGTTAGTCATGTGGGTGTGAGACGATGTGACAGCGAGAGACAGGCTGCAGCTGATGTGCATGCCTTCAAGTGGGCCTCCTCAGGGCATGGGCCCCTGGTAACCAGCTCTTGTTCCTCTGTCCTGGCAGAGCATCATAGTCACACTCTCACTCTCTGACCACATGTGGCATGTAGGCACACCACTAACAGGAGAGCCAGCTCCTTCAGCATGTGACTTGGAGCACCAGAAAGATGACATAGCCCTCTAAGACCTGTGTATGAGGTCCAGTGATAGCTGGGTATTGGCAGGAAGAGGGACATGGGAGTCAATTGCGTGAGCCTCAAGAACTGAGAATGTGACTTGGCAGGCCTGAAGATGATGGTGGCAAGGTGATCTCTCACCATGGGACAAGATTTTGTTTTCCCCAGGTCTTTTAATATGAAACCTCAAACTGTCATATTTAAAAAGAGTTGCCTATCTAGGGTGCTGGCCTGAAGTCTGTGCCGGCACATCTTTGTTAATTGGATAGCTGTCATCAGTTTTCAGCATGTGGCAATACTGATCTGGAGCAGGACTGTATGAGCTGCTCAGTAAGTTATTTCAAAATCACTTATACCAAAGGTCAAGAAAAGCAGCTGTTTCAGGGAAGACTTCCAGTGAAGATGGAAGTTACAGACAGAAGTCCTGGTTTCCTCCATAGGGAGAGTTTAAGTCTGGTATCAAAGAAGGAAACTTCAGCTACTCACATGTTCATCAGTCTGCTTTCACTTTTGCATGTGTCACAGGATAAAAGTTTTCAAAGATGGCTATGAAGAATTCAGATTTTCAGCCAAGTTTGTCTCTTGATCAGAGCTGTTGTCCTATGTAAATCAGCTGAAAAGTATTAAAAATGTGCTTAGTTTTCAAGTAACATAGGTCAGAGCAGCAGGTTTTGAATATGAAAGGCACAGAAAGGCATTCACTGAACACAGCAGACATGGATATATTTAAGGTATTGCTGAAGGTTGAAAGTGTTGCGTGAAACAGGGGTGTGCAAATATGGCATTATGTCCAGAACAGTGCCACTCTGTGTATGTGTAATCAGTATTGTATTTGTATAAGGATGAAAATATACTTCTGTACTTTTTATTATATCAGAATCAAAATGAGTGGCATGCTGTGTGGTGGCAATAAGAACTTCCAATAGTACTTTAAAGTGTCTCTGTTCAAGCAATATCAATGCTTACAGTTTCAGACTTCATGTTCGTTATTTTTTGGTATTTGTGAGTAAGCTGGTCCATTTGGCTGGCTTAATAGAGCTTAAATGATAAAGATAACACTGAGATCCAGACTCACGAACCACTCTTTCTTTGTAAGTGCCAAGTAACTTTGATGCTAGGGTTTTCTAATCCTAAATTCTATATCTTTTCTTCTCTTTTAACGTAGTTTTTTATGTGCAGAATACATACGTATAATATCAACGCTTCTTTTTCAGTTAAAAATCACTGGGGGTTTAGACGCAGTAGTTCTAAAGAGCTGCTCACTATTTCTTCCACAGGTCTTCAGCAGAAATTCAGCATAACAGCCATTAAGCAAAAACATTCTCACCAATTCAGTGTTGGTGTTGTGAAAGGAGCTTGAGAGGTCTCAGTTTCAGCTTGTGGTATGAATTTATTACCATGCTTTGTGCTGTGTTAGACACAGAGACTGAGAGCTGTTGATCAGCCATGGCTGTACCTATTAGTCTAGGGAAACAGAAGAAGTTTTCTTATCCCCAGTTTAGCAAGGGGCTGGGAGAGAATTGGTTTGTATGTAAGAAGTAGCACCAAATTTGGCAGAAATGGTGTGATAGAAGCTACTACTGAACACAGCAAATTAGTGTAATGGGTTTAATCTGCACTGAGGAAAAGAGGGATTTCTTTAACAGACGCTTTGCTGCTTTCAAGAACTTCAAGCACCACCCTTGCACAGGTGTAGATGTTGAGCTCAGAGGATGTAGACAGGTCTGCTGGGTTGGTTGCATTACCACTGTGGTGATTAGCAAGGCTGCCTTGTGATTGTATGGCAGTACTCTAAGTTTGTGTAGATACTGGCCTGTCTTCTTTGCGTGGATTGTTTCACAACCTTAACAAACTTGGCAAGAAGGTAGGTAAGTCCTGCTCTTCTGAAAATGTGTTCTTGCTATGTGTGGTGTGGCCTGTGTGGGTCCAACTAATTGCTGTTTTTTAGTCCATCAGGGATGTGCAAGAGATACAGTAATAACATCAACCCTTGCTCAGAAGATCAGATATGTTCCTGAATGACTAAGGAACAGACCAGAGGAAACCTTGTCAGTTAAACAAAGGCAGAGGTGTTTTACTTGTTGTCTTCTAAAAACAAACTTATCTTTACAGATATACAGGAGTGTTACAGATGAGAAACCCTGAAATGCAACCACTTTTTAAACTAATGAGGCAGTTAATTAGCACTGTCATTTGCATGGAGGAGAAAACTTGAAAAATGGTAGAGTTCATGTAGCATGGAGTAAAAAATGGATCTGGTTTTCTCTCACAAAGAGCCAAAGAAGATGCCTTCCTGAGCAAACAGCCTGGAGAGATGATATTTGGAAAGATAATAGAGAAAAACTTTTTTGGTTTTGTGTCTTTGAATTGATAGAGCTGAGGACTGTAATAGCTTCAGGAGTGAGCATAAAATGCTTATCCTCAATTTCCCCTGGGTTACTAGGTGTACATGGCATGTTAACGTACACAATGTTCATGTCGTTCCTTGAACAATACCCAGTTTAGGATATGTTCGTCTTTGGTAACAAAAGTATAGGAAGCAATCAATCCCCTTTACCTGGAAGAAGGTGTAGCTTTCTCTTATTTCTGCCAGGGCTTTTGGGATTCAGCAGATCACGTGTTTGCTTGAGCCCTGGAAAAGTGTTTAGTTAATGGGGGCTGAAAGCCTGGGAAAAGGAGCTGCTGCTCAGAGAAGAGAGACCTTTTATGAGTCCTGAGTACCAGGAACTCTGGAAAACAGTCTAGAAACTTTGTTTTCTTACTTTGGGAAGTTGATCTCCACACTATTCTGCACTTTAATAATGGGATGGATGGCAATTTCTTTTTTAGTAACTATTTTAAGGCCTTATTCTGTCATAAGGTCTTGTAAGGCTTTAAAACTGAACCACAGACATTCTGTAGCCTTCCTCCAAGTATTTAATACTATGTGGTGTCCCCAGGCATGGTAAACTTACTGCAGGGTGGAAGAGGGTTATGTTGTTATGACTAGCTAATTAGATAGGTTGTAGGAAACTCAATACCACCATCCTCACTGTAGCTGTGGGCAGAGACAATCACTGTCATGCTTCTTTGAAGCTTACGCAGAGGACGTGAAATGAAGGAGACATCCGACAGGGGTTTTTGTGATAGTAAAGTTTGACTTTCGAGGTTGTGAATGCTGTGCTATACTGACCTTCCTACAAAATGTACCTGACTGCAGGGTTTCTAAGTATTTTCTCTTTCTTTACATATTTCTGACAGAAGTTAAGCATGGCTATGCCGTAAAGATTTTTAAACAGAAACTCATGCAACTGTGCCAGCTCCAGAAAGGGCTTTGAGTTAAATAATACTTTTATTCTAAAAATGAACTTTTTTTCAAGTTTGCCTTATCACAAGGCTCCTTCCCTGCCGTACGAGATTCTGTGGTTCCCAACTGCAAGTCTACATGAAGTGTGAATCTAGTTTCAAGTCTGTCATGGTTTAGCCCCGGCCGGCAACAAAGGACCATGTGGCCTCTATATTGCCCCTCCGCCTGGTGGGATGGGGAGGAAAATGGGAAGAAAAAGGCAAAACTTGTGGGTCGGGATAAGGGCAGTTTAACAAAACAGCGAAGGATGTGAACAGTAACAACAACGATACTGATAAGAACAAGGGAATATGCAGAGCAGCTCTCCCACTGCCCGATGCCCAGTGCACTCCCCAGCTGTGATTCACCTCCCCTCGGCCAGCTCCCCGACTCCAAACTGAGCATGATGGCACGTGGTATTGAATGTGTGTGGAAGATAACTTCCTGACGCCGCTGGTAAGTGAGCCTACCAGGGGAGGTGCCTCGCTAGACCTGCTGTTTACTAACAGAGCAGGACTGGTGTGAGATGTGGTGGTCGGAGGCCTTCTTGGGCTTAGTGACCATGAAATGATAGTGTTCGTGGTGAGGTTAAGAGGGGGGCCAGCAAAGCCACCACCATGGACTTTCAGAGGGCAGACTTTGGCCTGTTCAGGATGCTGGTTGAGAGTGTCCCCTGGGAGAGAGTCCTGAAGGGCAAAGGGGTCCAGGCAGGCTGGACATTCTTCAAGGAGGAAGTCTTAAAGGCACAGGAGCAGGCTGTCCCCATGTGCCACAAGTCGAACCGTCGGGGAAGACGACTGGCCTGGCTGAACAGGGAGCTCTTGCTGGGACTCAGGAAAAAAAGGAAGGTCTACCAACTGTGGAAGAAAGGGCAGACAGCTCCAGAGGAGTGCAGGGGTCTTGTTAGGTCATGCAGAGAGGAAATGAGAAAGGCAAAAGCCCAGCTAGAACTCAGGCTGGCCATTGTTGTAAGGGACAACAAAAAGTGTTTTTACCAATACATCAACAACAAAA
>Ga0065711_1032626_pt1 | contig 26997 bp, 37 predicted proteins | sample Hoacrofraction12_FD_59098 | JGI IMG/M metagenome (GOLD analysis project Ga0065711, IMG submission 59098) | Hoatzin crop microbial communities from Cojedes, Venezuela - Epithelial fraction 12 v2 (version 2) | ecosystem: Host-associated > Birds > Digestive system > Esophagus > Crop | place... | reverse complement strand
GCCCGGCGGCAACAGCGGCCGCGGCGACGGCGTTCCGGGAGCGGCGCGTTCCGGCCGCCCACCCGGGGGGGGCGGTAATAAGGGGGGGACAGAAATGGCTGAGGGGATCGGGGATGGTTGAGGGGGTCGGGATAGGCGAGGTCAGGCCAGAAATGGTTGGGAGGCAACAGAAAGGGCAGGGGGGTCGGGACAGAAGTGGCTGGGAGGGAACAGAAAGGGCAGGGGGGTCGGGACAGAAATGGCTGGGAGGGAACAGAAAGGGCAGGGGGGTCGGGACAGAAGTGGCTGGGAGGGGACAGAAAGGGCAGGGGGGTCGCTGCCCCACACCGGGCTGTGCTGTGGGGCGCTGGGGGGTCGGACCGGCCTTGGTGTGGGGCCCGGAGCCCAGCACGGTGGGGGGCTGGGTGGTCAGGCCCTGCCTTGCTGCCCGCTGTGGGGCCCGGAGCCCAGTGTGATGTGGGGCTGGAGGCCTGGAGCCCGGCACAGTGTGAGGCTGGGGGCCAGGCCCTGCCTCGCCGCCTGCTATGGGGCCCGGGTCCCTTTGTAGTGTGGGGCTGGGATTTCCCGTGCGATGGAGTCCCTTGGGGAGCAGAGGCTCTGGGGGAGTGACAGGGAGGCTGTGACATTTGTGAGGGAACCGCAGCTTGCTCTGTCTCCGAAATAGAGACGTAGGTGAAAAACAAGGTTGTAGAATGAGTCACGGAGGTGTAGAAGTGGCAGGAACATGGAAAAGTCGTTTGTGTCCCATCTCTCGCTGTAGGGCAGGAGCTGGTGTAGACCCGCTGGCAGACCTGTGCTTTAAAGCTGCTGGAATAAAGGCGAGAAAAAGGGAAAGTAGAAAGAAGTGTGGGAAGAGCCTGCGGGGTTTCCTTGCTGGGCTGCTGTTCCCTGCACAGTGTTTGCGCTTCCTTGAACCTTGCGTGGCAGGAGCAGCCCTCGAGGAAGGTCTTAATTTGTGTTTTTATTATATGCAGCAGAACTAGTTAAATGGCCAAGCCTGTAGGCATCAGCCAGAAGTTCCCAAGACGATGGTTACTTCCTCGTCTTGATATTCACCTTCCCTCAGAGCCACTTCATTTGTTCCCACAGCCTGAAACTTTCCATCATCTGAGCTGTTTTTTCTTTCTGTGCACAGGAAATCTTGTCCACACCTCATGCAGTTTGGCTGATATTGGTGCCTTTGCCCGGGCAGGACTGGGCCTTAACTAGTGCTCTTCAAATGTCCCTCTTTGATTTTTTTTTTTCTTCCTTCCAGCTAAAACCCATAATTATCGAGTATTGTCATCTGATGCTTTCCCCCCTGCCATCTAATTCGATTTCCCTTTCGGAGGCAAGAGCCCCATGTTCCTCTGCATGTTGGGTTTCCTCCCCTCAGCCACACATGTGAACTTTGGGGTCTGGCAGTTTTATTTGTAGAGGTGACATCATAGCTTTTTGCCATGGCAACCCATCACAGCGCCCAGGAGGATGCTGAACACAGGAGCTGAACGCGAGGAGATTTTCAATGGGAACAGAGCAGGCAGCGGAAAGCAAGTCTGAGACTTTAATTAATTAATTAGGGTAAAAATAAATAGCAACGTGAAGTCCCAGAGGCTGGTGGGCACTTTAGCTGCAGAAAGGAGGAGATGCTCATGCTTCCCAGTGCAATGTTTTCTCGCAGAGACATGCACCTCCAGCAAACAGATATAATTGGGATTAGCCCCATTTTAGAGACGGGGAAAATCGAGGCGTAGGAAGCGAGGAGAACTGCCTGTGGTGAGGCAGCGTTAGCCCGGGGCAGGTCTTTCCAAGCCCTCCTTTCTAATCCCCTGCCTTCGCTGCAATGATTGCTTGGCGTTGTCAAGGCTCTGGGGACTGTCAGTGAGGTGTGGTCGTGCTGGCAGCTGCAGGGGTTTCCGTGTTGCATCTTCTGTGCACGAAGAAAGACTTTTCTCACTCGTGCTCTGGGGCAGGGCTGGGCTCCTGGAGCATGTGCTCAGCCACCCGTACAGGGCCCTTGATTTTGCTGGGGGCTCTGCTGTCAGATAGTTCAATATTTATGCTTTTAAATGTGAAATAAATATTCAGATTAATTTGACATTAAATAAATGCTTAAATGGCCTCATCAGTGGACTTTGGCTGTGCTAGAACTAGAGATCTCGGGGGAGCAGATGTTGCACTCTGGAATTTCAGTGGAAGTAGCTGTGGTCCTTACCCACCCCGCAGGTTGGAGGTTCCTTGTCCATCCCCATACCTGCTCAGAGGAGGTGGCAGGCCCTCCTTAGCCCTACTCTTATCACTTTTTGTCATCACCATCTACCAACTCGGTGATTTGAGTTTTTTTCCAGAGCATTCCAAGGTGAGGAAAACCACATTTACATACAGAGCAGCACATGGAGATAATGAGAAGTGCTCATTGCTCTCCATCCAGCAGGAGACTTGGTTTGGGTTGGGTTTTTTTTCCTGTTCTTCTCTTTCGTATGCCCAAACCTCCCAGCCCATTGACGCAGGCTGTGTTCAGAGTGTGCAAACATGAGAGCACTGCGCTTGCATCCTTGTGTGACGTTGAAGTGTGAGTGAGCTGAATAATGAGTGGGCCAGAAGCTGGGGAAGCCTGCCCTGTGCTTGGCCACTGCCTTGCCGGATGCCCTTGGGCTGGTCCCATAACTCACCTGGACTGGTCCCAGGCATGAAAGAGAACTGGAAATACTCCTCTGCGGTGCCTGGATGCTTAGAGATGCTGCCTGCCACCGGTTATTGGCTGACTCTGTGTGGGTAAGCCACAAGCTACGAGATGGGACTCCTGGTGAGCTCAAATCCTGTTTGTAACTTGTCCTTCCCCCAGTTTTGTCTCATTTCGGCCCCTGCTGCAGCCTATCTGATTTCTCAGCTGCTGCTCCCTAGGAGGAGGTGGCCCTCATTGATGGTGGGGTTTCCTAGGTATGGCCAGTCTGGAGAGGATGAGGAGGAATGAATGCTGGTCAAAGGCCCCTGTGAGCTGCTTCGGCAGCGCTCTGGAACATCACATTGATGCTCTTTGCGATGCAGCCTCACCTTTGGCGCTAAATATTAGTTCCCCCTGATACGACTCTGTTTCTGTTCTCCCAAGGTCTCGCATCTGCCTCAGCCTCCATGTCGGATCCCGCTCTGTTTTATAAATAAATATGCCACAGCTACCAGATTTGTTGGTATAAATCCCAGGATTTTTCCTGACATATGTTATTTTCTTCGTAGGAGCCAAAAGCCATAGTAAGCAAACATTTTAACAGGCGCTGGAAACATGGGACATGAGCTTCTCCATAGCTGACTGATTTCTCTAGCAAGAACCATAAATTCTCCAGCTTCAGGGCTGAAGTCAGCCTCTGGGAGCTGGGCTTAGGGACAAGACTCCTGACCAGGAGTCTGCTTGCAGAGTTTCTTGCCATTTCCCCTAAAGCACGTCCCTTTCAGCGAAGACAAGATGGTTCATTAGGGACATCAGCTGTACGTCTGGTCACCCCGGTCCTCCCATGACGCGGATGTGTGCTTAGAGATGAGGGGCACAAAGAAAATGCTCTGGGTTCCTCTGAATGCAGACAGAAAAGGGAGACGTGGGATTTTATGAGGAAGAGATGTTTTAGCACAGAGCCCAGTGGGTGAGTTCAGGGGCTCGGCGTGCTGGTGGCGGTGGATTTGCTGCCAGGGACGGGCCTGCGGTGGGACGCTCAAACCAGACAGGTGTGTGGGCGGATCCGTGTCTCTGCGTAGGCAAGGTGGGGGGGAAAAACCTCTGTCCTCCTGCAGATCACCGCTGCCTTGGAGAGCGTTTCCTCTCGAGGGAGGCGGTGGTATTTTCAAGGCTAGCGAGCTGCCTGTCAGCAGCAGCGCCGTTACCGCCGAATTTCGGCAGCAGCGAGGAGGAGCTTTACACACCTGGGCGCGCTGACCCAGGCTCGGTGCCCAGCTCTGCTCTGGGACAGTGGCCGAGTCGGTGCCCTTCCTGCTGCCTCAGTTTCCCTTTTCATCTCCAGGTCTTTTTTCTTCCAAGTGTGAGCTGCTCGGGGCAGGGACTGTATCCCATGCAAGCACATCGTGCTGTGACAGCATTGCTCCCCTTTGCCTGTGGGGAGGGTCCCCTTTAGACCTCCTGTATGCCCCACGGCTGGGGGGCTGCTCGGTGAGGAGCTTTGGGATGTGCCTGGGGAGGAAAGGGTGGATGAGCAGAGAAGACAACAGCAAGGGAGGAAGAGGGGAGATCTGGCCTAAGGCTGCAGAAGACCCAATTTTGAGGGGCTTAAGGATGCTTTCCTTCTTTTAAAAGAGCAAAGGGAGGACAGGAGTGAAAGGAGATGGGAGAAAGGGGAGCTTTTGCCCTCCCAGCAGCTGCTATGGACAATCTTCCCCGGGGAGGCAAGTTGCAGTGATCGGTGAGATCAGTTTGGACGCTGGCTTGCATCCCCCTTTCTCTGCCAGCCTGACCAGCTCAAGGGCATCTCCTCTGCCCGGGTGGGCTTCGCCCCTTCCCCTGCAGCCCCTGGGAGCAGGAGGGGAGCGAGGGGAGGAGGCGTGGAGAAGCCAGCGGAGTGTGTACAGGGGGATTGTCATGGTTACCTCCCTGACAAAACAAATGGCTCCACTTAATGATGGTCACCCAAACAGCTCTGGAAAGTGTGTGCTCATCAGCTGGCTGCCAGTGGGAAGCCAGGTGCTTGCTCCGGGAAGAGAGAAACCCTCCCCGGCTCCCGGGCAGAGCTTCGGCACAGGGGCACATGTTGCTGCAGCCGGTTAGGTAAGCCCCCTTCCCCATCCCAGACCCCCAGGGACCACCCCGCAGCGCTGGCAGCCCCAGCGTCGCTGCCCCATGGAGAGGGTCTGGTGGGGGGGGCGAATGCCACAGGTTGCTGAGGTGGCTGTTGTGCAGCACTCCCCCCACGCCAAGCCCTGGCGCTTGCTCTCTCTCCCTCTCTCCCTCCCTTTTTCTCTCTCTCCTTATCTCCGTCTCTCTCCGTCTCTTGCAGAGACAAAAGCAGTCTGAAGCCGTGCCTGCCGCCTTCGGGATTTCTTCTGCCCTTCCTGCCCCCCAAGCCCAGCTGCGGGCCGTTGCAGGGGCTGGCAGGAGCGGGTGAAGTTGCTCCAACCCCCCCATCCCCTTCCTCCTCCTCCTCTTCCTCCTCCTCTCTCTTCTTCCAGGAAAGGTAAGAAAAGCAGTGGCTACTCTCCCGTTGCTCCTGCACCTTTTTAGCAGGCTGGGCTGTGTGTGCTGTGCAGGGGTGGGGTGTGTGTGTGTGTGTGTGTGCAGGCTGTTACTTCCCAAGGCTGTGCACAATCCCAGCACAAAGCCGCTCTGTGAAGAGATCCCTGTCATAATATTTCTGCAGGCACAAGCCCACACTTTGCAAGCTGCTGCTTCCCTGCCTTGCCTTTTCCCAGCTGGATGGTGAGCCCCTGAGCATCCCTCCCCTCCCCAAAATTGTACAGACATTAACAGTGACTGTCTTCATCTCCCTGCAGGCAGGGGACAGGGAAAGCAAAGGAGGCTGGTTGGGGGGTACGGTGCTGGGGGAGATGGGCTTTTGCTCTCCTGGGCAGCCAGGAGGGATGTCCCAGCTGTGGACACACTGGTCTAGGGCATGGGACGACTGACCTTGGGAGAGTGAGGGGGGACTCTGATCCCCCCGGGAAGGGTCAAAGCACCAAGGTCATGGCTTGCATTCACCACGCTTGGCTGGGGCAGGGCGGGACGGGGGTGGAAGGAGAAGGGCTGTGCTGCTCCTGGGGGCCCTGTGTCTCTCCTTGGCCCGGATGCGTCCCAAGCAAGGGGCTGGCTGCCGGGCAGTTTCAGCTCAGCCGAAGGGTGTCTGAGCTAAACCCCCTCTCTGGCTCAGCCCGCTTCCATGTGCTGGTGCAGCTGAAAGCCCAGCGAGGCAGGGGTTAACTAAACCCTGTATCAGAAATGCTGTCTGCCCGGGGATGTGATTGACGGCTCTAGAAACGGGGCTTGGGAGATGCATCACAGTCCTTGAGACCCAGCTCTGGGGCAGGACTGACGGCCCAAGAGACCTGCCAGGGCTGTGATTGACGGTCCCCAAAATCTGGCTCTGCTGGGGCTGTCAATCACATCTCAGCCTGGCGCTGCATCACCCTGGGAGGGGGGAGCCCGGCTGCTCTCGCTGGGTGCCCCTCGCTGCAGGCGCTGGCAGGAGCAGCGTGCTCCCCCCATGCTCCCCCAGTCTCCGCATCCGAGGCCTCGGGGTGCCCCATGGGGCAGCACCGCCCGGCTCCCAAAGAGACGTGTGCCTCTGCCTGGACATCTTTGTCACCGCTTTGGCAGCGGGGTGCCACGCTGTCACCCCGCAGCGGGCCCGCAGTGGCTCGGGGGTGAAGCACGGCGTTTTGCTGGCTTTCCCAGCAGGCGGGACACCCCGCGCTTGCGGTTTGAGGCAAGGGGAGGATGGAGACGGGGGAACGGCTCCCGGAGCTTTTCCTGAGAGGTTCCCACAGGTCTGCCATGGTGGATCCGCTGCTCTTCAATCAGCAAAGCCTCCCCTCCCTGCCCTGTGCCGGGGCTCAGGCAGGAGAGTGCTGCATGCGCCGTTTTGGACACTGTGTGCTCCTGTTGCTTCCTAGAAACGTTTCAAGGGTTTGATCCCAGTCCCCTGGCAAGGTTTGAGCCTCCTGCGTTGGGGGAGAGCGGCTGGAGGGGTCCTGCATGTCTTAGGCTCGACCTGCAGCTGAAGTGGGTCAGGTAGGCGAAGTTAGGGTCCCCCAGCTGCTCCCCAAGCCGTGCTGCCCCTGCAAAGCCAGCAGAATTACAGAAGCGTGGCTCTGCTTGAGACCCCCAGAAGTTTGGGAAGCGCAGGCCTGCCCCTGTCTCGGCTTTGCAAACAGATGAGAGTTTGCTTCCCCGGTGTGGCGGCCCAGCAGCCTCCAGAGATGCTAACGCAGGGCTGTGGTGCATCAGGCACCCCACCAGCAGCCGGGGCTGTCTGTCCGGGGCTGTCTGTACATCTGCACATCCCCGCAAGGCTGTAATCGTCCTGACGAGCCACTGGATGTCAGTGTTGATTGATACAGATGGAGCGGAAGGGCTGTTTTACCCAGCTGCAGAAAACCAGTCACCCTCCCGGCTGCGTGGGTATGACCCAGCTCTGGCTGGGACCTGGAGGTCGGGTTTGCGAGGGAACCCACTTGGGGCTGGTGAGAGGCTACAGCAGGGCGGTGCAGCGATTCAGCAGCCCGAAAATGCATCTGTCGCGACGTGCAGCTCCGGGGCTGGGCTTCACATGGCTGCGTGCGTGTCTCGGGGGGCAAAAGCAGCCGGGGCTGCCCCTGGACATCTGCCCTTCAGGCACCAGGGCCAGGTGGGGACGTGCCGCGGGCAGCACGCGGTTTTATCCCCGCTGCCAAGGGCTGGTTTGGGGCTTACTGGCTGGTTGTCGGCTGTGGGTGCCAGGGACCCTGGGGTGGTGGCACTGCTGGGACCCCAGCCTGCTTCTGGGAGCTGCGCAGAAGCCAGGCTGTGTGCTCATGTCTACGGCACTCACGGTTTGCTCTGTTCTTCTATTCAATGCATGAAAATACACCGTAGAAGAGCATTATTCTGCCTCTGTCTTTACTACCCATGCTCAAACCCCACATTTTTTGAGGGCACATCAGCGCTTAGAGATGCAGACGGGCACCTAGGCAGCTCTGAGCAGCGCTCCAGGCATCACACCCTGTTTTCAGGCTCACCCTTTTCCAACCCAGTCCTTTAAAACCCAGCCCCAAGCCTTGCCGGTGCGCTGGGGCAGGCGCCTGCAGCCAGCTGGAGCGGCTGGTACAAGCTCTGGGCGAGCCTGCGTGTCGCAGTGCCGTCTGCGCTCCGAGTCAAAGCCCTGCGCACTCCGCGCGTCACGGGGACCGTCCGCAGACGTCGGTGCAGCATCAGCGCCTTCGCCGTAAATCGTGCCCAGAAATTGTCTGGGGGCATAGCCTGGAGCGGGGCGAGCACATTGCCAGCGTCGCTTCCTCCTCCGTGGCCCTGGAGAGGGGCAGATTGTCGAGGAAAGAGAGTTTACAAAGCAAGGAAATAAAAGAAAAACGTGGGAGCATCCCGGTGTGCTGGGTCCTGTGTGTGGCTAGCCAAGGGGGGATTTCAGCCCCCAGACCTGAGCTGCTCCCCGGCCGGTGGGGTTACGGGGGTGGGGGGTTTTCAGTGATGCAGAAAGCTGGCTAGGAGGTATTCGCCGACAATTCCCCGTCTCCTCCCGGGATGCCAACCGCAGCGCGAGGCCGTGGGTCGGGAGGCGCCTGGCCGGGTCTGGGGGCTGGCCCCACGCCTGCTGCGTTTGGCGACAGGGAGGGGACAGGCTGAGGACTGGCTGGACGCGGGGATGCCTTGTGCGGCGGCGATGCTGGTGGTGATTTTGGGGACCTGGGGTCCTGCCAGCTCCCGTCCTGAGGGTCCAGCCCCACAGCCTGGATGGAGACCGAGTGCAGGTCCCAGGCCAGCAAAGGCAGGATGGGGAGCAGCCGGGGCAATGGGTGGTGGGCTGCTGGGGGGCACAGCAGGGAGATGCCAGTTCTCCCACTGCTCTCCCCCATGCCAGCTCTCCCTCTGCTCTCCCCTTTCCACGCTGCAGTCACTTGATGGCGTTGGCAACACGATCCGTGCGGAGCAGCCCCGGGACTGTGGCGGCAGCAGCCCGCTGCCTCCCAGCCCCATCCGAAGGGCCTTCGAGGGCGAAGCAGCAAGGAAGAGCCCTCCGAGCCTTCCCTGTCCTTCTGGGGCAGTTTCTGCAGCTGGCACAGCAGGCAGGGCTGGGGCAGGGCTCCTCTGAGCCGTCCCGGAGCTGTGGGAAAAGTGCAACTCTCCTGGCGTGCTTTCTGCAGGACGTGGCATGGGGCTCTGCGTCCTGCCAAGGGTCCCTTAACGCTCTTGCTGGCCTGGGTGATGCAGAAATCCCGGCTGGCAGAGCAGCTCCCATGGGAGGCACATCCCCAGCCTCCTGTGGGTGCGGGAGAGGTGAGGGGCTCGGGTCTCAGCTGTGGCACTGCTGTAAGTCACCAAGCCAGGAGAGCTGCCAGGCTGAAGTCACGCTCCTCGAGCCTGAATTCACCTCTCTGGCAACCTGTAATGAATTCCCGTTGTGCTTAGCTGGTAGAGAGCATCTTCTCCTCGTTATTTCTTGCTTTCTTTCTTCCCTAAGGCCAAATAATCCCCCCTCCTTCTTCCCCCGCCTGGCATTTAATCACTTCATGATATCTTGATGGCCTCTGCCACATCTCGGCAGCAAGACGACCTTCATTATCTCTCCCCACAGCGGATGAACTCTTGCCAGCCTCTGACTTTGCAAGCCTGTTAGCGTGGCTTGGAGCATCCCAGTGTGTGACAACCTCCTCTGGGCTCATGGAGGACTCCTGTGCCGGAGCAGCCGAGCTGGACACACTCCTGCATCTCTACGCGGGGCTGCATCCCCCTGGATGCATCCCCGACCCCCGTGGGCAGCTCCTGGCATGAGCAGCCTTCACGGCGGAAGGAGAGGAGGATTAAATCGGGAGCGGCCGAGATTGTAGGCTGGGAACAGGAGTCTGTCTTGAGATGCAGCCCTCATTACTGCCCTCCACCATCTCCTCCGCTGCCGTTCTGTTTGCTCGGGTGCTCTGGCTGCTTTCCCCCATCCCAGCCAGCCCTGCTCGCTCTCCATTAATGCCGGTTTCCTGCCCGAGTGTTCGGCGAGCTGGTGGCCTTCATGTCTGCTGTTCGTGTGTTCCGTGGCATTTGCATATAAAGATGGTTCTAATAACACGGGACTGCTAGGAAATGAGAAACTGATGTATGTCACTGGTGCTGGCTCCTCCTGGGCCTTGTAAATCATTGCATAAAGCATTACAGAGCCAGCCAGGGAGAACTGCTGCCTAGCAACTTCTCGAGATGCCCCAGGGGAGCTGGACGAGGCCCGAGAGCTACCTGAAAGGTCTCCTTTGAAACCCTCCCTCTTGGGGGAGATGAGCTGGAACAGAGGAAAACCTGCTCTGGGAAAAGTGTTGAAATGTAATTGGCAGAAGTAGCCACTTTGCATCTGAATGTCTCTGCTAAGGAAATCGAGGGATGAGTCAGCCTTTGCAGAAAGGATCTGGGGATGATGTGGGGCAGCAGAGCCGTGAAATGCAGGATGGGCAAGGGCGTGGGAGGGCAGGGAGGGTGCCTGGCTCTGCCTGCTCTTCCCTTCCTTCCCACAGGCTGAAGGAGAGCTCGCTGGGTCATAGTCTTACCCCCGAGAAACTTGTCAGTTTGGAGGATAATGAGAAGCAGGAGAGCAAAAAAAAAGATGTTCACCCATTCTGCCCTAAGTGAAGGGATAGGTGGGTCCGGAAGCTGGTGAGATGTGTGATCCACCACAGCAGTGTGGACCTCCGGGGCTGCCTGTCGCCAGCCGGGCAGGTTTAATCGGAAACTCCTCTCTTGCACCGGCGGGGAGTCGGGGCAAAGGTTTGCCTTGCATCTTCCCACCAGGGTCTTGTCTTTATCCCCATCCCCACCAGCGGAGCTGCCAAGCCCAGGTCTCACCCTGTCCTGGGTCAGTCACCTTTCTGTCCCCAGGGCTGCAGAAGCTGCAATGAGGTGGCACGGGCACACAAGTGTTTTGGAGGCTCAGGACTCCTCGTTTATTCTTGCCATTCCACCTCTCTCCGGCCCACTGCAGGTGACCCCACCGTCACTGACAGACTCCCAGGAAGATGCCAGGGCTGATTAACCGGACAACCCGCTCCCCGCTCCCCCTCACCGCATCGGAGGTCACGTCATGCGTCAGCGGCTATGCCTTCGGGATGACAGCCTTGCTCACCTACCGCAACCCAGAAGCCCAGGCTTTTGAAGGCAAGTTTCAAGGGACGAAGCTCCCAGTGCGAGAGCTGCTACAGGAAATTTAGAGCCAGGGATATCACAGCACTGGGTTTCTGTGCGTGCCTTAAACCTTTAGAATCTTGCAGGAAGAGCAACCGAGGGTATTGAGTCCTCGATTTTACCCTCAGTGGTCCAGGGCTACAATTTTGGAAGTGTGAAAACTCCCAGGAGCGTGCATGGTAGTGCCAAGAGGGGGCTGGCCCCTGTGGTCCTGGCTGGTGGGTCCAGGCAAGTGCTTAGTGTTGCTGACACCCTTTTGGCTGGCAGGTCTCTTTGTCTACCCCTTGGATGAGTGCACCACCGTTGTTGGGTTCGAGGCGGCTGTGTCCCGGCGTGCCGTGACGGTACAGATCAAAGACAAAGCCAAGATAGATGACACGTATTTGCCTGGCTGCAGCCTCCCCGATGGAGGAGCGCGCGATGGAAGCGGTGAGGGGGTCAGGGGTGTTTTGCTGTATGTGGGGAGGAAAACCAGGGGAGAAGGAATGGGGAGGTAGCAGGGGGTGGCTGGCTGTCACAGGCCATGACATCGAGGGGGCACCTTTTGAAAGCCTGAGCCTTGGATTGTGGTGCTCGTGTCCCTACAGTGTCTGCCAAAAGTGGCAGTCTTGTCCGTTTTGGAAAGCACTTGCTTCTGGACAGCTGAAGGAGCTGTACAGAGGGCTGGGGCTCAGGCTTTTTGGAGAAATGTTGATGTCTGCAGCGAGGGCTGGTTTGGGCAATTGATCCAGGACTGGGGTGGTTGAAGGAGGCCTGGGGGGCAGCGTTTTCCGTGATTGTGACACCGTGTCTCCCTGGTGTGGTCCTCTCCCTGTGCAGGAAGGATCATGATGGATGAGGACTTGGAGAGGATTGTTTTTGTGGCTAACCTGGGCTTGATTCCTCCTCTGGAAAGCGTCTCCATCTTCATCAGCACATCCTCTGAGCTGCAGACACTGCCCAGCGGGGCCGTGAGGGTCCTCCTGCCAGCTGTGTGTGTCCCCAGGGTCCCCCAGCCCAGCCTGGAGAATGCCAGCAGCCTTTCCAGCCACCAGCTCCGAACGTATGAAGAACGACGGGGTGGGCTCTGGCTGGGGCTGATCTGGGGGGATGCAGGACTGGCAGAGCAGAAGCCCACTGCTGCTGCGGGAAGCTGGAGAGCCGCTGCAGGCTTTAGCTCCAGGAGATCTGCAGTTCCTGGGGGGATATAACACGTGCACAGTGTTGACTGGGGTTCATGTCACCGGCAGGGACAAGCACTACTGCGGATCGGGGAGCCTGGAGCAAGGGAGCAGGTTCTGCCTGGCCCAGCTGCTGGAGAGGGAGGCCACCAACCCCTTCGAGTACGAGTTCAACTTCCACCTGGAGATCCGAGGGCCGTGCTTGCTGGCAGGTAGGAGTGCCGGGGCTGGTGCCAGACTGCTCTATCACCTCCTTAAGGCAATGTCCACGCTCTTCTGCCTGCTCTGCCCCTGCGGTGTGTAGTCCTGTACAGTGCTGATGTTAATGTGGGGCGTTGATACGGCAGAAGCATCACGTATTCCGCTTGATTCCTGTCCTCTGCCATCTTGCTATCTCTTCTCCCCGGTCTTCCCCGCCCTCAGTCCCTAACCACACCTCGGTTTCTCCGGACAGGCGTTGAGAGCCCTACACACGAGATCCGAGCAGACGCCGACCCCTCCGCTCGCTCTGCCAAGAGCATCGTGATCACGCTGGCCAATAAACACACCTTCGACAGACCCGTGGAGATCTTGATCCATCCAAGTGGTAGGTGGGCTCTGCTTCCTCTCTTCTGGTCTCGCCCCTTCCTGGGACGCTTCACCGTAGTGCTGGAGACAACTGGATTGGCTCTGATTTGCAAATATTGTCAGGGGTTAGGCTTCCTAGGAAATAATCCCGGACCCTCTCAGGGTTGCCCAAGCTGCCCAAGCTCAGAGATATTGCTCTGTTTTCACAACCAAGGGCGCCTGCATCTCTGCCAAAGCTGAAGTTTAGCTAAGGCTGTTCTTCACCCAATTCTCTGCATTTCCAGAGCCCCACATGCCTCACATCTTAATGGAAGAAGGTGATATGACACCTGCAGAGTACGAACGACACCTGAAGGGGAAGAATGATTTCATTAAAGGCACTAAGAAAGACCCCAGTGCCGAGAAAAAGGTGAGAAGCAAAAGCTGCAGGCGCTAGCTGAGGCTTTCCTTGGGACTGGAGCTGTGCAAGTAAATGATTGCTTGCTTGCTTGCAGTACCAGATATCACACTGGCCCAATAAGCTCTGCGGCATCCTCCCTCGGAGAGGGGCTTATGTGAAGAAGAGGGGAAAATTCTGCAGTGCTTCTGATAAACTGATTGTGGTAGAAGCTTTGAGATGGTTATTGTGTGTATAATTAGTACTAGTCTAGCATAGCATAATTAGATAGGTACATTGTTACAGCATTAAGGGTGTTATAATTATTGCAATGACATAGAATAAAATATTCTTTTAATTGCTCAGTAAATGTTTACCGTTTCTGGATAGCTGTCAGAGAGAAATAAGTGATTTTGCTTGGAATAATGAGCTGAACTGAAGACAAGGTAGGAGAAACTTCTCTTTGTTCTGCTGATCAGCAAATAGAAAAATATCTGCTCTGGGATTTGTGCCTCGTCTGTCAGCAATTGTGAAGCAATGAGTGACAGCCTGGCACTTCTGAGCTGCCACATCAGTGTGTCTGAGATCAGTGAAGAGGAGTGGGCTGCTCAGAGCCCTCTGAATTTCCAGGGTGGGCGTCTTCACCTAAGGCACACGTCGCACTTGTGTAACCACAGCCCCCGGCTTACTGTGTCAGCTCCCCGTTTTACACGCACCGGTGTTCTCGCTTGCGACCGGGGATGCTCATTTCCCCTTAAACTCATTCTCCGCGTGTCTGAGCCTGGGCCCCCGCTTGGCAGACGTCCCGAACCTGCTGCAGAGGTGCCTCCCTGTGCTGCCACGATTTCTCCTTTCACCGGAGACACATCAACCCTCTTCTCATTCCTTTTGCCCTTCCCTTTCTCTTGCAGCGCGATGCAGGGATCAGGACTGCGCTTGCTCGCACGGCAGGCATCTCCTCTAATTGTGTTCAGCGTGCGGCAGGTGGAACGAAATGAAACTCCCACGCTATGGCTCAGATGGCTCTCTAATTATTTCTGTGTCTTTAACATGTCAAATTGTCTAGGGGGGGATTATTCTAGAGCCATTTCCCTGCAGGAAACTCACCTCTTTGCCCCAGGCAGACTGGGAAGCAACTGCACAGAGAAGGGCAAGAAGCAGAGGAAATGCCCTGGGTATCTGGGGTAGACGATGAGCTGGAATTGCTGCTGCTCAGAACATGACACTGGGCACCACTTGGCTTAAATTAAATTAGCCCAGAAATTTCAGCGGTCAATGATCATTAATTCTCTTCCCTCGGTTTGTTATGCAAAAGCCTTGGATGCTCGTCAGCTAGCAGGGTGGTGGGGATGAATGCACGCTGGAATCGACTCTCGGTCGGCAAGATCTGATTAGTTTACTGTAATTGGATAACGGGTGAAAGGGAACAGACGGGAGCGGAGGTGAGGAGAAGAGACGGTGCGGGTGAGGTGCTTGTTTTTCTGGCTGATCTGTAGCAGCAGCTCCAAGGCTGTTTGCTAAAGCCTTGCGTGTAAAATTCACTCTGAAGTCAGTGGGAAATCCAGGCTATGGGCTCATCCTGATCACACAGGGATTTTGTGTCTTGGGTCGCAAAGAGCATGCCAGGGAGTCTGCGGGTAGGTGCGGAGCCACGATTCGGTCCTTGGACAGAGAGGCAGGAAGGATCTCTCTCATCTGAAATTCGATAAACGTCCATGCTGGGAAAGATCTGAAACAAAATAATGTCATATGGCTGGAGGAAAATGGGGATGGAAGAAGCCCTTCCAGTTCCCAGTGACTGACTAATTCATGCTCCAAAACATGAGGGTGAAATGCCAGCGGATGAGCGAGAGCTGGGGTGGTAGCGAGGTGCTTGTTCCTGTGAATGGGAACCGTCTTTTCGCAGGGGTCACAGAAGCAGCACTCAGGCAGTGCCGCTGAAAGCAAAGCCCACACGTGTGTTGATCCGCAGGGACTCTTGAGGTTAGCAAGTTGTGTAAAATAAAGGTTGGACTTTAGCTTGTAGATCTAGGAATATGACTCAGCTGGAGAGAGAACAAGCCCAGTTATCTGGGGTCTGTTTTACTCCTGGTGAAATCAGCAAGAAACAGCAGCCTTTGAAAGAGGAAAGGAAAGCAGACAAAGTCCCTGAGGACCGAGCTGCTTGTTGCGGTGGATGCTTCCCCGCTGCAGACCCAGGGATGAAAGGCCATGGGCCGCACTGGTGTGGGGTCCCGGAGCTCCCTCGAAAGCAGTGATGCACTGACTCACTGCAGCTGAGACTGTGAACCCGGGACTGCTTTATACACACGTAACAGCAGATGATAAGCCCATCACGAGAGGTTTTTTCCAGTTTCATTTGATCATGTTTTTAATGAAGATTGATGCTTGAAATAGAATGAGGCAAAATGCGGAGTGCCAGTAGAGCTATGTGCAGTACAGAGACATAGATCATGCGGGCTCCTATCGAACGATGTCCTGAGCGACCAGTTCGGCTTTGCAAAGCGTTTCAATCCGTACAAAGAAAAATGATAAAAGAAACGGGCAGAAAAAACAGCAAACCAGAGGCAGCAGGAACGAATCGAAGCGGCGAATACAGCACGCTGAGGGCTGCACCTGACACTTTATTACTGAGTGACCACGGACAAAACCTCCGGTGTGCCTCAGTGTGATAGTAAACTGCACTAATGAACCACGTTTTCAGGAGGGATCTAATGAAATGTTTAAAGAATCAGTTTTGTAATGTGCTGCATAGGGCCAGATCTTTTCATTTCTTCTCCAGGCTCTCATCTGTGCGTGCAGGGGATCTCTGGTTTAGGCTTTCTGCTAGCCTTTGTGCCCCAGGTAAAGCGTGACGGTGGCTGGGAGGAGGTAGGAGTCCCCTTCACCCGTGGAGCAGCTCCGCAGGGGGTACGGACAGAACAACCCGCTGCACAGCCTGAGCTCAGGCGTTGTCAGCGCTGAGGCCAGACCCAGCTCACAAGAGGCCACGCGCTTACATCTTCAGGCGTGCAGCCCTGCTGTGGCTCCCCTCGAAGTGAACAGGGGCAGAAAAATCAACCTCTAGAGCTCCCCCCTTCTTTCTTGCAGACGGAAATCATCAGGAAGCGACTGAACAAGGACATCCCCCACCACCCCATCATCATGCTCAACTTCTGCCCTGACTTGAGGACTGTCCAGCCAGACCTCCGGAAAGCCCAAGGAGAGTTCATCTTCCTTGTAGACCGCAGCAGAAGCATGAGCGGCGTGAACATCAACCGTGTCAAGGTACCACGCAGGAGGGGACGTGCCTGCGTGTCAGCGAGGGATGACTATTAGAGAGCAGTGGGGGTTGCTGAGCATTGATGGATGTTCATTATGAGGGGATGGGGGGCTAATTATATGCTGTAGCTTTAGTCATCTCAACTGTGTCACTTGTTAGGTACCTGCAGCGAAGCTGACTCTCCCCTGGTCTGTTCCTCTTCCTCTTCTTCCTATCAACACATCAAATGCAAAAATGTTTTCTTTCCCCATCCTACTGATGTGCATGGCTTGTGCATCCCTCCTCCAGTTCCCCCTGTCTCTGGCAGGGCTTGGGGCGATCACTGCCTAGGCGGGAAACCTCCAGGGAGCTCCAAGGGGTTCCTCAGGGTGACGTGCTGACCATGCATTAGGAGACATTTTGCTGCTGGGTGCCTCTGTGCACCTGCAGAAGTCGTTTGAACAATGACGCATCCCTTTTTCAAACACAGATGGACACCAGCAGTCTGGTTGAGGATGACCGGAGGTGCGCCGAGACCTCTGGATAAAAAAAAGGGTCATAGAAAGGTCTTGTCATGATATTTGTGGGTCTGAAGTTCCCCTGTCAGATATGACTCTCGCCCTGCTGCAGGTTGCCCCATGAAAGCTAGGCTTGGCTTTGTGCCACTGCCTGAAGGATCTGCAGAGGTTCCTGCCCTCAGCCTGCTAGGGACCGCTCTGTCCATCAAAGGGGAAATCACTCCGGTAACTGCTTAATTATTGTTATCCCTGCCTAACGTGCTTTGGAAGCCAGGTTGGTGTCAGACGCCTGCCAGCTGGCAGGTCTCAGTGAGAAGCTGCAGTCTCTGGCAAAAGCTCTTTTGGAAAGTTTCTGTCTTGATTTTTGGGGCCAAGTAAGTCCCAACAGCTTGATAAATGTCACATCTTCCTGAGCAGGGCATGGGTCTGTGCTGCCCTGTGCATCTTTCTTGAGGGCAGCGAGGGAATTGCAGAGGCAGGCTGCACCTGAGGGGCTCGGTTGCATTTGGATGCCTGAGAGATTTACCAAACTGATGCATCCCCAGGTGTCCTGCTCACACCCTTTCCTAACAAAAGTGCCACCCAGGTTTGGACTCAATTGCTGCCTTCAGTATGGCTGCACCCCTTTCTGCAGGACTTGCTGCCCAGGGTGAGCAGCAGGGAGCATCTCCTAGCCCATCTCCTTACCCATCTGTCTCCAGTTTCCATGGGAACTGCGGGAGGATGGCCACCTCCGGCAAAAAGGATCGGGATGCCGAGGAGCCTGAGGACGGCTGCGGCAAGGCCTCTGGGATAGAGAGGCTGTCCCCTGTGTCTGCATCCACCAAAGGGCCTGGGATATCTCCGAGGTGGGACCTCCTTCCCTCAGCACATTTTGGAGCCTGGGAATCAGGAAGCATCTCTGCCCCAGGCCAGATTTTTGCTTTCTAACTCACAGCGTGGCTGGGTTTGGGCACCACGGTCTCTGGTCTCTGGAGCCTTCGTGGAGGCTGGTTTGTCGCCGTGGGGATGGGTACCCTGCAGGGACAGAGCCCTTCTCCCAGAGGTCCTGAACGGGGACTCCCATCCACAGGAGGGCTGTAAAAACAGGAAAAAGGCTGTTTCCCTTCTGGAAAAATATTTCAGGGGAGATACTGGAGATTTTGGAGGAGATACCTCAAGTAAGAAAACCACTGTCTCTGCTTTGAGCCTCCCAGTCCTTGTTTATGACTTGCAAATATCAGAGACCTGGTGGCAGGGGCTGTTCTTAGAGGGTTTGGTTGGGTTACGCTTGATGGAGACGTTTGTGTTGTCCTCAGCTTGCTGGGTGAGCGCCGTGGCAGGGCTTGGCCGTGCGCAGCGGGGAGAGCTGAGCCGCAGAGGTGCTGGCTGAGATGCAGACGGGGAGGGGATGGCCCGGCGCGGCTGGCTGTGTGCAGCCGGGAGGACGCGGTGCGCTGCCGAGCAGGGGCACTTGGCCAGCGGGGCTGGGGTGGAAATTTTAGAGGGTTAAATTTCCTGCAGCTGGTTCCTCTCCCGTCCTGGTGCAGCCAGGGAGAAGAGCCAGGCCTGTGATGGTGCCCGCATAGGGTGGCCTTGCTGGCAAAACCAGGCTAATAACTGGGAATTGACTTCTCTGGAGGCAAACATCTCTCCTTATTGAGTTGCTGTATAGATATTGAGTGCAACAGGATAAAGATCAATATTTACCGCAAGAAGCGATAAATCTTTCTGCTTGCTGAAACAGAAGGCAGGCATCGGTTGCCCACTTTGGGAAGTGCTTGAACAGAAATATTTGGAAATTTGGTTTTTTTTTTCCTTATAATTAGTTCTGAGATGGGATGTCAACGTTGAGATTTGGAAGAGCCGGCATCCCAGGAGCCATCTGGGAAGCAGCAGTATAAATATATTCTCGTAGGTTTGAGATAACAGCTTGCGTTACAGGACTCTGGAGCTTGTTAAAGGGCAGCCCTGTTCTCGTACGTTATTTTGCTGACGTGCAGTGCTCTGGCTTTGCCTTGCTGCTGAGTCTTACAAGGGTCAAGAGCTGGACTGACCCACTACCCATCTTCCTGCGGCTCTTCCTGGGCCGGGGGTTTCTCTGCGAGCAGCTCCAGCACCCGCCCTCTGCGGTTACTCGGTCTTTGCCACTGCATATGACAAAGCAAGGAGGCTGCTCTCACCCCTTTGACCTTGGCAGCTCTTCTCTTGGGGCTGGCTCCAGGGTTTCTGCTGCCCTAGGCAGACTGGCAGGAGTCTGCCTTTATCAGCACATAAACAGAAAGAACTGAGTCGCTCCTGAGTGCTGCCAGCACTTTGCTGTAAACCGGCCTCCCTCGCCTGCCCCTGCACACCCGGGGGCTCCTTGGGTAGCTCTTGTCCAGTTGCTGCTAACACAGGCTCTGTCCTGGAGTCGTCCACAGCCGTCACATGTCTGAGACAATTTAGATTGCTCTTCCCTTATGTAAAGACCAGGAATAGGCAAGTTAGATAACCACCTCTGGTAAAGAAAATAGCTTAAAACTGTCTCTCCCAGTTATTTTAATTGGTGCCAGCTATGAACACAGGAGAACTGGGGATGGGGGAGGCTTTTCCTTTTGTGTAACTTTATGCTGTTTGTTTATTTTCTGCAAGTTTGGACATTGAAATGCATTGCGTGTCGCACTTCTCAATTTCACACTCTGCTTCTCACCCACTAGCTCCGTGCTGCAGTACCGATTGCAAGCACAAATTTAATCAGTTAAAAACAAACAGAAAGGTTTGTTCAGCTCTTTTTTTTCTTTTTGTTGAAGGCTCCCCATTTTTCTTACTGCTTTGGGACCCAAATATCATTAAGGGACTTTGGAAAGAGCAGAGTCATGTGCAGTGCTTTCTCGGTGCAGGAGATAATGTGAAAGAAGCAGCTTTGTTATCAAATGCGTGCAGGCTAATGCAGGTGGGAGTAAGGTGTGGTGGCAAGGTAGGGTCTGGGCAGAGGTTTTACTGGTGAAGCTGGGGCAGCTGGTGAGAGACCCGGCACACCTGATGTCTGCTTGCTTCCCTCCCCCCAGGATGCCCTGTTGGTTACTCTCAAGAGCCTGATGCCAGCGTGTCTCTTCAATGTCATTGGGTTTGGATCCACCTTCAAGGCCCTCTTTCCTGCCAGTCAGACGTACTGCGAGGTGGGTGAAGAGGGAGCCACGTTTCCTTGGTGCTGGGAGGGTGCTGGTGCGGAGGCTGATGGTTCTGCTTTGCTTCGGGCAGGAGAGCCTGGCCGTCGCCTGCGAGAGCATCAGAAGGATCCGGGCCGATATGGGTGGCACCAACATCTTATCGCCTTTGAAGTGGGTCATTCGGCAGCCCATCCACAGGGGCCATCCCCGACTGCTCTTTCTGCTGACGGACGGGGCCATCAACAACACGGGGAAGGTCCTGGAGCTGCTGCGGAACCACTCCTTCTCCACCAGGTACAGAGCACAGCAGGGCTGGCCGCTGCGGGGGCAAAAGCCTGTCGCTTCTCCTTGAACGCGGTTCCATCTCACGCATGTCCCCGCTTCAGAGACAGAGGCAGGAGAGATTGCTGATATGAGCCATGGGAGAACCTCAAAGGGTTTGGAACAGATCCCAGAAGTTCAGATGCTTTTTGAACAATCAAAAGCAGGATAATTGGGCTGACAGCTTCACAGGCTCTCGTCTGATGCTTCCTGCTAGGAGAGATTGACACACGAACAATCTTCCTTGCCGGGTTTTTTTAGTTTTTTAAAGCACATCTGGGTCTGGCCCCAGCTGCTTCCAGGATGAGGCTGCGCAGAATTGAATGTGCTGAAAGAGAGCAATGTAAAAAGCAGCTAATTTGTGCATCGAGCTCCCAGCCTGGTTCCCCAGCCCTGATGACAGACTGCTCTGGTTTCTCCTCTGCCTCTTTAAGGGGCATGAAACATAGGAAAAATGTAAGAAAACCTTGTTCCTCTTCCATCCCTCAGACTTCAGGGCTTATCAGCGATGCTGCTCTGTCCTTTTTTTGGTATATGGAGGTCTAACTGCTTCCCAGCTGTATGGTGTAACCCTTTCCTCGCTCTTATAGTGCCATGGTGGTGGGCTAAATGCAGTCAGAGTTAGAGCGTGGTCTCGGGTGACCCTGGAAGGCAGTGCCCAGCACACTGCCCGGTTGTGTGTGTGGCGCCTGTCTCATAAGAAGATCAGAGCCTTATTTATGAGGGTGTGAGGCTGATTGAAGATTTGCAGCCAGATGAGGATTAAAAACCTCTAAGAGAAAAGCCCCTGGTGCAGATGCAGTCTGCTGCTGAAGGTGGTTTTCTCCTCAGCTACCTACTGCCCTGGCTGAACGTCGTATCCCACCCATCCCTCCTGGCTTCCCGCCACATCCATCCCCACCAGGCACCGCTCACTCCTGCCCTCCCTGCCCAGGCTCCCGCTCGGCTTTGCGTTTTCAGCCTTCAGCCAAAACCAAATCCTGACTCATTGAGCTGGGAGTCAGGGGAGCAGCGTCGCCTGGCCGGTTCCTCTTTCCTTGAGAAAACGTTTATTTTAATTGTGAGCAGAGATAATTACTGGGTCTTTAGTGCTATTGACCACAGACGCTCAGCAGGGAAAAGAGCTGAACTGGCAGCAAAGCATCTTGTTTGTGCTTGCAGAGGAGGCAAGGGCTTGCGGTCCTGCTGGGAAGTCCCTGAGCAGTGCAGCTGAAGGCTGCTCTTCTGGGAAGGGATTTGAGGTCTGCTGAGCAGAGGGCGATGCGGGTTCCCAACCCTCCTGCCAGCCAGCGAACAGAGGAGCTGGTTTATTTTCCTCTGGGCATTCTGGACAGCTGCGCAGCAGTGGGATGAAGCTGGAGGAGGGATGTCTTCTGCCTGCAGGGAGTGGGTGAGCTGTGTGGGGTTGGGATGGCTTCATCCTGATGCTCCCTGTCCCTTTGCAGGTGCTACAGCTTCGGCATAGGGCCAAATGCCTGCAGGAGGCTGGTTCGGGGGCTGGCTGCTGTGTCCAGGGGCATCGCCGAGTTCCTGGCAGAGGGCGAGAGGCTGCAGCCCAAGGTACGGCTGCCTGCTCCCGGGGGACCTCCTTGTAAGGCTCTGATGATGCTCTGGTTCAGCGAGGGGGAGGCCACGGCTCGGTAGCGGGTCTTATTCCCCATCCCGGTGCTGCCTTTCCAACTCCCACCCGGCAGCAGGTGGGCGAGCGGGAGGGGATGAAAGAGCATCTTCATCTCCGGCTGTCGGAGGGAGTGGGAGGGTGTGTTTACCCTCTGCATGGGGATGGGGAGAAGCGATAGCCACGATACAGCAGCTTTGGCTTCAAAGGTAGCTGCTGCCTCAGACACCGGCGAGGGCAGAGGAACCGGCATCAAAGCAGCCAATTAGTTTTGAAGTCAGGCTCAGCCCTGGTGTTGTTCAGGCGAGAAGTACCCAGGGTTTGAGGGAGAGGAATACACTGTGATAGCTTTGCCTATTAAGCCAACTTTAAAGCAAAAGACGGAGCCTCTTCATTTCCACTCTCCCCACAAAAGCTGAGTAGACTGACATGCCTCAAATACGGTGTAAGAATGGCTCTGTCCCCTGGTGAAAGCATGGTGCCTAGCCCGTCATCTGGCAGATGACTAAACCAGAGAGAATTGGGTCTTTATCTCCTAAATGTCTCTAAAAAGCTTGCTCCTACGTTGTTGATCTCAAAAGGAGGAGTTCAGCAGTCCACTCCTCTGCAGGAACCTGGAGCACACAAAATCCTCTCTAAGACAGAACGGCATCAGCATTTCTGATGTAAATTAAAAGCAAAGACAGTGAAGGGATGGGTTTTTTTATATAGAGCTATTAATAAAGAGCTTTGCGGGCTGTGCAGCTTGGTGCCTTCAGCAGTCTGAGGCATCAATTAATGGCCTTATAAAACACAGCCTGGTGTGTCTTCCTGAGCCTGTGAAAAAGCAGTGAACAATAGAGAACATTCGAGCTGTTCTGCCGCTAAATCTGGTGTTCACTTCCCCTGGTGCGCAGGCAGGCTCTTGTAGATGGCTCCCTGGTAGGTTTGTCCGTGAGATATTCACGGATATTGGTCTTCTCCACATGTGTAACTGGCAGAGCGTTGCTGATCTCCGGCAGTGGCTTGTGCCAGCAAGGACCTGTACCAAAAATAGCAGTGCTGTCAGTTGGTGCGTGAGTGTCGGGGCTTGGGGCAGGGCTGGGGCTCGGACAAGTGACGGTCAACGGCTTTTCCTGAGTGCTGGGGGTGCGCAGGGGATGCTGCCTCGCACCAGAGCTCTGGCCACAAGCTCCCACGTTGCTCTGAGCTGGCGACACGCGGTGTGAGATCAGTGCTGTGCTTTAGCAATATCTGCTCTGCTGCCCTTGGTGTAACTGTGCCAAAGGCCTGGGAGTGCTGGGGCGGGTGTCAGAGCAGTCAAAGAGGGAGCAGGCTCCCATCTAAGATGAGGAGAGGGTAGGAATCAGCTGATGGATTTTTTGGGGAAAATTTTCCCCTTCCCTGCAACACATGGCGCATGCACCATGGCACACGCAACGTCCTGCTGCTGTATAACCGCTCCCCTCTGCTTTTTGCCTCAGATGATCAAGTCGCTGAAGAAGGCGATGGCACCTGTCCTGAGTGACGTGTCTGTGGAGTGGGTCTTTCCCGAGAGCACCGAGGTCTTGGTTTCCCCCGTCAGCACCAGTTGCCTCTTCCCTGGTGACCGCCTGGTCGGCTACGGCGTCATCTGCGACACCTCCCCGTACATCTCCAACCCCAGATCCGTGAGTCCACGCTGCGCTGGCTGGTGGGGCTGTCCCAGGAGCGGGGGGGTGTCGGTGAGCATATGCACAAGCAGGCGTCTCGGCTCTTTGTGCCTAGTCAGGAGATGTCCCCTTGCTTTCTCGCTCTGTCCTCAAGGGAGACGGTGCGTGAGACATCAGGGAGAAACAGGAGCTTGGTGGATAAGGGTGCTGGCACACAAGCAGTGGGCTGGTGGACACGGTGGTAGGACCTATTCCCTCTCTCTGCTTTCCCCCAGGATAAGAGGCGACGTTACAGCATGATGAGGTCCCAGGAGTCAGGCAGCTCCGTTTTCTTTCACTCCCAGGACGAGGGAGCAGGCGTGGAGAGCTGGAACCACTCCAGAGACTCGGAGGGCTGCTGCCCTGCCGAGCGTGCCCCGGATCAGCTGGTGGTGGGCAGAGATCCCGGGGGAGAATCGGACACGGACACCGGTCAGATTTTCCTCTGTGCAAGCGTGGGTGTGATGCCCCTGTCTTTCTAATCAAGCTTCTGTCGCTGCTCTGCCATTTTGCTTGTCTGACAAATAAGTCGCTTCGGCTGTATCTCTGCAAAGAGCCGGAGGGGTTTGCGGGAGGGATGACAGATCTCCCGAGTCTTGAGCGGGTCTATTTGGTTTTCATATTTTATCCAAACCTGTCAGGAAATCAAGGGAAGTCCTGGAGAACTGGCTTCCCTGGAGATTTTCAAAGCGGCTGTAGCTTTGGCCACACAACTAATTACAAGCTTCCCCAGCTGCCCTCCAGTGTGCAGAGAAGGAGAGGAGCGAGCCAACTGGTAGCCCAGCTAGACTATCCCTGCACCTGCAAAGCAGTCGCGTCCCTGCAAGCCCTGAAGTTGCAGTTCAAGATCAGGAGAGGGGGGAAATGGATCCGAAGCCCTGTCCCCAGGGTGTCACCCCTCGCTGTCACAGTTCAGCTAGGCATTTGTGTTGGCAACACACAGTGTGAAGCAGCTGGTTGCACCCCAGGCCTGGTTGCATTCCCATGCTGCAAGGAAACCTCTGTTACTCACGGGATGTTCTTCCCTTGTATTCAGAGAGGAACTGTGCCACGCATCCCCTCAACCTTGTCAAAAGCAATGAGAAATCATGCCTTTCCAAATGAAATTTTACTCTTGCTCTGACAGGAGAATGTCTGTGCTAATGAAATTTCATTAGTAAACCCTTTGTCTTCTCCAGGGAGGTTTGGGGAAGTGCAGTCAGGCTTTTTCTGGCTGAAAACTGCTCAGACAAAACCTCCCCAACCTGGTCTCCCGACACCCCCAGGAGTTTTGAGTGTAGGATCTTAATTCCTTTTGTGGCTTAGTTACTTCACTTAAAACAGAGCAGAGCTGAGCGTGGCCCCCTCAGCCCAGGAGGACCACAGGGGTGGGCTCCCTGCCGCCCACCATCAGCCGAGGGTGGGCGATGCTGACTGGTCCCGCTCCGGAGCAGAGCTGATCCTCTCATCCTTGCATCAAGCGAGGTTTAGGTTGGATGTTAGGGAAAACGTCTTTACTGAAAGAGTTGTCAAGCATTGGAACAGGCTGCCCAGGAAAGTGGTGGAGTCACCATCCCCAAAGGCCTTCCAGAAACGTGTAGACGTGGCACTTCAGCACATGGTTTAGCAGGCGTGGCAGTGATGGGTTGACAGTTGGACTTGATCTTAGAGGTCTTTTCTGACCTTAATGGTTCTAAGATTCTCTGTCATGCTGCGCAGGAATGGATGTGAAGGTTTCCTCCAGGAGACGGGCGTACAGCACCACTCAAATCGCCGACCACGAGCCTTGCAAGAAGGTGCCCACGGCCAGCGATCCCGGCACTGCCCTGGTGAAAAACCCCCTTCGGAAAACCCACCTGCAGGACCTGCAGCAGGTCAGCCCCGAGCCCTGGCAGGTAAATTTCCAGGTACGTGACAACCAGAGAGGCTTTGCCTGCAAGCAGAGGCCAGCGTGCAGCAGCAGGAAAATCTCAGATGCGTAAGGGAAAGAGCCCGGCTCACGCTAGTCCTGAGGTATATATTATGTATATGTGCCATGCTTCATGCTGCAGCACATCACAAACATGTAGGAAAGAAGCCATGCAGGGAGCAGGGTGCTGTCCCAACATCCCTTAGCAGTGCCTCTGCATGGGAGTCCAGCTTTTCTTTGCTAAATGCCTCTCCTTTCATCTGACTGGCCTGTGCTTCACCTTGCTGCTCATCTGATCCCCGGGCTGCTGCTTCCTTCTTATTTCCCTAGAGTTTGGCCACGCGATGCAAACTCTCTGCAAGGCTGTGGCACACCTGTGCGCTGCAGGGTAAAAGAAAGTCAGTCCCAAAGCAGATCCCCCGCTGCTGTAGCTAGAACCACAGCCCTGATGCTGAGACGTCGGGCTGAGACGTGGACCTGCGTGATGATACGTCTGCTGAACAGTGTTATGTCCCCTGACTGCAGCAGACAGCAGGTGAAATTTGGATAGATTTTTTGAGGGATCTGTGGAAGGGTGGGGATGGTTTTCTCCCATCCTTGGCATCACCAGGATGTTCTGCTCTGAAATCAGCATCTGCAGGGCTGGGAGGACCAGCAGCACTTTTGTTCCCATGGAAACTCAGAGCAGGGGGGATGTCTGGGGCTTTCGTTTCCCTTCTGCTGCGGTTAGAGAACAGCTGGGTGAAGGGGGGCTGGAGGTGAGATGGGGGAGTGAAGGGGAAGAAGGGACGGTGCTTCGAGGGGAGGATTGAGACCTCTGCCCTCCAGCTGCAGCAGCGAGGGTGGTGAGCAGCATCGCTCGATAAAGGGCAACCGGTGGTAGGTTTTAGGGGTACCTGTGACCTCGACTGCATTGTGAATGTCCACAGAGCATCCTCCTGCCCACAGGATGCTCAGCGTGAAGGCAGAGGTGGAAACGACTCCCTTCTGCAGGGCAGTAAATGGTTAACAGCATGCATCCTGGTCTTAATTAGTTGCAGCCTGGTTTTGCTATCCCTCGTGCTGCGAGGGCTCCCAGCGGCTCTCCCAGCTCCCAGTCTGGCTGCCAGGGCTTGACATTTTCAGGGGTGTGAATGTGAGCCCTCAGCTCATCTCCACGTGCACCGTGCTGGGAAGGAAAGGTCAGTGATTGCGATGGGCAGCTTCAACCCCTGACTCCGTTCCCAGCTGGCTTCCTCTGGCTGGGAGGAGAGCTTGGGGAGGAGAAGGAGCAGGCTTTGAATGGAAAGGGTCTGGCGAGGGCTTCTGTGACCAACTTGCTTTTAAATATCTTTGTCCTAGCTTGGTCAATAGCTCCAGGAGCTGCCTGCCTCCTGGTTTTGCTGTTGGTTGCACAGAGCATCAAAAATTCAGTGGTGACGGAGGCCATGTTCTTGCCTGCCACCCAGAGAAAGCATCTTTCCATCTGTCACTGCGATCCACCACTTTTTACCACCTCTGTCCCTTGCTGGTGTTGCACTAGGAAGACAGAGAGACTTGGTTTTAGGGGGACCTTCCCACAGCCCTGGGGATGGGGATAGAATCAGCCAGAGCTCGGTGTCTCTGCTTGCTGCGGAGGGGGACGTCCAAGCGGGATGTGGCACTGGAGATGCTGGGGGGGGGGG
>Ga0065711_1032625_pt1 | contig 26997 bp, 11 predicted proteins | sample Hoacrofraction12_FD_59098 | JGI IMG/M metagenome (GOLD analysis project Ga0065711, IMG submission 59098) | Hoatzin crop microbial communities from Cojedes, Venezuela - Epithelial fraction 12 v2 (version 2) | ecosystem: Host-associated > Birds > Digestive system > Esophagus > Crop | place... | reverse complement strand
ACCCCCCCCCGCCCCCCCGACCGTTATGGCGCAGTCACCTCCACCCCTCCGATCCCCACCGAAGCCAGATGGACCTTGCGTAAGCAGAAACGTGAGGATCCTTAAACATACGGAGATGTGTATTGCAAAATCTTTGTGGGAGACATGATTTCTTTTTGTTTTCATGTAGAACACTCACACTCCCCCCACCCCAATCCATCTATGAAATGAAAAGGGTTGCTAGAAGACATGGGAGAGACTGATTTGGTGAAAAGACGATTGTGTCGGTTTGGAGGAGCAGAGCACTGGGTAAGGGTTCAGATGATTTCGGTCCATTTGAAGTTGGCCTCAATACGCATTTGCCGTTGCGTCCATCAGCCAACAATTTACCAGGGTCCGTGCCTCAGTTTCCCACTTGTGAACTGAGGAGGACATTTTCCCAGCTGCAAAGCTGTTGTGAGGATAAACATCCATCTGAGATCGTGTGGGGTTCAGGAGGGTGATGTAGAATGGAAAACCCAATCTTACCAGAGAGCAGGAAGGCGGAGGGAGGAAGCACTGGTACAAAGGAGACCGTGCAGTTGCCACAGAACGTTGCACAACACCATGGTCTCATTTTACCAGTTACTTTACTAGCATTTTTACCTTGTGAAAACTCGGGGCTTTGTACAACATTTACTATATTCTAAAGTTTGTGACTGTGCATAGTCGTGCCAAGTGCCTGTGGTACTGCTCAGGATTATGTCCTTTTTTTGTTTGTGATGCTTGAGGAGGGGGGAGCTGTAATTTGCATGGGAAAGCCATGAAATGATCTTAACATTATAGACCAAGGTAAACAGCGCATCATGATCTAATTAGTTATATATCCTCTTGGGTTGTGTTTTGTTTTTATAGTGTCTCGCAAGGGGTTTAATTTAGCTAAGGATAATACAAACCTTAGAAAGAAATCTTGCAGAGCAGAAGGTATCGCGCTCCTCCTTGGACAATTATTGAACATGGAGGTCAGGGGACAAATTTTGTTTTTCAGGCCACTTTCCTTGCCCTTTCCTCTGCAAGCAAATAATGGTTTTGCAACCCCCCTACTCATGCTGCACTCTAATGGACATGCTACATCAAGAGAAACTCTGTATTTACTAATATACAATAGAAGAGATTAATGGGTATTTAAAATCACTTCTGACCATTTTTATCTGGCGATTACTCCACTCCCACATTGCCCAAAGAGCTTCTACATATTTGTTTGTTTAACCAGCAGTTTGAAATGCTCTTTGTTTCCGAAGTGTGTCCTGAGGAAACAGACTGTTAACCAAGATTGATACCAATTGATCCACAGATAGATATTTACATCGAAGAATTTTCTCCTTTTACACTTGATGTGCTCGGTATAACCAACAGATTTTCATTTATTACACATAATGCTACCAACCCACACCAGTGAATTTATTAAACATGCTGTTTTATGTATCAAGCTGAGAGACAGACAGCCCTGTACAGTAGATCCATATTTAAAACAGATGACTCATGTGGAGCATTTGTACTGAATATAAAAGAATATATTATACAAAATCAATGGAAGTTTTGGTATTGATTTCAGAGGACTGGGATTTCACTCCATATAGCTTTAACACACTGAAAGAATAGAAGATGGGGAAAGTGTTAGTTTAAAAAGAAAAATAAAAAAGCAAGGAACATTGCTGTATTTAAGGCTGGGAAGACAGGAAAAGTACGATAAAGAGCACAACTGACTGAAAAATATAGGGAGGAAGAGGAGGAATGTGACTGAGGAAAAACTCTCCTGATTATATTTTTCTGTGAAGGTGTTCCCAGCCAGTGCAGATTATAAATAGGCTACGCTGAATGATTACATCACATGCAAAAGGCATGCTTCTTGGCTTTAGCACGATCATATGGATTAGCATGATTACAGCTTCTGGATTTGAAAAATAGCAGGCTTCCTTTTCTGGCTTGACATTTATTTATTTTTTTAAGAAAAGTCCAGAGGAACAATCTTCTACCACCAACAGAGCTGAGGCATCACTCCTGATAGGCATACTTCCAACAGCAGCCCAGCCCCACCCTCGAAGCTGATAAAAGGAGGCTTTTCTAACGCCTTGTATTATGAGCACGTGGAACTCATTGCCACAAGAAACTGTTGCCAGCGGCAGGAACCACAGCTCTGCCCAGCCCCGGGAAATTCCTCTCTTCAGGAATGTCACTGCAAAATGATTAAGACTATGGAAAATCTGATAAGTATGCTTGTGGGCTGATCTATATATAGTATATATGTACACACACATTTGTATATGTGTATATATATCGCCATATGCACGCTTACTAACTCCCACCAAGGTAAAGAACGTTGTCTTAAATCCTGTACTGGCCTACTCTGATCAGCTCAGTTTATTGCTGGGAAGAAAGCACAAATTTCAAACTTAGTTCATCTTTTTTTTTTTCTAAATTCAGAGTTTAAATGTAAATAAAAACACCTTTTAACTAAGTTGCACTGTGTATTACCTACATCTTTCTAGCTTGAAGAGAGGGAAAAAAAGTCTTAATATACGTTGTGGCTGCTCAGCACTTCCCTTTCCTTCTGCGTTCTTCCTCCTGTACCTGACTACAGCTCATCACAAGACCGATCTCCCAGTGTAGGCTCTCAAGTCTTATCTCCACAACCTGGAGGACGACTTGAGTGTTACTCTGGTGAAATATGTTTAGGAAGCCTCAAGTTTGCTGATATGAAGTTGACCATAGCTCTGTAGGCAATGTAAATCAGGGTAAATAACGTTCATTGTTGGGCCAGTTAATCAAGATTGAATGCAGAGGCCCAGAGATTCAGATTCAGAAGTGGTTAATAAGTATGTTAAATTGCACCTTGGTAACTACTTATGACTCCTCCTGACTACACTCTAACTGAATCCAAATTCAGGAGACACTCTGTAAACACTTTTTATACCATTATAACTATGCTAATTAAGGGATTTAACTTTTTCTGCTTTATAAGAAAATAAGGGTTACATTTTTCCGTAGTCCATCCATCCATGTTCCTTTTTGGAACCTGTTGACCACTTCAGTCAGACCAGATAGTAGGGGAGCAGTTTCAAAGACATTAATTAATGCAAATGGTGAGACAATCCTCATCCACATGTGAAAGACAGACCTAAATTAATGTCCGTACTGAAAGAAAGAATTATGGTTCAAAATCTGCCCACATGGCTGCCAGCAAACCAGATAACACGTATACGCTTCTGGCATGTCACCCAAATTGTTGCTCCAGATCTGCACGCACACGCTGGCTCCAGCCACCCAAACAGGCTGGGGATACTGGACTGAGAAGGGAAAACACCAAGAAGTGGGAGAATGATAGAGCACAAACCTATAGAAGCAGCCTGCCTTAGCCCACTACTGAGGGAACAACTTGCTTCTTGACCTAGGGATACTTTTAGTACAGCTGCAGTTAATACATCCACAGTACAGCTGAAGTACCTTCCATGTGGGGATTGTTAATACAAATAAAACTGCCCTCACTAGAGCAATGGCCCTACTTTACATGTATTTGCAGGCCAATTTAATTGAGGGGTACACCTGTTCACAAATAAGCTTGAAGTTAAATTTAGAAACTCTCCTAAACTTGCTTCCATTTTTTTTATCACTGTGCTAAAATCTTTGATGCCAGAACAGCCTAAAAAGATTGAGACACTGAATTCCCTTGGACACTCAGTCCTAAATATTTAAGGGCCAAAATATTAGGTAAAATAGTAATGAAGCACTGCAACAAACATATTAACATAGCTTCATATTTTCCTCCCAGCACTAAACAAACACACTGTTCATGTAACGGTATCACAGAACTGTTATTCATTAATGGCTAGTTGTTCAGTGTGAGCAGCCTTTTATATTGTTTTGAAACTTTCAGATAGGAGCAAGCCCTCTTGCTTTCCTGGATATGACTGCATAAGTCATCCAATTGCCCCATGCCCACTGTTCACTTCAGCTCCATTAGCTGGGGTTACTGTGGAGAGAATACATTATTTTGTATTATTATGTTTTAGGAACAATATTTAGCCATTGATGATAAGACTGAAGAGGGAAGGAGGAGTTTTGAGGTGGCAAGACCTTCACACCTCCATTACAGTATGGGAAGGTGAAGGAGGAAGAAAAAACATGGGTGGTGTTACAAATGAAAAACAGTAGTTACCCTCTCTCTTGTGAACACAGTCTCTTATACTCAGGCTGACAGTGCTGCCAGTTCTAAGATTTTATAAACATGACAGAAATATCACCTTCATAATGGTATTCCTAATGCGACTAATGGACTGCTGATTCCCGTGGGTTCTAGGCTGTTACAACTAAAATGCATTTTACCAAAGATGCATCTGATGGAAGATCCAGGAAGCAACTTTATTTCAAACCTTAGCTCTCCCAAGCAAGGGATGGAATAACATAGGAATTGTAACTTTTAAAAAGAATTACCAACTGGCTCCCTGGCCAGGAGGAATGAGAGGCATGTGGGCTAGGCAGGTAAACAAACAAATCTCTGGGTGTTTGTTAAAATGCCCAAGCGTTTCATCTACGCAACAGTAAACATTATCGGCTCTATGTCTCATAGCACGAAAAGTGTCTTTGTGTAATATCTTTTATTAGATGGCAGATGCAATGTGGAGGAAGAGAGATCCAGCTTTGCCCAAGAATACAAATCAAGTACTTTTAAGGAATGGATTAACTTCATGTTAAGTGACTAGCATTCCCCCTACTCTGCAATATTTGTTCATTTTCAAATACTTGCTTCTGAATAAACGCAAGATCAGAGGTATGTGTAACTTGTCTTTGTGGTGCTGTCTTCACTGAATTTCATGACTCAATGATACATCACAGATAGTAACAGGAATCCTGTGAGATTGTTTCCTTCCAGACAAGGTACACAAACCTTTTTTTAGCACTAAGCTGTAATGGAGCCTTTGGAGATGTCTGATTATTACCCCTTTTTACAGAGGAGACGTAGAGCCAGTAGTGGTGTGAGGGAGTCTTGGAGTAACCACTGTGAGCGGACAGCCCCTGCCTGCAGTGCATCAGGGCTGCCGTTTGCCTGTGGTAAATCCCCTTTGTAATTAGGAACTAGGCTAATGGGTTTTGATTATGATGTATAATTTTTTTAGTGAATACCAAACCATCTCTGAATGTGATGGTGAAGTATTTAATCAGATGGAGATGCTGCTAAGTACAACTTAGTAGGTAATGAATTGGGACAACCTCCCCCTGTTATCCTTGTCATCTCAGATAACCATGGCCGAATTGCACGTAGTCTTGCTTCAGAATCAAATTGTCCGTACAGTGTGCCATCATGTTACCCCAAAGAGCAGCTCATGAAAGGCACGTGGGACTGAGCCCGATTCCAGAAGGTCTCTTCCCAGGTCTGTGTTCCTGGCGGTTGCAAAGAGAGTCTGCTGGCTGGGCTCAAGTGGTCTGCGATCATCTGTGTGGAGACAGCTCGAAACAGCAGCTCTGAGAGAGAATTATGAATTTTCTTGTTCGTGTCAGTGAAGAACCAAGATCGAAACTGAATTACTTTCAGATGTCAAAATACCACTTAGCAAAGGTCTTACTTAGTAAAATTAGCTCTCATTTTCTGCTTTTATGACTATGATTAATAAGATTATTTTTTTTTTTTACACTGTAGACCTAATTTCTTTTGCTACAGCAGTTTTTCCAATTACTTTTATCAGTTATATCTCAGTCCTAAATTTGGCTAGTTTCCATGTGGGTGAATTTGGTTCATGCCATACCTTAATGAAGGACCGACAACTAAATGTTAGTAGAGATTCAGAATATTTGCAGGTTTTGGAGGTGCCATCTGGTCTTTGATAGCTCAGCTATTAGTTAAAAAAATAACAAAAATTAACAACTGATAATACCCAAACCCCCTATCTTCAACTGCTGTGGTTGGAAGACAATAGGAAAAAAACAAACCAAAACATTAACACTTAAACCCATTAATAGAATGAAGTCAGCACAAAATTATCCCAGTGACAGCCTGAAAGACAAAAGGATAAGAATCTATGAATTGCACTTTTTTTTGTGAAGTGTTAGTTTAGTTGCAGAACTATGACTTGATCTAAAATGATCAAGCTTATTACTCTATTCCTTATGCCAGGAACGAGGGGAAAATGGAGGGGCTGTCATAGTATGATCCCACTTGAACATCTGAACAATTTCCTCTGGGTAACATCCTGTTTTCACAAGTTATGGATCTTGTACTGAGAGTAAAGTTTGCAAGAATGTCATCCCTTCCTTCTCGTCATTCCAGCTTTCCTACAGATCAATTCTGGACCAAGACTTGACGATGGTAGTGTGTGCTGTCTGCCATAAGTAACATTATCTCAAGAAACTCTGATTTAAATGCAAATCTCCAGTTTTGATAAAATTTCCAATACCATTCTTTCAAATGAATGATTAAAAGGATTTTGTCTGGCTTTTCATAGAGATGCTGAAGTGCCACGGCAGAATGAGCCCACACAAAGTTAAGACTATACTTTTGATATTGTTCAGTATCTCTACTTAGATTGGACAACTGAAAAATTATGTTCCAGTTTCTTTACACAAGAAGATTCATCACCAAAAATTCAAGCTACAGGTATAGTCCGATAAATCCCGGAATGTTTATTCAGTCTGGATGCTGTATGGCCATGTAGCTGTATTACTGTTTCTAAGAGAATGGGTGTTGCTTTCTAAACAAGTCTTAGATCAGAAAGTTCAGGCCAAACTGGGGTAAACAGACCTCTTTTGCAAGGTGTTCCTGCTGTCAGACATCACTTTTAGCAAAAGGTAGCATTGCTACTGAATTTTCTCTTCAAACCAAGAAAATGGTTGTTGAGTGTTAGTTCATACATTATCTCCCAAATTGATTGAAACAGACTTTAGTCTTCATCAAGGCAGCTTAAGTACAGCCCTTAAAGCTGAAAGAGGGAGCCTGGAATTAGTGGGTAAATACATTGAAACTGAGCAACTGGCAACTGGGACATAACTAACTGAATTTAATATCTGCCCTGAAGTATAATTAAACACAATAAGACGTCTTTGCTGTTTTGTTGGCCAAGGTCACTTCAGCCAGCCCATTCTGGTATAAATTAAAAAAAACCCAAACAACCAAAACAAAAAACCACAACCCTGAAATATTCCCACCTGTGAAGCTCAGTTGTTTCATTGTAACCCCATCCACACTGGCTGATCAAGCGGGTTTAGGACCTTCTGCCTTTAACATCGGTTAGTTGACTAGAGCGATGTGTTTTCCGAAGACCCACTGATGCAGTACAACTGGCTAGCAGGGCTATTGCCATCCGTAAAGTTCCCCTGACAGCTCTTCTACAATCTGTCTGCTTTTATACCTACAAGACCCTTAACGCTGAGTATTCCCTGTAGTAGTGTAAAGGACGGACCATAACCATGCACTCTGATGCACGTTGGGTCATCTACCTGCTGTCCCTCAACATGCTGTCTACTCCACAGCATGGAGGCTCTTTGGGTGAGGCCTTGACGTGAAGGTGTGCAGGTCAGGGTGGATCTGTGCGAAGCCTGGGCATCTGCCCGATTGCTCCAGATGTGCCATGGCCACACAACACTCGGACAAGATGCCAAGTAGCTGCTGGACCTCGTGCTCTGGGGAGTTGCAAGGTGATGCACTTGTGCAAATGGCACTGCGTTAGTGCTCCTAAACCCAATGCTGGGAGCTGGGATGAAGTGTTCAAGAGGAAGAAAGCAACTAGATAAAGCTAAAATAGCTGTTGTATTTGGCTCAGCCCAAAAATACTTTTTAAGGCCCTTTATAATTAGAAGCTTGACAGAGACTTAGCTGCAAGTGGAGCTGCTGCAGGGTTTGGACATTAAATGAAGATCAGCCCATTTCCCTTGCAAACGTCCCACTTTTCAGCTAGTTTTGGCTGTAACTTGGTTATCCCTGATTACAAGTGTTCAACAGCTTGAATGTTAATTCAGTTATGTTAGCGAAGGTGCAGTCCACTCTACAGATTTTAACTAGATTAAGAGACAGATCAGCTATAATTGGAGTCCCTGATTGAATTAGATTGGGATTACAAATATAATTGGATACTACCCTATTTGAGACACTTCAAAGGAAATGTATCTTCAGAGCACGAAAGCTGAAAAATCAACAGACCTTTAGAAATCCTTGATCCTGTTTCCTGTGTGGACGTAGCTAGTCCTGTGTTGCTCCAGTGCAGAGAGGTATTTTTTTAAAAGACAATTGAACTGGTGGAAACTATAAACCAGAGTTTTGATATACATCCGCAAGTCAAAGGCAACATAACCTTGCAGTTTCATAATCTTGCTCATGCTAGCAACAGAGCCAGATTAAGCTAAAACTGTGCTTGAAAGATGCTTTAAAACCTAGTAACAAGTCCTGAGTATGGACTACTCAGGCCTCAGGTTTTATTGTAGGATATAAGCTAGGACCCACGGTTTAAGCAAAGAATTCCTTTTGCTGACATGGCTTTTGCAGACATTTCCATTTGAAAAGAGCAGTTGGTTGAACAATGGTCTCGGCGCTGGTTCAGTGCTTGACACCTTGCAGCATGTAAAGGACAAAAGCCTGAAAACTTTTTTTTCATATGATATCTTTTCCTGTTTGTGGCCTTTAGTCTTTGCACTACTGTGAGCCTCCAGAGCTCTGGTTAAGTAGGTCACACCATAAACAGGCTTATCAGAATAACAGCAGGCTCATAATTCAGGTAGGAAAAACCTAGAGAATACATTTTGTGGAAGAGAAACAAAACAACTCCAGCGGCCTCTTAACTGATCAACTGTGTGACAAAACGAAATTAAAATTCAACCCTCAAAATATCTAGTTTCATTTCACTCTAAGTCTCCATAAAGATTCCAACGTTATTCAAAGGGTGGCTGTGATGCTCCGTTCTGCTCCAGGCATGAAATGACTTTAGGTCTCTTGAGCCTTCAACATCTTAGCTCCATTTGGTATCCTTACACGTGCTCCTGAAAATCCCCCAAACATTCAAGCTGATGTGGGAATACAGTATGTGAGGGGTATTTTCAGGGGAAAAATCCATCCTGCATTGCTTTTTATTCTGTTCCGGACGTTCCCCGTTTTTTACCTTCTCCTCTGGGCTTCATCAAAAACTTGCCCCTCGTGTAAAGGGCCTGGTCCAGTTGTACGCTGCTTACCCTGGAGTCTCAAAGCGCCTTCCACATGTGAAATATTATTTAGGAGATAAACACAGCCTCGGCAAAACTATACTTCCTTGACCCGTTCCTAATAACACTCAATCCTGGCTCCCTCCACAAACACTCAAGAGCCACAAAGCACCTTTGCAGGACACTCAAACAAGCTGGAGTTACAGTGAAGAAGCTGAAACCCACATACTCACCTTTCCCCACACTCTTGCTGACTACTGTTGACAGAGTCTCTGTTTAAAGGTACTCCAGGACAAACTGGATCCTGATTTATTATTTTGACATCCCAGTCAGGTATTTTCAGGGAAGAATACAAATGCATTAAAGTAATTCTGTGTCTCAAAGTGAGACCTCTGACCATAAAAAAAAAGGAGATATGGGACTTTTGGCTCCTTTGTGTAACAGATCATGGATATCTAGGAGAGGTTTTATTTATGTCATTTGTATACACAAGATTTATGTTTGCAATTAAGTTTCAGTGTAAATTACCCTAGCCTGTGTGTTTGTTGAATTGCAGGTACAAATCGAGTCGGTAAAACATCTTTTTCTGCCTCTCTTGGATTTGTAAGCAGCTCACATCTGAGCTTCAAAACTCCGTACATATATTTTGCAGATGACAGTTGCGCCTTAAAAAAAGCAGCACAGATCCTAGCTTAAAGCTTCAGCTAGTAAATGGTCTTTTATACATTTTAATTAAAGCAGTTGTTCAACAAGAAGCCCTTCTTGTTAAGTTTAGGTGCATAAATTCACTTAATTTTGCACATCAAGAGAGTAAATCGTATCCAAATATTGATATATGTTGCAACTATTGATACAGCCAAACAGGTATCTGTCTTTTACTCGAGATTTTCCAATTTCTAAGCCTGGTGTTATGTGACAACTTTAGCATGAGCAATCTTTATCTCTGTGCTAGTTAATTGAGACGGGTCAGATTACTTCAAGGAGCCAATCGCTTTGGGGTGGGGGTTGCTGTAATTTAGGACATCAGGAATTTTGACTCCAATAACAATTATTTTCAAACTTCTCTTTTCATCTCCTAGATTAACTTTTAAATTTTGGGGGAGGATAGATGGGGTGGGGGAGCAAACCAGAGGCACCAAAGAGATTGGCAGTCACCTTGAGTGTACTAAAGGGTGACCAAAGAGAGGAAAAAATTGCAATTTCCTTTATTTACTAAGCTTGCTCCATTCCTGATTGTGTATGACTTGGCAACAATATATTGATTTTTCAGGAGTTTCTTTTTACAATTACAAAAGAAAACGAAATTACTGATTGGGAAGGAAAACTTCTTTGTTCTGTTTTGTAAAAAACCCAGATTTTTGTGTGTTTGAAAAAAACAGAAATGCATTAAAGGAAGAAGATGATGCCAGAGAAATCAATACAGAGAATTAGGTGAGGTAGAACATCTTGTATGTGTTTTAGAAGATTTTTAGAAAATCATTTTTCATACACTAAATACATTTGCAGACTTGTTTCCTACAAAGCTTTTCAAGTTGCAATTTCAGTCTGAAGCTATAGGCCTCTTGATGGGTTTTAAGATGGCTGAGAAATCTTTTTTTGTTATTTTGGGAAAAGCAAAAGATTAGGAAGAACTGAGGCCCTCAGAGACCATCTGAAGTAATCTTAAGAAATTCATGTATGTTTATCATCCCTACAGCTATCTCAAAGAAGGTATGAAGTTATTGCCTGGGGATTGAAAGGCTGGACCACATGTCATCAAGGTGCAGGGCGTTACCTCCGTATGACATAGCGAAAGGAGAACCCTGTGCTGAGGTGGGACATCCTCACCCACCCTATACAAAATACCGAATGCCGTTTCTCCCAGACAGGCTTTGTAAGAGAACGGTTATCTGACCTCAGTGTGAGTAATGGTGAAATCAAGACTGCATAGCTTGAACTTTGAATGCTAGGGCCAGTCTCAAAAATGGTGTCAGCACCTACAATAATCAGGGAGCAGTCTACCACCCTCATTCCCCCTGCTACTTATTTTGGGCAGTCAGTACGCTCAGGACTGTCCAGACACAGAAGATGACAAAGCCCAAGTGGCTTGCAGTCAGGAGACCCAGTATTTTCTCTCAGGGTGAAGTCACAGTTTGGGATGAGCCAAAATACCTGCTCACTGCCTTCCCTGTTTCCAGCCAGGCATGGGAAGAGAAAGGATGGTGGCACCAAGTCTTCAGACAAGACAGGGTTTTTCATGTTCACAAAGCCAAAGCCTCTCAGTTTAACCTGATTACATTTGAGTATCAGCATTTAACAGCATCATGGCTAAACCAGCCTGTGCTCCCACCTCTCTTTTTGTTCTTTGTATGCTGCACTGGCTGAAAAATAACCCAGTAAAAAAAAGTTGCTAGCTCAGCTGGATGATTTCCTCAGACCACAGCCACAAAAAAATGTTTGTGGGTCCATCCAACAAGGAGGGGAGGTGCGTGGGGCTGGACCATGCCAGCTGTGGGCAACAGCCTCCTGCCAGCTGCAATGCCCACACCACCCAGTTATCTCCCTCTTCTTAGGTTCTCACCAGTATAGTCCTGCACAGGGCAGGATAAGGTCTCGCGTGTTCAGGAGTGATTTCTGCTTATAAGAAGGCTGTGCAAAGTCTTTGTTGTCCCTAAGGTAACTTCACCTGTAGGAAAGGGGAAATTAGTCTGCAATTATGTAATTATCAGCTACCCTGAATCTCAATTGATGCATTCTGTAACTCTTCCAGAAAAGGGGTAGGTCTGTTTGATGCATGGTGTAAGTGTAAACTACGGGAATTTCTCCTTCCAGCTTTGTTGCTCTGTGTTTCACATTCTACTGACAGGGTGGTGTGTGAACAGAATGGAGTTCAGACTGTTTAGGGTTTACATCTGTAGCTACTGGCTGATGCTGGTGCCTCGCTGTGCATTATTTCAGGCCCTGCCTGTATGAATGGAGTTGCTTCAGCTCAAGGAATTTTGCTGCAATAGCCTGGGGCAGCCATACACAAACAGCCTCTCGGGAAAAGTACACTGAATGAGTAACCCAGGATACAGTTTCCTGAGCTAGGCTGGCTTTACCTCAAGTCCTGGAGTTGCGTAGCACAGGCGTAGCTTTTTGCTTTCTGAAATACCCTGCCCCTTCTCCCCCTTTGCAGTGAATCTTGGCGTGTGTTCCCCAAGGTTAAGCAGCTTTTCAAACATTTAGGTATCCACTGAGAGTTCATCAGGATCAGCGACTCCAAAATAAGGCTTCATGTAGATAAAAACTTAAGAAGAACTTGAAATTCTGTGAAAAAAAGGAAAGGCTTGGTCACTTCACAGCACGCACACCAGGTGTGCTTGTCCCAGGGGGGTGTTGCAGCCTCCCCTCCCATCTCTGCCATGGCTCTGCAATGAATTTGCACCAGTGAAAAATGCTGAAGGAGCTGATTTACTAGCTCACAAGCAGCAAGTCTAGCCAAAGCATGCTACTGTAATACAGGAGGGGGAGGACAGAGTCATCCATAAATTCACCTGTTTCATCTTCATAAATCCTAAGGAGTGGGACATCCAGCTCTTCCTTTGGGCCATTATTCCACAGCCAGAGAACAGCACCTTCTGCCACATGGCATCCTTTAAACATTTGGCTTGTTCCTCAGAAACAGCCAGGTATGCTGGTGAGATGGGGTGGGTATAAACGGGCTCCAACAGCAGTGGTGTAACAGGTAACAGCTGAGGCTCTGGCCCCATACCGCTGGTGGCCCACCGGCTGCTCTTCTGCCTTACCCCTTACTTTCAACATTTATTCAACAAAAACTGATTTGATTTAATCAAGCCTGACATGTAATTATGTGTTATCTGTGAAATATGATGGAAGTTCCATCCATGCACGTGCAAAAAGAAAAGAAGAAAGTTTTAATTCACTAGTACCTGTCTGAGAGGATACTTATGTAAACTTCCATAATTTTGGGAACCTGCTGTTACATGGGCAGGTGATGACACTTCTGAAAATGACTGACTCCTATTCAGAGTACTCCAGTGTTCGTATCAAGCAGTTTCTTGATAGAAACTGTTTGGTTTTGGGTTACTAACTCCTGTGATATTTGATGTTTCATTTAGAACTGAAGTTCCTAGAGAAACAAATGGTTGTAAGAGAAGCCTTTCTTCTGCAGATCTGTAAAATAATCTTAAAACAGGATAAAAAAGAAAAGCTTGAAAATGTGGGGTCTCTGTGGGGTTCATCCTAAGGTCACAAACCCCCAGAAAGTAAACAGAACATTTCCAGTATAGGTATCTCTCTAGTATGTATAGTTGTATATGTATATTTCCAGCGTATATATAATGCCAGTATCTGTATATATCCTCTGAGAGTGTATATATCTATTTTTATGTATATTAAAATCTCAGCTATCTTTAAGGCAATTTTGGAGCTTTTGGGGTAATTGAAGATAATATCTGTTTTTTTGTGGTGTGTTTTTTTTTTCCTCCAGATACCTTTAAGGCATAACACTGTGTTTATCTCACTCTTACATGAAATTTATTCATCCAAACCCAGTGCATATTCAGTTTTCCAGATACTGTCAATGATGGGTGAATAAAACAGGAAGAGGAAATCGGATTTCAGCCTGCTGGAAATGTGAACTTCAGTATCTTCCTAGTTTTAGTCTGATGATCACAGCAGGTAAATAGATTGTGGAGATACAACTTGGAAAAAGTATTAAAAATAAGGAAAAGAAATCTCAAGGGAGAGAGATGGCAGGAAGTGAAGGAATGGACAAATAACAAGAAACATGCATTCTAGGGCTGGGGAAGGACGGGACGTCACCGTGATCGATTGGCTCCAAGTGACAGATTCTTCAGAGGCAGAAAGATGCCTCAGCAAGATTGAGTTTAACTAAGTGGGCAGATCCACAGTGGGCCTCTAGCCATAAAACAGATTTGCCAAATGGTCTAATGGCCTTTGATTCATTATATTTATGAGTTTAAAAAGCATGCAAAATATTTTTTTTTTTTTCAGGAAAGAATAAACATAAATAATGCAGGAGCAGGCTAAGTTCAGCAGTGTGGAAGCGGCACCCACCTGAATCCTGATGAACCTGAGATCAGGGCATGTGGGATTGGGCCTGTGGGGAGAAAGACTCTGGGGACAAATTACCGCATCCAGGGAAGAAAACTGTTATCTAAGTAGCTGGTTATTGCTGTGCCTGTAGAGCTCATCGTCTCTATCTTCCAGAGACAGAATCTCTCTGCAGGGCATTTGTGCAGTACCTTTCCTGCAGGGTCTGAACACCAAAACTTGATTTTCGGGCATCAGAAATTACGATGTGGACTGAATGAGAGGGAGGGGAAGGTGCCTATCTCATTCAATAGCCACTTTTGATACTGGATATCACTTCATGAGCAGGGAAGATGGTGTAAAAGACCGTGCAAGATAATCAGCCACACATTAAATTTTGTCTTGACCTGAAAATCAGTGTATAGATTAGACCCTGAAGCCTGAGGTTAAACAACCCTTGCATAAATGCCATTAGCAATAACAGTTGAACAAAGATAGTTCTGTCACCCAGTCTGTGCACGAAACTTTTAAAATCCTTGTCTCGGTGGCCATGAGTCCCACAGTGCAATAAATCACTTCACTGAAAAAGCATTTCCTGTGAATTTGCTGTCTAATATAATAAAATATCTCTTGAATGTCATGTCCCCTTTTTATGTGTCTGTCTTCAAATTTTAAATGATTTTGCTTCCTGTTGGAGTCGAGCTATTGTTTAATCTTTAAAAGCTTCTTGCTTGATTTTCAGAAGTGCTGAGCACCCACAAAATGAGTCAGTGGGCTCTGTAAATGTTCAAAATCTTTTCAAGATGAAGTCATGGCTCTGATTTTTAGCTGGTTGAAGGATGCCATTGCTTTGAGCCCGTTTTGATGTGACGGGTCTCCCAGTTAGCAGACAGTGGAGGGTCGCACCTTGGGAATACGTGATTCATAAAGGGATATAGTATCTGCTCTGAAGAAGTATTTAAAGAATGAAACCCCAAAACGAGTCCAAACCCCAGTTCCTCGTTCTCCAGCTAACAACTTAACTTCTGCAGCTCTAAGTATTATTTAATCTTCTGAAGAATAATTACTGCTTGCAAACATGGTAGCAAGAACAGCACAAGATTGCCCAAAAATCCATATGTTACGATTATTGGGTCTTGCTGTTGTAATGTGGGTGGGCTGAGGGCTGAAATTTTAAATAAAAGATGCACAGGGAAAGAGCAAGAGTGCAGTTGAACCGGCTTGTAGTGCTGAGGCTGTTCTGTATCTCAACTTACTCAATGCAAGTAAAATATTTTGCTTATAAAGAATTTTCATAAACATGTCTTAGGTTGTGTATTAGAGGTACGTCTTAGGATGTGCATTAGGAGTAAGCTAAACAAGATGGTATAAACACAGGAATGGCCCTGTAACAGGAGAATGGATGGCCTGCCTCTGCTCCCTGCAGCAGCCCGGCGGAGCCCTCGACTGGAGCAAGGGACCGCAGCAGAGCCGTCCCCCCGGCCGGGTGTTCGTGGTCTGAATCTGGGAGATGCCGAAATATAGAAGCACATGGCTAATTCCAGGATCCCATTTTTAAATCATCTTTAAATTGCAACCACATCTAACTTCTCTTCAGCTAAAATTAAAAAGGACAGATCTACCTCAAGGGTTGTCTAGGTGCCAAAAATATCTAAAAGTTTCTCAGGCATTGGAAAGAACAAATCAAAGAGAACAAGGAGATTTTATTGGGTTTACTGTTAAACATTTATCCAAAGCGTCCTGCCAGATTTTGAAAGGTATTTAGGCATTGAAAGGTACAGATAGGCACTTCAGAGGGCTTTCAAAAGAGTCTGAGCAGGTCAGGTGCCCACTGCTCATTGAAATCCAGAAATACCTCAAAATTAGTTTCCCTTTACTTTTATTTTCCAGTCTTGATTCCCATTAAACCTTAACTTAAGCAAACCACAGCTAGAAAAATCAGATGTTCAGCATTTAAAATCTGGTAGATGCCTAAATATAGATGCAAATGCCTAATTTGAGACTTCCACTGAACTTTGTTTTTAAAACTACTACCACATCTAACCTGTATAAAGACACAAATCCACACTGAATAATAATAATTGAATTCAAATGCTTTCATCCAGATAAAGTGCAGCAATTGAATTAAATTCAGCAAGGATTTTTGGAGCCAGGGTAGACAGTGTAAGTTATAATCTAGTTTATGGTATAAAGTACTAATTATATGTCCATGGTATTCATCAGACTAAAATATTTCCTGTGTGATGTAAAAAAAAGTATGGTAAAGATTAATTTAATTCTGCATTTTATAGATGAAACCACGTTTCTAATATTTTTGTAACTAACAATAACTTTAAAGGCAACTATAAATATATAGTATTTTGGAACCTTAAGAAATTAAAATAAATAACATCTGGACCAAAATAATGCATGAGGCCTGGATTACAGTTTTGCTAACATCACTTTTAGAAGTACAATACTTTGCTAACAAATAAGGCCAGCAAAAAAGCCAGTTCAATATAAACTCTGTAATATTGGCCAGGAAAGGACTTTTTACTAGTGAAAATGGAAAGTGATTTAAGCTAAATTGACAAAAAGCCAATACGTTTTGTGCTGGTGAGGTTTGACAGCACCAAAACAATCTGGTTTCTGGCATTGCTGTATTAGCAAACTTGTAAAGAATAAATAACTGTACATTTCTCAGCTGTCAGCACTATCCATTGAAAAGTTACAAAATAAACTGGAATTTCCACCTATTTTATCTAACTCTCATCTTCCTACTTGTAACTCTGTCACGATGCTTTGGTACAAGGCTCAGGATTGGGTCTGTGCCTTGGCAGCCGCTGCGGGTTGGAGCATCCTCTCCCCACGCCGGGATCTGCTCTGCGGCTCCAGAGCCAGTGCTGCACGGAAAGGTGAACTTCAATGAAGTAGCAGCAAAGATAAACATCGCTTGTGCTCTTTCTCTGCCTCATCATCAGATGGGAATTAATGTCATTACCTCATCACAAGCAGCTTCTGGGCAACATATGACAAACACATTAGAGAAAGGGCCGTGCTAACAAAACAACAAAAAGTTTGCTTTCTCGACGGAGTAATTAATTTGGATGATTATTTTTTGAACCTGTGGCTCTGCTCTGTTCTCTGCCTGTGGATAGGTGTTAAATTATTGCTGTGAGAAAGGCAGCTAAGGGTAACAGCAGCAGCTGTGGAAACCATTCGCACTCTAATAGCACTGCTGCGGTGTCCCGGGTGAAAGCCCACCATGTAATGAGCAGAACCAATTTCCACGTGGTAGTAAACAAAGAATATCTATGTGAAGATAGTCTACGTGAAGTCACTCTTGTCCAGCCTTCCCCCCCACCCCCATTCCTCTGTTTATTTTGTGGCCTCAGCCTGATTAAGGTCCCCTTTTTGTGTTTCTGCTTGGTCTCGTAGGCTGCATCACTAACAACTTGGTGCTATTTAGTTTTATTTGCTCTTAAAATGAACAAGGCATTCTCAGGATGTGTTATGTGATACTACTGTTTTGTTACTTCCCCCAGACAATAAACATTCTGGAAATTAATGATTTATAAAGGGTTAGTGTTTGTGTGACAAACTAGGACAAGTGGCTTGACTTGGATCCCGCTTGTGCCTGAAACTCCGAATAGTTTAGATGATTCACCTCTGATTTGCATTTATTCAGAACCCTGCCCGATGCACTACTTGTAATACATAGAAGTCAAATGAACATTTAGCACCAATGCAATGACCACTGATGATGGAACTTAGTAGAAGTCATAGCTGTATTTTCTTTGCAATGAAATACATACACAGCGGAATTATATTAGAGGGACAATTCTGCATGGTAAACTCCAACCAGACCTTGTTAGTTGTACAAATAAGCTTCAGCCCTCCAGGATTTAGGAAGACAGAGCACCAGCCCCTTGCACAATGCTGCTGGGCAGCTCTTCTCCCATGAGGTCAGTCATCAGCTGCATGTTGCAGGCTATGACTAACCTTATCTGTGGATTCATGTTATGGCGAGGTTTGAGGCAATTGTGGTTTCCCATAATCCAGGGCTCCTTCCACGTTGCTGCTTCCATGGACCACAGTGCCTCCTGTGCTGGCCCGGCCAGTTACGAAATCAGTCTGTGGTCCAGTTCAGGGCACTGATCCAGCTTACAAACACACGCAAAACAAAGGATGGAGAGCCAGCTCAGGATGGGAACTGTGAAAGATGTAATGGGGCAGAATGCTCTAAGCCTGTTCTGTCACCAAGCCCTTTCTGCCATGGTCACAGCTGCCGCAGAGTGGTCCACAGGTTTTGGACCTTTTGAGTAGTTATCAGGTTATGTTGAACACAGTGAGGAATGTACTGCCTGGCACATAAGGCTTGATCCTTCAATAAAACTTAATTGTTTATTAACTTATGACAGCATTTACACTGAAAAGATGAATGTATTAATATCTGCACACATTCTCAAGTGCCATTGCCTTGGACTTGATTTAGCCCTCGCTGCACTGTATGAGTTCTCTCCCACCGATATACCCTATTAATGGAAAGATACTCAAATGTACCCTTAATAAACAAAACTGAGTAATACGAGGAGTTGTGACAAAAATTTTTGAGATCACTGCTATAAATCAAGCATTGCCGGGAATAGCTGTTGCTCCAGCTGAATTTTGGAACAATTGTGTAGACTGAGAAAAAAGTCCTTTTAAAGGAAGTTCTGCACCTGCACGAATGTCACTAAAAATCCAAACAGAAATACTAGAAATCAGTTCTCATGCAAACTCACCAACACTTCCATGGTAGAAGTATAAGTCCTGGGCTGAGCATGTGGGATATGTAACACCCTCAAACAATGGGCTTTTGGTAATGAGCTCAGGAGAGGCTCCAATATAATTTACCATACAATGGTGCAGTGTAAGGGATGTGCAAATCTGTAAACATCCCCCCATCCCCCAGTGTTCTGTGGTTTTGAAACAGCACAGTAAGATCGCATAACCTAAGCTGCAGATGTAGGGACAGAACGTACATATTGGCCACCCCCAGCTCCATTACCGAGACTCTGGGTCAATGTCTTTAAAATACTTCCAGCCTCATGGATCAGCGGCTATGGAAAAAGGAATAACACGATGATGGTGTTATGGGTGGGATTTTGCTCACATGCAAAGCGTAAGCACTGTAAGCGCTATGTAAAGCTTGATGTGTTTCATGGGCTTTCTGAGAATTGCATATGGGCAGGAGTCCCTCGACTCATCGCTGTTTTCTGCGGAGGACCTGCCTGGGGAAGGGACACCTAACCAGACTTCGAGATTTTGGTAGCAGAGTGCATTGGAAGCTTGTGAAAGGAAAGATTGAAAGATGCTATGAAAATCGTAAATCATTACTGTATTTTTCTAAAAGATTAACGTTAGTTCCTCAAGAAAAGGGCATGTCTACAGGCTGCTAATTTATTACCAGTAAAGCTTGGTTTAATAAACTTGTGGTAAATATTTTCTGCTTTTAAGACCCTTTCAGGCTTCAAAGGCTCTCATTTGCTTCAGGGTCCCTAGGGATGCTGGTGCCAATGAGACATGTTTCATTAATTATGTTGCACAAATAAGCCAAATATTGCACAAATGTGTGTAGCAACATTGTGAGGAATGCAGCAAGGATTCTCCCTAACTTCACACGGAGCAGAGCCGCCCAGCTGGGTGCTATTTTGAAGGACAGCTAGGGCCTGAAGCACACACTTGGGTCCTCCCCACAGCCCAATACCGTATCATTACTCTTTTGGTTAGCACAAAATTACCAATTGTTTTCCCTCTGGAATTCACAAATATCAAGCTGTCTTTCCCAGTGCACGGCACTGTTAAAATAGGAATAGAAGGGAAAAAGCCCACTGCAGAGTTATCACAGACCCCTCACATCTCATTGGTTTGGAAATTATGCAAATATTGTGAGATACCAGAGAGTAACGAAGTCTGAGGTTGTGTTCCCATAAGTCTTCTTTGCCTTCACGAGGTTGAAAGGGGGGCATCTTGCTGCGAGGAGCCTGGAGGTGAGATGTTCCTGGGTCAGGTTCACAGCCAGTGTCCTTTGGTGCTGGAAAGTGAAAATATCAGTGCTGTGAGCATGTATGCTGCAGTAAAACTGAATATACCGGGGAAAGGGAATAATCAGAGATATTTCACAGCCATTAATAAAAGGTCACTGAAGCCACATGATGATTGCACCTTCCAGCGCGGGGGCTGTTGGAAGAGCTACAGGCAAAGGTGATTTTCCCAGAGGGGCTTACTGGGATAGAAACTCTCATTTTGATTCTCACCTTACCTTTGTGCTTGCATAACACACATAGACCAGCAAAAAGCTGCATCTTGTCTGAGCAGGTAAAAGCCCCCTGTTAAACAGGCAGTGGATAAACTGAAAGGCTGGAGATAAACTCTCGACCAGTCTCTCTCTAAAGCGACTACTCTCACAATCCTTGTTTTCCCAGGAGCTGAGAGGGAAAATTAGCTAAAGTTTGGTGGTAACTGCAAAATGGAAAGATGCTGTTTGACTTGCTGGACACAAAAGCAGTTGCAAAAACACACTGAAGTACTTACAACTGAGGGAGACCTGAAGAGCATACGTTGACAGTGTGCCATATGTCAGGGCCCGTGCTGCTTTGTATTACTTGGTGCAGCTTTGTGAAGGAACTGTGCTTGGCTTGTATATGAATTTTAAATGAATTGTTAACACATTTTATGAATCTGGTAAAGGGGTGCTGAGGTGGGAGAGCGCACATGTCTGTTCTGCAAGATGGAGTAAATAAATCATGACTTTCACAAGATAAAACTTTATTGAGTAGCAATAAATGACAGAAATACTTCTAACAGCATTTAAAGCTGTGTAAAAGAAAGCATGAGGGGCTGACTGGCCCCGAGTACGTGTGCTTCTAACAGCTTGTGTTGCACTGCCGGGAGAGAAGGTGCTTTGCCAGAGGAGCACTGGCTGTCACGCACTGTAACTCCCTGGGTCTTTGGTCCACAACGCCTTTCAGCACCTACGTTTGTTGCTCACAGTATCTACAACATTTTGGTGCCTTTCTCTAGACATAATCCTTCTCTCAGTCTGTCTTTCCTCACCATAAATTCCTCTGCTGTTTTGTCCTGAGGATAGTTTTGAACCAGAGGACATCTGTGCCACCCTGCTGCCTGGGTTCACACTCCGAGCAGGTGGGGGAAGTCGTTCTTTAGTGGGGTGGATAAGAGCTGCCTGGTAGGTCCTCTGCAGCAGGGAATGGACTCTAGAGCATCTTGGGCAACACATACAGGAATGGTACCAGAAATCTTGCTTAATGTTCTGGTGACCAACACAGAGTTACGTGTGAAGTATTAGAGATCCAGAGCAGAAAACTGCCTGAATTGGTATCAAAAACCTCAGGTAGTTTGAGCGATGCGGACCAGTGTCCTAACACAAAAAATACAAAGCACCTTTTCTAGAAATATTTACTCAGCTTTAAGAAACACCTGTGTAGAAGTTGGACTCTGAAAAGAGTTTTGCTGCTGTGCTATTTCCAACAGCTACTTTTCTCCCAGATCCTCTCAGGCAGCAACAAATTCTCTCTTTTGACAGAAAGTAACCAAATAGTTTATCTGGACTCTCAAAACTAGAAAAAATACAGTTCTACATTATTGACATCAACGTTTATAATTTTATTCATGAGAATCTCTAAGTCTAAATGATCAATTCCTGGATTGCTTGCAAGATTGCTGAAATCTGTTTACATCTCAGATACCCTTTTCAGCATCTCTCTGTTCACAAGGAATTGATTTATGCTGCTAGAAGCCCGTTTTGCCTGTCTTGCCCAGCACTGTCATGGTAGCTTTTTTTTTAATCACTACTTGCATTTTAAATAAGCTAGCTATTTAAAAAGGCACTTTCTTGTTCTCTGCTTGTATTTGTTTCTTTGTTGTTTGTAGAAGAAAGAATAGGGGTATATGGAAGTGGTATTCTGGGGAGTACAGCATCTGCCTAAACGTCTTCCCTTCTCCACTGGGTTGTGTGTCCGAGTTTGTCTGGGTCTCCAAGAACCTGTGGGTCTTGTTTGAAAGTGCATCAGCTGAACCCCCAGCCTTCAACAGGCTCCTCATCTGAGTCTGCTCCGGAGAGTCCTGCTTTCCAGGAGCAAAAAGCCTGTAGGATCAGTCACAAGACAGACACTGGGTTGGTATCTGGAGTCCTACCTTTTCTCATGTTGGCTCTTTCCTCCAGTGCTCTTCCTCTGCGATGCACTCCTGCCTCTGCCCTTCTCAGGGACCATCTGTCCCCTGCAAATTTGGTTCTTCATGTGCTATGGCCATTCAGGAAGGTTGGTTCTGACCCAGGTGGAAGCTGGAGGTCCAGATGCAGCTTGGGATGGAGCTACTCTGGTCTTCCTACAGAGATGCAAGAAGACTTACAAAGCACACAGGCAATGTAATTCTTGGAGACTTTAGAGAGCCAGTACTGATTTCCACACACCATGAAGGATGGCAGCAGGAGTGAAAATTTGTAGCAGAGTATTTTCTGTTATTTCTCTGGAGTGCGGTTTGTGCCACGAGATAACGAAGAGTCCGTACTGCAGCTTCAGGGGTGGAATAGTCTTGATACAGACCTAGTGCTCTTTTGAGAATAATTTCATTTCACCAAAAAGGATACTGACTTTTACTGGTGAAGCCATGTGTGGATGTATGCAAAGATACATCCACTTCAGACATATTTTACCAGTCAGACCTGCCCTTTTAAAGAGCTTAACTTGAAATACGACTACAGTGATGGTATTCATGTTAAGATATTACAATGAGACAGCACAGATCAACTTATTCAGGAGATTATTCTGCAGAAGAATATTTTTCCTCAATATTGGGTCAAAGATACTTATCTGAACTTACCCAGACAACTTTTTCTCCAAAATCTTAGGTAAACAGTTGTCTATAAAGCAAGGAATACCACCCTGCTTTACCCCAGCACTGTGAGATTTATCAAGACATAATTCACTAAATTTGTAGGTGCAACAGTGACGCAATAAAGTCAATGGCAATATTTCCACTGTATTGAATGGGACCAGGATTGCAGTCTGTAATTTGTGGCATTAGGATTCTCAAGCTTTAGGTCTCTGGTGTGGTTTTGTTCCAGGACTACAATCCGATCTATTATTTCTTTGCTCTTCATGGATATTGGGATGATCATAACTGGTCAAAACTAGGAAGTGAAAAAAATACAAAGCTGTCTTATCAAAGACACAGGCACCATCACTTTAAGGTCCCAGGGAAAGTTGGCACTTTGCACAGACTCAGATTTCATGCAACTATTCCCTTAGCCCAGCTCAGCGCTCAATAAAAAGAGGAATTTCCCTCATCCCAAAAATTTCTTGGTTCCCAGAAAAGCTCCCCTTAAGCCTCAGATATACCCACAGAAGCGGACAGATGAATCTTTCTTCTCAGTAAAAAAAGTTTTGTAGACTAATAAGGTTTTTTTTAAAAAAAAAATGGTCACTTGCCTGATTGATCCCTTTTGGCTGAATATGAAATGGAAAGAAACCTCTTGCAACGGGGCAGTCTTACTTTTCCTCTAGTGCACTCTCTGCAAACTTCTGCCCAATAAATCTGTTCTTCGGTCTATCCACAATACTATCAGCTGATCAAGGCTCCGGTGAACGCTGTATGCTTCGTGATGACATAACAGAGACCCGAGATAAGTAACTTTATATATACATGACAGTAATCCCCCCTCCATCTGGACATTTTAAAAACATCTTGATATAGAATTAAAACACAGAGATGTGAAAAGAGGTGAAATTATTCAGGATATACAATGCAGGAATTTTATTACCAAGCTGACTGCGTTATAAATCAAGTGCTCTGTAAATGCAATAAAACAATTGTTTAGTCTGCATGATTCATACCACAAACCTCAGTATTCTGTGTTTTGATCTTATTGCAGCAATAAACTGTCTAGACAGCAATTAACAAACTGTTTTTTCTTCAGATGTTTGGAGTGCCTTTGCTGCCTGATCATCACTCAGAAATACAGGGCTTTTTCTCTGTTCCTATTAATTGTCAGGTTGATCAAGAAGCAGGGTTAGCCATTCTCTGTAACTGTACAACATTTCAAGTGAATCGCTATAGGAAAAGTACCAATAATATTGTTTTTCATTAGTACTAAGTAGCAAAGATAAAGATTTATTTTACCATGGTGCTCTAGAATGAGCTTCAAAGTATAATTTATACTGACCAATAGCATGCCATTTTAGGCCCTGATTCAACAAACTGCTTCCGCGTGTGCCCAACTTTAAGTATATAAGTAATCCCAGGAGAACGTGTGCATTTAAATTTTGGTGCATGACTCCGTATTTTGCTGAATTACAGCCAAATAACTGATCCCTCATATATAGTTACCCCTTATCTTTTCACACAATGAGTGGCACAGATGTGTTGCATTTTGGTCTTAAGCTTAATGGCTTACCAGCGGGAGGTGAGATGTAAGGGGTCCTAAAACCTGCGACAGCTTCGGGGGGAAAAAAGATACTTGAGAAAAGCCTGCAGAAAGAGACCGAGTTTCTCTGGATAGTCTTTTAACATGCACAATACAATGAAGCCTTTAAAAACGTGTACTATAATTACACAGGGTTTTACAGAAAGGTGGACAGAACTATATTTCCTGTGGTGGCGCTTGCAGATGAACCCTTCCTTTCCAGGTGTGATCGAAGGCGTGAGCAGCACCCGCTCTGCAGCTGAAGCAGGGCTGTCACGGGCTGCAGTGCGCTGGCTCGGCACAAACACCGAGGCTGTAAATGTATTTACGCGTGCGTATTTATGCTCGTAGGGCAGAGCAGCTCCCCGTACACCAGCTCCCTCGCACAGCTCCTTGCTTTGGAAGGCTGACGCAACTCTCTACCATTCGCAGGAGGTGAAAACGAACAGTACGCAACTTTCGCCCAGCCGAGTGGCGTCCCGTTGGCTTTCGGGGCAGCCCCGGCTCTCGGGCGGGCGGAGGAGCCCCCCGGCCGCTGCCTCGGCCCTTGCTGGACAGCTCCCGCCGCGGGGACGGGCTGCGGGGCCGCCGGGGCTGCCAGCGTGCGGGGCCAGCTCACCCGCACCCATACGCGAGGAGAAACCACGCGGTACGTTCTGCTGGAGCGAGCTCAGGTCTTCACGCAGTGGAGCTGCGGATGAAGGTCCAGTGGCGGCTGTGAGAAACGTGGAGGAAATCCAGCTCAGGCGCTCCGCTTGCTTTTGCTTGCGGAAATCATTCCATGGGATCTGGTTGTAATTCTCAGCCAGTGAATAAATATGTGAGATCTCAAAAGCAAAATGAAGAAGTTCAGTATGAAGCTGCTCTTCAGATGCTGTTTGAATAGTAATCCTTCTTCAAAGAAAAAAAACCAAAACAACACTGTTTTGGGTTTAAGTGTTTTCTCTCATTCCCTGTTGTGGTGGTGGAAGGCGAGGAATGGGGGACAAAAAAAAAAATCCCAAAATGTATAGAAAAGAGGGGGAACACCTACAATCAAATCTGGTTTGATTATCCCCAAATGTGGAAAAATAACAAATCAGTTGAAATGGAATTTTTCAACTAAATTCACAATGTTTCAGTTTTCTTTCACAGTGTTTCCAACAGTTCTGAAGTACTGCTTTGCATTTGCAGAGGTAAAATATTTTATCTCAATTTAAGGGAAAATAGTATGGATCTGATCCTGAAAAACACTGTATAAAACATGCTTGCCATCCTGCCCAGCAGGAGCAATGCAAGTGGTACTTTTAAGAGTCACAGGTTGTATACAAAGACATGGAGAAACACACTGAAACTTGGGAAGTTATTTTTTGAACACCATGTGGTTTATATGAATACTACAAGGCATTTAACTTGTTAGTGATATCCATATTCCACAGCACCTTAAAATAAATCACTGATCTCAGCCATATGATTAAGTGACCAGTTCTAGTGCATTTGCAGAGGGACTATGTAAGTTTGGTGTTCAGATACTCAGGACTCAAAAAGCCTCAGTAATTCAGTTGTTTGTTGATGGTGACCCTAGTGTTGGAAAGATTTCTGTGAGTGTACAGCTTCCATTGCTTTCCTGGAATATTTGCAAAAAATGAGCACAGTCCTGTTGATATTAGGAGCAAGTTTCAGGGTTCTTATTTACTTAATTTCTCTCTACAACTTAAGAATGTAGAGAAGTAAAAGGTTTAGCTGCCCTTGAAACATGGGCAGGTGTACTCACTTCATTCCTGAAAAAAAAACCCAAACAGAAGCGAAGAACCCCAGAGGCTTCACCATGTTCTGTTTCACTGAGCAAGGTCACAGTAATGGGGGGAAAAGGGAAGAATCTGCAAATAGATATTGAGGATACACATCTTACAGGTTATTGATTGAATAATTGAGAAGTCCAGCACACAGTAATTACAGTCAAGAAGTCTGGATGTCAGGATTTGGCGGTTACATATGGAGGGGCTGGAGCAGATGCGAGGGGAGACTATTTAAGTGTGACCCTGGGAAGTGTGGGAACCACTGTAACAGTCAGTAAGTGCCCCGTAATCCACTGACAAATACTTGCTATGTTTGTTTGGTTTTGAAATTTCAAAGAGTTTTGCTTAAAGAGTTGTACACCATTTATAAAATCCTCCTCTTTGTTCAGAACTTTTTTTTTTTTTAATAAAATCATTTCTTTGGAAAGCTTGAAAAGGAAGCTTGCTTTCATTCTAATTTGCTTTTCCTCTATTATGTAGGAACAGTGGGCAGATTTAGCAGGATTGCCCATGAAGTCAGACCTGCAGCTTTGATATACTTTCTCTGGAGGTATATCTTTGTCTTGAGAGGGGGAAGGAAAAAAAAAAAAAAAAAAA
>Ga0065711_1004950_pt1 | contig 26997 bp, 9 predicted proteins | sample Hoacrofraction12_FD_59098 | JGI IMG/M metagenome (GOLD analysis project Ga0065711, IMG submission 59098) | Hoatzin crop microbial communities from Cojedes, Venezuela - Epithelial fraction 12 v2 (version 2) | ecosystem: Host-associated > Birds > Digestive system > Esophagus > Crop | place... | reverse complement strand
TTACCCTGTCGTCCCCCAGGACACCCAGGTCCCTCTCCGCAGAGCTGCTCTCCAGCAGGTCCACCCCAAGCCTGTACTGGTGCATGAGGTTGTTCCTCCCCAGGTGCATACCAAGTATGATACCAAGAAGGAACCAAATTTTGTGGAGTTCCAAATAATGCAGAATATGGTCTTTCTCAGACAAGTAGAAAATTATTCTTTACTATTAATTAGAGCTATTTATTTATTTAGTTGCCATTAACAGATATATTTTATGTTTTATACTCAATTTTTATTAGATTTTTTGAGTAGTTGAATGGGGACAAAAATTAAGACAAAGTGTAATTGGTTTGGGCAACAACTTTGTGGCAAACTGAACTAGTCTGGATAAAACTCTCAGTTACAGAGAAGTCTTGTTACTTACCATGCCTGCCATGATTTCACTGTTGGAGAATGGACAGTAAATAAGAAAGCTGAGCAGAGAGGTCTTACTATTTTCTACTACATCCTAAAGATCTACTGACTACTTCAGTAGTCTATTGCCTAGAACTGAAGAAGAACATGATCTGCAGACTACTGAGTTCACTTGATACAAATATTGTCTGCAGAGTCATGACTGACAAGTACTGCTAATGCCATAAGCTATAGAAATACCGTGTGTGTGTCTGGTCCTTTCTTTGCTATTCAAGGACAGGATTCCACTCTCATGCCAAACATCCTTTTATAGGCATGAAAAATTCTGTCTTGCTTCTTATAATCTTTCTGATTTAATTGAAATTAATACTGTTGACTAATTCTCTTTAAAAAATCATATGTAAAATTGGCTTACGAGTCAGCTTTAGAGATCTGAAAATTGCTTAATGTAGCATTTAGGCACAACTGACTTCAGAATAGTCCTGTAATTGCAGGGGAGAATAGAGTCAGTCACTTCCCTGTACTAGAAGTAGTGCTGTGCTTTTTTCTTTGCTACTCATGCATTAAAATCAGAAAAGGAGCTAACCTAGCTGCTCGTTCCTCAGCAGTCCTGGGGGGGTGTCTACACTAATGTTTTCGCTGAGATCGGGAGTGCAGTGACAAAGCAAATGTCCCCATTATCCCACATATGGTGCTTTGTCTCTCATCACCCAGCAGCTGCAAAGAACATGCGCTAGATTCTTCTTGGAAGAAACTGAATTGGAGGATGCATTCCAGAAGCACACCTGATGTGATTTGACAGGCAGTCTATCCGCAGGACCAGGCTGGCATTAATCTGAAGTGATTTAATATGATTCCATTTTCACTCTAATGCTTTCACTGACTTCAACGTTTCCTTTCTGGTGTCGTGGTTACATGGTATGGTCTGTTGCTTTAGTATCCTTTTGGTGTCTCTTTGCCAGAATCCAATGTGTGCAAGTGATGTCCTTTGCCTGCTGCATTGTTTCAGCTGACATTCCATGGTGACAAAAAGTCCCTTGCCCAATTGGAAAAGTCAAATCTCAGAGTCACCATCAGATTTCACAACTTTCCTTCTGCATAATCATTCACTTAATGTGCAGAACAGTATCCTCAGCTTCCCACATTGCAGTGTTGTAGTTAGCCTTTTCTGCCTGCCCTTTAGAGTGACTGAGCACATCAAATTCTATGGAAGTTGGCACATAAAAAAAGGTACTACCCCCTATATATTCTTTTCTACTCTCACCCTGTGCTGCTTTTATTAACTACTTTTCCTTTCACTTGGGGATTTAAAAAATCTTTCATTTTTATGTAGTACCAAACAATGTTCTCTGATCAAGCAGTAACCAGAGGACCTAATATAAAGCTATTGCAAAGGCAGGGCGTTGACACCTACACAGTGAGACTCTTGAACGTGACGCCAAGTAACATGGGTCCTGCTTACCACTGGTGCTCCTGGCCACATAGGGAAGAGCATGGGTTCTGCCGTAGCTGGGAGGAATAGAAGGAGAAGAAAGGGGATTCTGCACCCTAGGAATCAAAATATTTTATTAGATGTCTGACACTGGCTATATGACACAGATCACTTCAATGCTTAGGTTTAAGTCCTTCAAAGCCAGATTAAATGGTATTCCAAATGCTTCAAGTAGAGGGGAAATTAACTCACTTGCTCAGTAAATGCCACTACTATCAGAGGAAAAAGGTCTCTAGTACAAAACACTTTTGGATCAGTCTGATGAAAATAGGCAAAGAATAAACATTACCCAACAAGGCAGAAATGCTCTTGTGTGGTGATTTCTTGAAAAACAACAGTGCTACCAAACATTTCCAAGTAAGACAAATTGGAGGCATGTCAGAATATTCACAGTATGCTGGCTTCTGCCTTTGCGGCAATTAAATGCATCATTGAATGCTATTACAGAAAATTTACAATAGGTACACTTTGTGCCATGTCTCCTAATGGTTGTTTAGGCTTATCAATGAGGTAAACACAAGATCTTTACAAAATCCCTACCATAGCGTGCCTGATATCTTCTACAGTTCCTAGTAGCAAAACAATCAGATGGCTGAAAGAAGCTACTTATAGCCAGGTTCATTTTTCATAACAGCAAACAGCATATAGATAAAAGGTTTAAACTAATAATGACCTTTACCTATTCCCTCTTACCTGCAATTTAATCCTCCAATTTGAAGTTCCCACTCATTTCCATTTCTCAAAGATAGAGCTGTATGCAACCTCTCACTGCAATGTACATTTTTGATACTTACTCTCTCTTCTCCATATGTGTCTTTCTTTCAGCAGGCTGGGAAAAGATTTTCCCTTGCCCTTCCTCTCCAACTCAGCAGATTCAATATTAAATTTCAGTATTCCACTTGATTCTCATAGCTGCAGGATCCAGTACTGGGCTCCAGGCAGGAGATGTTTTCTGTTTAATTATTTGCTTAAGATTTTCAAAAGATATGTGATACTCACAAAAATAGTATACTGTTCTTCACAATATTTTATTTCCTCTGTATCTCCTTGTTTTTTGCCTCCTCTGATTTAACATAACACATTATTACAGACATAATAACTTGCCCCTAGGAATGACAGAGGAATATTTGATATTAACCTTAAAATGTTTTGAGCACATTTCAGTTCTCTATCCTTGCACTGTGAATGTATATCGTTCATTAATTTAATTTGTAATGGGATTACTTCAGAATAATCTCATTAGAGATGAGCATGTTACCAGATAGCCTTACGTAAGAGAGTCTCATTAACTGTGCCTCAGGATGTCACTTTAGATATGTATTCCGTACCCCAGATATAAATTCATTACATGCTTCAAATTGGCCTCAAACCTTAAGCTGACAAGTGTTGTTCAGTATGATGTGTGTAAAACACATGTTCTGTATCTTTGGTTTCGTAATTTGTAAATATAGACATTTCCAGTACAATTTTCAAGAATTTAAATGCAAGTAGAGATTTAAAGTACTGTGTAACCATACTCTGTAATTATGCCTTATCTCACATAAGTGACTCATATCTTTGAACGATTTTAGATGTTGTTGCTCAGACTTAGTTTTTCATCCACTTTTTATATTGCTGCAAGTATCTAACATAGACTAGCTGAAACTAGTAATTCACAATTCCTATTGATTGTGAGAGGATTTAAAATTAGCCCTTCTTGTTCCTCATCATACAAAGATAAATGCAAGCAAAACAAGTGACCCTCAGTTTTATTGTAGGAGGAACAGATTTCTATTCCAAAACATGTGGTGAGGAAAGAACTGTGTTATATATAACTAGTGAGCAGTTTCAGAAATGTGACACTGCAAATAAAGAAATTACTTTTACGTAGTTATCATTCTGGTTTCTGTACACTGGGTTTTTAAATGCAAGAAGCCACCTGGCTATACCTTCTAGAACAAAGAAGGGTAATGTTTGGATTCAAGCTGATGGAAAAAAGAAGGTTGATACAGACATAGTGAAACATGAAAAATTCTTCCAAGTTCCTTGGTTATGACTTTGCTTGAGACCTTAAAAATATTTCCCTCATCATTCAGTAAACCTGCCATTGAACTATAGCACTAAACTTCTGCCAGTTTTGGGTGCTGACTGAATCTTTGGTGCTGATCTTCCTACTTCACTGAATAGGCTGGAGAAAAATTCTCAAACAGCTGTTCCAGTTCCCTAAGCTGGCAACCAAATAGACTGGCTTCACTCCCTCTTTAAACAGTTGTTCATTCGACCCAAAAGGATGGTGCTTTTCCTCTTCCTCTGTCCCTCCTTTCCAGTACGAACTAATATACACATCAAAGATGTGCTATTTACTTTTGGCTAATTGCCACAAAATAGCATTTATTTTATTGTAACACAAATTTCTATAAGAGTATACTATACGCTATAATCTCACAATTTTAGACGATCAGAGGTGATATATACTTTACAGTTTAGTTCGAGTTGTACTTACATCTTGTCTGAAAGATATGTCAAAGAGCCTGGGCCATATTGTGTGGTAGCGTGAGCCTTGCTTCCCTAGAGGAGGAGAGTGCAGGTAGGAGAAATTGCATATCTACCACTAGACTCTGCTGTAGGACTCTGAAGTAAGATCTACGATTTTAGGCTGTCGTATTGCATGTCTACATGCAGGCAGTGGGAGAACCGTTCAAGTGACATTCAGTCAAGTACCCACATTATAATGATAACGTATAGCTCCGCTTTGTCTTTATCTCACGCAAGACTGCCACTATCAGAGGAATGGTTAAAAGTGCTTGAAAAGCTGTTCATGATGAAGAATGGCAGACTGAAGCACTACCCCAGCAAGGCAGTGATTATAGCAGAAGACAGAGGAAAGAAAAATTGCAGAAATGGTCTAATACCCGGTTTGGAAAGCACAAAAAGCAGCTTATTAATTTAGTTTAAGGTTTCCATAAGGTAGAGCAGCATTTCAAAGTAATGCTTTCTATCAGTTCTGGTTGGCTAGGAGACATGGTTGAAGTCTGGAAGCCAGCTTTATTTTATGTTACTTAGGTTTGTTATTTTGTCAGTTCTTGGCAGGACCAAAGTAAGGCAACATAATTGAATCTGAAGTCTGATCATCCTGGAGGAGTGTGAGGACAGGGCAGCAGCCAGTGATACTGGTACTTGGAATTTGTAACACGTAGTCCCCAAAGCTCACTTTCTTAATTTATTTTAAGGTATGGTATTATAGATAAGGATTTTACTAAACAATGACTCAATGGTTAGACTCATTTCCTACCAAGATACTTCAGACAACTTCTGATGTTAGCTCCAGCAGCATCACATGGGGAAAGACACAGGTGTCAGAGAGGGAACCCTTAAATCATATACACTTGGTTAGCTCCTAACAGCATCCTAACTCTACACTGAATACTCAATGCTCACAAAAATCAGTAGTAATTTAAGAAATGAGTGTGATGCAGTATAAAGCTGCTTAACATGTTAGTTGTATTCACCACTAATTTTAGACTCGGTGTGGATTTACAGTGCAGTCTTATAACCTTGATGCAAGAATGGCAACAGAAAAATCAATACTGGGAGAAAAGACTGTAATATATTGCTGAGCTATAGAGAGGGCTGAGTGAAAGAGGATGACCTAAAAGCAAGAGTAATCAAACACAGATGACTGATGGCAGATGAACTGCACAAAACAAGTATCACTGAAATTAACACCTGTGTTCATGGGAGGAGCAGTGTGGGACTATAATTTAAAATTGTAAAAGTGTTTCCTTCTTTATTTTCTTTGAATTGACTGATTTCAGATTGTAAAACATTATCTGTAAAATGCTAAAAGTATGTGATAACCTTCTTTTTAAGCCAATGACCACTGTGAATCTCTACATCTGACTGGGCAGTGAGGTGGAGGCAAAGCAACACTTGCACATAGAAATGTTTTTTCTCACTGTTACTGGGGAAATGTATGCCCACATTTGAGAGTAGATTAGGAACATTTGCCTCTTGATATGTATTAATGTGTCTTAGCTTGCTCTGTAATTGTACTTTCTAATATACGCGAGCTATAACCAATTTGTGTTATGAGGGAGTAAGATCAATGAGTTTTAATATACAATTCACTAAATTAGGCTCAGAATTACATAGTAATTTCTAGCACACAGTGCTGGAAGTGCCTCTGAAATATCTGAGAAAGTTTGAGTAGCAAGTTGGACGGTACAGGAAATGAAAATTACATTACTTTAGAGAAATAATTATGGTAAATGGAGATTTTTATAAAATTCTTGAAATAAGGTTTACAAGAGAAATACAGTTAGACTTTAATCATGATACTGTTAATGATGAGTATTACATCAAAAAGAATTAAGGTCAGGAAGCTAGACTTCTTACTGAGTTATGTCAGGGGTAGTGAATTTTAGCCCTATTGAGATGATGGTTTACTCTGGAACTAAAAATATCCCTTGAGCTAGTAAGACAGAAGCAGAAGAAACCCTAGTACTTACCATAGGAGCTGTGCAGACACATAGCAAAGTGTAAGAAGCTCCATGAAATGTAGCATGTGTATTGCAGGGAAGTATCATCAACACTGCACATCCAAGGAACAAATGGCACAGTTTTGTTACTCTAATTTTGGTCAGCCTAGTAGAGCTGTTCCTTCTAGCACAGTACTGCCCTATGAGTTGACTAAATGTATTAACACCAGCCTTTTATGTCCTGATATAGCTTTTGAGTCTTTTACCTAGAAGAACTGAAGTTAGTCCTGTCTTTCACCCTCACTAACTGAGAATACAATTGCTAAAACAATCTTACACATTTGGAAAATGCTAGAAATTGCATTGTTTTACTGTTACTTCTAGAAAATGGAATTTTCTAGTTTACTAAACTAAAAATATGTCTAAATGAACACAGAAATTTATTCGGTAGTTTTTGGGACTGGGCACTGTTATTGTAAAAGCTTGGTGAAACTGTTTGCTTAAGGGTTCTGATGAGATAGTCTTTTGCAACATCTCCTATTTTTTAGCACAGAGTTGTGCAGTAATTACAGTATATCAACATCTGAAGAACAGGCTGGGAACAATTGCAGTTTTCCCTATGGACTTGATAAAAAATTGAGAATCACTATCCAAAAAACTATATTACCTTTCTTTACATCTGCAGATTTTGCCTATCTACCCAAAATGTCAAAAGGAAATACCTTTGAATTTGTTTCTACTGCTTTTAATAATTTAGATCTCAGAAATATTTTTATAAATAAAACAAAAACTGTAGTAGAATACTGAAACTTTAATGTTATCGTACAGTCGGCCCAGTCTAACATACTCTGTTTACACTGTTCTGCAGAAATTTTTATTTTACTGTGTTTCTTCTTGGGCAGTAGGGCAAACAAGCCAAAGAGAGAGTTTCTTCAGAAGCTAGTCTCCTGCCCAGTCTTAAACTTCTTCCCAGGTTTTCCCCAGTTCACTTATACCTTTATGTTTATTGTCAGGAGACTCTGGCTTTGTTTTCTTCATCAGCTTTCAGTGTGCTACATGGACAGGAATTCTATGTATTTCTGGTTTTGCTATATGCTCAAAGTGAGTAAGTGCTTTTTTTCCATATTAACTAACAGTCTAACATCTGTCCCCATATTTCCAGAAGTCTAACCTTGATCACTCATTTAGCATTTATTTTCCTTTGTAGTTACTACAAATCAAACGCAATATTTCTGCTTTATACATCAGCAATGGCATCTTTTTATTCTCATGCACATTTGTAGTTGTCTGGATTGGCAAATTCTAATTGTCCGAATATAGCACGGCCTGCTTTATTTATTTATTCATTCTACCCACTTTCAATTCTGCATTCTTATTTTCTGTCACTGGACTTCAAAATTATTCAACACTGTTTGTGCGTTCCTGATCGGTTGCAATGTTGGTTCTTTGTCTTTTTAACTCAGTTATTTTCTGATCAACTGAATTAGAGGAAAAGTAATAGTCAGGTCTTGCACCATTGTCACCAAATGCTTATCATAACCTTAAGTTTAACTTAAGTTTAAACTTAACTTTTTGAGAGAGCCTTTTCCAGTGAGATTAGAGCTCAATCCTGGGGGCACAGATTAAAAAGAAAATAATATAAAAAGTATTCAGTGAAAGTGCATCAGAGCAAATGATATGTCTGGTCTCTTCTATTTTCATATACTCCAAAAGTGTCTAATGAATTCAAGACTCTTAAATCATTGTGGCTAATAAGACTGCTTTGTTTTTTTGCCAGCATCTTGTTCATGGTGGCTTTTTAATGTGTTTTATGGAACTGTTAGTGCAGTTATAAAACTGAAACCTGACATATGAAAGGATACTGAAGCTTCTAAGCTAAATGTTCTTTCTGTGTTAATCTGCATATTTCTCATTTGGTTTCCGGTAATTTTGGTACAAAATATATGAGTTAACATGGATATTTATGTTGGTTACTTATATAAAGAAAAATGCAACAAACTCCCAAACAAATACACCTTCATTACTGACAAACCCACAGGAATATTGTCTTTGTTAAATCTTTGTCCCTGAAGAAGGAATGATTTCATATCTTACTTGTACTGTGTTTTGGGGATTTCTATTACTTTATGAAATATATTTTGTATTTGCAAGAGGAAATAGTTCTGCTGCTGGTAACACATTCCAACAGAAACAAAATGTCAGATCCAACTGCTGTAGTAAGAAATCTCATGTTCTCATCTTTTTTGGCTTGTTACTAAACCTTTCAGGGAAAAATTCTCATCTGCACAGCATTGTCCTGAAGCAAGGAAGAGAAAGCTGTGTTGCAGATGGAATTCTTGCAAGGGAATCTAAAATGCTGAAAAAATTCTTCAGATTGTCATCAGCGTATCTATTCTACAACACAGAACTGCAGCTTTAGCTGAGATATACATCTTATAAAGATGTTGGTTTTCATGATAGATTTCATGCTTTTATATACCACATATTCTTTCTGTGATCTTGGCCATTTGTATGGGGTTATCAGATTTCCAGCACTGAAAAAGGTGCACTAATTTTACAGACTGGTATGTGCATGTTTTGCCCGTGCCATCAGTTTCTGAATTGTACATATTCCCACCTAAGCAGACACACCAGTGGTTAGCAAAGTAAAATGAATATTAGCAATACATTCTCTATTGCATTTTCTTCTAAAGAGGTTCAGTTGTTTCATTTCAGTACTCACAAAGGTTGTGTGGGGGAAAGAATGAAAGTTATTTTTAAAATAGTAATTTAAGTTGTGCTAAAGTATAAGCAATAGTAATACCAGTCTAGTGGCTAAAGTAAAACTTAGAGAATTTTTTTCATTTCCCTTATTTTAGTATATCTCTGAAAGAAAATGACTTTTTCAGAGATTTCTTAGGCTTCTGTTTGTAACTGCAGTTGATATTATATTATTATTTAGTATATATTACTTGGCAGAGTATTAAGCACAGGTAAATTGTTTTATTGATGTAAGTACCTCTTTAAATCTGAAAAATTTGTTTACAAGTAAATGTTCTGAAATCCAAAGTTCACCTCAGAGAGAAAGAAATACAGAAGGGATAAAATATTGTTGTTAAATAACTATGGCTTCTATATTTTATTCTATATAGTTACTATTATGTTACTTTAATACTTCCCAAATAGTGATGAAAATAGTGTTTGGGGATTTGCTTTTTTAGAATAGTGGAATAAAAATCACATCTTTTAGCAGTGGATTAATCTAAAAGAATCAATAATTAAGAGAACTTACCTAGATATCTTTATAAAATATATTGCTATTATTACTATGGTGCTTTTCTCTGTAAATTTTGAAGAGAGTAATCTGAAAGGCATTAACTATAATATGCCTTACAAATATTACATTTGACTTATGCTTCAACATAGTTATGTGGGACCTAGAGAATGAATTGTTCTTTTGAAGTATATTTTGAAGAAAATTCAGAGTGTTTTAAAAGGATGCATTGCAAAGAGGTAAGAAACCAGTGTAATCTCTCTCTTCTCTAAAAATCACTATAAAGTATAAGGCTTCTGTTTCTGTATTCTACTATAATTACTGTTACTGAGGTGACAACACATTTTTTACTCACATTCCTATATTATGATTTTAAGTGTTTTAATAATTCTCCACTTCAAAGGAAATGGAGGGTAGCTTATAACATAGCTGTGTTCTTTTGATTTCTAATAACAGTCTGCCAATTTCCACCCCCCACTGACAATGGGAATGTTTGTTTAAAGCACTCTCAGTCACTCACAAAATAAACTTTCTTTTTTACCTCTGAGCTACTTGATAAACACAGTCTGCAGATATTTCAAAAAGTGAGTACTTCACTGGAGTTATAGTGCAATTGTTATTATTGAACTCATTGATTGATGAGAATCATAGATTAATTCTTTTAGTGACAGCAATATTGTAGATAAAAGTCAATGAAGGCACTTACAGGTAAATATGATTTTCTTATAGTTCTATGCAGTAGTTAGGACTGACTGTAATCTTTTATGTACATTATGTTCATGAATACACAAATACTTGAATACTCCAAATTTTCCTAAATGATACAAACATGAACAAAAACATCACCCTGAAACCCATTCACACTCACAAGAGACTTTTTAATTAACAGTCACATCTGTGCAAGAATACTATATTTTGCAAAGTTAGCAGCTACCTAAACCATATTATTAAATTTTGAAAAAGAGTACTAATCTCAGTAGACCTGTTTAACAATTCAAGAACTAGTGTGTAATGATACTTCTGGCCTCCTGAGTCTAGTTGGGAAATTGCTAAATTTTCCATAATGATGTCATTAAATATTTAATAGTATAATATTTTGAACACCTTTCCAACATAAATGACATTAAAATTTAACCTGTTTAAACTGATAAAGGTTATCTGAGGAAATTCCATTAGAATTCACTTGCAAAGCCAATTAAAGATGCCTTGATATTAAAAGATGGTTTTTGTGAAAAAATTGAATTAATGTAAACAATAAAAAATGAAGATCAAAGTGAACAGGTAGATTCTTTGTGAAGTATTTCACAAGGTTATGGAGTAAAATTCTGAAACTTCTTCTATTTTACAACATGGTACTATTGATCCTATGTAATCCTGATCAGTGTCTACTGAACTTCCGTCCAATCACTCTATTAAATCACAGTAAAAGTTGTAAATACTCATCAAGGTATGAAGAAATAATGCCATTCTTAAGACAAGGCAAAATTTCATTATTTGGAAAAAAGGTCTAAAGTATTACAATAAAATAAAACTTTAAATATTAAGGAAAATACTTATTCTTATGTTCTGGCCATAAATAATCCTGTTGTTCCTTCTTGCTACCAACAGATATTCCAAAGAGACTCTGTAACTACAGCATTGATTTTGTTTTAATTTTTTTTTGTACCAACAATCTTTGCTACTCCATCAAGGTCCTGTAGGCAATAGGCTACGACAATGCACACAAGATCTTACTGGAGCAGTATTTCCTTCATTGTTCGCAGAGCAGGCAAAAAGCAGCTCACGGACCTAGTTATCTGTCTTTTCTCTGTTGAAGTCTGATTATGATCACCAGCATCTCAATTTAATGGTGTGGTATTTCACAGAATGGACAAAAAATAATTAGAAGTCAGACATCAGCAGTGAGGAAGTAACATAACCATTCAATCACAAGAAGCTGAAGGTAGCATTTTGACTCATCATAGGCAATATTCTCCAGGACTTTAAAGATCCACATCAGTTTGCAAATGCGACCTTCATGCTCAGCTCAAACACTCTATGTTTCATTTTAAGTAAAAAGTGCAAATGTTATGCCAGAACTCTTTCCCTTTTAGAGTTTGCTCAAGAAGGAGAAATAGAAATGCTGGAGACTTGACTATATTTTTCTTGTTATTTGAAATGTGGTAGTACGTGTAACCAGCTTGACTTTTCCGCTGATAGTGTTCAATAAAGGCAGCAACAAAAGCAAAACTTTTTGAGATTTCTGTTCAATAAGATTTGCAGTCTATAGCTCTGATTCTCCAAATATTTATGTGTAAATTCAATCTGAATAATTTTATTGACTTTAATGGGGTTTTTCATGCATACTGTTGTCAGAACTGGGTTTCATTACTAAATCTGTAATGTCACCCAGGATTCATGATGTTAGGTGTTATATAATATGGAGAATGTTACAGACACTTCTCTGAGAGCAAAACACTGTATACTACATACATTTTTGTTTTAAAGGTAAACAAAAATAAAGTGAAAGGAATCACAGACCATGTATCACACTCACGTTGGCAATAAATGAGTCCCTTTTTGAAACTAAAATTAAAAAATTCTATTTAACTGGAATATCAGCCACAACTTTGAATTGTCTTGAATTCAGGCTTGCGATTAGATTCCAACTTGGAGCAGTAATATGAAAAATCTAATCTGTTCTACCTAAAGTACTATTTTAATCACAACTGAAGGAATCATTTACTCTGCCAAGGTCTGATTTTTCAGTTGTTGATTGTGGTAAGCAGTACTCATGACAGTCTCTGTCAGATTTGGTGTTTAGCATGAAAGCTTGCCTCCAGCTCCGATTCCTTCCATTCCTCTGCCTCTTCTTCCTACTTTTCTTACAGAAACATTTTAATCTGCAAGTGCAACCACCGTTGTCACATCTAACTTTTTATGTATATTTTTTGTAAGTAATTTTCCAGTATCCAATCTGGTGTTTCTATCTTTTTATTTTATTTTATTTTTTAATACAATGATTTATATTGTCCCAAGTTAACATTTACCTTAATCTGAATTCTTAGACCTTAAAAAATTGAAGTTGTTTTTGACTAAATATACTCCTTTGAATTTATACCATATAGTATTTATAATTTATTAAATAACATGTAATATTTTAGTCCACAAGAAACATCATGGGCTTCACATTGGGGATCAGCATGGGTCTCACCTAAGGGAAACTTCATTATTTGAACAAGATGGAATACCTATTGATTTAATGTTCAGGACTCCAAGAATTTCTCTACAGTATGATATTGAAACATTGTGTGAAGCTCAACATTAAATTAACACTAATCTTAGAATTTACCAGCAGGCACAGGAATAAAAATGCAGGATCTTCATTACCTGATCAGTTATGGAAGTACAGTGTTTATCCACTTCAGTAGAAGTCATATATGTAGAAACTGACAGACGACATGGGGGTTTAATTCTGATTTTTCATTATATGGCTATCTTTAATGTTGAACTAAGCTTATGTAAAAAAATGAGCTTTGACTTAATACTGGTAGTAGGAGAAAATATACATGATATTTTGCAATGATTTGCCAACTTCACAAAGAACTAAAATATTTTAAAACACAGTTTAGCTTTGGTTGTATTTTATTATTTGCAATCTTCAAAGCAGGACAGATTCCTTTATTTTCTAGAGAGTAGCAGAAGGTGTATGTTCCTATATGTAAGTCTCCCGCTCTTAGAATTACTCAATAGAATTATTGATTAGTACTCGTCTTCTTTTCCTCCCGCAGGTATTCATATAGCTACTATTATACAGCTGTAAAACAGACGTGGGACGAATGAAATCCCAAACTGCAGTGTTCAGGAGCCTTTGCAAATGGCAGTGGAAGCATCTATACCTTCTCTCTCTTTTGTTTCTTTTTAGTCCTGAAGTTAGAATGATGAAAGTAAGGAGAATGGGGGTTGCAGCTTTAATAACTGTTATAAGTAGGTAACTTTACCTTGCCACATTGTGGGGTTACTAGCAGAAGACTGTACTTAATTTGGCTTTTTAATATCACTTGATTGACAGATTTTACCTGCGTTCATTTTGTTTTTTGTTTCTGCATCTTGGAGAAGATGAATACTCAGATGTAAATAAAGATACTGATTTATTCTTTCAACCATCTCAGCCTCAATGATTTGCTAGTTATGAATGGAACTCTACACATGCACAAATGTTTTCTTAAATCATTGATTAATACATGCTGTTTTAAGTAACTGCTTTTTCACACTGCAACATATTAATTCATAAATTGGTTCACTGAGTCTAGTGCAATGGAAACCCATTGATCATATCATCTCTTGAAAGAATAGAATGATACACACCATCAGTCTCCAGATTTCTTCCCCCTCTCTCCTTGTGTTGGAATTCAGTGTGTCGAAATTCAGTGCCCACCAAGCTTCTGTATAAAAATGATTGAGACCTTTTTCATAGAACTAGGCACTGTTGTGAGCATTGCAGGCAGTAAATTACACAGTCTGCTATCAGATTGACTAATGGATGTTCTGCTAAACCATCTGGCATGCTTCTATTAAAAAGGAACTGCTTTTTTTCAGATGGAAAAGCTTTTCAAAAAAGTATATCCATCAAAGCTGAGCTCACTGCATCTTGAGTTCCTAACTATTGTATACTTATTCTTTTCACATTTTTTATATTTATTACTGTTCCTAGACCTGTAACTCTGTATTTTATATCTTTTGAACACACTTCTTTGTATATGCTGCTAAAGACTGTAATTTTTTAGTAAAGGAGAGGGCATTAGGGAATAAAAGTAACTTTTAAAATGTTTTTATTGTCCTTTGAGGAATTTTTGATGTAGGTATACAATTTCATGTGGACAGCTATCACAGAACATGACTTAGTGTACTTGTTTTCTTTTTCTCCATCACTGATCAGCTTGCTCAGTCAGTGTGACCTTAAAATCCAAGCACTGTGATGCACTAAGAAGAGATGTCAACCATGAGGACACTATTTTGTGCAAGCTTGTGTTTATTTTGAAAACATTTCAGCACTCCCTAATTTTATCAGCATATCCCTTAGTAAGTTTTCCTTCTTTTTTTCTTATTTAAAAGTAATAAGAGCTCATCTTTCTAAATATCTGTGTAATAATAGACAACCTCCGGTATTGTGTAACTGAAAACCTCTACACTGTACATATGAAACATATCTGTCTTTGTGTGTTTCATAAAAGCTTAGTCTGACAATTCAGTAGCTGTTCATAAAGAAAAATTATTTCAGGTCAGAAGACAACCCAAGACTAAGGAAAAAGCAGACAAAGAGAATTTGTTTCTTCTAAACTATCACTCCAAGCACGGGCTTTAAGAAAAAGCTTCTAACCCTGAGACACACACAGATGTTGGTGCTTTGTTTGCTTTGAAGATACAGAGGCATAAAAATCTAAAAGAGGAAACAATCTAAGATTTTAAAAGTCAAGAGCAGACAGGGCACATTACATCTACCAGGACTAAACTGTCTGAAGCTTGGACTTTTGTTTGCTAGATTAGTATTTATTAATGAATACAACACCTTGGCTATGCCGTACACAGTAAATGTGCTATTTGTAAGAAATTACAAAATAATTTCTTTCTTAGTTTACACAATACCTGTCAGAGCAGCAGAAGACAGTCTGTCAATGTATTTAGAAATCATTCATACAAGCACACATCTTTGTGCTTCCTGACTTCCCAACTGTTATTGTGACTAAAGGTGCTGTGAAATTATGTTCAAATAATCGTTAAAATAATTATCTCAGCCAGCAGTTCCTATGTTACTTTTATATTTGAATAGTGGTACCATTTGGGATTTTGTGTTAAAGATTAATTAGAAACAAAAGTTACTGGAAAAGGTTAGCAAAGACATTTCACCTCTGTATATGATGTGTGTTAGCTGCCATGACAATGCAGCTACATATGCACAAGACATCATCAAAACCCAATTTTATATTCCATAGATCTACCAAACTCCTATGATTCTATGCCAATTGAAGAAAACCTGTTAGGAGTTTGTCAAGATTGAGATGCAGAGTAACTTTCCTCAGTAGCAAGTTCACAGGAGAGGTATCTCTGAAAATGAGCATTAATTCCTTAGGAAGCTGTGTAGAACTTTGGTATGGTCTAAAATATGGAATTCTAAACACACAGAAGAATTCTTCACAGTAAGTTTTATATTTTGTGTTAAGTATGTTTTACTGGCTGGAAAACTTTTTGTACTGCTATGCTACCACACTGTTACAAATAATAATGTATGGAATCACCAGCAATTGTACACAGTGGGTGACAATACAGATTGAACATTTACCACCAAAAAGAGAAATGCATTTTTTTCTGTCTCCATTTTGAGTATATGAAATATAGCTAAGACTGCTGTAAGAAGGAAATACAAAGATGAATAGGCATTTCTAAGAACAATACATACTGTCTCCTCCTTGTGTTATAATGAAGAATTATAGTAGCTATATATTTCTAGTGGAACAGATATTTTCGTGGGCATTCTTGAACTAGGTAGCCAACATTCATTATTTTGGCAATGCCAAAACCACCTCGTTCCAAAGGCTTTTTGAATCACCTCCTCTGTGCAGTAACATCCAGTACTTCTGTCTCCACATGTGCTACATAATCATTCTCTGAATTGTGTTAAGGCAAAGTTTGTTAAGAAAATTAAAATAGAATTCATTCTTCTAAGCAATGCACAATTTCAGGTGATGAGCTACAAAAGGGGGGGGAGGGAACATTGTTTTAGCAGAGAATAAAGTTTTTACTTTCCATTACTACAACACAATACTGTATTTCCTTAGTTGCAGAATATATAGGTCTTATAATAGATTAGATTTCAGATTTGGCAATTTCACTGTATCCCTTTGCTGTCGTGATGGTTCTTACCAGTTTGGTGGGGTTTTGTTTTGTTTTTTTTCTTATGGGAAAATAGAGTAAGAAAAGTAGGAAGAGTGATTGGGTCAGGTGGAAAGAGGGAGAAATTCCAGCTGCGAGCAGTAACATATGCTTGGAAAGAAGCAGCTCATAATACTGATAGGTGTGAATATGGCACAGTACAGAGTTGGAAGCCCGAAGTTTATCCAGCATCCTTGCTGAAAGAAGAATGCAATAGCGAGACAGGCCTCAGTTATGATGCAAAGAAAAGCGCCTAAGAACAAGGGAGGATTCTGGAGAGTTTTCTGAAACTCAGAAAGTCAACAAATTGTCAAAATTAGGCCTTGAATAAAATGACCTCCCTGGAAGGGTACAAGATTAAACTCTTCTTTTCCTGTTATGTCTTTCCAAATTTACTTTTGAAATATGTGTAACAGTGTAGGTTATATTTGCATACTATCTGATTTCTTCACATGTAAAAACATCTTAGTATTTTTTATAATGCTTACTATAACGAAAAGTTCTCACAGCTCTGGCCATCCCCAGGGACTTCTAGGCTTTCATTACCGTAAACGACTGATATTTCTGTTGAAGTTTATGATACTGTATCTTGTCTTATTTGCAAATCAGTAATGAGCAGCAGGCATGTTTCCCACATTTGCTTGAGGTACGATTACCATTTGTGGTTATTTGAAATTAAAACTTATTATAGGGAAAATTTTCATGCCAAGAGCTGACTGCTGTCTTAATAATTATTAAATGATATTGTAGTTTTAGTAGATTAACAGCTTAATAATATTTGAATAACTCTCAAGAAATATCTTCACACTGCTGGAAAGATACTATAGTAATTGCAGTAATATCCAGACCAAGAAGAAAAGGTCAATAATGCTTCTTGGATAAGTTAAGATTAATGATCCTGGATGGAGGTGTTTGCATTTGAGTGAATCACCAGAAACCGTTATACAAAGGTATAACTATATTAAAAGAACAAAACCAGCAATCTCTTCCCTACTATTGTTTTCAGCCTAAAATTTTCTCCTTTAAATGGAACCTGACATAGAGGGCATTTTAAACATACACCAAACCTAAACCTTATCTTCTGCATTTGGCAAGCATTTGAAGTTTGTCAGCAAGGTACAAAAAAAGAAAGAAGAGTGAATATTTTCATATTAAATCAGACCAAGTATAATATTGTTTCTTTCTTACTTTTTTTTTTTTTTGGTGGCTTAGGTCTGGCTATCTATTTTTTACTTCATATTTTGCAAATATACATTTTTTACTGCTTTTTCCTTACTGGGTTTTGCATGCAATGGTGTGGCATTCTTAAAGTTTAGTGTAGGAACACTTTCCAAATAGTACACACATATATATATAATAGTATACATATATGTTATAAGAGCTAAATTAAACAACAACCGTTTATCTCTGAAGAAATTTGTTGATTTCTTTTCCCTGTTTTAACTTTTATTCATGAAATGTCTTTGTCTTTTTATGTATCTGTGTCTTTGTATTTATATGCATATAGTTAGGAACATTAATATGTGTTATTTCTAAAAAAATGGTAAAAAAGTGTTTTTTTGCAAGTACATAGTAGTATGGCAACCCTCTTGCAGGATTTTCTCCTCCTAGAAATGAATTTCCTAGTTGCAATAGATTCTCGAAAGATGATCAAACAAATAATACGGTGGTTCGCGATCTTTATTTTCTTCTCCCGAAAGCAGAATTTTAATTCACATTCTGTTTCTCTTGAAATTTTCTACTACTTTAACAAAACATAAAATGCACAGTAACCTGTGGAAAAGAGTGACAAAAGTCACATTGTGATTTGAAAGTACATTACTTAAATCACTACTAGACCAAAGGCTCAATCTCTTCCTGCCTCTAATTTCATCCTAGTACTTTATAGTCAGAGGAAAATGAAACTCTACTTATATGATCATTTACCTGTTGTAAGTAGATAGGGTGCTTAATAAAATATTATATAATATCATTATCTCTAAAATATTTTTAGTTTAAATAAATACAGTATGCCACTCAAGCTAGAAGAACTAGAAAATCAAGTGGAAATACTTCAAAGGAAATGAAGAACTAGATTTTGCAGAAAAGAAAGTCATCTGAGATTAGCATCTAGCAACATTTTTAAACTATCCACTTGTGTCTGTGAAGTTCAGCACTGCCTGAACTGACTCTCAGTCATCCATTTTCCAAAAAGGAATCTCTACATCCAGGTTAGGTTCCAAATGTCCTGGACCGTTCATGCAGAGAGCTGTGAGTCCTCACAATGCAATTCTTATTCAGAGCCAGTGCGTTAAACGTCTGAGCTATCTTATCTGGAAACATGAACAGGTGTTAGGTAAAGGAGGCTTTCAATTTCACTTTCCTGTGGCTGACTTTATTGCCTTACCAGACCTTGTAAGGAGTTGTTAGCTTAGCTCAGAATTCACATAGCTTCATGGGCCTCGATGTAAATCTGTTCCTTCCACAGGAAAGCAGAAAGCCATTGTTTTCTTTTAAAGATTTTGAGGGATGGTAGTGCAACATACCCTTTTGCAGAACAAGCTGGTGTTAGGCCATTCTCACACACACTTCAGTGCCCTTCTCTGTGTTAGGATGTTAAAAAAACAGCCTACCATTTCCTAGGAGAGTACCTAATGATTAGGCTTCAGGCGATTTTCCTCTCAAAGCTGTGCCACTGTGCAGAAATAATTTAAGACTCATCAGACCATAACTTTCTAGCTCAGTGAGGAGGGCACTTACCTGAGAGAAGGATAGTCTTGGATTTGGATTTTTCCCCAAGGCTAGTTTGTGTGATTTTTCGTCAAATAAACATTCGATAAAAGACTGGAATGCACTTGTTCAAAGGATCAAAAGCTGAGAGCCTTACAATGAGGCCAAGAGCCCCCCTGCTAGACTAAGGCAGGTTAGCTAGTGTCCCTGCTGCTGAGCAGCTTAAGGCATTGCAGCTGGGGAGATGGTAGCTGTTAGCCTGTACTGTCTGAAGCTGAGGAAAACAGTGAATGTATGTTATCTTCTACCAGGTCAAATTCTCTAACCAGAATTTTGTCTAAAGGAAAGAAGATGACACCCCCATAGTTCCTCCTAGTTAGTTTTTTTTTCAGTACAAGTATCTTTAGCCACATATTTTGTCCAGAGGTCAGTGCTTTTAGGATGTTCTAGTTGTTTTCAGACCAGACTAACTGCTTGAAGTTTCAGAGGAAAAGAAAGACTACCTACTTTGAAAATCACAGTTCTCCAAAAACCGTGCTTTTAAGACAGGGAAGGGATTATTGTATACTGTCCTTGAGAAGCATTATTAGATAAAGCTTGAAACTGCATATCTTGTGGATCTTTGTACCGCAAAGTTTTCCTATTTAAGTACTCTTAACATACCTAACTCCTTTCTGTGAATACTGGGCCATAAACCTAATTCCCTTTGAGTTCAGCAATATTCAAGGGCACTTCAGAGAGAAAGAACTTGTCCCAACTACACACGTGTGTCTTGTAATTCAATGAAGACAGTGTAACTACTTCATAATATCAGTGTGGTAATCAGTAGTGGAGGTATGCTGAGATTTTATAAAATATTTTGTTATTTATATCTAAATAAGTAATATGACTGTAATTAGGCATATTACCTTTCACAGTACTTGAATAATTCCATTTTCCACTTACACTATTCAATAACTATAGCTGCACACTGCTCACATCTGCAGAACACAATGGCTTCCTTCCAAGCTATGCCTGAGTTTCCCTGTGGGACAGTAGATGAAGTGAACAAGCAATGCCTAGAGGCATTAACATGGAGTTAGAACATACCGAAGAAGCACTCCAGAAGCAGTCAAATAACCTTAGATACCATTGTGTACAAAACCTTTTTAGACACCTTTGTAGAAACCTTATCATCAAATGCATGGTCTGACCTTTCTCAGAAAAATTGACAAGCTATCATTCAGACACAACATTTATGAGAAAAATCTTACTTGTTGTTCTAGTATCATTGTGTCTGGGAAATAACTAAAGGAAAGGAAAATCTGGAAAGCAGAAAGTGGTTGATTCTGCACTATATTAAAAATAATATGTCTATCTCCATGATGAAGAAAGATAGGTCTTCTTCACAGTATGATCCTAACTATAAATAAACACAAGTGAAAAAGTCTGATACTGATCTGAATGTTTTATTACCATAAGTGTTTAGGTCCCAATTTTTTGTTTTTCTTTGTTGTAATCAGCAACAAGAAGTTACTATGCCTATCATAACTAGTCCGTAATTTTTGTACACAACATTCTTGGCCTAAAGTTACCAGTGGTGTCAAAATTTTGGTTATTTAGATGAAGTTCATAAAAACAATCTTATTCCATCTGCAAAGTTTTAAAAGCAACAGCCAAATGTAAGACGTGAAATCATGATTCAGGAAGTGGGGATGCTCCTGTATGAAGACCATAGTACACCGTACAAGAAGAGTTAAAATGCTGAAATTGTACTTTAGAATTTTATGATTTCTGCCACAAGTACAGAAATTAGGGTAGCCCATCCAAGAATTTCAGTCTGTCTTCAGACTGAAGGAGGTCAACAAAAGAGAGATCTTTCTGCACTCCAGAAATCTGCCACTACCATTATTTCAAGACAAGACTTTGCATCAGGTACCTCTAGGCACAATATGGCCCTATAATAATAATACACATCAACTAACTTGCTATTTTTATTGTTTCTTTTTTTTACATATGGATAGGCTGTCTAAAGATGGAATCCCCAAAACAAAGGCACCTGAAATCACATACACAAACCCTAAAACATAGAGCACTGTTAAGTACAGTAAATTCGAAAAAAATAGCAATATATTTGTAAAGTTGTTTGTACTTCTAATTGTTAATGAAAGTGCTTTTCTCCCCCATGTTTGTCTAGGTATTAAAGACATACTTCAAGACATAAACCTAACCATGAAGAGCATAAAGAATAGTACAACAGTAATTAGAACTATTAGTGATGTCTCAGTTTGCCTCTCCTTTTTGAAGTCTACACAAAGACCCCACAATGGAGTAGTGCTTGGGTGAAGAGCTAGGTAATACATAACTGAATTACAATGAGGAGAAAATGTTTCAGATTGCCTCAAAACAGTAACATTTCTTTTTCCTGTGAAATGCCATACCACAGAAGAGTCACCATATAGCTGGTTGTCTTTCTACAANTTCTTANAATATTGCATGTCATGTTATAAGAAGAAATTATTATCTTATCAGATGTGAAATTGATCTACATTTCAAAAAGTATTTCTTGGGATAGGAACACACCCCTTTTCCAGTCACCATTTATAAGCTCTTTTACTGTAACTTCCTAGACAAAGGCACAATTAGAGTGTTTAGATGTGAAAATTCCAGATGAAATAACAGGACACAGAAGCATTCAGATTAAAATAAATATTTTGTGATAATTTAAAGGAATATTATGTTGCTCTGTACTATATGTAATCAAACACAGAAATAATCTTAACCGGTCAGCCAGAAGCAACCAGTCTCCATTGAAATAGTTCTCTTCAAACAACTATCTTCAACAAAATCTCTTTCTTTTTGTCAGGAAAAAACAATTTTTCTTTTTTCTATTTTGAAAGGTCTGTAAAAATACATATAAATAAACAGTAAAAAGACTTAATTTTTCAGTCTTTTGAAAAGAAGCAACAAATTTTAAGAAGAATGAAAAAAATGTTCTTTTTAATACAATCTTACTACGAGAAAAAATAAATAAAATAGCAAACAAAAACCCCAACCCGGAATTATGATAAAGTAAATAATCACTTTAAAAAAACATTGTCATTCTCATTAATTAAAGGAAGCAGTTTGAGGGATTATTTTTTTAATTAATTTAGTTGGGTTTTTTATCCTGTGGCAAGCAGAGTGTAAATAACCGAAGCAGGGAAAAGTTATGTCAAAGTTTCTTAGTGTGTTCTTTTTAGCAAAACTTGAAAAACATTAAAAAGCTGTGGCTATATACTTAATTTAGTCTCCCACCCGCACCAAAATTATTTTGATGATAAGTAAAAATAATTAACATAAAGAAAGAAGATAAAAAGAAAAATGAGGCTATAAAATATTACCTGAAAAGATTCCCACAAACTGGGAAATAAGAGAAAAAAAAATAATATGAGAAAACACAAACCTGACATTTTTATTACCCATTTTGCTTTTTTGCACATCAGATAACATCAAGGCAGTCAAAAGAGTTCTGTGACTTTCTTGTTACTTTTTTAGTGACAAATAAAAGTAGCTGTGGTATATTTAGCTATTCGCCATTCTTGTAGTCATCTGTGTTTAGTTTCTGCTTTTGTGTGTTTTCATTTAGTTTTAGAAAAAGCTGCAGAGTGATTTCTCACTGGAAAATCAAAGAATCTACAGAAGGCAAAAAAAATATGTATTTCCTGCAAAGAGTAAGTTAACTGGATTTTTTTGAAATAAGCACTCCTTACTAGAAGATAAACATTTTTAAAAGATTCATTAGGCTGAAACAAAAATGCACACTGCATGTGTATTTAGTCTCTGTATACACAAGAAGCCTTATATAAAATGACCTTGTAACTTATTCTCGTAAATCTGATTGAGTTGTAAATGACAACTATCATCAATATTAGATTTGCTTGACTTACGTTCCTTAGGACCACCACAGACATTTTGTAGTGATACATTTAATTGGTAACCCTAGGTGGGCAATAGATGCAGAATGTTACCACGTGCACATCAGCTGTTAAATTGAAGGTTTAGTGAGTTCTGAGATCCAAAGATTTCTTTAGGTATCTAGATTTAATATGAAGGCATTCTCAGAGAAGTAACCTGCCTTGTTACCACTACTTATCTCCCTTGTCACAAAGACGTGATGGCAATTAAGAAATGAAGGAAAAGAGAGAATTCTTAGAATAGTTTTAGCTATTTCTTTAGTTTTTAGATCTCATTTTTTGGAAAAATGCTAACACTTCATGAATAAATTTATGATTTTCTTATACTTACTATAATATCTTTCTGACAGACTTTATTACTGCTGGCATTGAATCAAGTAGGAACAGTCTGGCTTTACATTTCTTTGCTCCTGTCCTAACAGTTTGTTCCTGCTGCTTTTCAAGATACTGCACCACAAAATTCACGAAAGCTGTACTGCAACTCACGTGTCCTTTAAATCTGGATCTACTGTTCAAAGTGAAGTCACAGAGAGAGCTATGTACTTTGAATCTTAATGTAATAAAGTTAATAAAGTCAGTTCTATTCATTCAAGATGTACGTATCGTTGAAGAAGGTCACCGTACACTCAAAGCTTCTCTTTGGTAGTGGAGTATGGAGGAGCACTAATAAGAGCTGGGATCGCTGTGTCTCACCACTGCTCTTATATTCTACCTGAGGGACATTACGTCAAGGAATTCAGCCAAGATAAGATTTTGTGTGCATGCATTGTGTATGCAGTGGCAAAAAGTATAAATTCATTCAATTATACAACATTCAGAAAAGAAACAAAACAGCTAACACTGAAAAGGAAAACACAGTACTGTACATTGAACAATGCTCTGTGGCAGTTCACTCTAGTGACCATATTATCCATATAAATCTGCCAAGGTCAGCGATAGCTTGAGCTACCTGCTGCATAAATATTGGAAACACAAGTTAAACTTTCTCCTGGGTCAATGTAAATCACCTACTATCCTTATGTTAGTTCTTGAATTTGATCTGCGAATGAACTTTCCTATTCCGTAACACTTTCTTCTTTTGCTGACTCCGTGGGTCAGTTTCAGCTTGTACCTTGTCGCACAGCATGGAGATCAGTCCGTACTTCATGCCCTATAACAAAGGGAAAAACTAAAAAACCTCAAACCTTGCTGTACTAGTGAATGTGAACTTGATAACGAAAGGATTGCACATATTGCGCTGGGGATATCCAGAACATGATTATGACACTGTCTTGCCCTGTTCAAGAAAAGGAGAAATCCACCATCCCTTGTATTTTCCTGCACCAGGCTTCTATTTTTTCGTACAGAGAGTGTGCAAACTTACTATCCTGTAGCCTAGCGTCCTTTCTTTGTCTGTCTGGATACAGAGTTACACTTGGGATTTGTGGAAGGTCTGACACGTGGAAAGATTCTGCCTTCACCATTTGGCATCTAAGACGACAAGGTAGTGATTCTCTTCCTGAACTCTTACTGATATCTGGTGTCAGGGTCTTGTGCTTGTCATCTGACTCCTGGGGGCTGGTTTCTGTCTGCCAGTTGCGCAGAAGGAAGACAACCTTCTTCAGCTTAGGGAAACATCTAATTTTCTCTGTGTTTCCTTTGCTATTTGACTGAGAATATAGAAAAACTGTCATCTAGTAAAACGAAATATGATTGAGTCTCTCTGGTATGCAGTAAGGAGTGTAATAGCCTGGAATTCAGATGAAGGTTGAAAGGGATCATCATATTTTCAAGTGTGTATGGACAATGTGAAAAAATAGCAGTGATCTGTTAATAAATAGGAGATATCTTACAGGAATACATCACAGTGGCATTCTGCCGCAGAAATCCCAGTAGTTTTTGTGGGGTGACTGTGAGAGATGCCTGTGTGTGTCATGCCTTTCCTGATGCTGACATTTTGCAGAGCCCGATTGTGAAATAATAGCCTGTTGAAGAAGTTACATTAACACTTTCTTTTAGTTGCCAGTACACAGAGAAAGGATGTCAGACAACAGGCTTTTAAAAAAATAATCCTAGTAGCATTAACATTTGCACAGGTGAGATGCGAAATGTATAAATAAACACTAGAAAATCATTCTTAAGTACCAGCTCCTCTATTTACAGGTCAAATGTGAAGAATGTACACAAGTGTTTTAGAGTTCCATTTTCAAATGTTTTTTTGTTTTGTTATATCTCTGAAAATATCTGCAGTTCACTAGAGACCTGAATATCATCAAGGTCATTTGTTTAGTTTAATAAATATCTGTTAATATTCTCCTGCTTACTTTTTATCACTCAATATTTTTGTCGTAGAGATACTTGATACAAAGGTAATTTGATTTTTAAATTTTTGGCATATTTTATTATATGGGGTGTTCCTGTGAATCAAATAATTTAATGTGATCTGTAAGCTTAATGTGAATGCAAACTGCAGTGTCCTGGCTTGTTTCTAATCAGCATTAGAGATGTGCCAAACTGTCAACAGCTCATGAGCAATACGAACACTGTAGTTCTTCACACCCCTTTGAGTTCATATCAATCATTTGAAAATAACATTTTTTTTTCAGAATGAGCTGTCACTATCAATTTGAATAGTGGCTGTTAAACTGGAATTTGTCCAATTTTTCAGCAAGCCATTTGGTACATTATAACATGAAGCAAACAACTTTCAAAAGCAGATTCTTTTGGTGACGCTTGTAAGACAGAAATGTATACTTCAGCATTCCAAGCTTCCTTTACCAGGTGAGACTCAGCTTTCATCTGTGAAATCTGAAGATTATTCAGAGAGACTTCTGAGACTTTATCTAGTACATTATGATACACAGAACTAACATACGTTTTTTTCAGTATATATTTTGAGAAAAGTAACATGGCAATGATCAAATGAAATAAAAATGCTCTAAAATGGCATGTATTTATTTTGTGCAATAAATAGTCTGTATATTATTTTAAAAATCAATTTAGTAGATACTTATTCTACTCCCCCTGAAGAAAAAAAAAAAAGTCATTAATGGTTGTTGAACTTCTGTATTTCTACATGTCTTTTGTATTTGAGGAAATTAGATATATTTTAAGTATTTTAATGCAAATTGGACTTTTTTCTCTTTGCTTCATCACAGGTGCCTTTTCCTGCTTTAATTTGTCTGACTCTTGTATGTGAGAACAGTTCCTATCTCCTAGAAAAGAATAGGAAGAGTAAAATTATTTGTCCTTGAAACATGGCAGGACAGATCATTTAATACCTCTCCAAGATGCACACCAACAAAAATAATGCAACTGATGAACTTGTTTGCAAAAATTACATCCCACTTTTTTTCTGTGCTTTAGAAAAAGAGTTACTAGGTTTTACTAACAAAAGGTTTTCATTGACTTCCATGGCATTTCTGGCCGGCCATAGAAATAAATCATAAGCATCACACCTTTTCCTTCTTTCTCTGAAGAGAAACAAGGATTTGGACTACAATAGAAAGCTGTCAGAGATTTATATCCACCCTCATTTTATTTTGTTCAGCTAACTAATCTGGGAGGCAGTGAGAATCTTAGCCAGATGAGGAGGGAGATGTTTCAAGGGCATGAAAATTATGGCTGTTCATTCCCTGGATACCTCATGGATACCTTGGCTAACTTACAATTAATTGGTTTGATCTTTTTGGTTACCAAATTTATTTTCTCAAAATCTGAAGAAAATGCAGCATTAATATTATATCTCTATCTAATACTCCTTTACAAAGGAAAGGAAAGGAAAGGAAAGGAAAGGAAAGGAAAGGAAAGGAAAGGAAAGGAAAGGAAAGGAAAGGAAAGGAAAGGAAAGGAAAGGAAAGGAAAGGAAAG
>Ga0065711_1005834_pt1 | contig 26999 bp, 14 predicted proteins | sample Hoacrofraction12_FD_59098 | JGI IMG/M metagenome (GOLD analysis project Ga0065711, IMG submission 59098) | Hoatzin crop microbial communities from Cojedes, Venezuela - Epithelial fraction 12 v2 (version 2) | ecosystem: Host-associated > Birds > Digestive system > Esophagus > Crop | place... | reverse complement strand
TCGTTGATGAAGAAGTTAAACAAGACTGGGCCCAGTACTAACCCCTGAGGGACACCACTTGTCACCAGCCTCCAACTAGACTCAGCGCCGCTGATGACAACCCTCTGAGTTCTGCCATTCAGCCAGTTCTTAATCCACAATCCAGAAGGTCTTGTGGTAGGACACACATGTGGCAATACAGACAGGGAGATAACAAGTCACAGCTGCAGAGAGCTGGGAACTTGGAGTATGAGGCCACGCACATTCCATGGTGCTCTTGGAGGGCTAGCAGTGAATCAGTTTATCTCCATACTGGCAAAGCTAATATAAGGGTACAGATTTTGCATGGAGAAAATAAAAGACATATCTAATAAAAAGATACAGGGTTTATGCAGGTTAATGCCTTTGTATTTAGATCATAGTGTTTTGTGATGCAGGTTCATGGACTGCCGGGCTGCTATTGACCTGTTGATGTCTGGACTCCTCTCCTCTAGCCCCATGAATGTGGCATCACTCTTGTAGAAAGACAGCATCTTCAGCAAAGTATTTTCTCCCTCTTTTTCCTCGTCTGTGCTTTGATTGTGAGAACAGTCTCTTGTTAAGTGAGTGCTACAGGCTTAAAATGTCTTAGACTGTGTTCTGAACAGCAGGGTATTACAACAAAAACAGGTCTAACACCCCAGCTCTGGTCAAAAGGAAAGTAACTACCTCTGCTTGTTACAAGGTATGAGTCAGGGGTCTGCACAGGTGAGTTTGGCGCTGAACTGCTGCTCCGGTTAGGGTTAAAACTCCAGAGGTGTGTAAGGCTATGCATTTGTCTCTTAATTAATCAAACCAGTCCAGCTGAAGGCGTAAGAGGTACTGTAGGTATCTAGAAAGCTTTCAGGGGAAAAGGGATGGTGATGTGGGTGTTTAAGTGTCTCTGGGCTTAGATAACTCCTGAGAGAGTTAAGTTGGATGTTGGTATTAGCACCTGTTTGCATTCCCATTTGAAGTGCGATTTGGATCATGTAGGAGGGTTTAGTACCTCTTACGAAAGAAAGGAGGCCATGAGGGAAGTATTTGGTACCACTTTATTTCTTTCACCTGTTTTATTTTTTTTTCATAGAATGGTGAGCAGATTTTTGTTTCATTGCCTGTCTATTAGCTTCCTTCCAAAATGTGGAGAATTTACTTTTGATGCTGATTTACTTCTGAGATGCTGAAGTACAGATTCAAATATTATTGTTCTGTTTCTGATAGCCTTAAGGGTCTTCACAATGTTCTGACTCTACAGAATGGCATATATAAAACTTCCAGCTGTTAACATAAAACGTTTAAATGTCCCTTCAGGTCACATGTGAACCTTTAGAGCTCAGGTCAGCTGTGATATTAATTGCTAATAACAGCACATTTGTCTCCTTGCATAGTGCAACTGTGACAGAAATTTCCAGTGAGGTCACGGGTAAGGTTCAGAACCGAGATGCAAGCCTAAAGTAATTGAACCCTTTTTTTGATAAAGCTCAATGTCTTCTCCTTCTGGACTCAGTTAACATTAAACTTAGTTGCTCACCTTTTTAGCTGGACCCCCTTCTCCTCTGCACAATAAAAGACAACAAAATATATCCCAGTATTAGAGGAACAGAACAAGACATACTTTAAATTAAAATTTGCAGGTGGGAAGCCAAGTAAGCAGAAGGATTAAAAAAGAAAAATCAAAAAAACTCCACCAAAGCCAAAGTCCTGCAACTAGAAGACTCTCAGATATAGCCAAAAAAATCCACCCATTTATCCAAGAGTCAGAAACTCCAAACTCCTTGCACAGTCAGTCATTTTCACTGTGGATGTGTTCAAAATGGGCGCTTGCAGCTTGGAAAGATACTGGACATGCACCACTGTTCGGTAAGGTTCTCCATACATTAGTGAGTGTCTAGTAAAAGGAGCTTGTTTGTTGGAATATATTTCCCCAAATCAACCGATTTTCAAAAATCTTTGTCAATAAAATGGCCTTTCAGCTTTTCAGATGCAAACAGACATAACTGCCTGGTGCTCTCACTGCCTCTTAAATCTCATTTTTTCCCAGCAGCATGGGAGTATCTGGGAGGAGGTGGGAAAAGAAGAGAGAATTTACAAACATCTAAACAGAAGCTGTACTTTACCACATTAACTTCAGAGTACATACATGTGTCTATAGATATAACAATAAGTGTATATAGGTGTGTATATATATGTGTGTATATATCATATATATATGTATTTAATGCTTTGTTGTTTGTCTCTGTAAAACCTGTTTTGCTCTGCAAAGATCCTGTCTGACTCATTCAGATCACTGCCTCTAGATGTCAACCCCAAATCCAATGCTGAAGAGTAACACTGCACAGCAGAGGTAGTGGCCTGTAGCCTGGTCCACTTTCTACTGAAGATGATGGAACAAATGTAATGGGCTTTAACCTGAACATCTGATGGCCTAAAGTCATTACTTGTGCTGCAAGGTTGGCTAGAACACAGCTTCTTTTTGTGTGTGTACAGGCACAAGACAGTGATTTTTTTTTACAATTTTTACAGGTTTCTAAGCAATGTAGCAGCCACTTGAACAGCAGCATTAATAAAGACCAGTTGAAGATGAAGACCTACTGCCTTGTTCAATGCTAACTCCTTAAGCTGCTGAAAGACTGATTATGTGTTGCTGGAAAGAGTTTTCATTTCCTAATGGCGTCATTTTCTGCTGTGTAGCCTGCAGCATGTATTAGAGTGTCCAGTTTAAACAGGAACATTTAACCTCTGCTGCAGGTTCCATCCAGTATTTGGTTTCTCTTCTCTTCCTGCTTCACAAATAGATCTTCGAAAGGCTCAGAGACTCAGCTGGCTTATTGCTGCTAAGAGGAGTGCACTTGCTGCTGTTTTATAGGCAGCAACGCAAAGGCTATCAAAGGAGAAATGGTTTCTTTGGCGTCACACAGTGCGTCATATTTTTTTTAAAACCTCACTCTCCAACTGCAATGCTTCTAAATTGCATCGATGCTCTGTTTCACAAACAGCTGAAGCCACGCGACACAGGAAGCTTCGAACACCATAGCCTTTAGAGGGAGAGAAACCCCTCTCTCAAGTTTACATCTGCTTTTACTATCAGGTGCAGATATAAACTGTGGTATTGAGGTTGGAGCAGCTTTTGGATCCAGAATGCAGACAACACTCAGCAGGAAGGATACAAAGATATTTTTAGAATACTTTGTACCCACATCGGCAGAAAATTTTAAGAGCTGGAAAAGTAAATATTCCTATAGACCTTTTCCGTAGTAGGAAGTAAATAATCATTCTGAGCTCAATCCCTGCTCTTAATACGTAATCCCCAAACTTTTCTAGTGTCATTAGGAGTTGCAACAAAATGTTGTTCTTTCTTAATAATCAGGCATGGAAATTCAGTTAGAGCAAAAACCCTCAAAGAAACACAAATACAGGTATGAAAAAATTGCTAAGACAATAAACAGTTATGTGGCTACAGTCCCAAAGATGGAAGGGGTGGATGCATTAGGTGATTCACTTTTGAGTGGTAGACATGTGTATTTTTAGGACCGAGAGATGTTTTGCAAGCTTCTGTATAATGAAGTCTGGGAAATTTTACATGCTGATTCTAGAAGAAAGACCAAATCTATATGCTCACCTTACTGTTTAGCAAAGCTGACTACCTTTTTTCACTTACTTTTTTCCTCTATTTCAAGAGCTCCCAACTTGAAACAAAGGAAAAGAAAGTAGGGACTAAGTACAGTCTTGTTTTTTCTTACCTCAGGGTATATTTTATGTGAAATCCCATTACTCCTATCCTGTCACACAAGGCTCTCTCCTCTTTTATTTCGTAGCCCTGTTACTGGCCAAACATTATATATCCTGTTTTCCCAAGTAAATACTGTGAGCAAGTCTGATACCTCTACAAAGATGGTCTGAAATGCATTTTAAAATCTCAATTGTAAAAGACTAGCACAGGATTTGGTTGCCTAAACAGTCATCTAATGCCACGTGGGCTGCTATTGGACATCCCCCAGACATGAGCTGCCAAAACAGATGTTCAGCAGTCTTCTGTGGGTTCCACATCATATCTGTGAGCCTGGTTCAGGAGTTCCAGATACCCAGTGACCAAAAGAGGCACCAGACAGATATTTTTAGGCAAACGAATCCTGTCCTTTTGCAGGGTGGATTTGAGCTTGTCAGTTAAGACATGTAAATTTAGGTATCTATGTGGAACTCCTGCAGGATGGGAAGAAAACCAAAAGGAAGATGAGAAATCTTGTATATCAAGATAATGACACTTTATTAGGGAAAACAAAAGCTGCACACATAAGCAGAGTGAAAAACGCAAATTTTTTGGTACTTCCCATCAGCAGGCAGATTCCAGCTACATCCTGGAGAGCAGAGCCTCAGCATGTGCAACAGTCACTTGAGTAAATAAGTACCATAACCAAGAATGTCCCTCTTCCTTCTTCTTTCCCGCAACTTTGATTGCTGAACACAATGTCATACAGCATGTGAGTGACAGAAAAGGACAGAAAAAGAGAAGAGGAAAATGTAGAAATCAGGGAAAAACAAAATGCCCAGATGCAAATATACTTTGGAGGTAGGCTCTTGTGTTCAGAGGCATTAACTTAAATTTGTATAATTATACCAACAACTTCTGACTTAACCGGAGAGTAATTGTGCTATAAACCCAGCACATGCTCAAAGGACCGGGAGGTCAGAGCTGCCACTCCACTGCTTTCACAAAGAGCTTGACCTACTACTCAGGGGGGTTGCAGGCAAGTTTTATCTCAAGCTAACACTGGTGAAGATGATTCCTGGAAACTGGCTAATGTAACTGAATTTTCCACCCAAGATTCCCGTTGTGTTGACCTCCATTAAGCTTCATCTGGATAACCAAGTACTGTAAGTGGTAATGTTGCAGCAGTTGTTCTGTAGAGGAGCATAGAGCCTGAAGTGCTTGATGAGCTGAGGAAGGAGTAGCCAGTGAATCTGGCTGGGGATGTCACACGTTCCACGTATAGGAAGCTGTTTGGGAGTAGTTACCGGTCGGCAACAGCAAAGTATGTCTCTCTCCCAGTTACTTCCTGTTTAGTCATAGCTCTTGGTTCCTTATTAACCATTATTCCATATGTCCCATCCTAAAGTCTCCATATACTAATTCCTGAATTTCAGTTCAGCCTCTTCTCACCATTCCATCTTACTTGCCTTGGTAAAGTTCTGGTTCCTGACTTCAGCATGCCTTGACCACAGTTCCTTGCCCCTTGCTTTTAAGTCCATTCTGCTGATAACCATTGCACATGGCTGCTCGGAAGCTCACAGCTTCCTTGTCTCCCAGAAAGAGCAGCTATGTTAAAATATACCAGCGGTTTTGTTCCTTTACCTTACCATTAATAGTCAATCCTTTTCCACTCTTTTTTTTTTTCCTTTTTTTTTTACTGAAGCTTTACTGAATGTATGTGACTGGCTATATCAGTGACAACAATTAAAACAGGGTGTAAGGAGGCGCTCATTAATTTCTGCAGAAAATGTATTCTTTCCACGATTAGTTTTGCGAAACATTTTAGAAAATGTTATCTGCAAAGTCTTTTCAATATGTGGTTGAGATTCAATGAATTACTGTACCTTATCTTCAAATGAAAATCTTGCAGACATAAGATTCAGCTCACTAACATTCAGCACAAACCACCTTATAACAGTGGAAAGCTGGCTTCCCAGCTAGTTAAAATTCTGTTTCTGTATTTGATGGGTTGAAGCGTAATTAGTATGGGGTGGGAGAAACTGTATTCAGGCATAGTAAGAATTCTGAAACCATCTCTAAATATCACGTAGATGCCAGTTTCTGTTAATATCAGTACTTGTCGAGAGCCTTGCAAAGTTGTCTTTTATGGTGACATAGGGAAGCAGCAGCCTGAAATATCTGATGTGATTACTGTGGGATATTTCTACAGTTTCAACTCAACTATCCCCAAACTCAGCCCTGGGTCACATTCAGAAAAATATTTCTTGTTCACTTCATGAAGGAAATGATCATAAATTTAAAATTAATTAAAACCTTACACAAGCAAAAAAGAAATGGAAATAAAAGGTTATTTTACTTTCATATTTTAAATAACCAGAAGATATGTGTTTAAGAGGCATTTGGACAATACCCTTAACAACACGCTTTAACTTTTGTTCATCCCTGAATTGGTCAAGTAGTTGGACTGGCCAATCATTATAGGTCCCTTCCAACTGAAATATTCTATTCTACTCTACTCTACTCTACTCTACTCTATTCTATTCTATTCTATTCTATTCTATTCTATTCTATTCTATTCTATTCTATTCTATTCTATTCTATTCCATTCCATTCCATTCCATTCCATTCCATTCTATTCTTTATATCTTATTCCTGTCTGGTTAGCATTGACCTCTAGCTATGTAACCTGTAAAATACAGACAAGTGTTTGGTGACCTAATGTGTGTGTGTGTGTGTGTGTGTAATGTCTAGTATGAGAGGTCGGATATGGGGTAAAAATTCAAGTCCATGGAAAGTCCTGGCAGAAAGTCAAGTCTTGGTCACTAATATGCTGCAGTGTAGTCTTTTCTCTGTCCTAAAAGAAGGCAGAAAATGGCAGCCACTGTTTATTATTTCAGTCAGTCTCCTGCTTTCCAGAAAGTGTTACTCTAGCCAAATATCAATCATTTTTTGATAAAGCAGAGCAAAGTTTACACCAGGCCATGCAAAAGTCCCCTGTGATGTCTGCACTGACAGCTAAAGGAACAATAGCCAATAAAACCTTTTTACTGGGTAAGTAAATCATTCAAAAGTCTGGCTAGACAAAGCAGTGAACCTATGAGACAGAACTTCAATGGAGTTATACCATTCACAGCATTTTACGCCCACTTTGCATCCTGTTCTGAAATATTAGATGATAGATGTGCTCAAAATAGATATTTTCTTGTGCTTTTTTGCTCACATCTCAATAGAAGGTGTGGAGTCATCATAATGGGACAAAACTCTCATGGGAGATCCCCAGAGTAGAGAACAAAAGAGGACCGGGGGAGCTGTGTACACACGAGTAATGCCTTTCTGAAGGCAACGAAACGGGCCCTTTCTATGTATGGGTAATACAGAGAAGTTCAGACTTTTAGTGAATGAAATATTACAGCAAATGTGCAATGTGCCCAGGTGTGTTGCAGCAAAGAAGTGGAAAAGTGAATGGAACTGATCAAGTTGATGAGAACAAGGTTAGTCATGGTCTAGCCTTGATTGAGTGCCACTGAGGTCCATCCAACCACCTGTACGCTTGCTAATCATTCTGTAGGAAGGATAAGCATGTTTCTGTGCAGAGTGAGATTACAGTTAAAAGAAGGAAATGGTGGAGACCTGTTCAAATAATGATTCCAGTCTCCTCTTATCACACACAACCACAGCCCTTTCATAAGCCGATCGAGCTCCTTCCTGAAAGTAGTTTACACTTTCCCCTGAAACTACACTACTTCTGTCAATGTGCTGCTCCTGAACTTCATCAATTCCAGATGCTTAAGATCAGTTTGACCTTGACTGAATAACAGACAAAAAGTTAAAAAAAAAAACCCCGTGAAGTTCATTCTTGTGGGAAGAACAGAGGATTTGAAGAAGCAACCTGAATTCATGTCGTAGTGGTTACTCACAGTTTGGAGCAGTGGCTGTCCTTTGTTTCAAGAGATTGGGAGGGGTGCATTGAAATCCATTTTATACCCTAAGGATTTAAATGTGTGGGGGCTCTTTCTTTCCTTTTGTAACAAAGTACCACTTATATGTCAGAGCTTTCTCTTTCTGTTGTGCTCATTTTTCTAATGAAGAAGGAAACGAAGGAACAGACTGCATGTTCTAGCTTAGACTTTTTCATGCAGAGTACATTATTTCAAGTGTTGGGAGCTGTAATGCAAAATCCCGTTCAAATCACAGCACTTCCTTGCTTTAGCTTGCTGATGAGTCTTATAGGTCATCATGCTTAATTGTGTTTCTATGGACTGTGACTTTTTAAATTAAACATTTCACAATAGCACTTCAGCATTCTTATTGTAATATGGACATTGTGAATACATCATAAATCATGTTCATGCCTTTTATACTGTAGTGGATCTGGCTTATTAAAACTGAAGTCTAAAGTTGTCGAGCGCTAAGCATGCAAGCTAGACAATGAATAGAAAAAGGAATGTAACCGCCTTTACCCACTTTCAGTATAAAACCATCCAGCTAAAGCTCAGAGGTATGCAAAGGAACCAAGCTTCACGGGTTATAGTTCAGTCTTTATGAAAGTATTATTTCCAAAGCAAAGTAAAGGAGGTTTTCAGACATCTCTGTCTAATCTGTGGAAGGCATCCTGGCATCAGAAACTACATAATCTGGAAAGAGGAGACATGGGACCAATACCACCAAGCCTTTTTGAGTCTATTTGCAAGGTCAAGCAGCAACACTGGAACTAGTCCCACTGACCCCAAGGCAGCACTAAGCATACAGGCATCCTTCGATCCAGTAATCAATACCCTGCAGAATGTGTCCCTAAAGCCTTAGCCTGCTTTCTGTGTGATGAAAAAACCACAACAGTTTTCCCCTTCTAATTTTGAAGAATTCAATGCTCACAGGGCCCTGACAGTTTGAATGTGGCTTGATTTTCTAATTGAATACTTGATATACATGAAAACATTTCCAGTTGCCCTCAGCACATCATATTTTCATCTTCTTTTCCACTTTCTAAGTGCAGTGGACTGAGCTGTCTTTTCAGAATTTCCTTTTCTCTTTTTCTGAATAAAATCTAGTGAACACAACACAATTATAAAAGGCTGGTTGGAGTCTTCCCTAACCATTTGTGAAGAGCTTGCTTCCTGTTGGATCTCATTTATGGCTGAGGATTTACCTCATATAGCTGAAGCTATTTAGCCCAACTAAGCTTTGCTGTTGACTTTTATTCCCTTGGGGATTTTGCTGAGGGTGCCAGAAGAAAAATGAAAGAGGCTAAATCCTGGAATTATAGGAATCAAATCTGAGGTCACATTTGCGCCTATTTGCATAGTACCCCTTCAGCTGAAATCAAGGATGCAACATATAACTCCAGTTTGCAGAAATATAGCAAAGAGCTAATAGCTTTGGAGATGAATGATCTAAATGCTTGTTCCCACCTCTGCAGCATTCTTCCCAGATGGCATCTGGCAAATCACTATGCTGCAATGCACAGAATTGTCATTGGGCATCTAGATCCATACCTGGGCACCTAGACCACAAAAGTCTGGGAGCATCAAGTTCCCAGCAGACCTCGAAGTCAGCACGCTGTGGTTTAGTTAGCTAAGCATTGCAACTGGGTGTCCATTTAGATGTACCCAAGTGTGTGGTGAAAGCAATTCACGAAGAGCTGTCACGGACTATGAATTACAAAGAAAAAGGAAAGAAAAAGAAAATGTTTCTTGATGTTCAGGAAGCAGTTTCAGTTTGTGCCCGTTGCCTCTGATCCTGTCACTGGGCACCACTGGAAAGAGCCTGACTTCATCCTCTTTGCACTCTCCCTGGCGGCATTTATACAAATTAACAAAATCCCCCCTGAGCCTTCCTTCTCTAGGGAGTCCCAGCTCTCTCAGCCTTTCCTCATAGGAAAGATGCTTCAGTCCTTTAATCTCCTTAATCATCCTTGTGGCTCTTTGCTGGGCTTTGTCCAGTATGTCTGTGTCTCTCCTGTTCTAAGGAGCCCTGAACTGGATCCATTACTTCAGATGTGGCCTCGCCAGGGCTGAAAAAAGGGGAGGCATCACCTTCCTTTACCTGCTGGCAATACTTTGCCTAATGCAGCTCAGGATATCATTCACCTTCTTTGCAGCAAGGGCACATTGCTGGCTCATGTTCAACCTGGTGTCCACCAGGACCCCCAGGTCTTTTTCTGCCAAGCTACTTTCAAGCTGAGTGGCCTGATTTTGTTACCTCCTTTATATTTTATTCTGTTTTTTTCTCTCCTTTTTATTACCTCCTTATTATCTTCTTGCTTGGCTCAGACGAATCCAAGCCATCAGCCCACCACTACGGAAGAGGAAATTTTAAATCCAGAGATACCCACAAAGTAACATTTTTCACAAGAATTCTACCTGACCACAAATGTCATCCTGAATGTTAGGATAAAAATCAACAGAAACAGCTTTCTATCAAGCTTTATTTGTTTGTATTGCTGCTCCTTATTTGGACCTAGCTAAGGCTGGTAAATATTAGGGTGTGGGTAAACACAACCAAGGGAGACATGTGTTGCCCTATTGCCTTTCCTGCTGCTTTGTGGCATTTGGAGTAAAACTGAACACAGCCCAGGAATAAACAGCTTTTCAGGGTCAGCAATACTACTGTCTGTATGAACTCAGATATGATCCCTAGAATAATATCTGAACTAGCTTAGACATTTCTGTATGGGAAACCCGGGCATCCTGTGGCCATGTTTCCACAGCAGACCCCTGGCTGAGGACAGAATGATCTCTATGCACTAATGGCCTCTTCCCATACAACCACACTTCCCTCTGTGACAAGACCAGGCACGTCCAACCAGAAGAGGACTTCTGTCAAATGGAGATACACAAACCTCCTGATGCAGTACCCTGAAGAGATGATGGAGAACATCTGAGTTCAAAGAAACCAAGTCTCTAAAGCAAGGGCATCTTCTTTCAGTATATGATTGGTCTCCTGTGTTACTATGTGCATCTCCTTGATGTTCATCCTTGTTTCATGACCAGCAGAGATTTTATTCTTTCCCCTGTGCTGCAGACAGAGCTTCAGTCTGTCCAGAAAGAACTACAAATTTGTCTCTGCTGGATGCACTTGACAGTATTCGTTACTCTGTTGTGAAAATGATTTGCAGAACATAAACAGATTGGAGAAGGATACAAGTAATACTCAAATGTTGGTGAGAGGGAGTGTGAGAGGAGTCTAGTAAAACACCCCAAAATTCTAGGAAAAGACTGGTAGCTTCACAAAGAGAAATAGAATTATAGTTAAGTAGTAGAAACAAAACAATGGTCTAGAGTAAGCCACAAATTGTGTTTTCTTTCTCATAAAGCCAGGTACAGAAGGGAATGGAACAAAATTAAAGAAAGCATTCATTTTTTACATTCAACACATTGTTAGATTGTTGACCTCACTAGCTTCATCATATTGGTGGATCAAATCGCAACTTAAAACCTTTAGTTTGTGGAAATGGAATACAATCTTCTGTACTGTTAAATTGTGGTCCAGCTAGCTCACTGTAGCACAGCTGAGAGCCTGTTACAGGCCAGGGACTACTTCAATAGTCATTTCATAGGCAGTCACATAATTTTGGTGGCTGAGAGAATTTAGTGTTACATATGGGTTATTCATAGGCAACTGGACTCAGAACCTTGGAGCATTCAAGAAGTGTGGCCATCCTATTGAGGAAGGTGATTCTGCCGCTCTACTCTGCATTGTGAGACCCCACCTGGAGTGCTGTGTCCAGCTCTGGAGCCCTCAGCACGGGAAAGACATGGACCTGTTAGAGCAGGTACAGAGGAGGCCACAAAAATGACCTGAGGGGTGCAACACCTCTCCTATGAGGAAAGTCTGAGAGAGTTGGGGTGGTTTAGCCTGGAGAAGAGAAGACTGTGAGGAGACCTTACTGCGGCTTTGCAGTAACTAAAAGGGGGCTCATAAGAAAGATGGGGACAGACTTTTGAGCAGGGCCTATTACGATAGGACAAACGGTGAGGATTTTAAACTAAGGGAGGGTAGATTTAGACTGGATAGAAGGAAGAAATTTTTCACAATAAAGTTTGTGAAACCCTGCCACTAGAGAGGTGGTAGATGCCCCATCCCTAGAAACATTCAAGGTCAGGTTGGATGAGGCTCTGAGCAACATGAGATGGTTGAAGATCTCCCTACTCATTGCAGGGGGTTGGACTAGACGGCCTTTAAAGCTCCCTTCCAACCCTAACTATTCTATGCTGCTATGTTTCAATGTCCTCATATAGATGTAGCTGTAGTGGCAGGGAGTTTTCAAGGTTAAGTATTTAACAAGTTTCCTGAAAGGAATGAACAGTTACGTTATGTCAAGAATGAGACAAAAATGACATTAATAACACAAGTCTCCTGCTTTAGTATTTATAACTGTTCATAACGATCAGACAAGAGGAGAAAATCTTTTCTTGGAATAAATTGCAGCCAGAGTGGCATTTCTTAATACCTCTGCCTAACATCTGGCTAAGGTTGATTTCTCAGTGAAGCAGATATTTGATCCTGTCTGGCAAGTGGTATGAGCTTGTACTCCTCCATGAAGTGTTAAAATGCTGAGGTGAGAAAGAAGAACATGATCAAAAATGAATAAAAAAGAATGTAAACCCAGCCGATTCCTTTTAGCAGAGCTGATTTGATTTTCCTTCACATTGGCATAGATTTTCCTTGAATAAGGAGAAGGTGGGAGCATGCACTAGTGATACGTCTCCCTGGAAGAGCCATCCACTATGCTTTGAATGAAAGTAGGCTTAATGCTAACAAGGTTTGAGGCCTTTATTGTTACAACCGCATAGACATGTGACTCAGACTTGCAGGCCCATGAGGGTTTCATTTCTTGATGATTTTGCCTAATTCTAATTACCTTTGACAGCATTTACTTTGATTGAGTTCGTTCCTCTTGATGTGATTGCACATATGCTATGTGCATTGGGTGAAAGGACAGTGTTAATGTCATCGTCATTTAATCTTCTTGCCCTTGCGTCACGCAGAATTCCCGTTTGAGCTCTGAGCCGTAGAAATCTATTGGGTTTAATCAATCAAGACCACATATAGTGCAGTCACAAAGCAGTCACATTGGTGGCTTCACTGTTGTAGTTGGTGAAAAACAAAGCAAATAGATGTCACCAAGAACGACTTGGGCAGCCCTGCAGCTTGAAGTCTACAGTGAGCTTCTGGACAACATTCTTCTCTGTCACGCTTCAACATCTGGAACAGCTCTATTTGCCTCTATCCATTCATTTCAGCCTAGCAGCTGTGCAGTGGACACCTTGAATCCATTCAAGTGCTTTGCTCCACTTGAGACAGCAGATTAGAAAGTGCTTCTTGCTTTTCTGTTCCATGCTTAGTGCATAAAAGCCTTTCTGAAGAAAACCATCACTAAATTTAGTTTTCTTTAGCACACTGCTACAGACTTCCATGGTTCAGCTGCTGATTTTTGGGGTGTGTGGGCATTTGTAAATGAGGGTCCATGCAGACCTCTGGAGGCAATGACAACTTAGCCGTGCTCTGCCATTCCCACAGTGACTCATAACCCTGAGAACAGTGTTTGGCTCCAGGTCTCTAAGCTGAACCTATTGAATTGGTCTCTAAGCATCTTACTGGTGTCTTTAACCTCAAGAAATCATATTAGCAGGAAGACTGAGAGTTAGTCATACACAGGGTCTTAGAGCTCATGTGTGTGTGAAGTTTTGAGTTCAGCAAGATAAATATACCTTCTCCACCTGCAAATTCTCTTAGGTCCAGATTGACTGAAGTGTTTAACTTAATTCCCACTTGGAGGAAGCTTTGATTAATTTGGCTATGCAGTGTGTAATTTATTTCCTTTCACAATGAGGCAAGTAGCCTTGCACTCTCTTTTATCGTGAACTACATGTATGCTTTCAGGGACTGCTCCAAAATAACCAATGTGCGTTAGTTTTCAGCTTTCTTTACACCAAATCAAAGGTGATAGACCCCTAACAATGTTTTTTTTTCGGTCCCAAGCTCACTTTTCAGGAATTATTGACATTTCTGAGACTTCTGCTGAGCTGCCAGCTAACACTCTCTCTGTTTAAAGATATCAACAGTAAATATCGTTAAGTATTTCTGCTTGTGCCTATTGCAGATATCTGGCCTTTTCTGGCTCAGACTGAAATGTAGTACCACTGGAGCATCCTGATTCAGACAGTTTTGTTAATTGGATGGGCAATTGCAAAATGAAAGGTAGAAATGAAAGATATGCTGGTATTCTTGTCTTTTTTGCTCCCTGACCTGTTCCCTTGCTTAGCTGTTAACTTACCTGTTAAGTTAAAGACTAGTAGTTATAAGGTTCTATACTGTTTCCATGTTAAACACGACAAAATATAATAAGCTATATATGAATGCAAACACTAAAACTGCAATACTTCCCACTTCCTAAAAACATGGCTTCCCCAGCCAAGGAACACAGAGAAGAAAAGAAAACACCTGTTTGGAGTGGAAAAGAGTCTGGAGTCCCTCTTCTCATGGACGTGCCTCCAGGTCCTGAACCGTATTCTGATGGTTCATTCGGTTTTAGTGGATCCACACTGCAACTGCATGAAATGAACCAGGTCTTGTCCACTTCACACATCTTCCTCCCTTCTCTAACTCCCCAAGGTTACAAGAAGCTCCTCTTGCTTTTATGATCCTAAGGCCTACAAGGAAAGACCAAAGCTCACAACTGCAGTGATCAACACAAAGCGAGCAGAAGAGATCCCAGCATTGTAGGGCTCTGCTCTGTCCGTGAATTTATCTGAGGTGAATCGTTGAATAGATTTATTGCTAGAATTTCTTTGCATGAACCTAATTCTGTCCAGACCTTGTGTGGGAAACCCTGAGCTCACACTGATGTTGGTGAATACCCAGAACAATGTTTGAAAGATTAGGAAGTGTGACGACCGAGCATTTTTTATGAAGCATCTTTTCAGAGGTACTGAGCCATCTGTAAAGTTCTGGGGTGTTTTTCTTACCATAACCTTTATTTCTGCTTGTCTGTTGTTTGGATTGTTCATTGTTTATAAAACCTTATTGACTGTATTGAGTTTTTGTATAGCACATGACCATGCAGACGCACAGAACAGTACATTATGACACCCCTTATGGCTTGCTAGAAACAATATCAATGTGCAGCAAAATTTTCTGAAGCCTCTTTGACTGGAAGATCTGTGTCATTTGTAGATCATTGCCCACTTTCGTGGTGGTCAGCTGAGACATACGGAAGAAATCATTCCCTAAAAGACTGTGATCCTACTCAATGCACTGAAATCCTCAACACTCTCCTCGAGTTGCTGTCTGTTTTACTGAGCTCCCATATACACTATTATTTTTTCTCTTCTGAATTAACATGAGTTTTGTACTAGCCAGATTTCATTACCTTGTTTATCCTTTCGAAATACTTGTGTACCTCAAACTCACAAAACATCTGATTTTGTTTACAGCTGACTTTTACCCCCAGTGAAATAGCTAAGAGAACATTCAGTTTGATTGCGTTCATTTATTTGCCTGTTAATCTGTTTGTAGCTATAAAAAGAAAGCAAATGATTCCACTATATATTTTATTTATGTGATTTGTCTGAATAGTAAACTGCAGAGCCTGATTCAAATGCTAAAAATTATGGAGTCATGGCATCCAAAGTCCTAATGGGAAGCATTATGCAGAGGATTTACAAGCTGTGGAGAACCTAAACTTCCTTCTCCTCCTCTCACTGCATTTAATGTTAGACGTTGCTCAAATCCACGTAGCACACCTTTAGCCACCCTAAGGCCTTCTCAACCCCAAAGCAGTAGGGATACATCGGAAATAAACTATATGTTGTTCAGTAGTGTCTGCTGAACTGACTTATCGAAGTAAGTGAGTGCTTAATTTTGCTGTCTTCTGTGGAGTGATGCCACCTTGTAGTTCATTGCTTTGTGAACCGCCCTTGTCGTACATGGTCCAAAGTGGGAGTAGCGGCAGAGCACCTCCAGATTAAAAATCCTGTGAGTTGTTAACGAGGTGCTTGCCCTAGATCATGTTAAAGTCTTTAACACAGCATCACTTTCAGGGACAGCCTCTGTCTCCTTGGAGGTTTTCAGACCAGCTAGTAAAGTATAATTAAATTTCTCCATTTATTGTGTTTAATGAAACTTAGCAGGTCTTGCAATTATTTCACTTCCAGTATTTTTGAAGCGGAAAGGCCAGGTTTCCCCTACTGTGTTACAGGCTTGTAAGGCACACGACTGTTACATTTGTAGCCTACATTGTGGGAATACATTATGGAGGAGTTTTTAGGAACAAGTTATGTCCTGGCAGAGATGAAAAAAATGGCCCTGGGTTGTTATTTTTGAAGCAGTGTCCTTTTTATGAGTGTTCCTAAGGACAGGGACATCAGATCCATTTCATAATTATTTGTGCGTCCTGCTGTGTGTGAGGTACTTTAAAAGGTATTTTATTGGTATAAATGAGGGAAAAATCCTGGCTCATATTTCACTAAAACCCCTGTCTTGATGACTCAGTATATTTCTACTTCTTTCCACCTCCAAGCAATTGTTCTGATCTGTGGAACAGCATTGATGAATCAGAGGGCTTCTATTAGTTATATAGACATAATTTGCAAAGTTTTAACGGAAACAAATTACTTAGATCTGAAATTCTTATAAGCAGAGGCAAAGAATCAGAAACATGGCATGTCTGCTGGCTCGGAAGGTGAATGCAGACACAGTGGAAATATGACAGATACCAGTTCTTAAACCGAGGATACTGAGTATGTGACACAGGTTATCAAAAAGTCTGGTGAAGAGATCATGGCAAGAGGTGCTCAGGCTCAAATGAGAGATTTCTGTTTCACTCTCCAAACCTATCCTCCTCCACTCACTGAAGTTAAACCAAAGTTAATGCAAATGAAAACTGAAGTTAAACTACTGACTTAGATATCTGATGCGACAGTGAAAAGAAATACCTAATTTGAAGATTAAAAATTAATTGATCAAATGAAACTGTTTCCTGGGAGAATTTTTCAGGATCTGGGCTTCGGATTGAAGTGTTAGAATTAGTACTGTGTTTGAGAACTGAGCATGCTCACCTTAGCCACAGGTATTAATAACTTGTATCAGAATTTGAGCGTAGACACTTTTGGGATCCTTTATGGTGGAAATTACTTTTTCCCACACACTTTATTTTCAGGGCCAGTCTTTTGTTTGTGCTTCTCTTGGTGGGGGACCTCTGAATTTAGACACCTTCTGTGCAGATGTCTCTGTCTGAGCTGGAGTGCTCAAAGAAAGGATTGAATAAAAAACCGCAGTCTTCCCTGGCATGATTCACTAACTCTATTTTAGACGCTTATTTTAGGACCTGTGATGTCCTGCACTCCTCTGAATATCCTGATTAGATTTCCTCTGACTGAAATGCACCCTACAACACAATCAACATTTATTTTTAGGCAGATCAATCCTGTGCTGTCGTTACTTCTTTTTTTTTTGTATGCTTTTATTTGTTATTAATTGTTATATAATTCATTATTATAATATGTGAGGTGGAAACAAACCTTTGGGCTCTGGGTTTGCACAGCACTTCAGTACCAAAACAATAATCACAGCAAACCTCTGAGTCTGTAGTTTGGAGGCAGTTGTGGCTGTTTGGATTCAGACTGCAAACTGAGGGTAAAGTCTCATCCTGCTTTATGTCGGTAATGCTTCAGTGAAAGCTTTAACTAAAGGTCACATGGACTCCCATGTTGAGCTCCATGCAGCTGAGGTTGTGATGTTGCTGGTATCTTCTTGGACTGCCATGTAGATAAATCTTTCAACACCTGGCACTTTCTGGTGGAGAGACTGGCCTCTCGGCATTCACGTGGAAGCCAAGAGAGGAACCTGTGCTTGGCATCTGTCACCCATAACACATTTCTTTAAGCCTCTGCATTTTGCACACTGTAATCTGTGCTTTCACAGTAAGAAGAGCACAATGCAGCATGAACAGAGAAGTCTGTACCTGCTCCCCTCCAATTTCCTTCTTCCCCAGAATAGCCACAAAACTGTGCCAGAGAAGAAAATTGCTGCATCATTTTCCAGATAGATGCTAGTCTGACAACTCTCTCTCCCAGGCGCAACGTATTGCTGACAAAGCAATAAATCAAAATAATTAAATAAAAGAAAAGTCCTGAAGCTCAATGTCTTTTTGGCTATGCGTTTGCATTCACTCCTTGTAGAATTAGAAGGTAATTAGCCATTTTATTTGCAGGCAACTCTACAGCTCACCTCCTGGACAGTCTGCTCTGTGTGTCCCAGAGCCCAGTGCTCCACCAGTGACATCTACTGGCTAACACCACCCTCGGCATCCCACAAGGTGGTGGGACCAGATGGTGGGACCGGACGAGGTCCAGGACCAGGGAGACATGGAAAGGCAGACACTGGACAGCTGTCACTGCTGAGAAGATGAACCATGTGAAGAGTTTGCTCAGAACCTTCAAAATTCTTTTGACCGTCACATGCTTGGGTTGTGGCTAAGTTATGAGTCTTTTCATTACTGATTATTAATCAAAAGGGCATGATGTGACCATTTTGTGACTGTCTTAGGTGGAGATGAATTGTCCTCTGGAGGTGTTGATTTCTCTCCACTGTTGCTAAAGGGAATCCATACTGACCAGTTCAGATTTAAGCATTTAAAAATTAGATTTTGAAGTCCAGTTGCATGAATCATACTGAAGTGATGATGTTACGTTCCAAATTTATTAATAGAAAAAGAGGCCAGAAAGTTGGTAAGCTATGGAAAAGCTGCAAGTACCAAATTTACTAAAGAAACCAGTGGTTATATCACCACTATGAAAATCAAATTATCTTTTAACTCACTGAATAGGCACTTGGAAATAGGAAGATAATTTCTTAAACTAAGGATTCTTAAGGCTTTGTTTTCATAGTTACTCATTTCTGGGCTTACAGCTCAAGTGATCCCGAATTTGAGAACTAAGTCCCTTTTTCGCTTATTGCATTCTTCATCCTCCATCAGTGATCAGCCTATTGTCCTTGGAATGTCTTGTCAGCTACTTCTGTCTACTGTTAGTACATATGTCATTGGCACTTTACTGATTCTGAAAGCCAGCTATGCTGATGTGAGCCTGACAAAATGATTGTCCCATACAGTCTGCTTGAACTCAATTACTTTCCGCCATGATTTAAATCTCATAGCAGAGGCATTTCTGTCCCAGCAAAGTGGTCTGTTTTACTTTTGTCCCATGTTTTCTAAGTGAAACTAGTTCTACTACAAGAAACTTGGATCACATAGACAAAACACTAGCTTTAATACACTTACACATGTCCAATAAATTAGAAACCTGTTGAGAATCGTGTATGCATTTTTCTTGACATAACCTCTCATCCAAAAATTCTTGCCAGGAAAGATTAAGTGGTGATCGTACAGGTGTTACACAAGGAGAAGGAAGGTCTTTGGAGTGATGACCATATAGAATAATAGAATCATAGAATTATAGAATCATAGGTTGGAAAAGACCTCTAAGATCATTAAGTCCGACCATCCACCCAACACCACCATTTCTACTAAACCCTATCCTGAAGTGCCACATTTACATGTTTTTAAACACAAAATACAATCTGAACAGGATGAATCTCTGTGTCTGAAGACCTGGACACCATCCTCAGTCCTCACTATGGGAATCTGAATCTGTAGAAAATGTGTTCTTGCAAGTTAGAAGAGTTGGTTGACTCCAGACTTGTTCCTGTAGTGAGTGCAGGAGGGAGAATGGTGTGGAGAGAGGTGGCTGTGCACGTATCACCTCTATAGTTCTCTCCATTTTCTCTTAGAGAGGTGAAAAGGTCAAAAGCTAAAGTGTCCTTCTCAGCTTCAGGCCTCATCACACACATAAAAATCTCGCAGAGAAGGAAGATCAATACCTTCCTTCATTTAATTTGCTGGTGAAGCCAATTTAGAGTTGGTAGCACCTTTCTTACAGCTTGAACGCTGATACCACGATGTTGCAACAAACCTGGGTGATGAATAAGCTTTCTTTGTAAGGCTGATCAGGAAAAAGAATCAGCTTTCTGGTTCTCTTTCCATTCTATGGGCAGAAAAAGGGGTTAATTTAATCAAACACACCATTTCACTGGTGGGCAACGCTGTCCATCCCTTCCCAAATGCAGGAAGAATCTGCTATGGTCCTGCTCTGGGAGTTAACATGTCCAATGTGATGAGGTGAGGCCTGTCTGGCAGACACTAATGGCCAAGAACAAACAGATGCATCTTTGAGGTTAGAAATTCAATGGTGATGAGCATGAACTAGATGATCTATAAAGTCCCTTCCAACCCAAACCATTCTATGACTTCTGATGGGTACTGCAGTACGTCATCGCCAAGACTCAAACTCACATGAATGTCTGTCACTACCAGGCTAGCACACCACCTCTCAAGGAGGTACAGTGTTTTGTCTTAATCAGATTTCTAAGCCACTCATTATATTTAAAATCCCAATGGAAAGCCATATCTACCTTGCACATTTCTGCTTTCAGGAAAGTTTTCTCTCAATTTTATTTGCTTCATTGAAGTGAAACACACACACACATGCATACACAGGTTATTCATATGGAAGTGCATCCAATTTCTTTCTTCCAGGGCCTTTTGCATTGAAATGGAATTTCTGCTTTGAAAGCCAGTGTACAATGATCAAATTCTTCTACAGGGTGTTCCCTGTAAGCATCCATCCAAGTTCCATTTGCTTACAGTAGATGTAACCTGGATGCTTTCGTGTTTTTATTTGTACTACAGAACCACAGAAGAGCAATCTGAATTACCCAGTTGTCATGATTAATGCATTTCGAAACACAAAATCATAATGAGTTGTTTTAAAAATAAGTGGAACCCAACTATTATATGTTTTCACTTTTTTCATATTTTTAAGGTGAACTATTCAACAGACACTAAGCAAATTAATGAGGACAGCAGTTCTTATTCTAAATTTTCCACATATGAAAATATAAAACTACAGTAACCCAGGCTGTAGAGTAACAGAAAAGTAGACTGTAAAATGCATCTAAACCTTGCTTGGCTCAAAGCAGGATAATTCCCATATGACGATCTGTATATGATTGTTAAAAAATATTTATCTAAGCTGTCTTTAAAACACTGTATTGACAGATAGCCCAGACCTCCCCTAGACTGTGTCTCAATATTCTTATCATAGGAAAATTCTGAAATTTTGAATCTTCCATGCTGTGATTTAAGCCTATCTCTTCCTGTCCTAACCATCAGGGATATGGAGAAGACTATCTCTTTCCTGCCGCAAGAAACTTTCAGATTCATTCCCAGTTTCCTCTTCCTTAGGCTAAAAAACCACAGTTCCTACCATCTCTTTTAGCTGATTTTTCCTGAGCCTTGACAGTCTGAATATGCCTTTTGGACTCTGCTGAGTGGTTCTTCCATTTTCCTGGATTGTGGAGTCCAATAGTTGACATCGCACTCTTGCCAGGTTCTTAGCACTGGTGAATAGTTTGGCAAGACAACTCAAGATATTTTTCCTACATCCGGGTCCGGTCCTGAATACTATTTGGCAGGCCCCATCTCTGGAGTACCGACACATGCTTCTCCTTCATAAGCATCACTGGGTTATGGTGATACCATTGAAGGCAGCTCACTATTCAGTTTAATAGCATACAAACATATAATGTTGTTTACATGCACATATTTACACTAACATCGTATGTTTGGATTGCAGACTACATGTAGAATCATAAATGGTTTGGGCTGGAAGACACCTTTAAAGATCATCTAGTTCCAATCCCCCTGCCATGGGCACGAACACCTTCTGCTAGATTAGGCTGCTCAAAGTCACATTCAACCTGACCCTGAATACTTCCAGGGGTGAGGCATCCACAGTTTCTCTGGGTAACCAGTTCCAGTGTCAAAACCCTCACAGCACACATGTACACAACCTGACCAACAATGTCACCTATCTTCAGACCATACATCTCCTTATGGTAACTACGTTTTTAGCAAGCATAAGCCATCACTGACTCTGTTCATTCATTTTAACCACTTTTCCTGAAAAGTTGTTGTCTCACTTGCTAATTCCCGTCCACCCCATGTAAAATCAGATATTACTGATAAAGGGGAATATATTACACTAGTTGCTGTTGCGTTTTTCCTCTCTTTCAGATGATTTTTTTTCAGTGTTTGATATTTTTACCAAGAAAGGTTTGACTAGATGATCCTTTAGGTCCCTTCCAACCTGGTGTTCTATGATTCTTTGATTTTATGATTTATGAACGTGAATCCCGTCTTCCAGTGTTCTTGCAGTCCCTCCCTAACTTGTGTTTGCAAATTTAGTGAACATGATCCCTTTTGGATCATTCAGGTCATCAAAAAAGCATCAAATGTAGGACTGAACCCTATAAAATCTATGGGATGTATATTTGTGTTTTAATGTTACACTCCTGATAGCTGCTCCTTGGGAAAGGTACAGAGTGGCACTATTCGCAGTCTGTAATAATTTCCCCAAGACCAGCTTTTCCTTAATTTCTCATGAAACTGTCATGAGAAATAGTGTTAGAAGCCCTAACAAAGCCATAGTATATTTCACCCATTTTTTTCTTTCCTGTTCACAAAGTGCACAAAAAAATTAGACTTTGCTAACATGATTTCCGCTTGACAAATCCACACTTGTCTGTTACTCATCTTTTTGCAATTATGATGAGAGAGGTTTAATTGACATATTTTATTCCAAAGGGATCCAAGCTCCAAAGGAGCACATACTGTATTTTCAAAAGCTACTTAGTCACTAAAGAACGGAAATCCTTTTGAGTTTCAGTGAGACACGTGCCCCATGATCAAAGTGTCATGTGGATTAATTCTGAACACACGTCAGGAGTGGGAAGATGTGGGAAGTGTATGGGAGTGGGAATGATTTTAAGCCTTGGTATCCAGCAGACATTTCACTCTTGGAATAGTTACTGTGTGGAGCCACAGAGGACCTGCTGCGTGGTTTCGTTTCTTGGACATTAATAATTTTAAATGCCCAGCTCATTTGGAAAATAAACTAAAGCTGTGTTGGCAGTGTAATTCAAAGGTGATCTTACAGCAAGTGTATACATATATTTCCAAAGCAGCATTAAAGTAGCTGGCAGGGGTATCAGCACATGACCTGAGATCTGTTTTATTCAGGACTTTCAGAAGGGTTTTACAAGTTTTAATGAAAACTTTTGGCCTGGAGTTGTAAGAGAAAAAGTTGAAGAAAACTGCTTTAATATCACACTAGATTTGTTTACAGGAGCTATTATCGTGCCTTTGGACTGTGGTGTAGAAATAACCTAAATCATCACTCTTCACTTGTGTCCTTACTTTACAGAGAAAACCCAAGTGTTTTCCCTCCATGTTTTCTCAAATACACAGTAGAAATCTGCAGCTACATCCCAATTTCTCTGTCATGCCCCAAAGCTGGCATGGCAGACCGTCCTGGTGGATACCTAAGCCCAGACTAGCAGTACAAAAACAACTGACTAAGGATTTCTCTGTGTTTACTCCAGTTGAATTTTCAGCTTTCCTAGCCCTGTGCTTCTGCTCCAGTCCCGGTCTCATGTTGGCTTCTTGGCTCAAGAGTGTCTTGACTCTGTTCTCCTGCCTAACTTCATCACTTGGAGTCATTACTCCAGTCCTGTCTAGGTTTCTCTGCTCTAACTATTGGTCATGACAACACCGATTGCCAGCCTAGATTGCTAAATCAGCCAAAGGAGAGGACCAAAGGATATCGGGAGATAACCTCATGTGGTACCTGAAATCCAGTCACTCCTTCACTACCTTGAACAAAAGGATCAGAAGCTTCAGTATGAGTGTACAAACGAGTTCTGGTTCTACTTTCACCCGTTTTGTTGAGGTTGTAGGCTATCTGACCTGCAGATTGTTCCAAGGTTCTCACTTAAGGACACTACTGTTACTTGGTTGTTTTGCTTATTTGTCTTACTCACCACTGAATATTCTGTATTAAGTAAAGACATCATTAGGCGATTTTCTGTGTAATCAGATGAAATGATTTCTTGCAGATAAATGCAGCTAATGAAAGGATCCCCTGCCTTGGATAAAATGACTATAGGTCGCCAGAGGATTTAAGGTAGAGCTGGACAGATCATCTCTTTCAACAAAATATTGTATACTTACTTGGGTTTTAGCTTTTTGGGATTGGGGTTTGGTTTTTTTGAGAGTTTTTTTTTGGTGAGGGGGTGCTAAGTTTTTTTTTTCCCTTCCGGTTTTCTTTGTCTACTTGTTTTTCTGTTACAGTTCTGGAGCCTGGAAAGATATGTTTGGATTGGGAACAAGGCAGCTAACCTCTAGCAATCCTGTACAAAACCTCTAAACACACTCTGGAATTGTGATGGACCAAGTACTCAATGAGAGTAAAAGGGCCAGGTGGATTTCACATCCAGGATCATGTGACAAAGGTGAAGATGGACTTCACCAAGGAGACCAGTGGTGAGTGGTGTGCCTTAGGGGTCGGTACTGGGGCCAGTGACATGGACAGTGGGACTGAGTGCACCCTCAGCAAGTTTGCCAATGACACCAAGCTGTGTGGTGTGGTTGACACACTGCAGGGAAGGGATGCCATTCAGAGGGACCTTGACAGGCTGGAGAGGTGGGCCTACAAGAACTGCATGAAGTTGAACAAGGCCAAGTGCAAGGTCCTGCATCTGGGTCGGGGCAATCCCAAATACAAGTACAGGCTGGGTGGAGAGTGGCTCAAGAGCAGCCCTGAGGAGAAGGACTTGGGGGTACTGGTGGATGAGAAGCTCAACATGAGCCAGCAGTATGCACCTGCAGCCCAGAAAGCCAACCNTATCCTGGGCTGCACCAAGAGAAGCGTGGCCAGCAGGTCAAGGGAGGGGATTCTGCCCCTTTACTCTGCTCTCATGAGACCCCACCTGGAGTCCTGCATCCAGCTCTGGAACCCCCAACATAAGCAGGACATGGATGTGTTGGAGCGGGTCCAGAGGAGGGACACGAAGATGATCAGATGGCTGGAGCACCTCTGCTATGAGGACAGGCTGAGGAAGTTGGGGCTGTTCAGCCTGGAGAAGAGAAGGATCCAGGGTCACCTTTTAGCAGCCTTCCAGTACTTGAAGGGGGCCTACAAGAAGGATGGATAGGGACTTTTCACAAGGGTGTGTAGTGATAGGACAAGGGGGAACAGCTGTAAACTTAAAGAGGGCAGATTTAGACTAGATATTAGGAAGAAATTCTTCACTCTGAGGGTGGTGAAACTCTGGTACAGGTTGCCCAGAGAAGCTGTGGCTGCCCCCTCCCTATCAGTGTTCAAGGCCAGGTTGGATGGAGCTCTGAGCAACCTGGTCTAGTGAAAGATGTCCCTGCTCATGGCAGGGGGGTTGGAACCAGATGATCTTTAAGGTCCCTTCCAACCCTTACTATTCTATGATTCTATGACTCCAAGATCTATTGGGTTGTCAGTGTTGCCACATGCCAACTTTTAGCTATCCACAAGTTCAATATCTAGCTGAAGGCAGCCTTCTCTTCTGTATGTGAAATAATATAAGAGAAATGGGCACCTATGGAGGGCAGTTCAGACCATCCTATGTAGGATCCAATGTGTTTCACTTTACTGATTATTGAGGGAATCTCATTCCACATCTTGCCTTCTGTTATTGAAATATTTATATTTACCAGTTATCAAACTCTGTCTTAAAATTAACTAGACTGGCTGCCCTCTCCAACCTGCTAAAAAGTTGATCTGAAAACTGTTCTGTGTTTAAAAACACCTAAAAAATTGTAGCCTAAATATATTGAAGACTAGTTTAAATCCATTTGTTCTTGTACCAGAAATGTCATTCTTATATTTTCCCAATAATTAGGAAGAATTACTAATACGGTCAATCATTCGCAAACTGAGAAATGGCACAACATAAAAGTACAGAGAAATAACTGAATGGAGTGTGTGTGCCAGGAAAGTCCAGTTTTTGCCTGTAGATTTTCTTTTATTATGCTGAAGTCAGTAATAAGATCGTGAAAGGCAGAGCTAATCTTCCCCACTCCTTTGAAACTGCATCATTAGATTAGCTTTTTCTTTCTGTAGGGGAAACTTTTTCAGAGACTATGACTGTTTTATTCTGTTAGCTCACATATGAATATTTGTTGTTCCACACATGGAATAGTTTCTTCTACGAATCACACGGATTCTTAGTGGTTACCTTAACAGCATTTACAGAAATCTGTTAGAAAGATATAAAGAAGCGAGTGCCTTGTTCTTTCCTTCTAGTGATGTTTCCATATTAATGTAGTGACAGAGAAAATTAATTAAAGATGAGGAATGACAGTGTATCTTACATCTTGCTGCAGTGAACGATTTATGGGACTAGATATTCAGCTGATTTAAATAGTTGTAGCTCTCCTGAATAAGGAGATATGATAACGTGGGTCAGCAGAACTCTAGGGACACAATCTGCCTTTCAACCTGTTACAGAGTGTACAGTAATTAATGTCCATGAGAAAAGAATAAAATATATGTGAAAAGCATTATAACATTTGATATCAGTACCAAGTAGTGGTAGAAAAGCTTCTTCTCCTTTCTTTTCCATTTTCAGAGTAATGTGCTGAGATTACACTGAAATATCCTAATTCCTTATGTGTATTAAGGTGTAGGGAAGAAAAGCCAGTGTAGAAATTAAAAACTTTAAGTCCTAATTTTCACAGAACTAATTTATTCTGAAGTAAGATTTACTCCACGCCTGTCATATTTTATAATTTACAGACAGAGACGTACTCTAAGCTGACCACTGGAAAAAAAAATCTGAGACAGGGAAAAAAGGTATCCAGTCATTTTAGACTATTTAATTTACCGTTAAATATAGCCTGTTAAATTTTTTCTTTCCTTTGGAGCTTGTTATTTTCAAAGTTTCCATCAGACACTAATTAGGGATTGTCAATCATGTAGATTCCTGGAAGAATCCAAACGAGACAAAAGAAATAGTGGAGTCTTTAAAAAATAAATGTACTTGGCTTGAACTCACGAAGCATGTCTTGTCCTGTGGTGCAACAGGACTTGACTTTGCCCATCAGCATTCCTTCCAAAAGATTTACCTGCTGACATTTACTTGATGAGGTGGCATTTGCTTTTGGGAGATGTGTTTGGTGTCATGTATTCTTTGCAGTGAGTCTTTTCTGATGGCGTGTAAAGGTCATTTCGGTAGAGCAGGGTGCATTTGTAAACTTCCCTAGAAAGAGATGCTAGGCATGAAGCATTTGCTGAATGGCAAGTATGTTTCTTGTCTGGAAAATGCTGCTTCCCCCTCCCCTCCTATCCCACCCCCCCCC
>Ga0065711_1003648_pt1 | contig 26999 bp, 18 predicted proteins | sample Hoacrofraction12_FD_59098 | JGI IMG/M metagenome (GOLD analysis project Ga0065711, IMG submission 59098) | Hoatzin crop microbial communities from Cojedes, Venezuela - Epithelial fraction 12 v2 (version 2) | ecosystem: Host-associated > Birds > Digestive system > Esophagus > Crop | place... | reverse complement strand
TGAGGGTGACGGAGCACTGGAACAGGCTGCCCAGGGAGGTTGTGGAGTCTCCTTCTCTGGAGATATTCAAAACCCGCCTGGACAAGGTCCTGTGCAGCTTGCTGTAGGTGGCCCTGCTTCGGCAGGAGGGTTGGACTAGATGACCCACAGAGGTCCCTTCCAACCCCTACTATTCTGTGATTCTGTGATTCTGTGATCTGCTTCCCTGGCCTTTACAGAATTTGCCAATCTGGGTACTTGTCAAAAATGGGAAGTAGATGTCGTTTGGATTAGTTATTTTCACAGTTTGTATTGCATGTATGTTTGCATGGTACTCGCCAATAGAGCTAACTGTTTATCTCTGACAGTTTTGAAGAATCACTAAAAGACGCTCTGAATAGCAAATAAAAGCTGTTTGTTAGAGAAGATTGGTGGTATTTAGGGTTTTAACCTTTCCTGTGCTAGATATGCAAATGTATGTGCTATGTTTGTTTTTTTTTAATGCCAATAAAATTATTTGCACCGTTAAATTCTTTTGCATTGCATTCTCCCTCTATCACAGAGGATGCCTTATTACACTGCTGCATCTTATTCTCATTTAGAAGTACAGTATTTTGAGAAACTCATTTTAGATGGTTAATGCAGGGACCAGAATAACACAGACAGATACTTTTTCCTCGTATTTTACTGGACATGGAAATACTTTCAAGGACAGACCTTGTTCAGCTGCAAGGACTTTCATTCAAGAAATGAAAATGGACTCCCCCAGCCAAGCTATCTGCCACTATTTATTCACATCTTTGCATTCACGCACCCCTGGCATAGCTGCACAACGTACCTATGTATCTTCTTGTTTTTTTGGTTGGTTCCCCCCCAACTCCCACTCCTTTAAATGCTGCCCGGAATCTAAATGACATTCCAATTTGGTTGCTACAAAAATTTGGCTGAACCTGATGTAGATTTGATGCCATGGGTAACGCAAGAGCACACTGGCAATGGATATCTTCTGGAGACCACACTAAGCAAGCAGGTTCGCAACAAGGTCTCTACCAAGGGAGAAGCTTCTGGGAGTCCCTGCAGCAGCTTCCCGAGGCATATTGGATATGAGTTGTAGCTTCAGAGGGAAACATGCAAACCCCTGAAAGAACAAAATTCCTCCGGAAAGCTGGGTAGATGCAATGCACTGCATGCTGCTACACCACTCTGCAGTGCCTTAACAATGAAAGACAGCAGAATCTCAGCCAGTGTGAGCAAAAAGTTTGTGGCTATGGAAGATGTTTATCACTGAAAGGGTTACTAATTGTGCATTGAATATGAGGAGGACAAAAATAACAGAGGATTGTGAAGTTTTGATTTAGATCTTAACTGTTCTTAAATAGAAAATAAATAGCAAGAAATGCTCATATTATTTTGAAAAACAATTCTTTGGTAATTGAAATGACACCAGTGACTCACCTCACAGCAAGACTAGTTTCATCTGTGAAGTCTCACAGAGACCAGCAAATAAAAGATGCAATCAAGAAACACACCTACTGTAAGCTGAAGTCTAAGTATGGAGGATAAAAAAGTATTATTTCTGATGACATAGGAAATGTATTCCCTACTAATAATCTACAAACTCATTGAAGGTTATTCTGTTTCATGCAAGAATAAATCACCACAGGTTTTCTGAAATTAACTGTGAAGCTGTCAGCAGGCAAAGTCAAATGGCTTTGAATACTAAGGTAGACTGACACACCATCTATCTGCTAAAATAACTGGATAAACTGATACAGTGCTTTGCCTCCAGGAACCAGTATCAGCCTCAGGGCAAGACACAGTGTCGAGCACATTTGCCCTCGTGTAACTGGCCTTACGTGGAACAGTATTGGTAGACCAGAGGACAGATGGGTAGACAGAAACCGGTTCATTGCTTAAATGGAGTTGCTGCTCGGCCTCCACCCTTTGGATAAAAGTCTGGAAAGACATTAGTTAATATTGTGACAAGTCAATAACGAACAGGCAGTGTTGATGCAGCTTGCATAGTACATCAAGAAACTGGAGCACAGTACCAAGGAAAATTCATGGACATTGGCAAAGTAGCACGTGCCTCTTGGACTGATGCTTGAAGACTTCTGACTGACTTTTACACAATTATTTGGAGTGTCAGAACGTTTTGGGTTTTTTGTTTGTTTGGTTGTTTTTTCTGCCAGCATCATAAATTAGAAGTCCTAACAGGGAGCTCGGTATTCAATAGACCTATCTGAGCTTGGGCAGGTATGATACTTTCATGAGACCCTTTACAAGTGGACAGAATTGCCTTTATGAACTTTTTGTTCCTAAAATGCAATGACTGTTTTCAGTGAGGTCCAGGATCTGTTTTCCACTCAAAAGGTGACTTCAGCCAGTTTCTGCCATAGAAAATACAAAGTATTAATTTGGAGATGATCCTTCAGTGTAAACCCACTGTGCAACTGTGCAAAATCAGGCAGCTGTGTCTGATGCCAATAGGAATTGGGACATCTGATCAATGAATGGATCAGCGGTGCCCTAAGCTACCTCACAGCAAGAGAAATGCAACCAGTTGCTCCTGTGTGACCCATGGGTCTTAGGAGTTTTATGGACAAAGAGATTTAGCGTTTTTACAGTATAAAAAGATTAAATGTAAGGAATGGATGTAACCATACAAAATCAGTGGTGATTCTAATAAAAGTGATCACTACAATCCTGCTCTATTTTATTAAATTAGCACTTCTTGGAACAGATGTGAAGGAAAGAGGTCTGTATGACAGAGAAACAATAAAATGGAAAGAGGGAGAGGAGTGTGGTCAGCATATATAGGGTCAGAGAAGGACATAAGCTGGGTCTATACGTTGGTGGTAAATACTCTGTGGAATGGATTCAACCATCCAGCTAGGGTTAAAGGGGGATTCTCATCACTGAAGACAGCACTTGCAGGTGTGTGTAAGGAGTAGGATTTCATCCACAGAGATAAAATCTGATACAGCGGATGAAAGAAATCCAGTGAAGGGATTTGAAGAGGGGCTCGAGATTTTTAAGACTACTGAAAAGGTATTTAGTTTGCTTTAGGCAAATAGGTTAAAACAAGGGCACTTTCAAATCAATCTTTCTTTAAAATAAAAAAAGGTCAATGATTTTTTCAGAATAGTCGTATCTTCCTGTGGTTGGAGCAAATGGTATTGAATGACTTTTAGTGATGAGAAGCTGTCCTTGTACTTTTCCTGGTATATTCCAGACTAAGGAAAGCCTTTGAAAATTTATCAGCCCAGATGTGTTATATATTTTAATCTGGATACGTTCAAAGAAATTCCAATAAGATATGGAGCCAGACTGTGGTTGCTAACCACACTGTAGCTTTATTCAGAATCAGAACGTTAATGCCGTAATTCTTTTTTGAACCGTGTGTTCACATTTTACTTTGTGTAACTGTGACAAAATGTCAGTGTAAATTGCCTCATTTTGCTTACTAAATTACACATTAAAATTAAATGTTCAAAACTTTAAAGAGATTTTAACATTTATTTTCCTGTCTACTGAAGGATTGGCTTAACAATATTTTTCAATTTCTTTTCCTGCACACAGGAGTCCTAATTAAATGCTAGAACAGCAGACAATTCAACATGTGCCTGTGATGAATTAGGCTCACTCTGAATCGCCAGTTTTCCTTTTATTTCCTCCATACATCTTGTTCAGCTCATGTTCCCCTACTTATCCAGTTGTAAGCAAGATAATCACTTATGCTTTCCACTTTACTTTTAATTTACGATATAGTAATCGATAAATATCCGTCAAGATGTCCATCTGATGTATACCAAAATAAGGACAGAAAAGCGTAAAGCACCCATAAGCCATGCAAGAATAATGGCTTTTGTGTGAGGCCACTTTTATACTGCTACACTTCACAAAACTGGATTCTTGCAGTGCAGGAGGTCTGCCCAGCCCTGGAGGAGAAAACAGTGCTTGGAGCTACCAGGTGCGTCACGTGTTTCTTTCTGACATTTGCTAGAACAGCCAAGAGACCACTGGGCCAAACACCACTGACCTAAAGGCTACACTGTGGTATCTGGAAGTGCTTTGGGGATTTTGGATCAGAGTGCGTGTTTCAATGACACACCAGGGCATGGCCTAGACGCGTCCCATGCTTACCACACTCAGGTACCCAGACAGAAAAGCTGGACACTTGGGCCAGATGGATGCAGTGGCCAAGTTCTCAGCCTTCAGGACCTGAATTAGAAATGTGTGTAGTGGAGATCTGCTCACTCATGCCTTCTGCTCCCTTTCCACAGGGCAGGTGTGATGGTGCACACCATGCAGTGGCCAGTTCTGTTCTTCAGGAAAACCTCTGTTTTACTTCTGAGTGGCAACAGCTCAGCCGCTCACCATCCCACCCAAATGCATTCCACGCTGGGCAGAAGGAGCCAGGACATGACAGCAGGTCTTTGCCCAACATTTGCCACTGGCACTGTATGTGTTAGAGATGATCTGGAAGTCAGAGCAGCCATTTCGCTACTCTCGCGGCTTTCAGGAAACAGGGGCACCAGGTCAGGAAACTGGAGCAGTGGTAAATGAAGGGATCACATGAGAAAGTAGAGGGCAGTATCCCCCATAAAGTGTCCTCAACAACAGATTCACTTTAAAAAAAAATTCATAAAATATTTTTCACAAATAAAAAATGAGTATCTTCTGTCCGTCTCCATCTTTGTCTGGATTTGTTGCAGGACTAAAAATTTGACATAAACCCCACTATATGAAAATATGACCACAGGCAGAAGTTGGATGAAAAGAAACAGCCAGAATATTCATTAGCGATTAAACTCCAAAGACGCAAAAAGCCTGCAAGATTTCATACTGCACAAAACCTTTGGTCTGGATCCCACATTTGCAGTGCTGTTCCTTTGTTGATTAGGATGATGGCCTTATGCATAAAAAGAATGACTTGCACTAAACCTGAAGGTTTGTAATAATTATAGTAAAACAGATGTTTTTATTTTTAATGTTGTACAGAAGGATATTTATGAGTTTCTTGCCACTCAGTTGCCAGACTGAGTCCTTTGAATAAATTGCTTTTTGTTCCTTCTCTTGTGCTTAATTTCCAGCAGTGGGATTTAGCTTGGTGTTTAAACCACTCCTTTTCCCATCTGTTACTTTATATAATGTTAGTCAGTTTAATTTTCAGTTTTTGGCATTCTTAGCGTAGGCCAAGGCTGCTGTGGATTATAAATGAATTAACAAGAGCAAACAAGAAGCAGTTCTTCAGAACCTGTATTAAATATCTGAAAAAAATGTTTGTATCTTTAATTAAATGTGGTTTCTATATCTGGCATACATGATTTGTTTCCACTTAGTTATTACTCAAAAACATTGGTTTATACTTGGACTCTACGAATGGAATGAATTCTTTAAACTGAAAGCACTGAAAATATGTCAATCCTGAAGGAGATAATGTGTTGATTCTTAGTTCTGCTCATAGCAGAGACCTGAATGGATTCCATATTAGTATCATCTCATGCTGGTAAAATTAAAAAAAAAAAGGTAATTTATTCTTTCCGGCTGGTTCAGTTTATTACATAACAATTTTCATTTCATTGTTTCCATACTTCCCTATGGAAGGGGAAGATTCAAAGCTTCACAGCTTTGAAAGGCACAGAAATTTTGTTGGCAGATTTATACCTCTCGCTCGTCTGAAAAGAAAGTGCATTCTTGAAGAATGTGACAGTGTAGTTATCTTGAAGTACAGTGGAATCTGGGAATTAGCTTTAATTAATGCTGGCAATTCAGTTTTGCTTTAATTATTTGCAGACAAGAAAAAGCAGTGAATTTTCTTTCTGTAAAACTAATGATTTACTGGAAATAAAGCATCCCTTTAGCATCTGCTGTTAATTTTTTTTACTGGATTTGGGAAGAACTTGTTAACTTCTGCTTGGATTGTGTGGCTTACCCGAGATATGAATAATGAAGTACGAAATAATGAGATTCTGCTGTATGTGAAAGCACTGCAGAGTGTTGTGGAACAGAAAATAAAGTATACTTGTGTGCTTTTCACAGGAATCTGAGCAGTTTCTTCTCCTCCTTTTTCTTTCCAGCTGCTTTTGTTTAGGTTCCTCTCAGGTAAGGCACTGGAACAAGGATTCACAAGAACTTCTGACATGCGGCCTCAAAATAGTTAAACACTAAAATGGAGGATCCTCTAAGAGCAGGTGAATTTTGGCAAGTAGCTGTCAGCACAAGAATTGATTTCTAGCCTATGTTACAACTTTGCGGTCTCGCTGGCGTGAGTAGCTTTCTCCCTGCAACCACAGCCCCTGTCTTTGATCAGTAGGGATGGCAGTGGGTAACTACTTCCACCAAGTTTCAGCAGTCAGACACTCGCCACCCTCTCCCAAGTGTGAGCCTGGCAGTCTTCAGACCTATCATGTGCAACAAAATGAAAAGGTGGAGAAAGATGACAAGTCACTACGCATGATTTAATTCTAAAGCAGAACAGGGAGTGTTACCTTTTCAGGGAGATAGAACAATGAAGGCCAGAGATGAAAACTTAATAACAGTGTTCTCTTTTGGGCTTGATCAGACAAGAAAAGACCAGCAGGTGTGTTAGACTGGATATCAACAATTTGAATATTTTGGCTTTTGTAAGCTCAGGTGGTAATCCTAATTAAGTATACATTTTCACATCTAAATGCCTAATGATTTTAATGTCTCAGTGAACAGAGGACTACCCCTTTTTCTTGGTAACAAAACTCTATGCGTCATTTACACAAGGAAATAGAATAATTAATTGCATGATTATATAGCTTTTATCACTATATAACTTGTATCAGATACACTGAAAACTTCTTAATAGGGTGAAACAAAGTCTTCCTTTGAATTATTTTTAATCAGACTGATGAGTGTATAATTGCTAGGATAAACAAAGATGGTACAGCTGAAATCTGAAGCACCTTGAAATGAACAGGCTCTCAAAGACACTGCCACAGACAGGACAAAGGAAAGAAGGTGAAGCTGACGAAAGTTACTTGTCTCTTCTGCTTCCCTTCAATCTTGGTGTCAAGCATAGCTCACCTGAAATTGGAACAATTTTGTTTCATTTTAACATCATTTAAATATCTAAGGATAATTAAGAGTATAGTGGTTTTTATTTGTACAGAGGTATGCAGAAATCCACAAGCATTTAAAAGGTTAAAGAAGATTGTGCCAGACTGAAATGCATGGTAAGTTCCTTGGTAATACAATCACAAACTTTAAGCGAAGCAGTACTGACATTCTGTACTAGTTTACATCTTTATGGTGTAGTCCCTTTTTCCTGTGGTGCCCTACAACTGCATGAGAATAAGTTAGATGGTTGATAAAAACAACAGTTTCAAGTATAGGTTGGGCTTTTATTGTTTTGCTTATGAAGTTGTAAATACTCAAGATCAGCATGGGATTCAAATATTATTCTATGGCATCTATAGGTGGGAAATGGTTTCAGTTACATTTGATTTGGAAATTTAGTACTATTTTTGAGATTTTCACATCATGTGTTTTTCTCTGCTGAGGCACAGTGAACTAAATTCATTACTCATTTATCAACAAGAGAGACTTGCGGATACTTTCCTTGCAAGGATGCTGGAAAAAAGAAATCTGTACTTTCTACAATTAGAGTTACCAGTTGTATTTGCTTCTGAAAATTGGAGTTTGATGTTCTTCATCAGAAAACACCTTGAGTGGTTGAAAAAACAAGCATGAAGCAGTCACATTTTAATTTTATATAGAAAGTGAAGACATTCCTAAGTCAGTCTTCAACCGTTCTTTTTCTTGCACTTGAATAAAGTAACTGAACAGAACTGTTTATCTCTTGCTCCCAACCTGTGGCAATTCCTTTGAACCTGAAGCACTTTTCTTTTTCACTTAGTCCAAGTCTAGAGAAGAATAAGGTTTATAATTAAAAATGTTACTATAGGCTGAAATGTACAGTGTTAGGGTTGACATGATAAGAAGAAAGAGAAGTTTTGCTGTGTGTTCTGGAAGTCTGAAAACCCCAGACCTTATCTCAGACTTTGCTGTTACATTTCAGAGAGCTCAGCTGAGCTAAAATTCATAGCTGTAATTTAGTTTCAGGCTTATGATCTATATAAATGAATTCAAACAATTTTCTCTGAAATATGGTTTTTCATAACATGCCACATATTGAGTTATGTTTATCAGTTTGGTGGCACTGTATCTAGGTTACAGTTTCCATGAAACAGGCAAGACAATTTAATTCCCACAACACAAAAATATTTGGTACTGTGACAAATCTCCCTTATAGTGTTGTTGTGTGGGTTAAATACTGGTGGGTTTACCTTCTTTTGTACCTTACCAACATCTCTTATGAGACTCCTGAGAAATAGTATAACTAAGCTGAAAGGAGAAGGAGGTCTGTTACTTTCTTTGCTGCTGTGAAGGAACGCAGTATTTCAATATTAGGTGCATTTTTAAGGATTATCCAAATATGATAGTTTATATTTGGGCAGCAAAGGAGATGAGATTGAGACTAGAGACCTGACTGTGCAGGGCACAGAACAAAAATCTGAAGAAAAGGGGGTTCCTGGGGTTCCTTTCCCCAGCAGCTTACACTTGAAATCTACAACAGCAGACAGTGCATGATGTTCCTGGGCAGATGGGGTGAGGAAAAATGGGAGAAACAAAACAATATGAGAAAAAATGCTATCAGATCAGCCAGCCTGATTGCCACCAGCATACTAGTAGCGTTGCTAATTGCTTTGTTGGCATCTAGACAAAGAAAAAATTTAAAGAGGGGGATAAATGGGAAGAATGGCATAGCTGTGTTAATGCTTATGGGGAATGCCTTCCACAAGTGAGAAGCAGCACGGGGAAAGGTGTGGAAATGCTTTTCTGGAAATGCAACAGGAGATGTTGGAGATGGTGATCGTGTCAGGGGCTGGTCAGAGGTGGCAGTCAACACCTCAGCACTAAATGAGGGATGTGAGGTTGAATGGGAACAAGACCTGAAAGGTTTTGTGAGAGTGAAGGAGATTTATTTGAAGTAATCCATGGAGAAATTTGGGCATAGGGTTAAAGGGCTGAAGTAAGACACCAGGAAACTGGGCGTAAGACCTTGTTTTTACCTCATCCAGTGAGCTGTGTTGTGTTGGACTGAGAGTGTGACAAAGCCACAGGACTTTTGGGAACCAAGAAAATCAGTGTGCTTGGCAGTTCCCTTTCGCTGGGTGCATCTTAAGTGGCAAAGTATGCCATGCCTGGAGAATCTTTTTTAGAAAACCCTAAGCGAGGCAAGGCATTTCCAGTGTGGGGTGCAAAGGGCCATGCATGAACCTCACTAGAGACTGATCTCCCATTCAGGAGCCACTTTGGCTCCATTAACAGGGTTTATGCTTCCTGCTGGAAGACAAGATACTCTGCACGTGTACAGTTGTACCCCTGTGCATCCAAACGATCACACTTCGCAAGCTCTGCCCACTGATGGAAGAAGCATTTCTTTTTTTGCCTGTGTAGACAAGCTGACAGAAACCAGTTTAGGTTTCTGCCACCAGAGCAAGCCTGAGTGCAGGTGCTAGGGTCTGGGGTACAGCTTATCTCTCTGGCACCCCACAGGCTAGGCACAGTGCCACAGTGCCTGCAGAGACAGCTCTTTCTTAAACCCTCAAAATTTCTATTTTTGAGCTGCATAGGTATGTCATGTCGCGAGCAAGATGGAGACTATCCTATTAACTCCCCGTTACGCCTAACACCAGATGTTCTCTTTGCCCTTAGCTGCATGGCAGCACTTTATAAATTCCTCTTCGCCCAAAAGCGCATGCTTTCTGCCAGTTCCCAGCCCTGTACTTTCTAGATGGCTGCTAGAAGATACTTCTATCCAATATTGCACAAATGGCTGCATTTCAGCCATTTATCCTCATTTTACACTGCTGTTCCCCTAGCGATTGTGCATGCTATGTAAGGTCAGCGAGTTACAGTGGCGATGTAGAATTTGGCAAGGTAGGAAACGAGCTTTTGAAGAACAGTAACTTTGTAATTTTTTTTCTTCCTTCTCTTTAGAGTAGTAGGCTTTCTTTTCTGTCCCACAGGGTGCACACTGGTAGTTGTTTTTTCTTCTTTCATGACAGTTTTTTTAGGCTATGGGATTCATTTGCTGACTTACTAAGTTAACAATTTTTTTCGAGGAAGTAATTTTCCTTCCCTTTGGCGAGATAATGAGTGATAAAACGAGAGATAACTGAACATCTCTGAAGAATGAACAACTCATTTTAAAACAGATTATTAAAAATTATTAGTAATATATAAAAGTATTGTACAAATATAAGAGAGCCAATAAAATATGGCCAAACTATTACATGAATATTCATTCTAATTTTATTAATTGCAGAAATCTAGAAACCTTAAAAATAAAATCTAAATACAAACATAGCATGTTTACATGACTTTGTCGTGGCACCAGTTCATGTACGGCTTATTACACTCCCAATCCTTATGTGTGATTATGCTGCCTACTTAATAAATAAAACATTAAGTGTTCTTCTTTAGAGGCAATTATGTTTCATAAGCAGGTCAATTATCTTTGTTATTATTAATTTTATCAGAAAGACAAATTTTACATGCTAATACAATCCATTTGATCTTAAATTATTCATAATTTTGCATAACAGTGAAGTCCTCAAGGCAACTGATAAGAGTGCAGTACAAAGTATTGATAATAATTTTCCTTGGAGCTTGAGTGGATGTAATAACACCAGGAAATGTTTTATAAACTTTCCCTTAATGTTGACTATTTATGTCTTGATCCCGAGTGGATAGGCTGCTCATCCTCTTTCTAATAATGATATAAAAATTATTATTAGTAGTATTATAATTACTATGGTTCTGGAAGAAGAATCAAATGGAGATGAGAAAGAAAATCTATATTTAAACAATAATACAGTATGCAGTGTGGCCTCGTATGCTCAGAGCTGCTACAACCCAACAATATGTAAAACATTGTGACACAGATCTTTAATGATTTAATGTTTCTGTCTTGTATAGAAAGTACTCTGGAAGTGATTTTCTTCTTTATTTAGTGGATTAAGAAAAGATCTTAAGGCTTTAGCACCTGTCCTCAATTTTCAGAGCACATTACTCTTCGAATGCACGCTCTACAACTACCTGAAGCAGAAGCCTTGGTTATTAAAGGCCATGCTAAAACTTTAACTGATGTAATCAGGGTGAAGGCAGACTCATTAAGCTGCTAAGCTATCTTCTGCTTGCTGCCAGGTCTCAAAAATCATGACTTTATGGCTTCATATTATGGCCTGTTGCACTGCATTTGGTGAGACCCATGGAAGCTCAGTCGTCCTCGATGATCTTACTATTGCCTATATTTTGACTGCACAGACAGATTTAAGCACGCGCTGCTTGTTTTTGCACACATGGCCACAGGCCTTTGGGTGCCTGGGGTGTCTGTGGGCTGGAGCTTGCAACACCCACCCACTGGCACAAGCAGACGGAGGGAGCAGAGCTGGCCCAGAGCAGGGCCGGGACAGATGGACGCCTGACAGGCAGGGCTTACGGGAGGCAGCTTGCTCCTGCAGGCTGGCTGCCCCACGGAGTCCAGAAAGCCTGCCCTGAGCCGGAACTTTTCTGGAAATTTGAATTTTAGTCTTCATACCCCGTTAAACTGCAGGGGACATATCTGCCTCTGGCTTTGCACAGCTCAGCCATGAAAATGTCACGATTAAACACATTTTTTAACTTTAAGCATTAGTGTGCCAACTTTTGGCAATGCATGAACTGAATTAGAGGGCTATATGCCCCTTGGTAAATCCCACAAGAGGGTGTGTTGCTAAGGCTGGAAGAAATTTTTAGTGGATGGGACCATGCATGAGGAATTTTTACAGAGTAAAAATTCAGTATTTTTACAGAGATAGTATGTTTATAGAGCACTATGATGACGGTTCTGCAGTCAGGGGTTGTCTTAGAATTATTCACTTAATTCCCAGTGCTGGTCTCACTGCTCAGATAAACAGCTCTGTTGTCTTCAGACTTTAATCCTTGGATTACTTATTTATCATTTCTACAAGCACAAGAAAAAACATGATCACACTTTTTTATGAAACATGACCAATTATTTTATTGTTCAGGAATTGTTTCTATCAGCTACTGAAGTTCTCTTTCCATGTAAATGTAGCCGTAAATGCATGGAAGAATGATCTCATATTTTTTCATAATTGTATCTTGGCTTTAACCAGTGGTGACTTAGAACAGGAGAAAAAACATACGCCAGCGAGATACACTGTGCAAAAATTTCTTCATTTGCAATGGGATAATGTGTTTGTCCCTTACCATTCTATTGACTGAGCATTTGTAGAAATAGGACTTCATGAATTTTCACGCTATAAAATTCTCTAACAAGAAGCCATGTACTAAGTTTCCTATGCAATTTCTATGCAGTTTGTTTTCAGTCTTGTATTCCTACAGAAGTTCTAGAAGTGAATGGAAAAATAGGTGCGGATTCTAAGATCTAACCCAGACAATTTTTCCTAGATGACACTAGGATTACACTGAAGTAACAACACCACAGAAGAGAAGATCAACAGAAAAATTTTCAAGTTGGTTATAATCGCCACAAGACAGCCAATAAGGAATTTATTTAGGCCCAAGTATGTCACCAGTACCTAGTTTGTAAGCAAAGTGTCTGCAATTGAGAGCAGAGCCCCTCATTCATTGCCCTGATCAGCCCTCTTGCCAAACCTGTGGGGCTGTCAGAATGCTTGTACTCCAGTCGCTTGAAGTTATTTGCGCATCTCTGCAATATCTACAAAGCACCTGCTGGCAGCAGGACGAGCAGACCTCTCCAAGAGAGAAAACTGCTGACTGAAGAGTGACGAGCTGAAAAGTTGCATATGATCCTATTCTGAGCCATCAGCATGTTTAATTCTGGTTTCCTTTTAGTAAGAACTTTGTTTAAACTGAGCTCGTTTACCCATTTCTGATTGCCTGCCTTTTTCTCTCTCCCTTTGAGACATTCCTCATGTATTAGTTTTGTTCCTTGTGCATTGGCTTTGAAATGCCTGCTTTCACAGGCCCAGGTTTGTGGCTTGGTACTTGGCCATGCAAGATTTTCAGTGTCGACATTCAGGACTTTAAAAAGGCCTTAACACAGATTCTAGGTCTGTAGAAGCAAAATGTCAAGCACAAGTGTTTGTTCAGAAATACTGCCATTCAAAAGTCAATAGATACAAGTAAGTGCTAAGCATGAAAAATTCCAGGTGCAAATTTTAGGTCCAAGCAGACATCATTTTATGTTTATCATTACTTGAAGTTTTGCTGTGAAGGGCGTTTCATTCAGCAGTTTAACTAAATGACATTTTTCTAGAGAAAAGATCTGAAGCTTATTCTGGCTCCCAGGTGAACTAGGGGTCACCAATATCATGTAGTGAGCAAGGCAAACGCGGCAAGGTGATGTATAACTGGGATTGTAATCTATGTATCATGTGAAAGAATACTCCTCTATTCAGCACATGCTGGGTTTTTAGTGAAAAACATTTCTGTTGCTGAGGGTCCAAATTTCAAGAAACACGTGGGTTAGTTGTATGAAGTCTAGGCAAGATCTTTATGGGAAGCTGATCAGAGGCTTAGAGAGTAAGTTTTTGCCAGGGCTGATTGAGTGGCAGTGAAAATAAAGTAAAGGGTGTGAGACAGGACAAAAAATGATGGGCTTAAATTGCAACAGAGAAGGCTTGGCTTATGCATTAAGCCTTTCTACTAGCAAGGATAGCACAGAATTGGAGTACATAGCCTGGGAAGGTGGAGGAATCCCCGCCATGATGAGTACTCAGCAGGCAAATGTGCTACAAATGGCATAAGGAAAGTTCATCCTGGCTTTGAGGTGGTGGGTGGACCTTCTAGATCTCTGAGTCTGTAACCATCTCTCTGATTGCATCAGAGTGTAGCAATACAGAGTTAAAACATCTGACAGCCTAAAGCTGAATTCTCTGAATCTTCCCATAGTTATGACTTTCACAGAGAGCAGATCAGACTACACAATTCTTGCATTCATACCACACTCATGACAGAGGGACAGGAATACTAGACACATTCCTTTGTTTTCATTTGTGATGTCTTCCTCATGCTCCACTGCCTATTCCTGTCTGCATATATGTATATAATTAGCAGAATAAAAAGAGGTACTTTTGTCTTCTTCCTGCTGTCTAAAAAAGATGTAATACACATGAAATAATTAGATATTTTCGCTGCTGTAATACCTACAGAGTACAACTTCTGCAGAGCAACAAACCATGACTGATGTGGGAGAAACCCAGTGACAAAACACTCTCCACGAGAATGCAGCCATTGCTGGAGGAAGGTAGTTTTCTTAGTGACTGAATATTTCAGTGATAGATAAGTCAGGGCAAATTTGCCCTTTTCTATGAAAAGTTGATGCTTTTTGGTCTGAAAATCAGTATCAGAGTACATGACGATGCTTAGCATGGTTTTTGCTGTAACTAAAGAGCTGAACGATTTGCCAGTGAATAGAGGAGGTTTTGAGGATTGTAGCTGCATGCATTTTCACATGCACTGTGCCTGGAGACCTGAAAAAACCCAAACAAACCCCAATGCAAAATAGTTCTCTTATAAAATCTTAATGGCAAACAAATCTACTTCTTTGAACAGGAGCTATTGTACCTGCTTGGTAGATGTCATCATGCATGTGACCACACAACTGCCACATCCTCCACATTCTTACTTTCTCCTATTAATGGTCTGCTTCCCCTCATCTCCAAAATTTAGCACTCGTGGCCTTTCTCTTCTGGCTCAAACCCTCTATTTCCTTTTCTCAGCCTGCTTTGGATGTGTCAGTTTGACCACCAAGCTTCACACATTTTTTCAGCAAAAAGTCATTACATGCATGACCAAACAAACATAATATAGTGGTGTGAGAGGACACTCCAATTGTATTATGCATTGGTCCGTGCATACCATCACACTTTTTTAGGTGATAAATGCTCACATCTCCTAGTCAAGTCTGTATGCCAACAGATGAAGAAATGAAAAACATACTGCAATGATGCTGACTGCACAAAAAATTTAGAGAAACAGTCATCCATCTTCAAAACTGTTTTTCTCTTGTTCTTTGTTACTTGCTTGAAGGTAGCCAGTAGGGCAAGCAACAAATGCAAGCTCTTTTTTTTTCTTTCTCTAATACTCTAATCACCTCCTCTAACCCTTATGGATAAGGACTGGTGAGGTCCTTATGCAAAAGACACAAAAGCAGCTTCTCCTCCAGCACTGCAGTTTAAGTCAGAAGTGGGCTTTTGAGACAAATCTCCAGTCATCCCCACTTACTGCATGCTGCTCTGTATCACAGAGATTTGGTCTTGCTTTTCAGCACTACTTGCTAACTAAGACACACAGTGGAAGGCTGTACATAGGTTTAACTGTGCGTGTGTTCACAGGTTCTCTAAGTCAGCTTCAATTCTACTATTAAGATTAAAGTAGCTGTCATCTTTAAAATCTGTATGTTTTACTCGAATCACAAGTAGGTGTCTGTATTTGTATTTTGATGGACACTAATTTGAGTGTAATTTTTTTGTGTGACAAAAGCATATTTATGTCAAAAAGTGACAACTCTGTCTCTTCTCACCTCACCAAGGCTCTTTATGAAGGAAGGATAGAAGATGACTTTTTTAATTGTATTTTCTTTTCTGAATCCTAATCATAATTTTAGGTAGCTGAAGTGTAATGTCTCCGTTTTCTAGTGGCTTAAAGTTACTGCTTCTTAAAATAACGACCTTCAGCAGGTATCAGGAGAACATGCCATGCTCGCTTCTTATTGAAAGTATCCATGCATTGATGCGTCCACGCCAAGCTTTTTTAAAGTCGTTGCTGCTGCATATCTCAAGGTACCACTTCCTACTGGGGATTCGCTCTTTAGCTAACAAACTCTGATTAACAAGTTAACTGGAGGGGTGATGCTAAAACAAAACTCAAGCAAGGTAATTAGTTGGAGGGAAAGATTTGCTGTTTCTGCCTGTGAAGAGGTAGGAGGCCCACCACTGGTCCATTAGTCCACTCTGAGCAAATTGGGCTGTGCCTGTATGTCCAGTTCTCACGATTTTGTTGTCAGCCTTGCAACCCGTGTACATTTGTAGCTACTGCAGTTATGAAATTAATGTGTCTTAGATTATAAGGAAGTAAATTTTCTAGTCCTCAGGGCTGCAGAAAGATATGGATGAAGTAATGTAAAAAGTGCATCTAGAAATCCAAATCAAGGACCACACAATATATGTATTTTTAATTAAGGCAAAACCCTCATGAATGTTTAAGAAATCTCATGATTTGAGGATTTTTCTTCAGCACTTGGGAATATCAAACTTCCCTCAGTCACATTAGATAAGGATTTTCAAAAACACGGCATGCTGTGCCTCTCAGATAGTGAAAATAAGTCCTTGTTATGATGTTGGGTTTGTATTTTTGCATTTTTTAATGTATGCAATAACTGTAGACATAGATCTAAGTGGTGCATTTATGCAGATATATAAAAAGATATATGTAAACAATAAAAAATATAGTGTATAAATTAATGAAGAAAGCCAAGATGGTATTTTGCTGTCTTACTCCTGCTGATAAGAAGGGCAGAGTTGTTTGTCTTACAATGTAAGTCTTAAAAATAATTAGTAGAATAACAACGTTTTAGTTGTTTCAAGTTCATTCATCTGCATAAAGCTTACAGTAAAGTTGCCATTAAGCTGCAGAGAAGTTATTTTCATTGACATATAACCAAAAAATGCAGACTTTTATTTTAATGGAAATTGAAGCTAAAAATAGCATCCACTTCTGTGATACCTGTTCTTCCTTTCATACTTATATACTATATTTTTCTTTAAATGACTGCACATCTGAATCCCCTTTCACAAAGCTTTCAAAGGATCATCTATTTTTCACATATTATTTTAGCTCACTGACTTCATCAAAGGTTTAATGAGCATAAAGAAGTGATAGACAGATGAATACATGCTACCTTTCTGACATAGCAGGGTGGGGATTATGCCACACAGATGATTTGATAACAGACTGTACAGAGCGGTGGGTTACATGTCATGTCTATTTTTTAAGAGAAAAGTGAGCATTTTACAGCAAGCTGTCTGGCTGAGTGTAGAAGAAGCTTTTGTAATATGGTTTGACTGGCAGGAGGAGAGAAAAATGAAAGTTGCTGCATTAAAGAACTTGACTTAATTGCAAAATACCAAACTGGATTATGTAGGCAGTAGCTGAGGAAGCAGGTATGGTGGAAACAATTTTAATGAACATTTCCCCTAAAGCAATGTGTTTCGATTTTGTTCAAGACAAATTAGTTTGGCATGGTGCTTGGTTTACTCTACGTCTTTGTCACTGAAATAGTGCAGATTAGAGAATGGATATAAAAAGCTTGCGCTCTGCAGATTTTTTAGTACTGATTCGGTGTTTATTGAAGCTGAAGTTGAATTTTGTATGCTCAAAACATCTTTCAGAAACTTTAAGATTTATGAAAACCCTAAGGGTTTGTAGTTTATGAACACCATCTTAGAGTATAGATGTGCTTTGGCCTTCAGAAACAGATGAATCTGAAAAATTGCATCATATCTATTCTGCTGGCTGAAAAAGCGAATGGCTAACTCATTATCAAAAAGCAGACCAGGAACACATCCAGAAACCAAATGTCAGGTGCCTTCAGTTTTAAACATTAAATCTATTGAACAACGTATTGCACATAAAGGATTGAGACAAAAGACATTAATTCACAGAAAGAGTTAAATTTCTAATAGATGGCATCAATTATAGGCATTGAAGTACGAAATTAAATCCTCAGTACCCCTAATCAATTGCCACCTAAAATTTTGTCCCTGGAAAGCTGTGTAATAAGCCATATGCTCATCGCGCCGAGCTCATTATATGCCAGATTACGGGGGGGCAGATCGCTCTGTGTATAAAGCAACGACTAGGTGCAGTTTCTTGTCTCTCAGGACAGTGCCTAACCACTGAACTACCAGATATTCTTGGGATTCAGTTTCTTTTGTCAAAGCTGTGCCGCTTTGTTTAAGTTTACAAATCCTTACTTGGCAGGAAAGTACCAGAATGGCTCTTTGATCCAATGGCTAACATATTGACCATGAAGGCCTGAGTCGAAATTCTTCTCTGGGGAAAATTTAAATATTTTATGCAGAGCAGAGCAGCTTCAGTAGTGTTTTCCTAGTAGAAGTAGGTAAGATTCACAGAGCTAGTTTATTAAGATGCCAGGTCTTCTCTTCAGCAGTGTCAAGTAAATTAAATCAAGAGGAACTGAAGGTGCAATGGGAATTATTAATGGTTGCTACATCAGTCTGAATAATCCCTTTGGTGTGGCTGTAACTGACCTCTCCAGTGCTTTCCGGTTAAACCAGTTAGAAACTAACTGAATTTGGAAGACATAAAATATTAGACGTCTCGCTTACCTCCCCTACTTACACAGGAACTGCATTAATCAGCCTTTAAAAGAAAAGATGCTGAACAGAAATACGTAGGGAGAATTATTTGTACTGGGTTATTAGTTTAGTTCAATTGAGAAGAAACTATGGCTGAAATAATTAGCCTCTATTTCTTCTAGAAAGTATAAACTTAATCCCAGCTGTTCTAGGTTTATGACAAACTTTTAAACTTAACATTTAAGGCATGTAAAGAAAGAAAAAATACATCACTGCAAATGGTAGCTGTTTCTTTCAACCCTATGACTTAATATGCCTCTTCTGTTGCCACAGGTCACATGCAAAACTCTTGCTCAACTAAATATGAGAATCACAGCGTCAACACTGACACTCGGTTAAGAAAAAAGAATACTGTTATTCCATGTTTTTTGAACCCTTCACCTCTTTCTGAAGAGTTCCCATGCTAAAAACAGCTATCTTCTTCAAAGAAAGCAAGGTGATCTTCTGGTTATAATGAACAAAGGTGTTAAAGATGTTATCCTCACACGAGTGGGTTACACTAGGTATTGCTTTATTCACAACTCAGAGTTGGACCATCACCTCAGTGAGTGGCAAAGCTTAACTCTCTAGACCAGTTTATATACATTTATTAAACCAATTACATCAAGTTTACAATCTTCATAAGTTTCTAAGAAACCGTTCCATTCCTTTAAGTACATCATTTATTAAGTTCTTTCTATTCTTCTGTCTTTGTAGAATTCTCCCTCACTGGTTTCAGGCCTTGCTTGGTTTCAGGGTCCTCTCGGCTTCTTTTGTGAATTCTGTTTGATACAATCCATACAATTGATTTCTATCCCAATTGCAACATACCAATTGTATGGTTTCTTAGCACAGCTGTGTTTACACAGCTGAATCTACGTTCTATGATTTTATTCTATTCTATAATCAATCTTTATAATGAATCTCTAACAAAAGGTGTTAGGCTTGTTCCAACTCTTGGCTTTGTTCACCACCCAACAATCTTCCCAGCATATGTATCTTCCATGGAGAGTTTAAGCTTTGAGGCACAGCCTGTCTCTACTGCGTGTTATGAAGTTATTAGCATGGTGTTTTGTGTCAGTTTCTGGGTGTTACCATTACACGGATCTACACTACTACTAACACTGATGCTTGCCTCTAAGAGTAGGTCTTTGACTTGCCCTGCTGAACTTTCTCTTTTTTCCTCTAACTCACCTCTCCCTCCCATGGCATAATTGTCATCTGGGGAAAGGTGTGGACAGAGAGAAAAATGTTGGTTGCTTTTCTGTCTCCCGTAATTGTTTTGTACAACTTTAAGTGGAAGAGCAACTTAAGATCTCTGAAGCACCTGTGATATTCTGGAGCGCTCTCCATTCAGACACAGAGACTCTCACTCTAAACTGATACCTGTCCACCTAAGAGTAATGACCACCTGTATCAGCCCAAAGCCTGGAGGACATTTCTATCTTTGTGATGCATTGCGTAAGAGAGAACCAAGCAAGAAGGTGGACGAAGAATGACAGGAACTGTGGAGTCAGGGTGGAGGAGATACTTAGGATGTGCAATTTAAGTGAAGTGAAAGTTTGGTGAGATTGAAAAAAAAGTGTGTGTTATTCTTTTCCCATTCAGTGAAAGCTACAGAAGATGAATGTAAAAGGGATTTACGTCTCTTGCAAAAATGAAATCACCAATAGGATTTTCAGATACAGCTCTATAAATCCAAATAAACATAGCAAACATGCCTGCTGTGAATTTTCTCTCTCACTGATGATTTTTGGAAGTTAATCCTACCCCAGCACTCCCTGTGTGGAACAACGATTAAACCGGAATAGTAGTTGAGGGTGGTGGGGTCTTATTTTATTGCATGTATGAGTATACGCTCACTTTGGAACAAATGCCAGACTTCCTTTCTTGCCTAAAGATTAAATTTTTGCCTATTAAAAGGGTCAGTAAACCAATAAAGTACACTTCAACAGTAATCAGAACAATGAAAACATTATATTTTGAACAAATAGAAACTATTATTCCAGCAGAATAAGGTATGAATATCCACCTGCAGTGCTTCCTTGAGGGAAGCAGTGTTCCACCGCAACACCCCTGGGGAGATGCCAAGGGACATAGAAAGCATGAAATACGTAACCCTAGGAAACTGCAGTCTTCAGAGCCATCCATAATCAAAAAACTCTGCTCCTCTACACTCCAGACAGGAGATTTAAAACTGGGCTGTGTAACAGCCGAGTTCTTTAGTGATATAAATTGAAATTAAAACACCTAATAGTTTTGGGGCATTTCTATGACTCATTTTGGCAAAATGAGCCAAAATTTACCAAAAATAAAGTATCAGGGGCACAAAATAGGCAATCTAGGAATCTAGGAAGTGTCTTTATTTTAAATGTGCATATGAGGAACCACTCTAATATGTTTCTGTAAAGTCAATTAAGCATAATATTCAGTTAAATTCAGTAGTGAAATATTAATCTTGCACTGTGGGTTAGTTAGGCCATACAGTGGATGTGCTCCATTGCCAGGCTTTCATCCTGTTGAGATCCAGAGGTCGAGTCTTCCAGGGGTTTGGGGCTGTTGAAGGATCTTTCACCTGCCCTTGTGTTGAGCCCAAGACCCAGGAGCTCTGTGCCTATCTCTGGGACCACGTTCTTAGAGCTGGGCTTCCTATCATGAAAAAGCTGGATTTTTTGGCTATGCTTTGTACTCAGGCTTGATTTATAAATAGTTTATAAAAGATAGCTAAATTATTAATAGGTGTGAGAAGTGTGCTACAGATGTAAGTAGTCTGCACGGTGACTTTTAAAAGTGCACAGCCAAAAGCGGAGCTGGACCAGACAATCTCTGGAGGTCCCACCCGATTTCAGTTATTCTGCCATTCTGTGTTGAAGAGGGTTTCCAGAAGGAGCCAACTGTACCTCTCAGAAAGAGCGCAGCAACTCTCACCAGCACATATGCCTTGACTGCTGATTCACTGTGGTTACCAAAAGAGCATACTGCACGGGAGACATCCCACAGGGAGCAAAGGGGGCAACCCACTCTCCTGTGAAGATGAAATGAGCTGCACTTGCTTTATTTTGTATCTTTTTTGCTTTCAAGCAGCTTCAGTGATTTTTCCTTACATAGTAAAAATGTTTCCAGATGTTATTTCTACCCTTGAAGAATGTCCATGACTGAACATGAAAATTATAAATCGCAGTGACTGCAGGTCTTTCAGACTCTTCTTTGCATTTTTTACCCTGTGTATATTGACATTTTCCCTCAACATTGTTCATGAAGTAACATTAATTTCTGTGTAACCATTCCTCAGCCTGTATTTTTGAAACAGGTTGGCCAGCCAGGGCCGCATGTACTGCCGTTAGTCCCAGCCCCTCTCACACTCTCCAGTCTCTGCATACTGAGTCTCATTATGTGATAGAAACATTTTTGTGTTCCCAGTCCATAGTCTGTGAGTAAAGATCAGTTTCCTAAGCATATTTGTTTTCATCCAGTTTTCATGGTAGCACATGCCATTAGCTCTCACTCATAAAGGTGACATCTCAGCAATCTTCTTGTCAGTGTAACCCTGGAGAAGGTGTATGGGGAACATACAGGGAGGCAGAAACCAAAATCAAATTAAAAATTATATTTAAGAGATCAGACGCAAACTCACTTCACTGCTTCCAGGACACAGGAATGTGTATTATGTTAAAAATAGGTAAATGATTTTGACAGTCTTAGAATTAATCTGAATTATTTGCACTGCACCAGAACTTATTGCTTAATGATGTGAAAAGGAAATATCATTAGGCTGATTACAATATAATCAAAATAAGAAGTTGACTCTTCTGTCAGGGTTTTTGAAAATGATTTTCATAATAGAATAATTAGAATCTTAAATTTATTGTAGGAATGTAAGAACTGTAGTAAGTAATGTAACTAATCGTACATTGGTTACATTATATCGACATGTAATTAACCACACATGGACATACCTACCATATTTTATACACATTTTGACCTGATGACTTCCCTCCTGATTTTTTAACTTATCGTGGACTTGCATTTAGCAAAACAGATTTTTTTGGAACTAAGCTGTTAGAATGTTTACTTGGCATTTAAAAAATATCCGTGCTTGAATTGTTTCTTTGCAAGATTAATTTCAGCAAAGGACTAAATAATTATTTCAATGAAGTTCACTGTAGAGTTCCCTGAAAAGACGTCTTTTTTAACATGTTGCTATTTCTTTGGGATCAATATGTAATGGCTAAATTGCAAACATATCTGGCAAATGATAGGTGTTAAGTACGCGATGCAAAGTGGTTTAGACCATGCTGATGCTTTGCTTTTCAACTGTTACAGATACACTTTGAGGTATGAACATCAACAGTGCTCTTTTCATTTTGGCCTTATGTTTGAGCAAAGATTATATGCTCCTATTGCACTTCCACATTAATCTAAGTGTCTGATTCAGTTCTTTTTAAATTCAATGTCTTTTTACAGAGACAATTGCCTTGCTCTTAGTAAGCTGGGTTTAATTTAGCAAACTGGCTGAAGAAAGAATGACATTCTTTGAAGGAAATCTATTTTGTTAATTTCTAAAATTTGAGTCTGCTTGGACATAAAGGAAAGTAGTTGGATGTGGGTAAATGTGGGTTTGTGTGCACAATTATAATCTAAGTAATAGTCATACTTGTTTTCTGATCTTCCCTTTCTGCAAAGTACCACTGAAAACTGTTTGCAGACTATCAGAGGTGCTGAATACCACAGCACCTATTGACTGCTGGTGGGCTCCCAGCACCTCTGAGGAGATTTTGTGAGCTGTTCGTGGCAAAGGGCCACAGTATTCTAGAGAGGGGGCTTGAGAGATGCACTTCCTATAGCATGTCTTGGATCAGAGGGAGGCATTACTATTTTACTTTGTAATCCTATTGAATCAAGTGTCCTGCCAGCCCTCTGTACAGGAAACACAATTCCCCAGCCTCATCTCCACCTGATGCATAAGGGATTATAACTGTGTCATTCCTTGTCACTCATAAGAGACTTCTCCTCCTCATTTTCTAAATCATGCCAGAGCCAGTTATGATCTGGTCCTGCCCATCAGCGTTGCAACAGACTTTCTGCAAGCAGGAAGATATATCAGCTTGTGCAACACAATTTAACACATCAGGCTGATCTCAGCAACTTTTGATTTTTTATCTTGTGTCTGGCTGGATTTCAGCTGAAGCAATGTTATGGAATTACTTCTTTCAGTTTCTTGGCTTAGAAGTCAGCCTGAAATAATAAACTGAGAGGAAGAGCAGCTTAATATGAACAACTGTGAGCATGTGTGTGGCGTTACCTTCCTCCTTTCCAACGGGCAGCTCTCTGTGATCAGGAAGCCCTGACCCTGGGGAAGAGCTTCCAAGGTGCATGAGTCACAGCTTAGCAGTGAGTCTCAAATTTGATTTTCAAACCTGACACTGCTGTAGGGTGCTCAAGGATTTTGCGGGAAAGTTCAAGTGAAATATTTGTAGACTGGTTGATAGATCCATGCAATGCTTACAGAATACAAATTTTAAGATATTTGCAAGGTAGAAAGCTTGCTTCTGTTCAGCTTAAAATGTTAGATGATGTGTCCAGGTTCTACCACTCTTACACACCTGCATCCTCATGTAGGTGCATGCTTCATATAGATGTATGAAAATGTACACAGCTATGCATATACCAGTTTGGCCAGGGGAACATATATGCAAATTAATCTACAACTTAGTAGCTTAGTAACTTCTTTCTAATTAAGTAGGCTATTGAAACATCTGTTTTCTTGGCAGAAAGATGAAACGTTATTTTGTCTTTCGAAGTGTAACTTTGATCCCAGTCTTTAGCATAATTTGGATTTTGATATTCATACTTTAAATTTTCCTACCAAAAAAGTAGATATATTACAATTACTGTCTATGAAATTCCTAGCATTGGAAAAGCTCATAAAGAAACATAGATCAGATGAGGTGAATGTATGTCTGGAAAAAAATCCTACAAATGAAATTAATGCACTGTTGTTTCTCACTGAGCGCAGGCAGTCATATAGCTAATGTATATCCAGTGGCAACAGATTTGCAGAGCACCTTACAGACAGAAGATTAATGATTTTGGTATTAGACAGGACAAAATGCCAGAGGAACTCTGATTACTCAGTCTAAAAGTACACTGCCATATGCGGGGCCAAGATAAAGCTGAGGAATAGATTTAAGGTGTATCTTTACACTGTGGCTTTCTCATCAGTCTAAGATAAATCTTTACCTGATTGAGGCAAAAAGAACACACCCTTGTCTGAAACATCAGTATGACAAATATCCATATCATTAATGGAACAGAAGTTACAATCTCTGTAAACTGCGAGATCTTTAAAGCAAAAGTTACAAACTTGGAGCTGGATTCCTGCAAGTGTTGAATATTCCTTAAAATAAGTGAAAATGGCAGTTTCATGTGCAGGAGTTGTGGTTACTAAGTGCCTCCCAAAGAGATGTTAAATGAATCTTGGTCCTAGATCCCAAGAGTGTGGTTCTGCTCTCCCTCCATCAGAAGTGTGGCCAGATGGGTGCTCACAGCTTCCCTGCCTTTGGTCCTCACAGAGGGGTGAAGGGACTCCTGCCAGAAACAGGGGAGTGAGGGGAGCACTGATTTTCTGCTCTGGAGGTGTCTTCTATCTCGTGTCAACAGGAGCTGGAACAGTAGGATAGGGCTGCTGAATTATTTGGCTGGTAACAGATATGATGTGAACAAAATAAAGGGGACATAGTACAGAAACTGCCCTTGCCATAATGTGTGTCAAACTATTATTATTACTGTCATTACACACACCTGAATAAAAGAAGCTCTTTTTATCTGTAGAATAGTGAATAGCTTTTCCCCTTACATTTTTTATTTAGCTTCATTACAGGTACTGCAAGCACCCTTCCATGCATCCATTGCACTCAACTGCAAAGGCACCAGCCCCGTGTTTGTTATTTTTCTCTTTCTTCCTCCCCTAGCTGTCCTTCCCCCATTTTATCCTCAGAAAGAGACTAATAAGAACTGATTCTACAGTAGTTTTCTACTGCGCAGTGGTTTTCAATGTTTCTTCAAGCATTTGACTGGACTGGAAAAGATCTCAGTGAGAGCCTTCTGCCCTGTCACCCTCAGCAACATTGAGGGTAAAGGAAAAAAGTACGCCATGGCCCAGATTCAATACAGCATCTGTAGTCTTAGCTTTTATTTAGGTGCCTAATTTATTTCAGGAAAAAGCTTAAAGCTTAAACGCTTTGTTGAAATCTGACTCAGATGCTGAGAAGTCCGCCATTTCAGTGTCACTCCCCGAGACTAAATATTGGATGCATAGTCTCTCAGCCCTCTGTGTAAACATACATTTCCATCTGGCCTCCATATTACCAATGGATTAACAATTGATTGTCTAATTCTCTGCGTGATGGTCCATATGCCTTGTTACCCACAGCCAACATTTTTCTGCTGGTCCACGATTTCGCACTGTGATTCAAATGGGCTCATAAGTAGGAAGGAAGGAAAGAAAAGAAGGAAGGAAGGAAGGGAAGGAAAGAGGAAAATCAATTTGATTCTTTTCATGTCTGTGAATCAAGATCTCCAGCTGTGCCAAACTAATGCAAAGCACTTTAGTGCCAACATCAGCAGCCGTGGAAGTGCCTGCTTCCAAGGATTTGCATAGATTTCGGTGAACACATGCTGCACTGAGCTTAGTGTGTTAACCCCTGTTCATAACAAAATTGATAAAAAATACAGGCATTCATGGCTGGTATAAGTTATTTATTGACCATATTTCTTCCAGCTTTGTTCTTTAGTTTTTCCTCATTAGAAAAATTCATTGGTATTGCTGAATCAAGGAAACTAACTGCAGGGAAAAGTTCAGATATAGTACATTAATAGAAAATGGCATTCTTCTGGTTAAGAGTATGACCAGTGAAAAGGTCCACCAAATAAACCTGTGAAGTTCTGTCAAAAAAGTTAGGAAAAGAACCTAGCCGTGATCCATGTTAGATCACAATGGTGTGTCTAACTCTGAGGGCGTTGGGCATCTTCTGTTTAACCTGGTCCAAATCCCGATTCCCTTTTGGAGCAAGTTTTCATTTTATTTCAGCATATAGCTATTTCAAACTTTGTGATCATGGAAAACAGTCATCTCCATGTAAAAATAAGCCTGCTGTTTTTAAAACGAATGTATCAAGAATACTAGGCTGGGTCTCCCAGGTGACCTAAGACAGTCTGTGTTGCTGTCATATATAAGATATACCTTTTTCTTATAAGATCTGGCTCCATTATTCTGACTGACATTTATTTCCCCTGCTATGGTGAATGAAAGGCAATTCTGGCTTCTGATAAACAAGACTTGGAATTTCTCTCCTCTTTAGGCTTATTTTTTTATGCATTTATTCCAGACTGAATTCATGTTTTCAATGATAAGTATGGTACCCATATTCCAGACAAGGTTTCACTAGAGCTTTCTTTCTTTCTTTCTTTCTTTCTTTCTTTCTTTCTTTCTTTCTTTCTTTCTTTCTTTCTTTCTTTCTTTCTTTCTTTCTTTCTTTCTTTCTTTCTTTCTTTCTTTCTTTCTTTCTT
>Ga0065711_1032624_pt1 | contig 27000 bp, 12 predicted proteins | sample Hoacrofraction12_FD_59098 | JGI IMG/M metagenome (GOLD analysis project Ga0065711, IMG submission 59098) | Hoatzin crop microbial communities from Cojedes, Venezuela - Epithelial fraction 12 v2 (version 2) | ecosystem: Host-associated > Birds > Digestive system > Esophagus > Crop | place... | reverse complement strand
GAGGGAACTGGCCTTGTTCAGCCTGAAGAAGAGAAGGCTGAGAGGGGACCTAATAAATGCTTATAAATATCTGAAGGGTGGGTGTCAGGAGGATGGGGCCAAGCTCTTTTCAGTGGTGCCCAGTGACAGGACAAAGGGGCAATGGGCACAAACTGAGGAACAGGAAGCTCCATCTGAACATGAGGAAGAACTTCTTCCCTCTGAGGGTGACGGAGCACTGGAACAGGCTGCTCAGGGAGGCTGTGGAGTCTCCTTCTCTGGAGATCTTCAAGACCCGCCTGGACGCGGTCCTGTGCAGCCTGCTGTAGGTGATCCTGCTTCGGCAGGAGGGTTGGACTAGGTGACCCACAGAGGTCCCTTCCAACCCCTACTATTCTGTGATTCTGTGATTCTGTATAAACAGACAAGCCTCTATTACACTTAGGTTGTACTGTAATGCAGTTGTAGGAAAAAGCTTCCAAGATCACAGTGTTTGTCCAGATCAAACTTGCACCGACTTGAAAGGTTTTCTTACTATGTTATCTAAAAGCACATGAATTGGTTTCCTTAAAATTTATTTTACATATATTTCTCTACTGTACAATCATATTAGGATTCCAATTTAAAAATGCAGATAGGACTGTTCTGCTCCAGTGAATGGAATGGCTGTACTTGGAGTAGCTATGGCAAAGTATATTCAAGTAATGGAGTAATTTAACCAGTTACATCATCATGAAAGAGTTTTCATAGTTAAGATGAGAAACCCTGTATTTCATTAAGTCTGCAACAGTGCTGGAAACACTTCATTATTTAAAGTCAGCCTTCCACATTAATCTGAAGATGAACAGATTATCGTGCTTTCTGTAGAACAAGCACCTCTGTCCTCTAGAGTGCTTTGCAGAAATTCTGGGTCACTATAACCTTCTTGCCCAGAGACCCACAAGGCATCAGCACCAGAGATGGGAATAAAGTCCAGAATCCCAATCTGTAACCTTTCCTGCACTGACTGGGGATCATGCTTCCCCCTAGCAAGTCCTAACACATTATTCTGCTGCTGTAAAATCCCACTGAACTTAGAAAACAGGTAAGGAATAAAAATAAATCATGGAAAGTAAGAACAAAAAAATTGAACAAAGGTGGTTTTATAATCCTCAGAAGAAGAAACTTGGTAGTTTGATGTCAGCTGACCGAAGGACCCCCATGCTGTGACTGCAAAATTAACAAGGGTTTAAACATATAATCAAGTTTAACAAGTTACTATGTATCCGCACAAGCACGGTAAACCATTTGGTAAGCTCATTTTGCCCATGACAAATGCAGGACAACTTGGCTTAGCTTGTTTCTCTTTCCTCTGGGACTAAACTGTTACACTTTCAGTGCAGAAACAGACAAGCTGGTTTTGGGTCTCCACAGCACAGCAACTTGCCAAGTTGTGGTAGCTTGACTTCATGTCAACCCTCCTAACTCTGCTAAGAATATAAGCCTAATGGGATAAAGGGAAGTGAAAAAGCATTTCCTTGCCAAATGTTTTTTTTAACAGGCTTGAAAATGATGGTGACAACTGTATGAAAAGCTTTTCCACCGTTTGAACAGACCATCATGATTTCCAGCCCTCTACAGCCTGGTACTTCTCTGCCTCTTCTTGTCACCACTTCTAATTACCACGCCTAATTGTACCTGCCTTTTTAGCGTACTTGGCACTAGCTGTATAAAAACTTTGGCAGCGAACAATCAGCAGATACAAGACCATTAACATGACTATGCTTTAGGCAGACATTCAGGGGATCGAATCTGAAGGGACAGAAGTCTTCCTAGACCGAGAACTCCTGAAGTATCCAGCTTGTAAGAAAACACCCTTTGTGCTTTAGGAGACTTGTTCTCTGGAGGTGGGACAGCAATGGCTTTCTACAACACTTCAGCTGACAGTTCTGGTTGGTGGGGCAGCTTGTAGCCAGGGCTCCTGACTACAATACCTTTTATAGTTGTAATGCAAATGGGGCACAACATACCCTTCATTCTGAGCACTCTGAACTTCAGCGGAGATACAGGCATATATGTCTATTTTGATGCTTTTTTTGCCCAGTTCAGATTTTTAACCAACTTTGATATCACCAGGACTTTAAGGATGTGCCCAGAGGCTCTACATAATTGGCACTTTTGGCTTATCACCAAATTAAGGGAAAGCATGCTGTAACCCACTCACCTGACTCAGTCATAGCTGTAGTGTACAATACTAATCTCCACATTTATTAAACATACAGTCCCTCTGGAGCTGGGGATGATACAGTAACAGCTGTTCTATTCTGGTTTCTTTTTAAGTCATGAGGAAACAAACACTAATGTGTCTCCGGTACCATTCACAGTGTTCACATCTACTATTGCAATTAAGATATATTAAGATAAACAACTCTCAAGTTCTTGCATCTTTTACAATCCATCCTCCATCCAATTCTCTCCCCCCATTGTTGCCATCATTATTGTGAATAAACGAGTACTGAAATCTGACTCAGCAAACAGAAGTTAAGTTTTATGCAAAAATAAATGAGGTAAGTCATACTGGGCATAGCATCCTCCCAAAAGATACTGAGACTAAACCAAACAAATCAGTAGGCCTAGAACGAAGACAGTGAAATAAAGCAAATACTGGGAAACCAGGGTTTGCCCTGACTTTCATGTCGGTCTGGCCTCCTGCTGGTATAAAATTCATATTTCTCTGTGGCCTTTTTGGCCACAGGAATTAAGAAGAACACTTCCGGATGGTAAGCAAACATGTTGTTTTGGACACAAAGATGATATCAAAAGTCCGTACCATGAATTCCAGTATGGCTTTTAGCCACAGCTTGTGGGTAGGAGCACGGTGGTACAGTACACACCCAAAACACAAGGACAGGCACAGCACACCTCTGGAAGCTGAGGAAATTCACACAGCAGCCAAAAATTTTAAGGAGGGTGCGTCATACAAGACGACACTTTTCCCTTAGCTGGTTAGTGCAAAAAGGGACATATTCCTTCCTCTGCTCAACCCCCAAGAGAATATTCATGGCCCTCTTTCAACTCTGAAACTACCACATCACTTGACTGTGCTGATGAGCTGAAAGCACGTGGTCAGCACCAGCCTTGCTAATGGCCGAGGTAGGTGAGCTGGGCCGGCAGAGAAGGATTGCTTAAGCTTGGTACTGGTCCCTCCATTCTGAACTCATCCCAACTCCAAGTACATCCTAAGCACCTTGCAACACTTCTCCCTTTTCCCCAAGGCATTTGGAAACAGGAGGGAAAAAAGGTGGTAGTGAACTGCATGAAGAACCTTATGGCTGACTGTTTTAGACTAGTTGAATCCTTGAAGAGACTTTAGGTAATGTGAAGGACACAGAGATTATGTGACTGCACATGCATTTTTCAGAGGCAGAAAAGTAATCCCACTGCAGTTAATGGATGCTGTTACACTCAAAGTCAATAACCTTGCGAAAGGGCTTTGGCAAGTCAGTGCCTTTGTATTTGGACTGCAACGCTAGCTGTGTGGCGTGCCTTTGTCCACTTCAGCCTTGCTTACCAGCAGAGGTATAGGCACAGTCGAGCCCTAGGTGCAATTCTGGCTACATACATTGATGCATGTTTTTGTGTTCCAACAGTTTCTGTAGCAGCGCTTACACGCGAGACAGGTGAAAGTGAGTAAACACAGAGATATTAAAAAAGCCACTTACTTTCTCACCACGCAGGTTTACTATTTGCAGTTCAGGCTGCTCTGACAACTGAATGAGATCATTTCACTGCATTGCCTTCCTCCAGCATATCCACCTGATGTATATGTGTGGGGGATCATGGCACTACGGTATCACGTCTGCTGTTACTGTAAATTGGCACTTTGTTTTTGAAAAGCTACAAACTGCTTGTTCATAAACCACTTTGTAATCGCCATTGGTCTGTTTGGTGGGTTGCTTGTTTTTTTCAGATCTAAAATAATTTGAAGATGTTGCTTCAGATTAAGCGTCTGTGCCTTGTATGACATTTAATTTGCAAACAAGTTAACACAAATATATTATTCCCGTGTATATTTATTATGTGCATACAGCAGTCAACCCTCAAATGCACTCCCCCAGTCCTTCCAGCAAACTAGGAATCCTCTTTGCCACAAAAACTTACCCTTTTCCTCCAGTAAATATATCCCTTAGAAGAAACTTTTGCCTTTAGAGTCTCATTTTTCATTTATTTCATTAGTTTCCATCTCAGATAACTAAATTCTCTTTTATTACAGCTGGGAATTTTTATAACGTGCAAATTGAAATAATGATTGTATGGCAATACTCTGCAAGTGGTTTTCATTAAGCCTCCAGCTACTATTCCTTCCTCTGTTGGATATTTCTGTGTCAAGGTTACTTTACACTGGACAGAAATTTGAGCAATTTATGTTGAAAAGAATGACTAAAAACCTATTAGGTAACAACCTTGAAAATGCACTGGTGGATCGGGCTTAATTGTATGATCTTGTCATAGTCAAAATACCTCAATCGCTTAAAACTTAATAATCATGCTAAAAAGTGGACGTGTGAATATACTCCAGAGGTTCACATTTCTGAAAATCAAAATTACTACTTGTCTTTACAATTCTGTGTAAGCAGATACACAGTGTCAGAAATACATTTACATTTCTGGGATGCTACACTACAACATTGTGGTTTTTTTGTCAACGGAGTGACTAAATTCATACTCTCTGTTCAAGTAGGATTTTCTGGTTAATTTTAGTGACTTAAAGTAGTTCAGAACCATTTGTGTGGCTTGTTGAAATTTACAGTGTGCTCACATTGTTGATCACCAGACTTACCTTGCTACTTTGTCATTCTGTATTGCCTATTGGTAAATGAGTTTGCTAGCATATATTCCCATTGCTGCCAGGGTCACCAGAAGTCTGAATGAACACACAAAGAGTCCACTTACTTGCAAAGATTTATAGCTACACTGTTTTCTTTTCTCCCTTTCCACTCCAACTTGTCTTCCATGTCTGACATGTATAGAAAAGGGAGAGCTGCTCGTTCTAGTCAAAACCAGCAGCAGACAAGGATCACAGTTTTGCAGGGATTCCTTATTTCTACCACTAATGCATAGGCAAGAGAGAAGCAGTTTACTAATCCACCCTAGACGGTGTACTGAACCAAAGAAAAACGCTGCGTCAATATAATACCAGCCATCAACAGTCTGCAGTGAAGCAATGAGTTACATGACTAGCAAAAAACATAACCTGTATAACTCCCAGAAGCAACAAGATGTTCATTTTGTATTACATTTGTATGCCTTGCTGTCTAAGGTGGAAGACGGGTGAATTATTACACAATAAACAGATTAGAAATTTTTAAGTCTTGGAAACTCAGCAGCAGAAAGGTGCCGTTTGAAACTCTGTCTCTGCCTGCCCAAAGAGCCTGCTGTTTGAACCAAGCATAATTTCTATGTCAATTAAAGCCTTTTCCCCTGTCTTATTTATGACTGCTACAATTTTGGGTAGCAGAGGAATCAATCAGTTCCAACCAACCAGTGAAATTATTTTGTGAGCTCTGGGGATAAAAAAAAAAAACAACAAAACAGTTTCTGCATTTCTGTTTGAACACAGTTATCTAATGAGCACAATTTACGCACTGAAAACTTACCAATGGAGCGATGAATGCAGGTATGCTGGTTATCACTCAGAAAAAAGCCCTCTTTGCACTGACATTCGTAGCTGCCCATAGTATTTACACAGATCTGCTGGCACCCTCCATTGTTATCCTGACACTCATCAACATCTAGAAGAGAGAAGAAACAAGAAATGCAAGATAATGTACAGGTTCAGAATGCACATCTAGAAGAGCAACGAATCCATGAAAAGGCACGCTGTAAATTAAGCTAATGAAAACTACTCGAACCCCACCAGAGTTAATCCCAATTAATCCATCTAATTCTTTTTCCTGCATCCTAGGTTTAAAGTTAACATAAAAAGCAGTGGGGAGAGGAGTCCAGCTAAGTCTCCATGCATTCTGAGCTGCAAATTGATTTCCAATGCACAATGAATGTTAACGTCCTAAAAAGGCTGTGACCCCGTCTGCCAAGTGTGGTGTTGCACTCTGTCATTCCCACTCCACTTGGAAAGACATACTTCAGGCCTACAGTAATTTCTAGCAGGGGTAGCAGGCAAACACAAAGGGCATTACTGGGTGAAAAGAGTCTTTATAGAGTTCTGGTCTTGAACAGAACAGCATGTTTCAATTACTGGAGTCATAACCCCCTACTTTGTCAGTTTGTTTAATGTTGTTTAATGAAAAGAAGGCTTCTTAAATCTAAATGTTCCATGTCTGTATTGTCATTTTAATAGGCAAATATATAAAACCACAAAGGCAGCATTAGCTACTGGCTGTTTTGAGGGTCCCTGCCTATCCCCCATCACCTCTCTCTGGCATAAAAGTTTTCATGCTGTTGTGTTTAACAGAGCCATATGTTTCAGCATTGGGAAACCACCGTCACTAAAAGTTATCTGACCCACATTCAACCTTGCAACTCCCCTGTTTTGCTCATAAAAAGTGTATCATATCCATTTGCTGTTTTTTCCTTGGATAAAAGCAACTTGCCACCTGAAAAATCCATGTTTTCCTTTTTTATGGAGACTCTGTAACCAGTTAGTTATTTCACAGTATGTGCCAACATGTCAGCAAATCAGTTGGTGTGTGTTTTGCTTTCATTTTATTTTTGGAGGGGGGGAAAAACACAGCAAAACTAAATCATCCACAACATTCAAAATCTCAGGAGAGCTGGCACAGGTCCGGCAGAAATTAATTCCTCCAGGACTGGCCACAATACACTAAGGCAAACCAAGCTTCTTTCGCCAGCCCCCTTGCAGGCAAGGCCAAGGAAGCTCTGAAACGCTGCAGAAACTCAGCCGGTAACTAACAGAGGAATATCGGCTAGTTCCAGCAGCTTGCTCAGCTAAGCCTGCTATTGCTGTTTGTGCTGGTGTGCTGCCTGCACTTCATGTGACAGAAACTGTAGCTCTTTCTCACAGAAAAAAAAAAGCTCTAGGGTAATTACAGCAGTCCCCAGGGAAACCAGGCCGTCTCCTCCTGTCTTGAACTACAATGCAAGTGTGTAGACAGTCCTTCTCCCTTTTTTATTTAGCAGGAAATGTTAAGCACTATTACCCCAAATTTTCTGTATCAAAATCCTTCCCGCCCTCAGTTCTTGCTCTCTTCCAGATTTGAACCTTTTCATAACCCCATCAGAGCAGTTTGGAAGGGCGTTAAGAAAAGGAGACACGAAGCCTTTCCTTGCCTGCTGCAGCGGCAAGCAGGAAAGATAAACAAGACGGCTTTGTGAGACCCCCACTCTGAGTCAGCAGGCCTTGCCGCCCTCTTGGTGCCAGCTCAGACTTGTTCCTTCACAACAGCACGCTGGAATCTAGATCCCCCTCTCTGGAAGATTAGCTCAACACTTACTGAAAGAAAAAGTCTCAGTTGGTACATGTACAAGTCCCAAAATTTTGCTACAAAGTACGTGTCCTGTTTATAGTATCACAAAGCGACTTCAACAATTGCCTTCCAGCTCTGATGAATAATCTGAAACAAATGCAATGATTTATAAACATCTTTTTCTGCTCTTGATAGCAAATGCTGGCGATTTACAACTTCTGCAAAGAGACAGCTCAATTTACCACCAAGCCCCAAATCCATACACTGGAATAAACGTTATTACAATTTAAACTCTTTAAGAAGTCTTACCAAGAGGAATTTCTTCTAATTGTTTTCAATTACTTGCCTCAAAATTATTTAATGTGCATTTGTGAAGAGGCGGAGTTGAAGCAAGGAGCAGCTGGGACCTAGGACTGCTGTACCTCTGTCTCCATGCCACAGGCTCTCCAGCGACCCTGGGCCTGGCGGCGTAGGGTTCACAGCTTCTCTTCGCAGGCCTCAGTCCTGCCAGCGCAGTCTTTTTGAAGCACTTTGTCTTACTGCACTCCTAAAGGGTAGTATTGCTTACTATCCACCATACCAAGCAATCTGTTGGACTGAATTATTTCCTTGGTAAACTTTCTTTCCAATAAAGTCACGTTATAATCAGCCTATTACTAACCCAGTTTAGAGAATGGGGTAAAAAAGTTTTCTGAAGTTAAGAGAGAGAACTCTATTGACTCCAGTGAGCTCAAGCTTTGGTAGACCTAGCAGAATAATTCCTTCATGTATGTGAATTTTCTCAAAGCTCCCAAATGAAATAGCTGCCAAGGAGGCTTTTTCCTTCATTGTTTGTGCAAAGCTCATTCAATGCAGCTCAAGTTACACAGCTGAACGTGTAAACATCAGTAATGCAGCACATGTGAGACTGCATTTTGGATCAGATTTTCTAGAGATTAAGTTCCACATAAAAACCAAAATAAGTAGCCAGGTTTTCAATACAGCTCTTCTGGCTCCAGTTTTGGAGGCTCTACATGTCAAACCAGGCTGTTGACTGTTTTGAAAAACTGAGGGTGGATCCTCAGAAGCTTTAATTGTTGCCACTCTGTCTGATAGTTTACACCTGCTGGAGACCTGCACCCCAGGGCCTAACTCTAGATATATGAAAAAAGTAATTTATGATGTGAAATCTCTTCACTCAAACACCTACTCTAAGCCCCAACTACACTCTTTCAAAGAACTTTTAATTTATTGAGCACAAAGCTCACTTTCTTTATTACTCTACCCTTTATAAAAATGGGGTTTTTTTAGAGCAGACAGGCATGTCTTCTTCAGCACCCTGTTACACAAAATCAGCTACCCCTGGTCATCTTTTCCAGGACCAGGGTTGTCTCCCTGAGGACAGCAGCCCCAAGGCAGCAGGTGCAGGTCTCCCTTCCTTTACACTGGTGTATGGAAACTCAAATCCATTTCCTAGACTCTTTCTCTTGCAAAAATTCTTTCATCCAGCTTGGCCTCACCATCTGACAGTGTGCTGATTCCTAGAGTACGTTATCCACTGCTTACATGAGACCTGAGCCTCTGAATCCTACTGATAATCCCAGTGTGGAAGCTGGAGCAAGGTTTCAGCAAACCTACATAATCCAAACTCACAAAAAGATGGAAACAGGTTCTCACCTGAGATGAGCTCAGATGGTTATCTCACACAGGTGCTCCAACCCCCATCCTCAAAAAGGGGAGAAAAAACTAGGAGAAAGTGAATATATGTCCTTAAGCCATTCTCTGTAACACTCATCATGAAGAACTGTCCTGTGATTACTTCCACCAAAGCCAATCCTTGATAGCAGCATCTAGAAATAACGCAGTTTCCACAGCCCTTAACTACACCTTACCAGCACAAATAAATAGCAAAGGTGACAACCAGCACAAGAGCTAGAATTGCTTATACAGAGTTTAGACCAGAGCGACAAACTTATGTTTCAAGGGACATGAGGGCCTGGACTTCAAATTGTCCAGTCACATCAAGGGCAACAACGAATAAGGGAAGAGCCAGTTCAGGGAGCTGGGAAAGGAGAAGTCGCTTTCAGAAGAAGAGATAATGGATGCATATATATATGCATACATATATCTAGGTATCAGAAGCATTATGCAAATTAAAGCATATCTGAATTTGCATAAGACCTCTAGCTTTTTGGCCCACTGCCTTCACATAATCAAACTTGTGTTCTGTATCCTGGTAAGATGAAATCCTCTACAGAGTGGTAGTGTGGAACAGCATCAAAGGGTTCCGGAAACATTACAGTTTATAAAGATGCATGTTTTATCTATTAAATAAACAAATGCTTTCAGTTTCTTATTTAATTTATCTGATGAACTTTTCAGACTAGCTCCACTGGTATTTCACCCTGATCTGCCTCAGAGCTTCCCACAGTCTTTGGCCTAAAGAAGCTATTCTGATCAAGTGTCCTATTTGGATACCATCGAGGGAGAAAGGTCTGCTAAGGGTACCTGAAACCAAATCCACAAGCAGGAAGATATAAAAGTGGAAACGCTACACAGAGTCAATGTCAAGAACAGTATGTCCACTGTCCACTTCCTCCCCCCATGATCTTCTCTTCCTTCCTTCCTTCCTTCTGACATTTTTCTTTCATGTCAGCATTTTCACAAGCACTTAAACCTGTCAGAAATCTGACTCTCATCTTCAAATTCTCCAAAGCATTTGGGAGCCACAGTACAACTCACTTACTATAGCACTAAGATTCATTGGAGACTTCTAAAAACAGGACTTTGACTCATGATCCAGGGAGCTGATCCTACCAGTTTTTCTCTAAGCTCTTTGAAACTTTTGGAAGATCTAAGATGCCTATTTTCCAGTGCAGAACATTGTGATAGACAGATGAACTACTGATAGCGATACTGCAGACTTTCCTCAAATGTTAGCAACAAAACACCACTGAGGATATCTTGTATTTGTTACAGAAATGATTAGCAACTACAAACTCAGAAAATGCGAGTCCCTGATTCTGGATTTTTAAAATCACTATATTCTGAATACTTCTAGTAAGAAAGCTGGCTGAAAGTCTCATTAAAAAAAAAAAAAACAAAACAAAAAAAACAACCACATTCCTGGATTTACTATAGTCATAGTTATTCTTATACCAAAAGAACACCTAGCCCAGCATCCTCTCTGCTGTGTAAGTGATACTCAAGAGAAGACTGTAGAGATGGGACAGAACCATTGCTGGCATGGTCTTCCAGCTTTCAGCAATCAGATACCTCTTAACCTTCCTAAATCACTTGCCAGACCATTGTCACTGCTTCTTCTTTCCTGTACGAATTTGTATAATCTCTTCTAAACCCAACATAATGGTGCAATTACTTCTGCAGTTTAATTATGAGTTAGATAAAAAAGACATTCTTTTGTTTATTTCAAATGTGTTCCTTCATAGTCTAAATGAACGGCCCCTAATCCCATTATTGTGAGAAACAGTAAATATTCATTCCCTACTTGCCTTTTCTGCATCTTTCTTGATCTTAACAGATCCCCCAGTCTCATACTGTCTACCTCATCTGTTCTGAGCCCTGAAGCACAGCAATACACAAATATGATAATTACAGAGACAATTCAAATGACTTCAGTATATTATTTTTAAAACAAAAAGTGCCGATTTCTAGAAGTTAGCCTTAATGACTGCAACATTTGGCAAATATTCTTCTGACTTCCCTGTTCCATTCCCTTCAAGTACTAAGATGCTCTATTCGAGCGGGTGTCTTGGAAGATCTTATTTCAAGATAGCTATGGAAACCCAAAGAGTGGATCTGGCACGTAGGAGTAATGCAAGTGCTATCAGATTAGAGGCTGTAGGCAGGTGTTCCTGCTGGAACAGTCATACAAGTAGTGACAAGGTAGTGCTGTCAAGGTAGGGAGGGTGATACACTGCATTAGCTGAGTGGGCCATTGAAACAGGAATCCTTGCTAATAAAAAAAACAATATGCCATCTTTCTTAGACCAACTTTATATGAGCATACAAGGGGAAATAGTAGAATAAAGAGAAGCCACTACCTACATATACAGCATTCTCATCTCCAGGAGATCTGAAATCAGTCTTCACCAAGAATTTAAAAGCAGGGCCCAAACTTTCTACTATTTGCACGTCAGGCTAGAATTCTGCTCTTTGTCCCCTGAAAAATGTGGTGAAGAAAAGGAAAAAGAACATCACACCCTGAATACAGTACTTCATTCACTACCACAGTTGCAGAAATCTTCACTAGAGCCCTTGCTGAGAAAAGATCCACTTGCAAAAAAACGGATCCTACAGCAGTGAATGTTTACTGGAGTAGACATTAAAAAAAAAAAAAAAAGTGAAAAATTACCTTTCCCTGAAAAATAAAGCACATCATACAGAAGTGAAACATGAAGTACTAATCACAAGGATGTTCTTGGGTGATGAAGACTAAAATAATTCTAAAATGATCAATGAATTGATCCCTAGAACCAGTCTTTTCTTACATAAAAGGGTACAACACCTAAAATGATGCCTGTGATCTGTCCTGGATAATCCCCTCCCTTGATGGACTACAATGACCTATCACCTCAACACCCACTGACAAGGCTTCTTGTTTGCTTGCACAGTTATAGATGGGAGCAACTTGAAAATGAATGCTTAAAATCTTTTTTCTGTAGCTGTTTTGTGACACACAGAGGAATTCTGTAAATTTCATGCTACACAAACACAGTGTAAATGCGGCTGCAACAGACTCCTTTGCTACCTATAGCACACAAAATACTCACTTAACACAAGAGCTTAACTCTGCCGCATGTGACGCCTGCCCATCTGCTGCGCTGAAGTAAACAGCTCCACGGACATTGCGCGAATGTTGCATCAAGTTCAAGTCTCTTGACGTCACTTGTTTATTCCTTTCTTAAACAACTGGGCACCACTATCTGTCCTTTTAGGACACCGAAACCCTTTTTGCAGCTTTTAGCATTTCCAAAATAAACATCCAAGCCCCTTAATGTGACATCTTAGTTGTAGCTTCTATCCTCTCATTCGGTAATCATGTCTATTTTTTTAGACAGACACACACACCCGGTGGCCTCCTGAAAACAGTCCCTAAACTCAACCAAGTTCCCAGTCAACTACTTTTTAGTAAGCTATCCATTCTTCTGATACAGGGCCTTAAAACAATTTTGTATGAATTTGATCCTGCTTCTTTTCATCTGCAGTGCCACTGTCTAGGGAATGCCAGCAGCCTCCCGCTTCGCACGAGGCTCTTACTGTGAGGCTCGGACAGCCCTGGCCCCGTTAGCAGCAAGCTTGCAGTTCCACTGACGGCTATAGCTGCGTGTGGGGCACTCCAAGCGGCAATGCTAGATGAACAATCCTCCATAAACTAGAACAGGGGAAGTTAACCAGAGATGTAAACAAGCAGCAGTCCTGATCAACTGAAGGAAAAATTTGGGACAAGTGGAGTAAATTATCCAGTCTGTTATCATAATGTCTCTTGCTTTGCTTTACCCATGGGCTTTCTCTGGAGCATCACTGACTGCTGCGGGCTCAGCTGGAGCAGTATTCTATACCCTTCTTCCAAGATAACTACTGCTTCTGTCTGCTTCCTTTTACATCTACTTCTAGACCCTTCCAGCATCAGAAAAATCTGGTTTGGGTTAACTCAAAATTGGTAGGGTTTTAGTGTTTGTTTTGATTATTTTCTTATAAAAACGAAAAATATTTTGCTGTGGGTCAAACAAAGTGTATAAATTAACATGAAAAATTAAAGAATAGTTTCATTTCAAGGTGGTAACATTTCCCAGATCTATACTGGTAATCAAAGCCAAGGAAATGGCTAGACTCATGGTTTTCTTTGTTGTCTGTCAGTAACACAGTCAGGGGGCTCTCTAGGTTCAGATGAAGGATTTTAAACTAAGCATTGCAGCATCCACTAGGCTATGACGTCATTCTCACTCTCTGTATTGGTAATACTTGCAGTCCACGAAACGTGGAAGAAATGGGAGAGTCCGCAGCACAACCTTCAACACACTGAAGAGAGAACTGCAGCCGGAGTTGAAACGCGTCGGCTTAGTCAGGCACATATCTACACAATAAACTTTTGGGGAACAGTAATACGCTGAAAATGTTTTGGAAGTGCTGAAATTGCTCCTGTAGGTCAGATCAAAACAATTAAACTTTCCTGAAAGAATCTCCATTGGTGAAAAGTGTTTTGTAAATGCAATCCCATTTTCCAAATAGCTTCAGTAGGTATATTTTCAGTGAATGAATGCTTCATTTGGCACAAGAAGCTTGGGCAAATGAGCATCTATGCCACCAAGGAAACTAATTCAGCATTTCCACTCTCCAACACATGAGTAACACAAAAAGCAGTATTGAGAACAAATATTTTCTCTTGACAGAAATACCTGAAAGATATTCAAGATCTTACAGTAAACATTAATTTTTTTTTATATGGAACAGCAACACTAGCTTACCACTCAACCTAGTTGTGCTGTGTTACACAGTACAAGCTGGATTGGTTGGCTGGTTTGGTTTGACTACCTGGTTTTAAGAAAACAGCCTTAGAAAACAGTTGGGTACCTGTGCACCAGCTAAGCAGCAGCCACCCATTAATACATACAAGTTGCAGTAAATGGGGATAGTGCTACGCAGCTCAACAGATGAACACCATCAACCACCTCATCAGCGTTGCCTTGATTGGTAAGCTGGGAATTATCAATGAAAAGCAACGGCGGCCAGAAAAATGGACTTCGGGAACATCATAACTACGTAAGGAAGGGATAAATTTCGTAAGTTTGGAGCTGGCATGGTAGTGTAAAGCCAAAACAAACAAAGAACCAAAAATAAATCAACACAAACAACGGCCTCATCCCCACCTTCCCCATGACATTCACCAGAGCTGTATATTCATTTCACCACCACCTGGAAACATATAAAACAATTTCTGTAACAGCTATATAAGAGTGTTCATTTTTTCTGAAGTCAAAGTACTTACGAATCATGGTCTTCTGTTATCAGTGTCAAATATATTAAGTTAATGCATCTACTCACTTTACAGTTGTATCAGCTAGGTTAAATACATATGCAAGAGAGAAAGCCTTGTGTTTCATGCACAGGTTAATCTGTAAATGAGAGGAATGATGCAGAGCTCTCTATGGGCAACTTCTTCCACTCAAAGCCTTCCTACCTTTTACTCTCAGATACCTGATGTTGGTTGTACAGAATCTTTAGTCAGAGGGAAAAGTATTAGCATGTTAAGGCAAATGGACTGATCATCCTCTGACAAATTCCGCACCTTGATGTCCCTGAAGTCCCTCACAGACATGTAACCTGTATGAAATCACAAAGTGGACACTTGTTGGAACCTTTTTACTTGGAGCTCAGTTTCCCAGAGTTATTAAAATTCTGATTTCAAATTGAAACACTTGAAGCAAAACTCTGTCTGTACCCAGGATATTCCTGTCATTGCAGAGCACAAGAATGAGTTTTCACATTCTTTCAATGTGCAGTCATCAGCAGGCTGAGCCTGTGGTCCCTTCAGAGCCTAATTGATACTGAATCTATAGTTAGGAGGAGTTCTTCCAGTTATTTTCAAAATGAGTAAAATCAAGTCTCTTAGAGTTCCCCAAGATGCTCCAGAGGTTTTTGTGAGTACTGAACAACACTCAGTGGCATACTGAGAGTCTCAGGCCTATGAAAGCAAATGCTGCAGTTGTACAGGCAGTGGGTATCACAGCTCCTCTCTGGTGTGCGCATAAAAGTTTTGATGCACTGGGACTGGGGCACTGAGTGTCTTGCATAACTAAGCCCTAAACGATTCATAAGTCACACGACAAAAGTCTGGCTCCCTGTCCTGCAAGTGCAGCTCCAAGCCTGTCACTATAAATCACTAGTGGGATCTAGAACCCATTCCTTGCTGCCATATTAGTAATTTTTCTTGTGTCTCTGACTAATTTCAGAAGGAGTTTTTTAGTTATGCCTTCAAAATAAACCTCAGAACTAATGAAATAAATGAAGTTTCTCAGCTTTTTCCAAAGGAAATCATTCAAGCTCCCCAGTTAAGCCTAAATAAAACAATGTATATCCTCATTATATTGAATTGCAAAAACTATTTTTCAGAAAGTAATATTGAAATATTGCTACTCTTTATTTGCTACTATGTATCTGAAAAATATGACCGTGGTACTCTTAACATCACAGTATAAGTGGTAAACTTCTCAGCCTGTATTGGTCACAATAGAAATACGCTAGGAACACTTGCAAAAAAATAATTTTAGGGATTTTTTTGTTGATTCAGATACACAAAAATAGATCGCCTGACTTTCAAGTTGCTTGTACATTTATAAACGCGTTACATTGGAGAAACTGTGTAGGAGAAAAAAATATTGTAGAAAAACGTACTTCTCTCCCATTCCAGCTCACTTAATTGAAAAGAATTATAAAAAAATTTCACCTATGAGCTTTCTCTGTTTAGTATGTTGTCTGATAAAATAGCTAATACAAGAAAAAAAAATTGCATGAAAACCAGTATGGTGTACACTACAATAAAAAAACCCCACTTTTTTCCCATGAAGAATTACCCAATTTTATAGTCAAAATTTTCGAAGTAAAGCCAACCTTCAAGGTCTTGCAACAGAAATATTGTCCTCTCTGCATAGCTCTTCTCATGAGAGGAATAAAACCCATGAAAGAATGCTAGAGCACACAAAGCTGGAGGCTCCCAGAACTCTGGATGTCCGGCTTGTGTTGAGGAGTGTCTGTAACACTGCTGTCTACATAAACTCAGCAAATACCTCTTTCCATTCTTTTGAACTCTTCAATTCTGCTTCCATTCTTGTTTAACTAAGGTATGACCACTCTGCTGAAGAGGCTGTACTATAGCCTAATACTCATTACTGTAGCAACTTTCTTCACTTAGAATTTTCTTTTGTTAAGATGGAGAGGAAAAGCTTTGCCCAACCACTACCATTCTGTGATTCTGTGACTTTCCTTTCTGCTCCTGTCCTACAGCACAATAGCATATGTCCACTTCAGTCTTACCAACTTCACAAAGTATATTTCAATTGTTTCAAAACCTTTCTTTCCATATGCCATAAGGCCTCTTAACCACAACTTTTGCTTTCATCCTAAACCTTCCAAATTCTCTAAACAATCATTTTTGTAAAGTATGCCAAATGGCTTTTTAATTAATACTTTAATTAATGAGTAATTATTATTATTATTTAGATGCCATACTAAAATATGCAACCATCAACTAGTCCATGTTCCTTCCTGCCCCTCTTTTATGCAAAACTACATTATGCACTGTGATACAATTCCAGTACACAGGGAATATTTTGAGATACTTGAGAAGGATCTGGATTGAAGTCTGTAGAAGGTAACAGAACCAGTAAAAATAATCCTCTATATTGGTGCTGTAGCCTGATTCAAACTTTTAAGTTTGCACCTTGTACACTGAAGTCAAAAGGGTAACGTCAAGATGCACAAATTCACGGAAAGCATTCGACAGCAAAAGCAGGGTGCTACAGAAAGCCAAGACCCTGGAATCTACTGAACAAGGAAATTCACTACCAACCTTTCTTCTGGTACTCATCCATACTCGAAAAGAGTTTTGTTTCATTTTCTAATACAGTAAGCAATTATGCAGCAGCTGTTCTTTTCGATGGCTATTTCTTGACTGTAGAAAACACACTGTTTATCATAAACCAACACCGCCAAAGACTGGTTGCCTTCTAAGCATAGTATAACAACAGTGACTATAATTGAAATCGGAGACCAGATGACTTCACTGCTCTCTGCTTTGTCTGATGTCTTTTCAGTGTTTTAACTAGATCTATGTAAATTCTAGGATTGACAAAGACACCTTCCCATGAGGGAAGACTTGAATGTCATGCACATCCAACCCATAAACACACCCACTATAGGTTGAAATCCTGCACTCTCAGGTGAATACATGCTCTCTCTCGCTTTAAGTAAGAGCTAAACACAATGTGGCTCCCAAAACTTTGGTTACTCGTAATACATTTTATAGTTTTTCTCTTACGTTATACATCAGTACAGGCCACACCACCTTAGAAATCTGCTATTATGAGAAAGTTAAGATGAATTAGCAAAAGATATGAAACTAATACAAACAAGATAAAGCAGTAAGAATGCAGAATAAATAATGCAGAATAAAACTCTGACTTTGCTGAACTATGACACAGCCACCTACAGCCATATCAGAGCACCCATATAGGATTTAACTGATATACTTCTTAACTTCACTCTCCAAGCTGGTTATTCTTTACTCTCCTGAGTGTTCCATACAGAGAAATCTTTACTGTGATTGATTACCTCCTCCAGGGAGTAAGTATTTAAAAAGAAAAGAAAAAAAAAAAAAAAAGACTCAGACAACAAGAAGACTTGCAGAAACAAGAGACTGAGATTGATGCTGCTGTCACATAGCTCCCAGTTTCTTAATTTATTATGACAGTCTGAGAATCTAACTTCATAGTTGACAGCGACTAAGATTTATTCCACACTGCTGATTACTTCCCCATACCTAACAAAAAACCTTGGGCCGATGCTGATTTATACTCTTACTTGTTTTGGTACTTCTCAGATCACATTGGCTTAAGAAAGCAAACATATGGCAAACTAACATGTAAAGAAAGTTTTATCTCATTTGAACTCAAAAGATTAACATGGGGTGACTAAACATTAGAGTACTTTTGAAGGGGGAAACTTTCAGCTACAGAAATAGAAAAAGCAGAATAAGAAAAGCAGCCTGTTCAGATTCTAGCTTCAGAGAGGGCTGGATATCAGAGGCCTTTCCATCAACCACAATGAGAATTCCATATTTTTATTTGCCTTCCAGACTGAACATGGATGTAATTTCAAAATTAGTCTCCAATTTTGGGCTCCAAACTTCCGACAGCAACAATCTTATTTTCAAAGACGTTGATTAACTGAAGTCCATGGAACTGCACCCATGAAAAATCAGGCAGCGGTTCATCTGAGCGACAGTAAACATACACTTTAGGATGAGGGCAGTCACACACACAAAATACCTGTTTCTCTCTAGTGACTCCAAGGTGAGTACAGATAGATGTCTTGTATGCAGACATTGACACTCCACCAGCTGAAGCACAGTCTCGGACATTTAAAGTAAGTGATTCTTAATTTGCCTGCTTCATAAGCTTTATAGAAACGCAGGACTTGGCTTCTTGGTTGTTAAATGTTTCTAAAATTTGTATGCAAACACCATGATAACAATTCTCATCCATGTATTATGGAACTTGCCTTGAAGAGCGGAGGTTGCAATGGCTCAGAGTCTGGAAATTTCTGCAGTTACCAGGTGCCATAAAAACTAAATCTGAGATTTAAAAGAGGAAGATCATCAGAACTAACATATTATAGTCCCATCTCGAAAGAGAGGTTTAACTTTTTACAATTGGCCGTTACCACTTGCACTGTGAAGACTCTCACAAGATGCAGGCAACCAAGTAACAAAAGTAAACACATATATACAGAAGTTGGACGTAAACATGTAATACAGAATTGTCTACAGAACATTTACTTATCCTCCTAGTTATTCATATTTGCTCAGCATCCAGACATCAGTTAGTGGAAGGCACTGCCTAATAGTAGTACATGTTATAAAATCTGATGCATGCCTCTGTACCACAAAGATTGGATACTTTAAAGATCTAAAAACAGTCATACAGTAAAAATCAGTTTGCTGAAGAAACATATCAGAAAGTAATTTCCTTTGCCATTTAAGCTTGCTTCTGAAAAACAAAGAACTTTAAACAATGCACTCTGGTTTTTCATCCTGAAAGAATGCATTCATCACTAAAATCCAGTTAGTTATGCAATTTGCAGCGTGGATTTTTGCGTATGCAGCCACTGCAGCTTGTCTGGGGGAGGTTCAGCAACTTCACACCTCTGAGTCCCCATTTGCAGAGGTCCTCTAATGCCAAGGTTCATACTATGCTCCAAGGACACAGTCAATGCCAGTCATTGCAGAAATACAGAACACACAAAGGTTTAAAACATACAGCTACATCTATGGTTAAAACTTGCATTTCAACACTTTTCATCCTGTCTGTCAGTGTATGTTCTGTAGGGCCCTATTCCCATCTTGTGCCTGGGCCCCTCACATTTAGAACACATCCCCGCTACCTAACCACTGAGCCCTGATTTGGGAGTCTGGCCTCCTTCTCTTAAGACATTAAACAACTGCCAAGTCCTGAAGTTCTGCTCAAGCAACACTCTCACTGGAATCACTGGAAACAAGTAAGAGCTTCAAGATTTAGATTAATAACTTTCTCTAAAAATATATCATAATTTTACATGTGTTTTAATAAAAATGAAGAGTTATGAAAAGAAGGCTATTGCATTTATTCAATCCTCCTTCGTCTGCCAAGGAGCTTAAGATTATCAACCATGAAAATCTAGAAGAGAGTTTATGACTGATAATATTATTAGAGTCCCTGCTGATGTGCTAGAGTAGGACAATACTAAACTGTCAGCTCACCTAATAGTCTCCCAGAACTAGGAACGAAGGCCAAGGAAAACTGGAAGACAGCCAAGAAAATGGACCATTTTTCAGCTTCTCCTTAAAATACTTGTTTTTATGAAACTAAAAACAACTTTACAAAAACTGTTTAGTTTTATATTTAAAATGTTCACATAAAAAAAAATCTGTATTTGAACTGTTGGGAAACATAAAGAAAAATAAACATCAGTAACAGAAGCATTCACTTGGAGTTCAAGCAAGCAACACATTGTGCACAGCTGTCTGGAGAGGAAGAAAAATACAGCTAAATTAAAAGGAAGACACTGGTCTCTTTAATCATACCAGTGATTATGCAATCCTAAATGAGTTATGTACCACTTCTCGACATTGTACATCTGGGAGCTTTAGAAATGATTCCTCACACGCTTGCAACTCTCCTCCCATTTCATGTTGAAAGGCAGATTAGGCCATAATCCCCCATCCCAGTGTTGTATACATTCAGACAAACAGAAGGGGAGGAATAGGTAGATTTTGGGTTCTAACTCTTTTGGGTTTGTTTCGGAAGAAAAACGTAGAGCACTGGAACATTCACTGAAAGAGGATGAACGATATGATGTGATACACATACATGTGCATACATACTAACGTTCTTTTTGTCAAGTCAGATTGAGGATTACTACTACCCAGTCAGGCATTGCGCCTACACGCCAGCGTCAAAACCTCTCCTCTCTTGAAATAAGCCAACAGATTTTAAGGAGCACTACAAGACAGGAACCTGGGCTTAGATCCTAACCTCAGACCTTAGAAGAAAAGAAATTGTGTGATTTGAAACATGAACCCAATTTTTACACCCATTTGGGATCCCAAAGCCCATTTTATAACAGGCAGATGTTACTTCGAGGCCTGTGACCATCTGCTCCTGGTTTGTCTCAGAAGTTTCTCCTTTCACTGCAGGCTCCCAAACGCCTCACTGCGACTGTCTCTCTGCTTGACCTGCCAAAGCTGGCAGACTAGAACTACTCCTGGAGCAGATGCAGTTGCTCTGGGGAAAGTGCCACCTCTCCCTTCCCACAGAGGCTTCTCCATATGACTCAGTCACTTTGTCAAGAAATGCAAAATAGCATCTGAGAACAGACAAATAAATCAGTAATGTCCATTTTACAGGCTGGAAAATCAGGCTTTCTCCCCAAAGCACACCTTCAAGATTGTGGACATAACCAGGCTATTCAATTCTTTACTACTGTATTCACAGCTGACATTGTGCTTGCGTTTTTGTCCACCACACTGAACATTCAGCTCTTGCAGAGAGCTGCACGGAATCTATAATGCACACTAGTAAATGCATTTCTGGCTTGATTTATAATCAGAAGTTCACTCTGCTTCCCAGGACTCTTCTCAGTCACACACGGGATTAACTCCTGAAGAACCATGAACTGTACTGGATCACCAAAACCTACTTCTGTAGTTGTTTTCAGGAGGTCTGACATACAAAAGAATTAATTGAGATATCATATTATAGATATCTAAAATTAGTAAATGTTACTTTTCTGTAAAAGAAATGAAAGTTAGACAGAATATTTGAAACAAGAGTGAGTAAGCAGGGATTCAGTAGGGTAACGATTCTATTCTTGGCTGTGCTGCAGACATCCAGACATCCTGCATGAAGACTGAGAAGTAATTTAATCTGTTTGCCCTAGTTCCTTACCTATAAAACAACAAAAATTCTATTTCTTTTCCTTACAGGATTTTCTGAGGACAAATCTATTAGTGTTTACAAGGTGTCCACGTACGTTCCTGCATAACAGCAATTAATATCACAGGAAAACCTATAAATAAAATAAATACCTCTCCAAATACATCATGATTTTTTTTGTCCATGCACCTTTGTATCTTTTTTGATAGTTTCTAATAAGAGTTTACAGCCTTCTTGAGCACACTTACTGATCAGAGAAATTATAAAGAGCAGAGGACTTCTAAAGATCAACACAGGTTTCATGAAGAAAGAAGAGTTAAGATGAGTGCAACCTGGAAGCAAGAAGTGTTTTTGTAAAAAAGCAAGGCTTACTCCCTTTTAAAAAGCAACTATCACAAACCACAGCTAAGGAGAAAATAAAAAACTCCAAACAAAACAGAGAGAGAGATACGTAGCACTTCATAGCTATTAATATTTAAATCTGAATAGATAAGCAAAAGAAAATGATCACTCCATGCAATTCCGTTCTTCAACCGGAAATATTGGTCACACCCATATTTGGTTTGACAAACAGAAAACAATGAGTTGTGTGGGTTGTGTTGATTTTTTAGGAAGAAGTACCTAACTATGTGTACACAAGACTCTGCCTCCAGGAATAAAGGACAGAAGAGCAGAATGTGGCGGATGTATTACAAGGTTTTCTCAAACTAAGAACCAATGAAAGTCAGTTTTTGTTTCTATATATTTTTCTTGTACACTCTTTTTTCCCCCCATTTTTTCATGTTCTGATCAAATGTACGTGAATTCCAGAAGGCTTGGAACAGTTGGAGTATCAGCTGATACTTGAGCCCTTTGGCAAGGAAATTTTGCAAAGCAAAGCTCCCCGCTTTCTCATCCGATTAGTTATAGCACTCTCTTCCACCTTCTATTTCCAGATTCTGAATAAGTTTGTTAGACTTGGTCAGGAGTACCAACAAGAACTGCTTTCAGCAAGGTTTCTAGTAAGCTTTTCCTGGATAAGTCACAAGGTTTAGCAATCCATGATAAGCTTCAGAACAATTCCCGTCCCAATAGTTTGACAATTCCCATCCCAATAGCTTGAAAGTAAACTGAAAAACCCATGAAATTCTCTTCTACCCTCCTGCGTACATTCTAGAGCCACCATAGTGACAGCTATGCCAAGCTCCCCTGAAAATCTCACCGAAAAGGAAGACAAATTCTCAAGCCTTCTCTATGACATCCCCATCCATTGTGTATCTCACTTTGTACAACATCCAGGCTCAATCTACCTCCTCTGCCATCTGCTCTCTGTCTCACTGAAAGCCTCCAAGAGAATGTGAAGACAGAGTACAAGTATGCCCAATCGCCAGTGAGGCCTCCAATCAATAACACACTTACACATATGCAAAAGTCAGTCTTCTTACTTAATATTAAGCCAAGTAAAAATACCTAGGCAAATTAGGAAGACCTTGAAGTGTCATACTGAATCAGAGCAGGGAGGATATTTTGAATAACCAGTCTTAAAGACATTAAGTCTTATCCATTGACACTCTGTAGCAAAGATCTACAGATTTTACCACATATCTGAGAACAGACTCTGATTTATTACAAATGAGATGGGTAAAGTGTTTGGCACTAATAGGAAAGATGATCAGTTATGCCATCACCTCTCCTAAAGGCAAGAGAGAACAAAAATTGATAGCGTGCTTCAACATGTGAAAGACACAAAGAAGGAAAAATCAACTTATCAGTAGCATCACAGAGAAAAAATGATCAAACAGGGAAAAACATCTGGACAGTCAGCTAATTTCTTATAAAAAAAACAGACTGGTATTTCACTTATGAGAGGGGAAAACATATTTCATGACTGGTTTCAAATGAAGGATAAAGAAAACCTATTGCATGAGACCAAATATTAGTCTTACATCCACTGAGCAGAATTTGGAGCAATTTTGGGAACGAGCTACTGCTATTTCAAGTGATTACAGGGCTAAAATAAATTATTTTTAGCCAGACAAGGATCTCATCATAGTTTGAATTCCCTGTGGTGTCATTTCATGTTATATTTGAGAAAGTCCTCAATAAAAATGTCAAATAGAAAGCCAGTCAAGTTCCCCTGAGGACAGTTTTGGACATTTTCCAGTACAAATTTTAGTCTTGAATTCTTAACCAAACACCTCTTCCCAACAAATAAATAAATAAATAAGAAATTTCACTTGATTACAAAGAGAGAAATGATTAGAAAGAGATAAATGTTGAAATATAAAGTCAGGAAAAAAAGACTTCAGCTGTCAACTGCATCTTATCTAATTAGTTGTGCATACTCCAAGTTTGTTATTTATAAAGACTGTAATCATCTTGCTATACCGGCGTTGCTAAAAAGACATCCAGTGAAGGTTTAAAAAGGAATGTAAATCCTGTCAAGAAGAGATGGCATAAGATTTTGCATCGACTTCAGCCAAGCAAGAGATGTAGAAGTCCTGATACAATGGTCTTGTCCATTGCAATCTGTTTCCTAGAGGCTCCCAGATGGCCTACAGGACTATCAGTGAGCTATCACGGGGTTCCACCCCCAGGCCTTCTATCTAAAATCACTAGACAAAGATTTCTGGTGATGTATGTGTTATAAAATGCAGCCCAAGTCACTGAGAGAGCAACTCAGCTTCTAAACATCGGAGTCAGATGCCGTTTTAGATTCCTTACGTTATCCCATCCAGTCTCCATCTCACACTCCAGATCTGCTCCTGTAGATCTCACACCACACCTGCCAGCTCCATGGTGTACTCCTGGCATGAAGCTCCTATGTCTAGGCAGTCAAATGACCCCCTAAGAGTTCTTGCTGCCTGGCTACCCACACACTGACAAAATGGACCCCAACTGTAATGCCTGGAAGGCCAAAGAATGAGGGAGAAGTAGGAACAGTGTAGTCTGATGTGGGGTCACTCCTAGCAAATCTTCTGTCCAAGCACATACATATCCACGGCACCGTATGAGAAGATGGTTCAGGCAGGGTTTTCAAAATCAACCTACCACGAGTTTTGTAGGCTCCTCTACAAATTCTGCAGAAATGACGTAATTCTACACAAGATCCACTGCAGCCCTACTTAATGTGTATACAGACTTAATTTCAGCAAGCTGATCAAACATTACATGCCTCTTCTAAGAGGAACATAAACTTGATACATAGAATAAATTATACAGTACCTTACAGCAATCTTCATTTTGACAGTTCTGTAAAGTCCTATGGAGCTTGGGGGGAGGGAATCAGTAAAAGAATGCATTGAACTGTGAAAAACATTGTCACTAATCTTACAAAGAGTTCTTGGTCTTCTCATAATCCATGAAAAATAAGTGGTTTCTCAAAAACCAAAAACAGGTGGAAGCCAGTGGACTAATCAAAACTTTATTTCCTTTCAATGACTAATTTCCTCCCGGAGAAAAAAAAAAATACCTTTGGAATAAATTCACCAAGTTTTACATGCTGGGAAAAGTTTATAAAAGGTTACAGAAATACTGATTTAATCATGTGCAAATATAAGGTTTGTTTTTTATTTGAGACCTCGCTGCGTCCTCTTAAAAACAGCCAACAGCATTTACACATTTCTGGTAGCACAAGTGAAGGGAAATACAACTATTCCAGAGGGAAAAGACTAGACTGTCCCTCTTTTCAAAACGGGTACTGTGCTCATGGGCACAAACAGGCTGTCCCAGCAGCCAGCATAACCGATAATGCCAGCAGCCAGCTAGTGACCAAATGATGACAGAAAACTGAAGTTCTCTAGCAATGAAGTCCCAGATCCGAGTTAGCACACAACAGTTAGTCATAGCAAGAGTTGCATGGCCACCATCAGGATTAAAAACTTCACTCTGAGACCTTACAACCAGACACTTCTGTCCCCAGTAAACTCGCTCAAATTTTAAAGGCAGAAAGAGGAATGTGTCTTGATGACCTTTTCAGTGCCTCTAAGTAAAATCAGTTATTTTACTGAGACATAACAAAGACCATTCATCAGTTACAAATATTCAATCTGCATGTGAGGAACAGAAACTTCCCCAGTCCATGGTCTCAAAATCAGAAAAGCAATTGTGACCTCTTAGTCTCCTGAAGTTGCACACTGTGAAAAGGGAGCCCTTTGCTATTATTCCCACTCATCTGTTCACCGAACCTCTTCTAGAAGCAACATCATTCCTAACATTTGTGGGGTAACACAAAAAGTCAGCTCAGAGTAGAATATGGGCAGACATCGATTCTAAAAAACTAAAAAGATCTCTTGGCAAGCTTTGGATCAATACTTTCAAACATAGCTGCCTGTTATGCGTAATGGCTGATATTATATTGTAGGCTTTTTTTTCCCCCAAAAAAATCCCCAAGTGGCTGAATAGAAACTAGCGAAGAGAAAATTAGAAATTTGGCTACCTCTGTAGATCCAGTCTGTATGTTTCATGATCAGAGAGCAACAACACAGATAACAGGGGTTCGATGAGATCCCAGAGATCTCCTGAAGCATTCATCCTTTATCAGGTCACTCCTTCTGCTGTTGACACTTGCTAACCTACTTTCCCCTACTACTATGGGAATAATTTGGAAACAAAGTTGAAAATAGTAAGCTGTTTGAAATAACGTACGTGCAGTTATCTGAATTCCAAATAGTCGAACCATTTGATTACATAGAATCATAGAACAGTTTGGGTTAGAAGGAACCTTAAAGCTTATCTCGTTCCAACCCCCCTGCCATGGGCCGGGACACCTTCCACCAGACCAGCTTGCTCAGAGCTCCATCCAACCTGGGCTTGAACACTGCTGGGGAGGGGGCAGCCACAGCTTCTTTGGGCAACCTGTCCCAGTGTCTCACCACCCTCATGGTGAAGAATTTCTTCCTACTATCTAATCTAAATCTAACAGCTTTCAGCGTAAAGCCATTACCCTTGTCCTATCGCCACATGCCCTTGTAAAAAGTCCCTCTCCAGCTTTCTTGTAGGCCCCCTTCAAGGTACTGGAAGGCTGCTCTAAGGTCTCCCCGCAGCCTTCTCTTCTCCAGGCTGAACAGCCCCAGCTCTCTCTGCCTGTCCTCACAGGAGAGGTGCTCCAGCCCTCTGAGCATTTTTGTGGCCTCCTCTGGACTCTTTCCAACAGGTCTACATCCTTCCTGTGCTGAGGGCTCCAGAGCTGGACGCAGGACTCCAGGTGAGGTCTCAGCAGAGCAGAGGAGAGGGGCAGAATCGCCGCCCTCAACCTGCTGGCCATGCTGCTTTTGATGCAGCCCAGGATATGGTTGGCCTGCTGGGCTGCGAGCACACACTGCCAGGTCATGTTGAGCTTCTAGTCAACCAACACCCCTAAGTCCTTCTCCTCAGGGCTGCTCTCAATCCCTTCTCTGCCCAGCCTGGATTTGTGCTTGGGATTGCCC
>Ga0065711_1003647_pt1 | contig 27000 bp, 11 predicted proteins | sample Hoacrofraction12_FD_59098 | JGI IMG/M metagenome (GOLD analysis project Ga0065711, IMG submission 59098) | Hoatzin crop microbial communities from Cojedes, Venezuela - Epithelial fraction 12 v2 (version 2) | ecosystem: Host-associated > Birds > Digestive system > Esophagus > Crop | place... | reverse complement strand
CCCCCCATATCATGCCTTTTGGCATAAAGCTTCATTTTCAGTACCTCTTTTAAACTAATGTGATCTGACATCTTTAAATCTCATCACTTGACACTGATGTGGAGATGGAAATGTAACAGTTATTATGAATATTTAATTATGATAGCTGATATAAATCCTCCTTCCCCCACTCTCTCTGTCCTCTTTTCACAACAAAAGCACAAAACAGAGTAATTCTCTATCTGATGAGGGACTGTGGGGAGATAGAATTCATGTCCTTGTCTAAATTTATGTGCATTAAATCCAACCACAAATAGTTTGTTGAGGCTATACAAGTGTTTGGGGTCTGTGGATCCGTAGGACTACTAGTTGTTGTGTTTTAGCTTAGAAGTGTTCTGCTGTGTTCAGGGATGAAGATAAATTTAACCTCTATGAATGACTCTTTGGTTACCACCATTTTCAGTTGCACCATGGCATATAAATGGGTGTCGTGTAAGGTTATGTCTGCTTGCCTGACTGTCACCCTAAGAACTGAAAACACCAATTATGGATGGGCTTCAGATAAAGACTAAACTTGCAAATGTTCAGGTTGCTGGAAACTTCCTAAAAGGCTGTGACTTGTGACTGGACTGGATTTAGTTCTTTGGAACAGAATCTGGAGATATTTTTGTATGAGTTACATCTGAATCAGAAATACTGCAAGAGCAACATTTTTGTCTCCATCTGGCATTTCATCTTCTGGTTGCAGATGGGGAAAAGAGAAGAACAAAAATATAAAATATGCTTAGCAAACAAGGATAGCCAACAGCCTAAAGCTTTAGAAAAAATTTTTTACAGTATCAATTTTACATCTTGGTTTAGTGCTGTGAATGCAATTGCCACTGCAGGAATTCCACTGTGGTTAGTTTTCATGGGAGTCAGTGCTTTTAATTTGAATGTAGGACCTGTGATATCTGTTGTAACTTGCCTTTAAAAGAAAAAGCTTTTAAGAAAAATTCCTTTTCCATCCACTGTGGCTCTCAATGCCTCCATGACGGCACACAAACACTCTGTAATAAAACCTCAGGGATTTCTCATTGTGTAAATTACAGTCTGGACTTGATATAATCATTTTATGTTTTCCCTCCTCATAGCACCCACAATAAGAGGGATGTGGCTGTAATATTGAAGACTGGGATAATTTTTGATTGAAAAGCAGCCTATAAGTCCTCTAAGGAGTTACCAGTGAGATGCAGTGGGGTGTTATCTTGCCTTAATGGTGAGCAGATGGGTACAGTTAGGTAACACTAGATTTTTTTGTCAAGGTCTCTTGAGCTAAGCTTTCTGTCCTGTGTCTCTAAGTCATGCAGTAAAAAATATGCATCTCTATCATAGAGCCATAGAGACATACTGACAGAAGTACGTGACCGTGGCAGAAATTGTGCTACGAGCAGAAAATTAGACATAAGCAGACAGATATATTTTCTGTGTTAATGAAGTCTGAAAAAAGACAGAGAAACAATTCTTCTTGAAAATAGTATAAATAAACCAAATCCAATGGTCTCATTGTGGCAACAGTGTCCTTTTAAATGTTGTGAATTTTTTATTTGTTAGTAGACAATAATATAGTGGAGTAGTTTCCTAGACATGTTTTTTTTTCACACCATAAAAATAATTCTGATTAACGCAAATTTGAGTTGCATTTACACATCAAAAGGAAAGCCTACTCTCAAGTGGTCATTCTGATGTTTTTTTCCAGGTATCTCTTTTGCATCAGTAAGCAATGGTACATTCTCTGGAAGCATCTGTCATTTCTTCGTTTGGATGATTTAGTAATAATTCCAGCCATAGAAAATATAGGTATGCTTTCATTTTTTAGAATATGCTTATGATGCAGGAAGACCTCTGATGCCTTGCATTATGTGTTGTGGACTGATATTGAAGATAACCATACTAACAAAAAATTCTAATAGTAGCCACTGCTATCATCCATGACACTGGTGTAGTCACATATGTATTATCTATTTAAGTGTAAAGTATTGTGACATAATCACTCTGTATTTGCAGCAAAAGTAGCTGCACCTCCAAGAGTTTTTAAGTGTCATCAGCATCTCATTTTACTGGAGGCAATCTCGTTTTACTGGACGTAGATGCAGAAATCTTTAGTTGCCATGTAAAAGATTGCTTGGATAGCTCTAGGGAGATTTCTTTAAAATCTTGCTGCATCACACACATTTTAATTACAATTAATGAAGTCCATATGAAAGATTTAGTTTATTTAAAAGCCCAGCATGTAATCCATCATGTAAATTAAGTAAAGAATCCTCCAAACTTTCATTCAAGTACTGACTGAAGTCTTAGTCTCTGTACGCTCAGTTCCACCCAGCCTGTCACAGTGCGTGAGTATGGAGGCCTTATCTGAAAAAACACGGACGTGATGGAATGAAACATGTTGCAAACATCCTGCAGGAAAGTTGAGGTGCAAAGCCTGAATTGTTGTGGCTTAAGAAGGGTTACAGCTTAAGAAATTTTTCTCAGTCTGTGTCCAGCGAACCACTGATCCCCGAAGACTCTGCTCTCAGCCCTTTACTTTTCCTTACAATGAAAGTCTAACCAGCCTGGTTGTTACGTTGTCATTTGTTCACAGGTTTTGGCTGTGATATCTGTTTAATTAGTGATGTGTCATTAGGAAGTGCCTAAGGATACTAAGGTGGAGGATTATTTTAGAGATGAAAGGAAACTGAAGAGTGCTCTTCCCATCTGTATTGTATTTTGCATGCAGGGACCCTGAAGTGTATGTGTTTGCAGTAGAAGTTAGAATAAACAAGATAAAGGAAGTCTGTCCTCTTCGATTCCCTCGTACCAGCCAGGCACTGAAAAATAAATAGACCGTACCCAGCTGGGAATTCTTGCGTGGTGTGGGCCTTTGTGAATATGGTGCTGGCATAGCCACCACTTCTTCCTTTCCCTGCAGGTTCCAGCACAGGCATGAACAAGAGAAGCACCCAGAAATTACACTTTGTGGCAGATTATTCTGTGGGAACATTACTTGTCAATGCAAGCTGTAGCCGTTTCTCTGCTACACTTTCCTAAGCTTGGGTAAAACTTTGACATACCAGTGAACTCGATAGTAGATCTGTCTATTACTGAGATCTGGTACTAGATCTGCTTTGCTATTAAGTCCAGTAAAATTAGAGGTCCAGCATCTACCTGCATTTAGCAAGCAGTGAGGAGACTGAGCTGCAAAGATCAGCCAGATTCTCAGAGGCAGAGATGAGAAGAAGAGCCCAGCCATGCCCCTGTTTCAGCCTTCGTGCATGTGTACACAATGAGACAGTGTTTGCACAGGAAGATTGTCTGCTGTAGGAAATTATTTCAACACCTGAGTGCTAGACGTGACATTTACGTCTAACTTAGCCTCCTGTATGAATCCTGCATTTCCTTTCTGATTTCACTGCAGCATTTTAATATATTTGTGGTCTTTCTTTTATTAGTCTTTTTTTAAGGTGTTTTAATTTTTAGTTTAAATGTGAAGGTGAGACCTGTGTTGAGGTTGAGACTTTTTGCCAAAGGTTACGCTGCTATGAATTTTTACAGCTGAGCTCTGAGACATGAAAATAGAGATTTATAGGGGAATCCTGACAGACTGTTAATGAAGGCAGAGCTGTAAAGTAGTTACAGATTAGAAATACATCCCAATTGATATGTATTTCTGTAAAGTACCAGAACAGCTTTGCACTGCATGTTCCCTCCCACCTCCAGGAAGAGACAAGGCTCTGCAATGTGAAAAAGGAATTCTTACTATTTTAAAAAGTGTTCAGACACGTCCTGCACCTTCTGCTAGGAAGTCATACAGTCAAGTGCTTACTAATACAGAGTGACTAACCTTCCATTGAGCTATCATTGACACAAGCTTTGTGTCAAAGCTTTCACTGTGCAAACATGACCTATCTTTGTCACAGATTCCTGCTGTCAACCTTTTCCTATCACTGACTTTACTTCATTATTTCTGACCATATTTAAATAAGGCAGTTTTCCTGCCTATTTTTTTTCTGATATGAATGTTCCTTTTCAGGGCATAATTACTCCATGCACCAACTGACCTATATAGACTTGACTGTCTACCAAATGGATAACGCTTAAATAAAGAATCAAGAGAGTAACAGAAGAGGTCCTGTTGCCCTGAGACTGTCCTTCTCTCTTAGCAAATGCACTCATTCTGAAATGCTCCTTGGGTTAGAAAGCTGTAGTGACTAATACAGTGTGAGATGTTTATTGAAGTGTTGCATCTTCAAAGTTTTGCTGCCTCATTTCTTCTGGGTAGCTGCAGCTTTGGATTTGTCCTGGTTTTAACTGAAACCACTATATTCTACAAGCCTGCAAGTGTGTCATTTTGAGAACTTACCTTTTTGCAGATTCAGATACCAAAATTCAAGTATTCACAAACTTTCTATTGCTCATATAAGTGAAGATATGCATAGTTACAGGGATATTTGTTACTACGAGTTATTTTTTGTCTATCCCGGCACTATCATCTCTGTGTGAACTTGCTGCTTTGTGATGAGAGAGGCATTCATTAAAAAAGAGACTGAGGCTGCCACACTTAACAACATTTATCATGCCTGATGCTGCAGGGGAATCCAAAGCCTTACCTTCAGCCTCGATACAGTGTACACGGAGCGCTCAACTCCTTGGGATGAGATTCTGCTTAGGAGAGAACTGTAAAAGATTCCTCGAGTACTCCCATTTGAACCATGACAACAGAAGTGTGTCTTAAATCCCATGCATCGCCAAGGCTTTTTCACCGTCATCAATGATCTCTGGCATCCCTCCACCCATGAAGGATTCAGAACCCAATAACCTGGAGCGAGGTACTTCTCCCATTCATCCAAGCCTATTGCTTCAGGAATGCAGCGTCATATTCCAAGTCTGTACTTAGGGCAGTGAGCGAAGCTCATGAGTCCCAGGCCTATTCTAGGGAAAGACCTCATTTCACGCTAAACAGTCACTGCATAAGATGCAGAAATGCCTTTTGGCACCCATGGAAGGCACCGCTCACAGCTGCCAGAGGACAGCAGGAGTGTCTTCCTACACAAGAGAGTCGGCTCACTTTCTCACCCAAAGAATCTTTAATCTCTGTGCAGAAGCAGAGCTTCAGCTGAAGTGGGGAGTACCCTTTTTCCCAGAATAACTTGCACTTTGTTGTAGTGAAACTTTTTTTTTTTTTAAATGATTGCATATGCTTCTTAGCAGTGAACAGCTTAACTTCTTATTCTGTTAATACTCCGGCAACAAGTTTGTTCTTCCCATCTAAAACTTTGCTTCTTAATGTCAGTAGCACAGGGTGAGCTCAGTGTGGGCACAAACACCAGAACTCTTGGCTTCTTGTGACAATTCTTTAATTATTGGTACAGTTTTCAGTATAATTTTTTAAAAAGTGATTTGCATGACAGTACCTCTGTGGCAATCCAATGTCAGTGATCTGGCATCAGTAAAAAGAATTTAAAAGAAACCACTGTTCTGAATTTGTTATTCCTTTCCACATTTACTTCTATGAAATCTTCACATTTTATAGCTCTTCTAGAGCTTCCATGTGATTCCCAACCTGCAAAAAAAAGAGTGTCAAAGAAATAAACACCTTACTGGAGAAATACAGCAAAATTTCTGAGCGAATTGAGGGAACTTGGACACAGGAGGGGAGGACACCATATTTCAATCTTTTTGAAAAAACACGAACTGACACTTCTAAAACCAGTTGGTATGAAGAAGTCATTAGAAGTTTGTACAAAGAAGCCAGTTATTAGATCATTGCAATTGTTTCCTGTTTTCATTTTAATTAGTTTCTTGAGGGGCTGAACAATTGATTGTCATCATTCTTGGAAGCTCCAGTTCTCCCACTTCTTTGCCATTTTTCTCTGCTGGCACATAATGTCTTTAGGTGTTCTTTGCTGAGAAATAGTTTAGTTAACGGTCATCTCACTCAGTACCGTTGTATTCTAACTAATTGTAAAAAGTTAAACAACCATATAAAGATCAGATCACTAGATCAAAGAGATTACTTTAAGAAATATTTTTATCATGCATCCCAAACTTTGTTTGTCGCCAAAGTAAAATCCGAGATTTTTTTGAGAAAAAAGGCAGGTTTTGTGTGAGTGTCAGCTGAGCATTCAGATACTTAAGATACCTCTGAGTCTTATGAATAGGAGTCTATGTATGCTTGTGATTAAAATGAGTAATTACTTACGAATAAACTCTTGTTGAAGAGCTATTGGAAGAGTGCTGACATGCCCTGAACTTGAACACCGCAGGGTGTCTTGGAGATCTGCAAGAACAAATGATCAGTGAGCTGTAATGGCACTGTGAGCCACAGTGACCTTGTCACAAACTCAGAGAAATTATTAGGCTCTTAACTTGACCCATAAGGGTGAATTTTACAAGAACACATTATTACTATCTGGATACGCCTACATTTCTCTTCGGTATTTCTCCCTCATTTCCTTTAAAGTGAATCTCTGGCTCCAGCAGCAAATATGCTGTTTTGAAAGGCTTTCTCCACCCTACCTTTGTGCAATTGTTGGACTTTTTTTTTTGTTTGTGGGTTTCTCTTGCTGTGCACACTGTTAGTACTGGTATGGGAGCTTTATTGAGAGAGTTTCAAACCAGATTGAGTTAATTCTGTTGAGGAAAAACACTGAAAAATCCAAATCCTCCATGACAAAAATTCAACCTGCTACAGATGCCAAAACTGGCAGTTTCACTATTTTGCTGCTATGTTTGAAGTGGTAAAGTGTCTTCTGAAAAGTTTTTCTTTCAGAAACTTGCAAATATGAGAGTGTACACTTACAGTTCTCGATATACTTTTCAGGAAGCATAAATGAAACTCTAGGTGCGCAAAAGTAGTACTGTGTCATACTCTTACAAAGGTATATCTCACAGGTCCTGTCCTGTCTGAGCACGCTACCTTGATGGAAATAAATGGAAGCCCTGCTGTTGACAGCACACAATTTCTCAGATATCACGGAGGTCAAAAACATGGTGAAAATACACACCAGTCCTATGGCTACGGCATGTACAATTAACACCCTGGGTTAGGCTTGGAATAGCAGACTAGTTGATGCGTAAGCATGTGTTCATTTAGAAAGTGGTTGTTAACAATATGGTAAGAGTCTACCCAAGAAGGCTGGTAGTCTGCATCATTCCTGTACAATAAGAACTTTTGGGAATTGTTCTGCACAGAGGAGGGTACTATACCTTTATGAGACTCTGGTACAGACAAATTGGATTGAGGGAATGTGCTGTGAAGTTACCCAGGCTGAGCAGGGTGCAGGGACTTGGTGTGAACCTGGCCTCTGCCAGAGGCTTATCTCCAATTACAGAGCAACTCTGCAATATAACTCTCTTTGTCAATGGTGCTTGCAAAGGAGAAGGGAGAAGAGAGTAGAGAGAAAGAACTTGAGTAACCATAGCTGTTCAGAGAGCCATGTGTGGCTGTGTGCTGCATGAGGCACCAAACTAGCTTGAGGGTCCCTGCTAAATTCATGTCTGCCAAGGGCAGCTCACTGCTAATGGAGTGGCTTGCAAGGTGCAGGCTTTAGGGACTGTTTGGGATTGTTTGAAGGTTCAGGTGAAAGGTAAGTTGACTTGGTCAATTTTCCCAGTGAACTTAGTCAGAGGTGTGAGGGACAATTCTCCTTTGGTGGAGATTTCTCTCCCAGTTGGCTGTGTTAGCTTGCTATCTGTTCCAGCAGTGCTGTGAGAGAGCATGTCCTCAGACTGTTAGCCTATCTCTCTTCTGTCTGTCTTTTCATTCCTGAAGTCCGTCTGTCTTAATCACGTGGCAGTCAGGAAGGACAGCCAAGACTGTTTTGCTGGCTGGTATTCAGCTCCCTACCGTGTTTCATCAATGAATGAAGCAGAATGATGCTGCAGAATGATTACTGGTGAATGATTACTGGTGTGTTGCACTGATACCTTGCCAGCAGATCAATTGCTCTCGAGCCAAGTTTCCGTTCAGTATAGAGTTAATTGTAAACTTTGACAAAGAGTGGGCTGGCGAATACATCATGTAAAGTCACATAACAAGTGAGAACAGGTTCTGATTTAGCAGAATGATTAGCACTGAATAGATCTAATTCTTCATTTAGAAATTTGAGAGCCAAACCTTCACCTCAGACATGATTCTTAGATTTATATTTGAATGCCTTGAATGTTGGGAAAATTTGGTTTTCAAATCCACTGGAATGACTGGGACTGTTTCTTGTTTCCAGTCACCTGAAGTTTGGAAAATTCATGCAGGTGAGCCTGACAGTAATCATAGTCATGGTTTGCTGCTCATATTGGGATGAAGTGTAGTTCAGAATTATTTATGATGTTTATAATTCCACATTTTACTGTAAAATTTTAAGTTATTCTTTTGTTGTGTAAGACCTCATGGGAAGGCAATAATTTCTTTTTCTGGCAAGTGTTACAACCTAAACATGAGTTATCAGCAGGACTTCTTCCACTGTAAGTGCTGAATGAGCTTTATTTTCTTGTTCTGCAAAAACTGTTTTGTATAACTGTACAATCAAACCTGAAGACCAATAGCTATTTAAATGGGTGTAGTTGCATTGATGTTTCTGATAAAAAAATATTCTCCAGTTACATAATTCAAACAATCAAAATAAGCATTTGGCACAACAGGTACGTGACAATAGATTTGTTGCTTTCAGTGACAGCCTGACCTCCTCATGATTGCATCCTCAAAGACGACCCAGAAAAAGAGCTTAAATGTTTAAAGATTCTTTCTTTCTGTTCTTGTTTCAATCAGTCAATCTATCACTGAGACTCATCTTACATTCGGTAGTACATGAAAGACAAATGATCTGAAAAGGAATGCATCTCTACCAAAGAAAAGGATGCAATCTCACAGGCATCGAGTTGTCAGCAGCAATTCAGGGTCATTTTTGTGCTTACCCACACTGTCAGCAGAGTTGTTTATTTATGTATTTATTTACAGATTCGCAGAATTTCTGACATCCATGTGCATCAATATTTTTTCCTCATTTTTTCAGTCTATGGGCCTAGGAGTTCTGGGGAAGAAATGACATAATTTTCAAGCATGCTGAAGAAACTGTAAGTTCATAAGACCCGTATGAGAAAATTGTCCCTTACAGACAGAAGTTTGGAAGGGACAGATTAGTTGCTTTTAATATGTTTGGCAAAGCATATATACCGAAAAGGCTTTCTAACTTGTTCTGAAGATGTGAAACAGTAGTGAATGCTTAGCTCCCTTTGGGCCTCTATTCCAACAGCTAATTGCTTCATTTGTGAGAAGATCATGTCTTTTCCAGTATTCACATGATTTTTCTGACTCTATTCTGTACTTTTTCTAGTATTTCAAAGTCTCATTAAATACAGCCAACAGCACTGATGTGCTCTAGTAATGTTTTACCAATCATCTACAGAAGGTAAAATTGTGTAGATCCTATTTTCAATTTAGCTCCTACTAAGGAGCTCCTGCTTTGTCTCTTAGCTCCTATTTTCTCACTTTTTTATCAAAGGGTAGTAGTACCCAATTTGCCAATGTCTTTGGCCTTCAAGCTGAGGTTTTATTGCTTTTTCACCAGGATACCTACATCCTTTTCATGAGTAACTTTCCAAGATTCACTCATTTTATGTATGCAGTCTGCATCCATTGTCCTTAGGAACTGTAAGGGATGTTTCTTTAAGCTATATATAATGTATTTTAATGAATCAGCTTAATTAGCTTTTGAGATTACACCGAGGGACCGTCTCACATAAAGGACAGTTGAAGAGGTTCTAAAATAAATCAATATAATGAACACTAATTGCTTAAGGCAGATGGTATTCTCTCTAGAGTTCTAAAAAACTCAGATATAAAATTGCTGAACTGCTAACGGTGATATTTAAATAAGCCTTACACTGAATGCTCTGGAACCAGAGGGTTAGAAGACAGCTAACACACCACCAATTTCAGAATCATTTCAGGGGTGATCCGAGGAACTATAGACAATGTTGATAAAACTGATAAAAATTATACTAAAGAATGAAATGAATTAATACACTTATAACTACGATATGATGGCAAATAATCAACGCTTGGTTTGTACAGAAAATCATATCTCATAATTCTATCAAAATCCTTTGAAGAAATCATTGATGATATGAATTGTTTGGTAAAAATGATAGCGTTCACTTGGATTTTCAAAGTGCTTCTGTCACAGTTCCTCTCCAAAAGCTTTTAAGGAAAACATAGTGTTATGGAATGAGATCTTCTTGTAGGCCAATGATATATTCAAGTCAGGAATTAAAAGATAGAAATAAACTGTGAGTTTTCAGAGTGGAAGGATCTTCTTGGTACAGTCCATACAAAGCTATGATGAATCCTGTGCTGTTAAACATAGTCAAGAATAACTTCGAAACAAGATGAACATGACCATGTGTGATGATCCAAAGAGCTGCAGGAAAGCTCCATAATCAGTGACTGCACCATAAAATGGCAAATTAAACTACATGCTGATAGATGGAATGTAATGTGTTGAGGCAAACGGGCTTGTAACACTGTATATAACAAAAATGTTTGCCTTAACTAATTTCACTTAGAAAGAATTATTATGAGGCCACTGCGGACAGTTCACTGAGAATTTCATCTCAGTGTTCAACAGCAGCCAAAAGCAAAAAAAAAACCTACATGGGATATTTGTAACAAACAGGACAGAAGAAGTCCTGTAGAAATCCGTGATATAAACATTCCAGTTACCTCCCACTTTCCCAAAAATGGTAAAAAGAAATAAAAAAACAATACAGAAAATAGCAGGAAAGGTAAGTAAAGGATTAGATACGTATACTGCGTAGCAATAGTCAACCTGGGAACAACATATTTAAGGGAAGGTATAAGGATGTTTATAAAATCATGACTGTCAAGTAGAAGGCGAAGAGGACATTGTCAGATGGCACTTTCAAAATAAGAGAAGGAGATACTTGTCCAGATAACACATGATTAATATGTGGAGTTTGGTGCTGCAAGGTGGTGAGAATGTTGAAGGATTACATGTTTTTGGAAGCCAATTAGAGAAAACACAGAAAAAAGTCCATCAGGAGCTATTAATCATGAGGACAAATGCCTCTGAATCAGCAGTTCCTGAAACTGGAATTGGGGAGTGCATTGTGTGAACCAACACATACATTTACCATGTTCTTGTTTGATTTGGTAGGTATCCACTCTGGGTCACTGCAGGAAACAGGATATGAAGGTAGACAGACTTCTGTCTCACCCAGTGCAGATGTTCTTATATTACATTTTAATTTAAAGTTGCCTGTATCATTCTGTATATTGAATGCTTAGTTCAAATGCATATGTTTATCATAGTGCTATTTGGGTGTTGCAGTTATGCAGAGAGGTCCCTCCCCAAGCAGTGTCTCTCTAGCATTATGAGGTATATGTGCATATCATAATGCTCTGTGCCCCGGGGAGTTCAGTTGTCCCTGTTCTTCATACAGCACTAGAAGAGCTGTCCTCTGGTGTTTTGCCCTGCTGAGATGCAACAAACAGCCTTGCACCTCAGTGAGGAGCAAGAGTCCTCCTAGCCTGCTTTAATGACTCCTCGCCTAGGGCAGTGGCAGAGCTCAGGCCATGATCAGAGGGCCAGTATGGGAGAGGAAAAAAGCCAGGATAATGATGTACCTGTCAGAGAAAAACATGGTTGGTTACGGCCCTCAAATATTACAGTTTGACCGACCCCGTTCATCAGCAGTAGGATCGCAGCTGCTGCATTAACTCTGAAAAAACACAATTCTTGATCTATCCTTTCAGCTAAGTATTGCTACATAATAGTTGAAAGGAGCTGGATATATTTTAAGCTTATATGGGCACAAGATTTATTTAGGAAACAACTGTGTTGCATTTGTATGTACTCCATACATTTTGATAGAGTTGGAAATAAACCCTGAGAAATTGGCCAGAACTGCCTTAGAGTGCCTAGGGAATTTAATTATCTTTGTTTCCATTTGTAAATTCTACTGCAGCTGTTTTGCAGACAGAAGGTTAGCCAGTCAGCTATCTGCATACACACTTTATTTTTTATCTTCCATGTTTTCCAACTCCAAGAGAACCTCAAGAATCTGTCTGAGCTTTTCTTTTACAGTCACCTGCATGGCATTATGACGTTGCTTTGAAGATTGGAGATGGCTGAAACAGCAATGCAAAGTTTGATAATGCTTGCAGTTAAACCACTTCATTAAGAAAAAATAAAACCAACGTAGACAGGTCTAGTGCTTATTTATAGCAATAAAGCAGGGTGTGCAAGTCTGAGGCATCTGTGTATGCTTTGGGTGTGTTATGAGACAAAGGATTAATCTAGCCAAATTCTCTTTATAATTCAGATTCTATGGGACAAGCCTAACATTTTTCAGTTGGTACTATAATAGGAAGGCAGATCCCTCCACTTACAAGGAGTTTCTTAGCATGGAATTTCTGCATGTGTATTTGAAGTGATCCCAAATGGGAGCCAGATGAGTTGCTTCTGACACATTGCTTGTGTTAGAAGCAAAGAAATGAAAAATCTCTTTAGCAAACTTACAGCACTGGTTTTATGTGGGAATCTATAAATACCTTCATAAGCTAGCTCAGTGTGCTTTATAGTTAAGACAGCAGTGACTGAAGCTAGGGTAAGGTAACTTTAAAAACGGATCTTCACCTGTGAAGAAATGTAAACAGATCTCACACTGATCTTTGAAAACATTCAAAGCCTGGTCAGGTGTTAGTTTTTCTACAGTGTACCTCTACTTGTCAAGCCTGGGGATTGAAACTGGAATACTAAAGAGATGGGTAGTTCCCATCATTTCCTGTTTGGGGTAGTTCTGGCAGGAGTCTCCACATATTTTCTGCCAATTCTTTCATCTACACCCTGAATTTCATGGGTCTGACTCCAGATGCAAATTGTATGCTCTGTGACTGTACTTCTATTAGATCATCTGACTCTGCTTGAAAGGAACAGTGACCCCATTGTACAGGACTTAATAAGGAGGAGTGACCAATTCAAAACCCCAAAATTACATGCAAGGCCATAACCTCCATGTGAGATGACACACCCACATTGCAGGGTGCCAAACTCATCTGTCAAGATCACACGCTTGTTTTGGGTTAAATGACTGCGAGTTGTTCCTACGAGGAGTCTCTGTGTTCTGTTTGCTCCCTGAGCTCTGACAATGGCAACACTTGCAGGATTTTAGGTTTTGACATGGGGGCAGAGAAACATGTTGGGCTCCAAAAAAGCAGGCATGTGGAGCAACTGTCTTTAATCGAGGAAGTGGGGACGGAAGGATATTTGGTTAGAAATTTAACTTCCAGGCCTGTGTCTGGGGTTCCAAGACACGTAATCACCTGTCCATACTCAGAAGGATTTTCCCATAGAACATAAATTTATGCAGAGCTACAGGCAGGTTTATGCAGGTTGAACCCGTAGGATCTTGTTTTCTGACTTAATTCATCTGAGGGCAATAGGATTTGCAATGTTATTATAGCTTCAAGATAGCATTCCAGCATTTGGAGGCTTATTCTTCTATTCCAGATATTTAGTTGTGAAGTAGAGTGTGTTAAGATCCTCACCCCATTCACTGTTTCCTTTAAAGCTTTAATGAAACCCTGACCTGTGGTGAGGGAGAGTGAAACAAGTGGCATTTTCAGCAGGAGAGAAATTGCAGAAACATTTGTAGCAGTGTGCTGTATACAGATCATACAATTCTGACTTAGATTCTCTGACTTCAACATTTGCTCCCCTTCAAACCATACTAGGCCTTTTTTGTAACAGTCATCTGGTATAAGTTTCAACTAGGAAGATCATGAATTTATCAAAGATGTAGATATATTGAATGAGGGCTTGAATAAAGTGTCATGTGTCTCATATATTAAGAACCACCTTGGGATAATACATGTGCAGTACAGTATGTGGCAAAAAAAAGAAGGGTTATTAAAATATGTTTGTGAGAAGTGTGCTATAATCTCACCCTCTGATGTTTTACAGCCTGCAGAATACAAGTTAATGCAATTCCCTCCCTGAATACTTTCCAGAAGCAAAGAATACGTGCCGCAAACATTGACTTTTTTTCTTCCTGATTACGTTTGCATTTAATGCATTATTTGGAGATATTCCTATCAGCTAATTTAACTGCACATGCACACATAGTCCTGCTTGGGTAAGAAAATGATGATACCAGAATAATTCCCAAAATAAAATTTTGAACTCTGCGTAACTCAGTAACATTGCCAAAAACATTACTCAAGATATTTTTCCTCATTGGGGACTAATTTTTGCCAGAATATTTCACTTTTTCAAAGTTCCTTGACCAGTAATGAAAATATATTATTGTATGGAAAGTGTTGGGAATTTTTTCTTCATCTTTCTCAGATCTAAAGCACATTTAGAGATAGTCTCTTTGCTGAAATCCTGAAGTAGAATGACAGCTCTTGGCAAAAACTAGCCCAGGGCAATTATAACCAAACAATTTCAGGAAGCAATAAATAATTAGAGATAATTTTTTTAATGGAAAAGCTGGCATAATTTTTGGCTTGGTCTGCATTTAAATCTGATATCCTAACTGACACAGCAGAAACCCTCATGCAGGCATAGATATCATCATTAAGGAAAATGTCCTTTTGCCATGAAAGCTTTTCATTCAAGAAGTGAGAGTAATTTATGCCAAGGAGTGGAGTGTCCTGCCAGTAGAGCTGTGTAGACCAGGGGAGACCACTAGCATAATTGCATGGTGGGGCACATTCACACTTAAAAAGTTAGTAGAGAGGCTGATACAAGAAGCACGTGTTATAATACCTGTTACCTAAAGCTGCTTCCTGTGTTCGTTTTATTTTCCTATACATAAAATTCAGTCAGTGAATAGAAGAAGGACTCTATGAAAGTGGATAATTCCTAAACCTACTTGTTTGAATTGTATTTTTTTTAAAGCTTATCTGGTTGTGTCACTAGAAGGAATTGAGATTGGATGCCACAGCAGGTTGGGTAGACAGCGTGTTAAAACAGAAGATACTGTGACTTACTTTAGACTTCTAGGCAACTGGCGGAATAAGTAATAAAATGTGTCTCCTTTGACCTTTAGGTCAGTGTGCTAATGCACTGAACCACAATGATTCTTAACAAAAAATATTTTCAAATAAAGACCTAAGCACACACATTTTGCCTTAACGGTTACCCTTGCACTTCTGCCTTAAAATACCTAAACTGAAAAAGCAACAAAGTAAATAAAACCCAGGCAAATTATAGAAGCAAGAAATCTCATGGAAATCTTGCTCCAGCATTTATTCTAATAATTGAATTCATCACCTTTGATTTGAATGGGGAACATCATTTCCTTGTCTCTGACATAATCCAGAGAGTGATATAGTAGACCTGGCAGAATGATGGAGGAAGAGTGTTTGCCTCTGATCTTCCCTGTACTTTTTCACTTTGTTCATGTCTTACAAGCTGCTGGTTAAGCCACGAAACAGCCTAGCAGGATCTTGCTGTGACTGTTTTAGACTAAGCTGTTAAGTCTATCTTCCTTTTATCACAATATAATTTATCATAACTGCTATCAAAACAACAGCTCTTCAGAACTGTTTGGATGGGTCCTATTTTAACCTTCTCAGAACAAGGACTTTCAGGAGCACATTTGAACACAGGATGCATATTGGGTACTGAGTGTTTCACTTTATCACCTAAAAAACAGGTCTCTGTCTTGACATTTATTAAGGTTTTTGTACTGTACAATCTATTGGAAAATTGTTCCAAATTTTGAAGTCAAAAAATGGCTTCTTACATGCCTTTCTAAAAAGTCCCTCTCCATCTTTCTTGTAGGTCCCCTTCAGGTACTGGAAGGCTGCTATGAGGTCTGCCTGGAGCCTTCTCTTCTTCAGGCTGAACAACCCCAACTCTCTCAGCCTTTCCTCGTAGGAGTGGTGTTCCAGCCCTCGGATCATTTTTGTGGCCCTCCTCTACACCCGCTCCAACAGGTTGCTAACAACTTTCGGAAAAACAGATTAAACAGCAAATTCTTCTGCATTAAGCTGTATTTATTTTTTTTAATTTCCATTTCAAGTTAATTCTAAGGCAGATATACTCTAGAGTTACACTATGACTAAGTGAGCAGAATTTGGCCAGCTGACTTGTTTTCTGTGTTGATTTCTCATAGTTACCAAAATTTTCAAATTGCCTTTGTTAGTCAGTAGACAAGGAGGAATTATCAAGACCCCTAGTGCTAACAAAACTAGAGAATACAGACAGCACTACCTTATTTCCGTTTCCTGAATAAGTGCACAGTCATGTATTTTTTAACACTTGATGTTTCACCTCAACAAGTGTGATTTCTAGGCATATTCGTAATCTGAATCCTCACATTTGAAAACTCACCTATTGGAGATCCCAGCACTCGTGCCAGCAAAGATGCACACACGTACTGGGGCTATTTCCCAGGAAGTCTGTAGGTCTGCGTCTTGTTGTTGAGGTACAAAGTCAGGTACAGGTGTGGGGCAGGGCTTTCTCCATGGTGAGCCCTCTACAGCTCTACACGTGAGAAGTGGGACCAGAAGGCTGACAGATTTTATGTTTTGTAAGAATAGATGACAATCCATATGTGTTTGTGCAGGTCTTCTCAAACCGCAATTAGAAAACCATCTAGATAGTTACCAGACAGAACATTTCCATTTTCTTTTAGAAATGTCAGCAATAAAAGGACTAATCATAGGTGTTTGGTTAATCACAGATATAATGACATTTTGAAACATGCTCTCTTAAATGGATTTCTTCATGCTTCATAAAAGACATTTTTGAATGCCATAAACTAAAAACTAGTCACAGGCTATATTCTCCACATTGTAGAAGTTCCTGAGTGCAGTGAACACACTGGCATACAGTAACTTTCACCTCTGGTGGGGTAGAGATTAGCTATCAGATTTGCCTGGAATCAGTTCTCCAACCTGTGGCCACATGCCATAGTGACCATGTTGCCTGAGTACCCAAAGGGAGAGTTCTGTAGCCTCAAAGCTGCAGGGCATAGCATGGCTCACATCCATAGGCCTAAAATCTCTTGTACTGCAAAATAAGATAGCTGTGTTCAGACTGCCTTTTGAGAATAGTCCTTGGTCCTCCTCTTTTAGGGAGACTGCTCTTTGGCAAGAGCTAAAATCACACCAGGAGCTGTGCTGCTAAAATAATGTGGTCCTGTTCCACTAATAGCAACAAGGTCAAAAAGACATAGACTGTAGAAAACAGCAAGGTGGGATTCATTTGCTGAAAAGCAGACCCATATGAGAGAGAAATGTGCATCTGTGTGAGTCTTTGGCAGACAACAATTGATGAAAACAAACAGTCATTTCTAATGCGTGATTCAGGTCTTCTTAAAGTATGTCTAAAATAGGTCAGATGCATTGTGCCCTTAAAATGCCAAAAGGCATCCCACTCCAATGACTGTATAGGAAGTCTGCTAGCTTGGAGATAAGTATCTACACTGTTGACACCAAAAGTTATGGAAGATGATTAAACTGCCTATGTCTGCAGATTCAGCACTAAAGCATCATGCTTGGGACAAGCTCAGAGGTATGAAAAGTACAAGGACACTGTGACAATGTGTTTCTCCTAATGCCTGAGCGACACAAACATGTAACAACACCAGAGTTTGGTGTTTTTAATATGCATAGTTATGCAAGTAAAGTCCATAGGATAAGTACAGTTTTCCTGGTATAAAAATGCTTTATTTCAATGTACAATTATTGTTTCCCTTCTTGATCTAGAATAGCAGACACGAGCGCTTTATATTGAGATAATTGCATATATCCTGAACAGATTAGATTGCTTCAGCTATATTTGCCTAGCTGAACGATTACAATTCTCTAAAGCAGAGAAGAGAACAATGGTTTCCTCACACAGTTTGCACAACATTTCAGTATGTTAACTACATTTAAACATATAGTCAAAAATCATTTACAAGTTAATAAACTTCAGAAGCACTTAAAAGCATCACATTAGTATGAAATAAAAAAGATGATAGCACAACATTCTGTTTATAGAAGACTTTGTCATAATAATGGATGGGTGGGATTCAACTCATCTTCAGAAATCTACAGGGTAGCTGTCTTTGAGATCTCTGAACTTCCTGGCAAATGAAGAAAAATAAATGCATGCAGAAAGTGATTCATCTCATTCTAAGAGAGATGGCTAAAATAAGCAAGTTTTATTGCATTTTACAAGTGCCTGTTTCTTTCCTCCCACTGCACAGGGAGTCCAGATGACTAGCTCTGATTTAGGTGACTACAGTGTAGACATTTATAGTTGGGGAAATTAATCCTGTTCCACATTTCTCAAAGGGGTAGCCAAAAATGGGCGACCAAATAAGGGATAGGATGCTGTCAGAGCTGTTCCTCACATAATCATGGAGTTCTTCCAAAGTAACATAAACTTTTTCGTCTTGGCTTAGCAAACAAGAAACCAGGTTTCGAGAAAAGTTCAGGCTAGGTTTGTCATATGTTAGTCCCCAGGGCTAAACACAGAACAAGACTCAATGTATTTTAAATTAAACAGTTCATTAATGTTATATATGTATATTATATAGGGGTGTGTGTGCTTATGTATCAGAGTGAATGGTTAAGTAAAGAACTGGCTTTCCCACACTGATGTGTGAGAACTGTGGAAAGGCTTTGCTGCTCAGCTCTGTGGGCATTAAAGTAAACAAAACTGTCTCCAGAAACCCTAGGGAAAAGGTTATGTCTAGAGCTGCCAGAACCGTTCTTTACTGCTAAAATTTCAGCTGTGGGCAGTAAGAATGGATCTGGTGGCTCTCCTCTCTTGTTCACGATCGAAGAGAAATTGTGTGTAGCTCAGAGCAGGTCCCAAACCATTGCAGCACATACTAAGGGACCTCCGAATACCCCTTAACCCAGAAGTGGCTAAGAGGGAGGCTGTTTAACAAGAGGGGAGACGTGAAGACATTTTTTAAAAAGTTCTATTAATAATCACGCTTCCTTCATCAGCAACACCATGAAAGAGAAATGGCACTGCACTTCAACACTTCAGTTACCCTTCGCTTCTGTATCTACTGGCACCCTTCTTAAATAATCACAATTTCCATCTAACTTGTATAGAACTTCATTCAGAAACAAAAATTCCCAAACATACATAGAAGAATGAAGCTGGTTATTATCTACATCATATAACACCCTGAACTGATGACTTGTCTCTGTGTAGAGATTTACTCTTAAGTATAATTCAAGGAGTCAGAAGACACACAGTGCCAATGTGGAGAGGTTTGTGCTGAGGGGAAGGTGGTACTTCAAGGTACTGCTGCCTCTCCCATGTTCTATGATACAGGCAGCACCACAGCTGCAGCCCTACACAACAGACCTCCCCCAACATAAATACTCTAATTTTGGAGAATATAACACACAAATAGTGACTGAAATTACAGCAGCCTTCCAGTACCTGAAGGGGGCCTGTAAGAAAGATGGGGAGGGACTTTTTACAAGGGCACGTAACGATAGGACAAGGGGTAATGGGTTTAAACTGTAAGAGGTTACATTTCAATTATGTATAAAGAAGAAATTCTTTACTATGAGGGTGGTGTGGCACTGGCACAGGTTGACCAGAGAATTTGTGTCTGCCTACTCCCTGGAAAGGTTCAAGGCCAGGTTGGATGGGGCTTTAAGCAACGTGGTCCAGTGGAAGGTGTCCCTGCCCATGGCAGGGGAGTTGCAACCAGATGAACTTTAAGGTCTCTTCCAAAAGCAAACCATTCTGTGATTCCGTTATTCTATGATTAAGCAGTATTCAATCACTCTAAATTTGTGTCAATAATATAAATATCCACTGAAGTAACTTCCCTCCTTCCTTCCTTCCTTCCTTCCTTCCTTCCTGCCTGCCTGCCTGCCTGCCTGCCTTCCTCTCCCTTCCTCTTTCTCTCTATTTATCTCTTGGTACCTCAGCTTAATTGCATCACTTTAAGGCTCCCTGAAGGTAAACCAATATTTGAGCTGGAACTTGAGGCATGTGCCATGCTTTCCAGTTCTGACAACATGTTTTTCTTTAGTAGAATTATCTCCTACCCTTGATCTGGGTAACCTGACCAGTCATGTGGAAAGCTTTAGGCTTACATGCCACTGCCCCTAGATTTATTTCATGATATTGCTAACTTGGCATTTTGAGTCATCACCATTCTAAAGGGGAAGAAATAGATATTTATTTAAGTCTTGTGGAGACAGCTCATTACCAGAGTGATCTTCAAGCTGTTGCTGTGAGAGACTTCTCTTCTTGGCTATGTACTTCACTACATACACAGCTCATAAAATAATACAGAAAAGTCTTGTTCTTGGTGGCATATGTGACTAAAAATTAATCTGTTAATTTATACAGCTATTTCATGTATCTTAATCCTGCAGAAATTTCTTTCATATTGGACTGTGTGTGCTAAATCATATGAATATCTGTTAAGCCTCAGAAGAATGATCCCCACCTTTTACCTTTGGTACCTTGTAAGGGAGCTGAATTTTAATATTTTCTCTTCAGAGAAAGCTGAAGCAGCTGAGTGGCAAGCCTTGGATAAGTAACTGCAGCTTTTGATAACTCAATTGGCTAACATATATAATAAAGATTGTGATAGGTAGTTTCTAAAGAGATGAATTGTACAGCTGAAACATCTTCTGAATGGTCTGGCTTTCATTGTGAGAGCGAAGAGAATAATGAATTTTAGTTTCTATTCCTAGCTGCCCAGTGCGTTAGGGCTACAGATGTTAACGATCCTGTCAGACCCAAGAAAAGGAAGGACTTCAGGGGATATCAGGAACCCAGAAACAGAGTGTTTGCTGGGTCACTCACATCAGCAGAAGTGTGAAGTCCCAAGAAATTTCTGAAGGGTGACTTCACTCATCTTATTCAACTCAAATCTGACTTACAGGCCTTGTAGAGCTGGTAGAAACTGAGTGCGTACATTTTGCATAGAAAGATCTGAGACTATCTTATAAACAAGAAAGCATGGAGTCTCAGGCTGTAGTGGGTCTACCAGTGCATATGTCCTCAGACCCAGGTCACTTCAGCTTGTCTAGGAACTGATTTGTGAGGATACCATGAGAATGAAAAAGCTCAATGAGCTATAAAGGGTTAAACTGCTGTCAGATGGCAAAGCTCATTTTGGAGTAATAGACTATGTATGCCATTAAATTTGAGTTCTTTTAATGCCTTAAAAAAAGCTGCCTGCTGCTTGCTACATCTTATGGAACTTGGCTCGCCCTTGCTTAAGCATAGCATGACATTGATGGGATCTGAATCATGGCCCTGTCTCTTCCTTTTTCTCTTCTCCCTGGTCTCCTTCATTGCTCTGAAATAGGGGGATTGTTTTTTGTGCTTAGCACACTGGATTATTGTGTGATGCACCAAGGATGTTCCAGATATACTCACATAAGAGAGACCAGAGTCCAGGGGTCATGAAGTTAGTCCTTTTTGCTAAGTCACTAATGAAAACAACATATGGGACTGGTGACAACCTGATAAAAACTTAAATGAGCCGCAGAAGAGAATCACAGGTATTTATTTTGGCCATAAAACTTCTGCATTTGTCATACGCTCTAGGTCTGCTTTCTCAGAACTTCATGGAGAACTGAGGTACCAGTATCATTCTAGTTCTTACCTGCTGAAAGAGCTTCCTTAAAATGTATTAATGAAGTGATGGATTGTTGTAACAGTTTGAACCTTAGTTTCACAGGTCATTATCCCTAGGAGAAAATGTTATCTGGTTTTCTGGTCTAGTTAGGTATTAGAATGGTTTTTATTTTTGTCCCTATTTTTACCCTTCTGTCTCATTTTTATAGTGGATTTATTTTAAGTTTCAGTAAACTGCAAAAGCTATTTTGAAATTCAAATAAAAAAGATTCAGTTCAGTAAAAGAAAATTAAATTTTTATTTCTGGTATTGGCAAACATAAATTCCTGATTCAAGTGTTAGAATGTCACAATGAAAATGCCAATAGCCCACATTGCTGCAAAACACCATTTATATATCTCAGGAAATAGTTTGAACATAGATCAGGGCTTATTTCACGGAATTACGGACCAAGCCTCTTGAGGAACACCAGTCCTATATTTGCTGCAAATTCTCTGGGAGGGCGAGTTCTGTGTTGTTTCTGTCTGTGCCTGACGTGACGATATGTAACAATACAATGTTATTACAAAAGTAATTATAATAAATTACAATTATTCCTTTGGAAACACATATTTTTAATCTCTAGACTGGTCCTTATGTTCCATTTTCTCCTTTTAACACATGTATGTGGAATCGACCACTTGTATTGTGAAGATTCTTACATCTGGGCTTAAACTTCTATTAAGCTTTGTCTCTACGAGCACTTCCAGGATGTCAGTTTTTTTCACTGAAAAACATATGTTTTCCAAATGTTCTTGTCAGTTTATGTCTGTGAAATTTCTTAGAGATCCAGGTTTCCACAACTTTCTGCTATATTGCTTGCTCCTGACATAAAACCTAAAGGGAGGATTAGTATTGGACTTTTGTAGCAGGTCTTTAACTCTTTTCTCTACATCAGTGCAAGATGAGAGGCTTAAATGTGATTAATAAAAAGGATCAGGCCTCAGGAGAAGGCTGTTAAGATTTGGTTGCGTTTTATGCCAACTAATTCAGTTCAGGGAATAGAATAACAACCTTCTTTTCTCTGCCATGCTCCCTGCCCCCATCCCCCCTCCCTTTTTGTGTCAAACTGAACTATTCCTTAAAAAAGCACAGGAAGTTGTGCATATCCAGGTTGTGTCTAATCAGAAATACCAAGGATCTTGGAAATTCACTTATCCACTCAGTGAATAAGGAATTGCCTGGATGGTCACACTCAAAATAGTTGCAATCAATGGCTTGATGTCCAAGTGGAGACCAGTGACGAGTGGTGTTCCTCAGGGGTTGGGATTGGGACTAGTGCTGTTTAACATCTTTGTCAGCGACATGAGCAGTGGGATTAGGAGCACCTTCAGCAAGTTTGCTGGCAACCTTCTGGTGCAATCAACACGCTGGAGGGAAGGGATGCCATTCAGAGGGACCTTGACTGGCTTGAGAGGTGGACCTGAGTGAACTTCATGAAGTTCAGCCAGGCAAAGTGCAAGGTCCTGCACATAGGACATCTAAATAAAAATACAGGCTGGATGGAGAAGGGATTGAGAGCAACGCTGCCAAGAAGGACTTGGGGGCATTGGTTGACGATAAGCTCAACATGACCCAGCAATGTGTGTTCACAGTCTCAAAAAAGGACTACATCCTGGGCTGCACCAAAAGCAGGTCAAGGGAGTGGATTCTGCCTCTCTACTCTGCTGTGGTAAGACCCCACTTGCAGTGCTGTGTCCACTTCTGGAGTCCTCAGCATAAGAAAGACATGACAAGGTTCCATCAGAGAACCAGCAGAATGGGTAGGAGACTGTTCTGTACGACACAGGAGGAGGCTGGAGGAACTAGAGTTGTTAAGCCTGGAGAAGAGAAAGGGCATCTGCAGCAATCTTCCACAATCTATAGGGAGTATAGCAGGCAGGTAGAGCCAGGCTCTGCTCAGAACTGCACAGCAAAAGAGCAGGAGGCAATAATCACACTTTATATCAAGGGAAATTCCTTCTCAATATAAAGGGAAAATAACCCTTCACCATGAGGGTAAGAAGACACTGGAACATCATCTGACTCTGCAATTAGTCCTCCTTGAAGCAGGCATTTGGACTAGCTGATCTCCAGAGATCCCTGGTACCCTAAATTTCTCACTCAATCTGCGATTTCTGTGCATGAAAGTACTACCCTCTTCCTGATGCCACAGAGTAGACTCAGCAGTACATTATTCTCCTGGAGCAGAAGTTAGCAGTGTTCCTTACAGAGCTCTGTCCCGGGTCGTTCACTTCCCCTGCTTGGCTGCCTCCACCACTCCTCTCAGCCTTGTCCTTGCTGGGATTCCCCTTGCTGGTTGACCTCGCTTCGCTCACCCATTGCATTCTAATTTTGCCCTGTTACCTCTTGTGTCTTTTGCCCCTTCCACGTCTTCCTGGCTAGCTCAGCGATGCTTAGCTGAACCATTTCGCATTCAAATACTTAAAAGAGGAAATCAATCCACAGCAGTAGCCTATCAACTGCAAAAAGGGATAGTTTGTGTTCCCTATTGATCCAGGCCTTTCTGCTTGCTCAGTCTTTACCTCATGTTGTCAGCCTGTTACTCTGTTGGAGGGTAATATGTACGGGCCTGTGCTACCTCAAGAAATACACTCAGTCGCGTGTGAGTAGGGCTCAGAAATAGAGAGCTGTCTGAAGAAAAGGTCCTGTGTGTGGCACTTTGTTAAATAGCCAGGACTTATCTATACTCTCTCTCTGATTTACAGATGAACTTTAATGCATGCTTTCTTTTTCTCTTGTCTTTTCCTGCTTCTTTTCCCCTCACTTCAAAAGGATATTAAATATGTTCCTATGTATTACATTTCCTTCAACAACAAAAGATACTTTATATGCACAGATTCATTTTTAATAAGTTAATAATTAAAAAAACTCCTCTAATAAGTCTTAAGGAACTAAAGGCCAAATTCCTTGTTGTCTTTAGACTTCAGATTTCCATGACAAAATACATGATTGAGATGTTCTATTATACTGACCTTTAAATGGTAGGTTTAAAAAAAAATTCAAGCTTCTTGCAAATGAACAGAAGAATTTCAGGTTAGGGTGAGAGTGAACTGAAACGCAGAAGAGCTCGCTATAACGTACAGCATTCAGAACTGCAGAAGTACTTCTGCACCCACATGCCTTAACTAATTGCTGCATGACTTAGAAATTATTCCTTCTAAAGCATGTTCAGACAAAAAATGGAAATGTTGAGCCCATGCCAGCTTTATAAAGTACTCAGTCCACACAGGGACTTTACTGTGCTACGTTGCATAGTCCTTGTAAGGACTGAACTCCGGAAAATTCTTCTACTGTGTTGCAAGAATTCTGTGCAGTAAAGACTGTTAGTGCTAATGTACAAGAAGCATCTCCAGCACTGGGTCTTGTGTGGTAAAGACATTCATGTCGGGCAAAATGTTGTTCAGTATACAGGGAAGGGAGTGTCTTTAGAACTTGGCCATGCTCACTCTGGGAGAGTTTCTAAAAATAGTGGTAGAAGCCCTAGTTCTGGAATTCTGTTAGATTATTCAGGTTTCTACTGTTGCAGTCTATGCATAGGTCTAGTGACATCTTTAATGGCAAGGGTGTTTTAAGAACTTGCACAGGGTTGACAGAGATGACAGAGCTATTGGGAGGCCAACATCATCCCTGGCTAGTCTACATTCCATAGGACATCTAACATACACAGTGCCCACTTTCACATGTATGGTGCAGCCCTAGAGATTGTGAAGAAAGCAATAACAGCTTTAGAGCCATAGCACACGATCACACAAGACTCTTTGATTTCTAACACCTGTTTTAGTAGAATGAAGAAAAAAGTGACATTTGCTTGTAAAGAAGAACATATAGTATTCCACAGAAGAGAGTACCTTAAAAATTCTAAGATTGTTTAAAAATTTGGTTTGGAGACAAATACTGTATTTAACTCTTTTTTTTTTTTTTTTTTTTTTTTGACCACTCACGGCTATGAGAGTGTTTGACATTTTACTCTACAGAAGGTCTAAAATTTCTTTCAGAATTGTTTTTGAATATTCCAAATTCATGCTGCTATGACTGATTTTGCAGCTTTATCTCCATTGCGTTCTGTTGATTATAGTAAATAACAGTTCGAAATATGCTTTTTATGAATATATTGCCACTTAAATTTATTGTTCTAGTGACTATTCCTGACAAGTAACTCATTTCATCCATGACTACTGGCAAGTAAGCATAACAGGGATGCAAAAGTTATAGCAGTGATTTGATTTAATAGCTCAGATGAGTTTGCAAGGACTTTTGTTTTTTACTTGTGTGCATTTGTTACTTGTGTCCTCAGCAAGCTATATGAATAAGTGGGGCCACTATAGATCTGCTTTAAAAGCATTGTTCTTAGAATACTCGAAAATAAGGAAAAATCATAATATTAAATGTCATGAGGGTAATCCCAACAGCAGTAGGAAAACAGCAGCTCAGCTCTATATGAAAAAACATACACATGCATTTCCGGACGTGAGCAGGCATGCAAAAGTACATAATGTTGTCCTGAATCCTAACTTTTGAGTATCTTTGGGAGCAAAGCCTCACATATTACTAGCTTCTCTTATATTTTTATTCATTGCTTTGCCTTTACTGGAGACCCAAGTTTACTGCTGATTCTCCAACACTGAAATGCGTTGGCCTAATTCTGCAGTGATATTCTAAGCAGCTAGTTCAGTTCATCATAAAGAAAGGGCGTAATTTGTACTTCCATGTGATAAGACAGAAATTAGTCTTTTATGTCTGAACTTTGTGTGTGCAGCCTGCAGCTGCCAACAACAATCTCCATTTCAAAACCCAGAACCAATAAAACAGGCTAAATCTGATTCAAAAGCCATTGTGTTTTTATTTTAATTAACAGTTTAGAGAAATAAATTATTGTCTCCGCCTAGAAGCTGAACAGTTCCTCTCCTCAGAATGTACCCTGCAGTATCAAGCAATAGCAGACTTAATAGAGAAAGGAAGTAATATTTGCACTAGCCAAATATTTTGTCTGTTACAGCATAGCAATTATAGTCTACATCCCGCCATGTTACGTGTCATTCAAAAATGCCAGACCACATCTCAGCCTTTGATATCTGGAATTATATATATATATTTACAGAAAGAATATGTTTTTATAGTCCCTATTGCATTAAGTAAAGAGAAAGATGAAACACAGAATCACAGAATCACAGAATCACAGAATAGTAGGGGTTGGAAGGGACCTGTGTGGGACATCTAGTCCAACCCTCCTGCCGAAGCAGGGTCACCTACAGCAAGCTGCACAGGACCTTGTCCAGGCGGGTCTTGAATATCTCCAGAGACGGAGACTCCACAACCTCCCTGGGCAGCCTGTTCCAGTGCTCCGTCACCCTCAGAGGGAAGAAGT
>Ga0065711_1032623_pt1 | contig 27001 bp, 33 predicted proteins | sample Hoacrofraction12_FD_59098 | JGI IMG/M metagenome (GOLD analysis project Ga0065711, IMG submission 59098) | Hoatzin crop microbial communities from Cojedes, Venezuela - Epithelial fraction 12 v2 (version 2) | ecosystem: Host-associated > Birds > Digestive system > Esophagus > Crop | place... | reverse complement strand
GTCCCATGAAGTTATGGGTCCTTAGATTTATTTCTGTCCCATTTGGGGAAATCTGTCTGAGTTTGGTTTTGCAGTAGTTTGACATTCACTTCTGGGTAACAGTTTGAGTCAAATGCTTTAAAAACACTGGGAACCAAACAGAAGTGGGTAGATGTTTGCTACATTCTTTTATTTTCGCGTGTGTGCCTGGTTCTTAGTAAGCATCTGAGGGGAAAAAAAAGAGATATGACTGATGATTTGTTGCTCTCTCTTTGGAAAAGGTCCAGACTGTAGAACAGGGCTAAAATGCCAGGAAAGAGTTTGCTGCATAGAGGCTGGCTTATAATATTGGCTTATAATATTTAATTTTATACATTCTCTGGGTAACACATTTTCTTTAATTCAAGATCCTGGAGAAGTCATTTTAGATCTTTATTCGGCACAGCTTACTTGCTCTTCTTCTCAGTTTTCCTTATTTTTAGAAAGGTGAAGTGTGGTTCCCAAATTAAATCATTACTGGGATGGACTTCAGCCAGGAGGACCCACAGTTCAAGCCGTAAGGCACAGGAAACAGCAGAGTATAACAATGGAGTTTTATTTTGTATTTCATTTGGCAGGGTGAAGAGAGAGAGGGCATTGCAAGATTTATGTTTTTACAGAGCTACAATGTATTTCAAAAGATGGTAAGGATTGTTTTCCCTCTTGGCTTTGCTTAAAGATAAAGCACACCCAGAAATGCTAGAAATGTCAGGATTGCCAGATTTTCCTTAGTTCCAAGTAAGGGTTTGTGTTTGGGGTTCTCAGAGATGCTCACAGTGACGTCCCAAACATTAGCTGAAGTGGGCTGATCCTTTACCCTTTTGCTGACGTGCTTGTCCCTGCTGCAGCCACAAAGGCAAAGCTTGTAGCAGCCTGGCCCCAAGCCAAGCTCCTCTCCCAAGCGCCCGTGGGTTATATCCCCTATGTCAGCCTCTCACTCCAGTGACACGGAGCCTGTTCTCCGGATGGGACAGTTTTGCATGGCTCCTCTGAGGCCATTTTGCAGCAACAGAGCAAAGCCCCGCAAAGCTTGCTCCCAGGTGAAGGTTTGAGACCACCGGGGCGTGAGCGCGCCTGTGAGCCACAGAAACATGTGCTGCTGCCAGGAGAGAGAATATGCCTCCCTTCTCCCACGGCTTCGGCCAAATCCTCTCTGCCACGGTGCTCTGGAAAGCAGGGCAGCCGGAGCCTGAAGCTGCGGGCACGTGAGCATGAAGCCATTTGCTGGTGACGCTCTCCAGGGCCAGGGCGACGCTCTCCCTGGCTGCTCCGCAGGCTGCCAGCCGGCCAGCTGAGACCTCACTGCTCCCCCAGCTGAGCTGCTAAAGCAGCGAGAATTAAAAAAAAAAAAAAAAGCACTAATAATTACAAATTAACTGTCCCTGCTAAACAGCATTTTAAGCTGTGCCCTTACACAGGGAACCAATGTATCCGAGCAACAAAGCAAACAGCCAGCAAGCCAGGCCCTTGGTATCCCCTTTCCAGCTTTCTAAACGGTGCTGTAAGTTTATATCGAAGTCACTCTGTTTCCAAGCACCCTGGTGTTCGGAAACAGCATGTCCGTCCCCTGATCAGCAAATCTGATGCAGGCATCGATCGGGAATCAGCCGGAGCCAGCCCTTCCATGAGCCAGAGACGGAGGGTCTGCCGCAGCCCCAGTCCCTTCTGAGCAGTGTTGCACGGCACCCGTGGTGAGCACTGGGCATCCCCGACACACAGCGAGACCTGGGGGGAAATGGCTCATTTCCAGACAGCTTATGCCAGAGCCCCTCCATGGTGCATCTCCCCACACAACGCCTGCTGGGGTGCTCAAACTCTGCGAACCACATGGGGTTTACCTGGCATCGGATGGCTCCACGTTCCTGCTTCGGTACAGAATCAGAGAACCATAGAATGCTTTGGGTTGGAAGGGACCTTTAGAGGTCATCTAGCCCAAGCACCCTGTAGTGAGCAGGGACATCTTCAACTGGATCAGGCTGCTCAGAGCCCCGTCCAACCTGGCCTTGAATGTTTTCAGGGATGGGGCCTCCACTACCTCTCTGGGCAACCCGTTCCAGTGTTTCACCACGCTTATGGTAAAAAATTTCTTCCTTATATCTAGTCTAAATCTGCCCTCCCTTAGTTTAAAGCCATTACTCCTTGTGCTATCGCAACAAGTCCTGCTGAAAATATTTTCCCCATCTTTCCTGTAGGGCCCTTCAGGTACTGAAAGGCTGCTCTAAGGTCTCTCCGCAGTGTTCTCTTGTCCAAGCTGAACAGCCCCAACTCTCTCAGCCTTTCCTCATAGGAGAGGTGCTCCAGCCCTTGGATCATCTTTGTGGCCCTCCTCTGGACCTGCTCCAACAACTCCATGTCCTTCTTGTGCTGGGGATATGGTGCTTACGGCCCCATATCCATGTCCAGGCTGCACGCTGTGGCTACCCAGATCCCTTTTGATGTCTTGAAGGACCCTCTGAGATGGTGTACAAGGCTCATGGTGGGGCGGCCATGTGCCCCCCGCGCTCGGGTGACTGTCAGCACTGCTCCTGCAAACAAGGGTCTCCACTGTGGACTGGTTTGTGGAAGAGTCAACCCCTCGCTCACAGAGGTGCTTTGAGCTCCTGCAGCAGAATCTTGATCTTTCTGGGGAAAAAGGACCTAGGGTCTGCCAATGCCTTCTTCTGAAACCTCCCAAGGAACTGAAGAAATGCCATTTACATTAGTTCTTGAAATAATATAAATGTCAGTAAAATATTTTGTGCTGGATGCAAGAAAACCACATGGGAGAATCTTTGACCTAGTCAGCTCTCATTTCTTAAACTGTCTCGCTAAATCGCTATTGGACTAAGCTTATATACTTTTCTTCCCCTCATGAAAAATTGAAAGTTCAGGCATTCTGGCAATCATTTATTTTTAGAATATCCCCTATTCAGGCACAAAATTACAGCAATCACTCAGAATGCTGAAAATTCTTAATGGAAGATTTTAATTGTTAATTTTGAGTGGCATGTTTATTCCAGGCCCTTTGTTCCAGAGACAGAGACAGCAGAAAGGCATTAGCAATGGACAACGCAAGCCTCTAGTTTGATGGACACCCTTCCACAAGGGGAGAATTGAAAACATCAGACTGATGTGGAAGAGGGAAAGAAAGGGAACGTGTCAGATCTAATGATTATAAGGAAATTAACCTATGATGTTTACAGTCACTGTCTCTAAATGGGACCAGAAATTAACCTGAAGCACAAGACACTTGAAAAGGTAAAAAGGGAAATAGCTGTAGATGGCACATGAGCTTGCGAAAGGCCCTTGCCAAAGGCACTGCTGAGGCCAGATGCTTGGGAGCATTCAGAGCAAGACCAGGCTTTGATACCAAGTAACGGGAACAGCCAAAATTACATGAGAGGGTTTAAAAATAAGCTAAAACAAGGAGGTCACGTTCTCTCACACAGCGCGACGAAAGTCAGCTACCAGGGAGACGTTTCATTTGGGGGCTCCAGGGTTTCCACGGCTTTACGTGAAAAAGTGGATGCATCCAAGGGAGGGAAGATGGTGACAAGGGACAATTTCGTGAGCGGTGGTGCTGGTTGCTACATCCACCAGCTCTTCCAAGAACTGCTTGGCAGCCACCGATCCCTGCTCGTGTGCCTGTACGTGCTCATACTCACCTAACATGCAGAAGATTAGGTCTGACCTGGGCCCACAGAATCAGGAATCATTCCCCAAAACAGCCAGGTTCCCCCTCGATCTCCCCCCTCGGGAACACAGTCCTGCCAAGGTGGGAAGCAGCAACTTCCCTCACTCCATTTTCCAGCAGCCCCTCTGCCAGGCGATGAGAAATAAAAGCTGCCACACACATGCCTTGGTTTCCTTTCATACTTTGTAAATTTTTTTTATTTTTATTATTATCTCCTCCTTTTAAGCATCCCTTTAAGGGTGAAATGAAATCCAACCATTTACAGAGAAAATGATTTCAGAATGTACATTTGATTTATCCTTACAAAAAGTTCATTATTACTTGCTGTTTATAAATTACAGAGTGGAAAGGAGCTTTGCAGACACTCTTTTTTTTTCTTCTTTTATTTTATTTTTGGCAAGTCCATGCCTTCTTTTGCCAAAGCAGGGTGTGCTGGGGTCACCCCAGGGGCAACACCACCACCAGTAGGTCCAGGTGGACTCCAGGCTCGGAAGCGCTGCTGGACCACTGCCAGGATGATACTGCATCATCATCCACACAGGAAGCAAAAAAACAGTGGTTTGAATCCTTAGTCTCAGAGTACTTCAGGTCCCTTCTTAAGCCATTATCTGTAGTCCCCAAAGCTTTAAATGTCAGTGTATTGCATTAGAAACAGCTCTCCTTTCTTGGTGCTGGATCCGAGCCCCTCCTGCCACCCCCTTACCTCCAGCTCCCCCTCTGTTCCCATAATCACAGCAAGTTTGTCCAACATCTCAGAAATCAGAAGGGATGTTTTTTGGAGAGGCCGGGGAGAACACAACGATGGAGGAATTCGGGATCCGTTCTCCCACTTGCTTCCCTCCTTTCTCACCAAGGTTTGAGGTCTGTGAAGCCAGGACAAGCCATCCCTTCCCTCCTCACCACCAGCATTCACTAATCGGACCAGGGGTGACCCTGGACACGTGTCTTCACAGTGCAGAGGCATAGCAGCCACGGAGATTGCTGGCAGGAGCTGGGAGACAGGGACAGAGCCCAGGGGATGTTCAGGAGGGGAAAAGACACTACCATCCTCCACAAGGATACACCGAGGGGGGTGGAGGGGAGCAAATACCTGTTCCGCTCTGACACTCTCACTCCATCCCAACTCATATGCTACCTGCAGGCCACAAGGTCCCCTTTTACCCACACAGAGACCACAGAGACACGAAGAGCAGGCTGGCCTGAGCTGCACGACAGCAAACACCTCAGCAGGACACAGGGATCAGAGAAAGCAACAGCAAGAGTGGACTTCAGCGTGTCGTCCTTCATACCAACCACACAGGCACAAAACCACCCCATCTTTTCTGTCCGTCACTTGGGTAGGGCATTACCCCCAGTCCTCTGGAGGGGCAAAGACAGCTGACCTGCCCTGTTCCCTCTGCTTTATCAAGCTCACCTGCTGCAGGTCCACCAAAGCCCACATCCTTCCCTTTGCTTGGGGTGAAGGAGGAAGATGAGTTCCCCACTCTAAAGCCATGCATGTGCACAGAATCCCTTTTTTATGTAGGAAGCACAAAGAAAGGCAAGAACATAGATCGGCAGACAGAAAGAGAAGAGTGAGGCTTGGGGATGCCACAGACTGCTTCACCTACTACCTGGCGCTCCTTCACACCAATTAATTTGAAGGTGGAAAGGTTTTGATGCAGAAGCACAGAGCTGAGGAGGGCTGCAAGGAAAGGCTGGAGATGCTTTCCTTCCCTCCTGGGACAAAGCTGGACAGCTTTGCTCCCAGAGAGGCAGTGGGCATGTGGCTTTGCTGTTTATGGCTCAACAGCCAACAGACATCAGGCTCCAGCGGTCTGAACCCAGCTCCAGCCCAAGGACAGGACGGGGCTTTTCAGTCCTTCTCTTCTCAGACCTCACCACCTGGTCCAGATAAGATTAAGGAGCCTCAACGCACACCTTGGAGAGAGTCGGAGCGTTGGGAAATGAGGATCTGATACAAACCTGCTTCCCCCTTTGCCTCTCTCACCACCCCACACACCCACGTGCTTTTGGGTTCCCTCTTGTAGCGGTTGCCTGGGAGGGTGGCTGTCCCCCTGCGCGCCGGCCGTGGAGGTCCCGGTGCAGCAGTACGGGCAAGGCTGGACAGAGCACAAGCCACCACCTTGGGAAATCCATGTGCAAAAGTCAGCTTGCTAGTCCCCATCCCCTCCAGGGACAAGAAAGAAGATTTTTAATGACAAGCACTCTAGCTCCCTAAGGATAATAAACACAGGGTTAGCCAGACAAATTAGACAAAAACATTGACTGGTTTGGCCTTAAATCAAAAAAATGTTTAAACAATTCTTGAGAAACAAAAAAGAATGCATTTCATCTGTAAAGCCCCTTCCTCCCACCACAACAGAAGTCTGTTTTGAATTTAATTTCCTAAGAATAAAGAACTGAGTAAGTCCAGGAGGAGAACAGGGCCTGAGTCCTGCAGAAGAGCCCCAGTGCTGCTATTCCAGCAGGACCTTCTCCTCCTGCCCCAGAAAGCAGAGAGGAGAAGCAATTCAGAGCGAGAGGTGGAGAATGATGGAGCAAATAATGGAGGAGAGGGGAGAGAAGGCAACAGGCTGTACTTCACGAACAGGAGATCCAGATATTGCAGCTGTGGCCTCATCTGAAACTCCCAAGAGACAAGGGCCATACCTCAGTGGTGAAAATGTGACTTGCAGCGTACTAAAATCCCCCAAGGATGCCTGCGCACGGGAAGGGCTGGTATCAGGGGAGAGGCTGCTCACACTGTAGAAGATAACAAGGTGCAGCCCCAGCACACATGAACTTTGTCTCCTGCTTCACGGGGCTCTGGTGCTGCTAAAGCACCCACGCAAAGACTGACTTCTCTTTCTCTCCTGTCTTCAGGAAGGCCTGGCACTGGGCTTGTGTTGTAGTCACCGAGATAAGGCAAAGCCAAAGGTCTAAGAGTAGGTCTTGGGCTCCCTTCCAAGAGTAAAAATGAAAAACAGCTTCCTCCTTCCGCACTTTTCTGCTACTGAATCCCATGAGCTGACACCTGCTCTCCTCTGGCTGCCGCTGGGGAAAACACGTTCCCCTCGTGCTGCAGCCTCAGTGCTATGCTCTCATCCTGCTCCTTTCTCAGCCGGACGCCCATTTCTCCCTAATCTCTCTATGCCCAAGACCTCCAGGCAGCCGCTTGGCACAGGGACCCCGTGACTGTGATAAGATTCCCTCCTGCTGCATCAACAAGTCTGGACTTTGAAGAGCCGCAGCTTCCCTTGGGGAAAGAGCATTCTGCCTACCACTCAGTTCCCAATGGGCTTTTCTACCTGGGGGAAGACACAGCAGAATTGAGAACAGTGATTAAAAAAACAAAAATATAACAAAAAAAGAGGGTCGTTCGGTTCTTCTAAGCAGGCATTACGGCACATAAGATTTTGAATGAGCTAAGATGAACTCCGTCTCAGTTTGATCAGAAAAAGACGTTCATCTGCATTCTGTTCCAGTCTCAGTCTTATTAGGCAATCAGGTTATTTTTGTTGATGTTTTTCACTTCTCTAGAGAGGGGAATAGGAAGGAAAAAGAGAGCGATACAGAGATAGGAATGAGGCACAGTGGTGGGAACAGGCTGGACAGCGCAGGAATATGGAGCACTAATGGAGTGAGTTAATGGCAGTGCAAACCCTCCTGGTTCAGCACAGCTGGCCTGATGTCAGGGTCACTCTTCCTTATGCCAATATTTTCCTCCTCCTCCGTATGATCCTCACTTCTCTGCTTGGAACATGAGCCAGTCTTTCCACTGCAAGGCTAACAGAGCAAGCTGATCATGTTTTTCATCCTCTGCCCACTACAGCCCAAGCTCCGGGCACCCGGTCAAGCCATCTGCTAAGGAAGGGTGGTACGGCTGGAGATGTGGATCTGCTTCCTCAATCAGCTGAATCAATCCAATACAACAACAGGCCCGATCCTGGCTACCCATCACTGTCCAACTCTGAGAAGACACCAGCCCAACCAGGTGCCATTAGTGTCGTGTCCTGTCCTAGATCCCCTCTCCTCTGCATGGCCTTGTCTGCACGGCCCAGGCTGCACCTGTGAGCTGCACGTGCTCTCTGGATTGCACGATGATCCCAAAACAGTCTTTTGGTCCCAGTGGGAGTGCGCCCATGGCCCGTTTCTCCATGAGCTCCCTCACACCCTACGAGCAGACAGACGGAACCCGTGCCTTGACAGGCTTTGTGTTTCGCCACAACACCCACTGCTGACTCAGAGCTTTGCCTTTCTCCTCTCCCTTTTACCCCACAGCATAGCACTGCTATGCAGAGCCAACACTCTCCCTGGCCCTCTCCTATGAATTCCCCAAAAAGTCACCCATGCCGAGACAGAGATCGCAGCTTCTGGATCCCACCATTTCCTGAAAGCACACGCACCCAAAGCCCAACTATGTCCCCCTCCCCCCCCGTACTGGTAACGAACGCCCACGTGCATACCAAAACCATGCATGTTAGCATTCATGCACATAGGAAACCATGCACTTGTAAACATACACTCCCACCATCTGATTCAGTCCCCTGCAGTTTATCCCAGCCCCAACAGAAGCATGTACTGCAGGAAAGATGCTTCAGCTTCTGTGGGCCAAGCCAGTGCAGTGTTGTGGGGGCAGGGGTGAAAGAGGAGTTTTAAAAAAAAAAAAAAAATCAGCTTTCTCCTCAGCTTCCCATCTGCCTGCTCCAGGACTGGTAGAGCATCAGGCCAAGACACAGCCCAGGACAGACACATTAAGCTGCAGGAGGAGGCTGCTCTTGGGGACAACACCTTGGAAACAACAGACTTCCCTTGCCCAAAATATTCTTTGAATATAGAGGTATACAAAAAAATAAACGCATACCGAGATGCTTTTGCACATTCACTCATCCAAAAAATGCCTGTGACAAACACATCTGCACACGTGACCACTCGCATCGGTTTGTGCCTGCTGACTCACACGCTCACTGAATAGCCCAGGCTCGCATCTGTGCTTGCTCCAATCCACAAAGGACGAGGGTGGATGGGAACAGCTGCCCTCTCTCCCCATGAGACCCTCCCAGCCTCCCCCGGAGGAAAATCCACCATCTGGCTGCAGAGATTCTCTCCAGACAGCAGGAGAGGTGCGGGAGACGCAGGAAAGTCTTTATGCTACTGCCAGAGTACATTCCCAACATCCCTCCTCTTCCTCCTGCCCAGGCCTCCCTTCAGGTGACTGAGGAATCCATGTCCCCAGGCATCACTCTGGGATGAAGGGAAGAAGAGAAGGAAGGGAGGGAAGGAGGGAAGAGACCCGGGGGAAATGGCACACCCCACCCGGAACCAAAGAAAACAAAAGAAGAACGGAACAGACAAAAACACCCGACTCTTTCCCTTTGTTGTGAAGTCCCGATTTCCCTCGCAAGCCCTCGTGGCCTCACCCAGCACCCTCTGCTTTTCGGTAGGGGTTCTCCAACAAGTAGCGGAACCGCTGGTAGTTCTTCAGCAGGTACTTGGGAGCATACATTTGCTCCTTGGGGTCGGCGGGGGGATACTCTTGCGTAGTACCATCGAACCAGCCACCAGTCCGGATCAACTCCCGGATATAATTGAGGTCTCGTTTATCCTCGTAGTCACCCCAGCGGGGGAAGTCCCCATTCTGGGCCGACACCAGTTTGAAGTAGATCCCCTCTGGGGTGAAACACCAGGAGCAGTGCCAGCCAGCAAAGTGGAGGGGGCTGCCCAGCGACCACTGCACCAGGATGTGTCCTGTGCTGTTCTCATACTGCCGAAAGCCAGGCATGGTGTAGTACTCACGGCGTCGCAGACGGATCCCATCGGTAGCATAGACAGCCTGGAGCATCCCCATGGTGCAGCCCGAGACCACCTCCAAGGTCCCTGGTTGCTTCCAGAAGAAGCCATAGAGCGACTTGCGCATGTGAAAGGCGAAGGGCTCCGTCCAGCCATCGTAGAGCTTGAGGAAGAGCACGCCATCACGGGCTGGGATCTCATCGGCATCATCAATGATGAAGACGTCATCTGGGCGCAGGTTGCGGAGGCGAGAGATGCCATCACGGGTGAGGAAGGTGCGGAGGTAATCGTCAGCAATCCAGCCATCCTGGCGGCCACCGGGGGGGAAGTGGTCCAAGAAGACGTAGAGCACCTTGTGGCGGATGTAGTCGAAGGAGCCGTTGAGGAGCATCTCGCGGAACTTGAGGGGCCGCGGCTCTCCATAGGCCGTGAAGTTCGACTCGCACACCACGAAGGCGTCCACCACGTCTCCCAGCTCGTGGAAACGGACGTCCAGCAGGTCGAACTCATGGTTGACGTTGATAGCGTTGATGACCCGCCGGGGGATCTCCCGCGGCACGAGGCGGTCCTTGGTGGGCAGGTTGGAGTACTGGACCACCGTGGGGACCCCGCAGCTGGGGCCATGCCAACCCGGCAAGCACACGCACTCCACCCACTTGCGCCGCTTGGTCCCGCCGGCGCTCAGCGGCTTACGAGCCGGCCGCCCTGAGGCTGCACCATCCACTCGCTCCTCCGGCCGCCCTCCCGTGGGCGCCTTCTCCAACACCTTGGTGCCTGGTTTAAAGCAAATGCCGCCAGCTTTGGTACGGACGAAGTATTCTGTTGTGTCTTCCGACAGCACAAACTCGACTTTGTGCAGGTCTTCGCTGGCTCTGCTGGGAGGCAGGGGCTGGAGCAAGGGGGAGTGGGAGTACAGGGGCGTGCGGAGAAACTCTGCACCCCCTGGCTCAGGACTGGCCTGAGGTGTGACGGGGGCATTGTTCCAGAAGAAGCTGGAGACAAGGTTGGGACTAAGCGAAGCCAGCTCCCGGGGGAAGGTGACATAGGAAAGGGCTTTGAGGAAGTGCAAGAAGGAGATGAGGCAGAGGCCAGCCATGCAGAGAGTCAGAAAGAGCTTATGGCGTCTCATCTTCATCCTGTGGAAAAGCCACGAAAAAGAAAGTCACATTCAATAGCTACTGAGGTGCAAAACATTTACCACTGGTAGGAACACGGGCTGGGATGGCAGAAAGCTGGTCTAAATTCAGCATGCATCTTGAGACTTGAATCCAAGATCTGCTCCCCCCACCCTCTGCCATCTTCAGTGGGCCTTCTGCCTCAGCTGGGTTACACCAAGCTGAACCTCTTCTAGGTCAGTCACAGTCTCCTAAACTCACACAGACAAGGAAGGCACCGGCAACAGGGTAGAAACGTGGGAAATCCAGAATAACAAGAACTCACAATCCAGTGAACTCACCGCACTTGGCAGATTTGTCCCTATTCATTGATGGAAACAAAATGAATGTCGGCCTCCTCAGGCCCGGCATCACCAAAGGTTTGGGGGAAGAGAGAGCAGAGAGCAGGAGGAACGAGAGGCAGTAGGGGGTACATGGCTGAAACATGACTGGTGTGAGAGAGGCAGTTTTAAAGGACTGAGATCATTAGCCAGGCAGCCAGAACCAGGAAAACACCTACACTCCCCAGATTTTTTCAGTGTTTGCTCAACACACGCCCTAAAAATCACCCTTGTTCCTATAAAATGCTACCCAAGTTCACATGGGGAATAGGAAAAAAAAAAAATTAAGATTCTGTCACTTTTACTATTCTCCCGTCCTTCTCAAGTCCACTGTATCTCCAAATGCTGCTCTTTGCTTTTTGTTTTCTGTGGACCAGGTGCTGAGGTTTTTTTGCATCTGGATCAAGGTGGCTAAAATAAACATCTAGCTTTCTCCACTGGTAATACTGCACCATCACAATTGATCCAAGTCAGGCCAGCAAGAAGCCGGCAGCGCGGAGCCCTTCCCTCTAGGCAACACGAAATATTGCCTTCATCCCCTCCCCACACCACCTCCCCTCCTCCAGCCCAGGCAGGGAGCGCAGAGCTGCTGTCAGGTAGAGAAGTGATTGAAGACTACAATCCAGAAAAAGAAAAAAAAAAAAGAAAAAGAAGAAGAAAAAATGAAGCTCACCCAATGCTTTGCCAAGGAAAAGGAGAAAAGGCGCTCACCTTCTGCTGTTTAGGGAAGGGAAGGTTGGGGCAAAGGTAGGCAGGGGAACAAGGTTATCCAAAAGCCCTTTGCAATGTAGAGGCTGTCCCCTCCTCCCTGGAGCACGAAACCCTCCTTGTGGTGGCCAGCAAAGCGGCAGAGCCCCACGCACCGCTGTGTCCCCTCTGCAGCACACTCCCCCATGGCCGCTCTCCATACCTTGGCGCCATCCCCCTTCCAAGGGCCAAAGTTCCTGAGAAGCACCACACACCCTGCACCATGGCTCACAAACCCTCTGCCCAGCGTGCCATGGTGCCAGCGATGCCTTGGCAGGAGGCAGCCCCCCCGTCCTGGGGGGCATGGGCCAGCTGCCCCACCACCCCAGCCCCACACAGGGGTACGCCAGGGTTCCTCACAGCCCACATGTGTCCCGGGGGGTGGAGGGAAGAAGCACCCAGCCTGCTCCCACCGCTTCAGAGGGTATTAAGTAAAATACAGCAAAGCACGTTTACTGATTAACTTGGAGACAATTTAATACCAAAGTGAAAAGCCATAAAGCATTTAGACAGATGGCGACTGCCCAAAGGACAACATATCTGGCTCTCTACAGATGGCTCCGATACAGACTTTGGTAGAGGGTTGTCTGCGGTTCTAACTTCTGGCTCAGCAACAAGCATTTCTGGACACTCTGCAGTCGCCTTTTTAGTGAGAGCCATTGAGAGCCATTGTCCACCAGCACCATCCCCCTCACTCAGGTGTCTACATGTCCCATGCCCAGCTCTGAAGGGGGGAACTGCAAGCCAGGGAAGGAGGAAAAAATAAATAAAAAAACCAACAAAAAAGAGATAGCATGATCCTATTTGTTAATGTTTATTATGGGTTTTGATAAACTTTGGCAAGACACAGGTCAGCGGAGGGGCAGAGTCCCGGCTTTGTGCACCCCCAGGATGCCATCTCGTCACAGGGGCTGGGAAGGAGGAAACGGCAGCTCTTCTCAGGCAGCCAGGGCAGCGCGGGCCCTTACCTCCTGCACCCACCTGCCACAGCTCCACAGCCCAATCTCAGGTGCCTGGCCGTGCCCCAGCTGGTGGCAAGCCATCTTTGTGGTGACCCAGGCACGGAGGGGCTGCATGTTGTCCTGTTCAAAGCCATAAGGGACTACCTTAGGGCTTACAGTCAAGCTTTCTTCACGGGGACAAAACAAGGGGCTGCAGAAGCCCCCCAACAGCATCTTGTTGTGTCCAGGGTATTTTTCTTTTTCTTTTCTTACGGCTCCATTAATGTCTTGCTGGAACAGCGAGATCACTTACAAGGTAGACAAGTATCCGGTGCCTTCTCCTTGCATGCCACCAGTTTTTGCTCTGTCTTGAAGCATGGGGAAGAGAAGGGCATGAGGAAGCTGAAAACACTAATTACCAGCAACTGGTTGTCAGGGGAAAGTTGTCCCTCACTGGTAAATTCACATAGCTTTCTCCAGTCAGGCATCCTGCACTTTCTCCGAGGCATCACCTCCAGACATCAGGTCGCACTCTCAGATGCTGAAACCCAGGCGAGGTGAATGGCTGGCCTGCTCCTGCTCCAGTAAGGCAATCTCAATGGCTGCCAGGTAATGCTGGCTTCACCCCAGCTCCTAGAGGACACACAAACGCAGGGCAGCCAGCTTCCTCTGGGCCAGACTGTGACAGAGGATGGGTCCTGAAGAAGTCACGCAAGGCACATCTCCATCTTCTCCCCAGGCAGCTGTGACGCTCCGCATGCTGCGGGAAACTCCCATATCAAAGGTCATAACTCCTGACATTCAAACCGCTTCACTTTTCTGCAATGTGGTGTGCCGTGTCAACATAGCAGGACACGTACTTTAGGAAGTAAAGCATATTTTCCTCACTTGACATTTGCATGCATCAGTATCTGTCAGGCTGAGCACACGGCTCTGCAGCTCTTCACCCACAGGCAACACTCAGCCTGTGCATGGCTGCGTTGCCTCCCTGTTACCACAGCCTGTGCCTGGGAGAGTTGGGCTGGTGTGCACAGCCCTCTCCTGCAGCTCTGCCAAACCAAGCTGGCCCTGCAGTACCCTCTGCTGTTTTGCTACTGACATGTCCCAGGAGGCAATTTTCACTGCTCAGTTGCCTTTGTTAGGGAGCAGGAACATCAACCCTTTTCCTATCCCCTCCTAAAATGAGGAGAGCAAAGAAGAAAGCTGTGTCCTCTTCAAAACCTCTTCCCCGGGAACTACCTCCGTTCTCACATGCCACAGATGCCTCTGCCGGGGAGTGGAGAGCACTCCTGCACCCTCAGGTGGGCTGAGATGCTAAAAACCATCAGTCACATATCCCTTCCCATATCCTCTGATCAGCGCTGCAGTGAAAGATGTGTCTTTGAGTGGTAGCTAATTGGAGACAAAGGCCAGCAGGGGAGGAAGGTGTTATTACCCACCTTCCCCATCCAGAACGTTTACATGTGATGTGGTGGAAACGAGAAAGGAGGTACCAGGCAGACATCTCAGCTTGTCATAAAAGAGCCCAGCTGCTCTGTCACAAAGCAGCCATCAGTTACGACGAACACAGAAAACAGCAAGAAGAGATATTTCCCTTCTGACAATTTTGAGTGAGGAGGGGGGAAAAAGTCAACTTGATCTCAGGGAGAGTGATCAAGTTGCTGTCAGGTTAAAAACAACGGCAAGAAAAGCTTTAATGTTCAAGTAGAAGAAAAAGCCAGAAGGAATATGGACAGTCAGCTCCATTAAGACAAAGCTCTTTAGGGAACACACAGTTATAAACCGCCTCAGCAACATTCAGCCTCGGCAAGACAAGCCGAAAGCTTCTTTTTGTAAGGGATCCCTTTGATACCTCCTTGCTTGAAGTTATGTCTCCACCACACAGGGGAAGGGCTTTCAGAGAAGGAGAGCTAGAAGTGGTATGCATGTAAGTTATCCCCAGGCACCTGTTACCGTTTTACTTTACCACTATATCAAGTGACCAGTTGATTTATACCATCCTGAAGTCATATCCTGATTTTTCAAGGAACCAGAGAGAAAGAGATACGCACCACTACTGAGTCGGCACTTCACCAGTCCTCATTTTCTCTTCTGGAGGACACTGGCAAGAGGCCATGCAACAGGCCACCGGATGCACGATACCCTGCACTCCATCTCATTAGGGCATGGAACTCAAGACTCCCCAGACCTCTCCTGTGGTTACAGGAGCAAAGCTGCTCTGGAGGACGAGTCAGAGTAGAAGCTTCTGTTTTTCCCATGACAGAGATGCTCATCTCCTCTGCCTAAAGTTATTCCATAACACCCATGCAGTAACATATTTGCCCATCACTCAGACACTTCATCAAAGCAACAATTCAAATTAGAATTGCTTTCACACAGTAGATTAAATCCAGCATGACTTCCATCCCCCACTCCAGAGGGCCAAACTGTGTGTCTCTGCTCCAGCAAGGGACAAATGAACAGGCTCCACTCTTCTCAAGTACTAGGTCTACCTGCCATCCACAGGGCACAAGAATCACAACATGCATCAGGGTCACAGTACCTCAAAACACTCTCAAATCTCAAGTTACTTTTGTCCTGCAAACACCCACAGAAGTAAGGAGAAACTACAAAACCTACTATTTGTCTACAAGTGAAATGTGACTAGCTCAGGGACAGCAGGACAGGAAGAGAAGATTATCCTACAAAGCGGGACAGCAGGGAAAGTGGAGAGAAGCAGGGTGTACCAGAGGGTACCTAAGGCTCAGCATTTCCCTTATGTGAAGGACACCGTGGTGTTTTCAGGGACTGCAAGCCAGGAGGATGTCAACAGGACGTTCTGGCAGAGTCACAGTACGAGGTGGTTTGAACTCAGGCAGGTCCACACCGGCTTCCATTCAAGTTTCAAGGACGGAATATAACATTCTTCCGTGACCTTCATCAAGAGCTGCTGCCCACAGCGCTAATGCAAAACAGCAATACCTCATGCTATGCGCTTCCTTTGCGGCTTCGAGGCAACTGACCACAAGGTGCCACTGACTTGCTGCCAACACAACCAGCTGGAGCAAGCCATCCAGTACAATTACTCTCCAAGTAAGGTCAGGCTAAGGGAGAGCCAGGCTTTGTCCTAAGCATCTTCCCTCCCTTTCAACAGGGAGGTGAGCAGAGATACAAGGTAACCACTCTCAACAGGCTGCCACCATAGCATCCACTTCCAGAGCTGCCATCCACACACTATTAACGGGTGTCATCATGCCAGGAAGAAAACTGGATGGAGTAAAAAAGACAGCTAAAGGGTGAATCTGCACAAGGCTAAGATGAGGTTGGCCAGGGAAGGGCGAGAGCACAGTTGAGAAACCAAGGCATTGCCTTCCGCTTCTCACTAAAGGCAGACACATGATGTACATCACGTCAACCACAAGCCTCAGGATTGTGTGCAAGGCCTTGCTAGGCCTCAACTGACCAGAAGCATCTGTGGTTGAAAAGAAAACTGGTATCTCTTATGTGCTCTTGTAGGAAACCAAAGTGCTCCACGCCAGTAGCTACGATCTGCTGCATACGGAAACCAAGATGGATGCAATACAAAGCCTCCAGTTTTTCAAGTACTGTGACCTCTTCAGCTCCTGGAAGCACAGTACCTTTGGACTCTAGACTTTCCACGGGCTCTCGCTGTTTCAACTGTTCTCTCAAGTTTCTTGTCCTGCTCTTCGGTGGACTAAGCCTTGGTTATTTTAAAGATGCCACATCTCCAGCCACAGCAAGATAGCTGTACACTTTGGGACAAGACTTAGCCCTCTATACAGAGCACACAGGACCTGGAGATGAAGTGGTCTTTGTTGACAGGATTTCGCCTCAAAAGTGATCTTCCAGAAGCCAGTATCTGAACACCTTCAGAGGCCATTATAAAACCCTCCACTCGAACAGACTGTTCTTACTATAACTACCATAACACTAATAGCAGCATAATTATATAATTTTCCAGCCCCCAGTTTAAAAGAGATTTGCTCAGAGAAGACTAGAAAACTCTACTGAAATCCAATAATGGCCTATGAGACACGAATTTAATTTTATCCAAGAAGTACTTGGACATCACAAGGGTACAGTACTGCATGCTAAAGGAAACTTCAAGCTGGATTTCCAACTCTATTGGAATCTATCAACTATTCTTCTCAGTATCATTCAGCTGTACTGGGCTCCCCTGTAACTAGTCTCCTCTCTCCAGCTAAATCCAGTCTTACCATAGGAATTTCCATGGTTCCAGAGATGCCTCAGCACACTCTGATCCTTCAGACGCTCTCAGAAGCCAGTTTTAATTTCTCAGCACCACTAGTCTGAGCGCTCTTTCCACTAAAGGAGAAGCAGCACTTCTATCCTATTCTCCTTCACTTATGCCTGATATCCTGGAAAGACTCTTCCTCCACCCTGCTTACTGTCTCCTCAAAACATCTGGTTCCACGAAGACTGCTGCGATGGCCCTGGAGGTTGCATCACCACTTGGCTCCAAGATCAGGTCTCTCAGGTCATCAGGGGGTGAACTGAGGCATTGCTCATTGCACTCTGCAGTACGCACACGCACCAAGGATGCAAGAGTCCTTTCTCCCAGCCAAATACAGTACTGTTGCTGCTCACTGCTTGAAGTGTGCAATGGTTACAGCAGTGCAAAATGGAGTTGGCTAGTTCTTTTGCTTCTTGACTTTGGTGTCTTACAGGGAAGGAATGCTCCATCATGAGGCGAGGAATAGGGAAAGAAAAAGGGACAAAACTACACGAAAAAGCAACTTCTGTCTTGTATGCAAGAACTCCCAGCTGGTCTCAGTATCTTGCAGAGAGGGACAGGACACAACTATTTTGTCCAAGGATAAAAGAAAAATCATGCCTTCAGAGACCTCAAGTGAGGCGTGTAGTAACACAGGCTGTTTCATAGGTTCTTTCCCTTCACTCACCACCTTCACAGCTCACCACCCCTCAGTTGTCAGTTGTATGAATTCAAGTTGTCAATCGTATGAAAGTCTGCTTTGTCAAGCCAAATCAGCGGCTGATCTAATTGGGTTAAAAATAAACTTCAAGAAAAGTGCCTAGACATGGGAACAAGCAGCTGACCAGCAGAAACTTTCTAAATTATTTCACCTGTTCACTTCCCCCCAAAACTGTGGCATGATGTTGATACATTCTCAGACACTCAAGATTACAGAACTTTTTAAGCTATGTTCAACTGCCATGAGCTCGCTAAATCCTCCCAGCAGCATCAGGGAAGGAGCACATCTCAAGGAAGGATCTGGAAGAAGCAGCAGCAGGTAACCGCCTTCAGAGCAGACCCTGGCAGGCAGTCTGTGTATGCCAAGCAAGCGGACTACAAGTCACAAATCCTGAGAACAGCACCAAAACAGGCCATTAAGATCACTCTCGGAGCTGATGGCCCATGGGTGAAGAGCACTTGGCAGACACATGTCAGACCACGCACGCAAACCCTGTGCAAAGCAAAGCAGGAGTTCCTTGCCCAAGCAACAGGGAGATGCAGGTTGAACAGCCCAGAAGAAGGTGGGGTGGGTGCCCCATGGGCCTGGAGCAAGGCAGTTAAAGAAGGAAGGAGGCAAGAAGCACTTGATGCCATGGTGATGGGTAGAGTGCAGAGACCCACGCAGACAGGCAGAAACCACGTTGCCTCCAGCTATTTTTGGAGCGGGTGGCAGTTGTTCATGCATCCCCAGTAAAAAAGCGCTCCAAGACGGATCGAGGAAGGGAGTAATTAAACCCCAGGAAGACAATAAATAAAGAAAGGCCATGGAACTGCAGCAAGATCCTAGCGGCCACGGAGAAGAGCTGGCCCTCCATTGCCGCCTTCTTTCCTCCCCCATCCATCACCAACCACTTGGGGTTTGGCAGTGCGCTCACTTTCCCACAGTAGCCGATCTATTACTGTTTGGAAGACCGTTCCCAGCCTCTTCCTTCCCCTCCTCCCCTCCTTTCAGGCCACAGGGGTCCCGCTTGGCAGCCCCCGGATCCCCCTCTAACTCTGAATGTCTGGTGCCCAGCCAATCCCATGCACAGAGCATTAACCCCTCTTCACTGGGAACGGCCAGCCGGAGAAACCTGACTCCATGTTGCGAGGTTTCTCTAGGGTGTCTCTAGCTCCTTCTCTCTTCCCCATCCCCGACCCCCCCCACCTTGTTCTCTCACCTCTTTCCCCTTTCCTTTTATTTCTCAAAAATCAACTCCAGCCCTGGGAGTGTCGCGCCTTCCCGAGAATGTTACACAAACCCATGGGAATTTTTCTTGGACCAAGAACAGACCCTTATTTATTTGTCTCTTCTGCCTTTGTTCTTCACTTCCTCTTTCCAGACTTAGGCAAGACCTCGACACAGTGCCGCCTGGATCCCCCGCTGCCACTTTGCTTTGTTATTATTTTCGGAAAGAAAGCGCTGATAGGCAGAGAGCTCCTCAATGCCTTGCCCCAAGGCAGAAGCAAATCCGCCCGGACTCCCACCTCCGAGGTGCACAAAGGGCTCGGGGGCTCTGCAGAGCACCTCGGGCTCCGGCTTGCAGAGACACCCCCCTGCTTATGCAATCCTCCTGATTGCAGCATCACAGCCCCTCGGATTAAAACCACACGAATCAAATCTTCAGTAACGGCTCTATGCCGGTAACAGGCATATGGTACCACGAAAAGGGGCAGTTTCTCAGAATGAAATCAAAAGCCTCCTAATGCACTTAACTCAGGGTCAAATAAATCTCTCCTCTGCCTCCCACAGACGGCTGGATCTTGTTTACAGGCATTGCAGCAGGCCTGGGTCTCAACAATATGTTTACTACTTCTGTACAAACATTCCCTTTCACCAGGCAAAGCGGTACCCTGATCTCCAGATTAAACCAAGCGGAAATGACTAGGAGCAGGTCTATGGGGAAAGAGAGAGAACGAGCTAGTCTTTGCCAGCAAAATCAAATGCCATCCTGGACATCACACAGGTTTTGGGACCATTTGTCTTCACATCCTTCCCTCAGATTGCATTATTTCTTGAGAAGGATGAGGAGGAATTTTGCATTTAGCCAGCTGCCGACATTCCTGACAAGAAGCAAAACCATTTGATGAAAGAATGGGTTTTGTTTCGGACTGAAGAACCCAAAAACCAGGCTGGTGCCAGGTGGGACAGCACAGCTTGACCAAGGGACATCTGGCAATTGGCTGGCCAACTCCTCGCAAAATGCAAAAGCCACAAACCAACACTGTGCAGATAAAAACAGGGAAGCTGAGCATTTCTGCTCAACAGCACAGTAGACAGAGCAGTTTACTGCCACAGTCACTTGATTACAGGCCAAGTTCCTTTCCCTCCCCTCTCAGGTCTTCAGTAACACAAACATTTATATTGAACTCTAACTGTTTCTGAGAAGTCAGCTGCCACAGCCAGGTCAGAAAGGAAGGAGGGGAGGAAGACAAAACTAATGTGTAAGCACACCATGAAAACTGGCGGTGAACAAGAAGGATGTGCAATGCAGGGGTGGATCCACAGTCATGCTGAAGTCACCAGGAAAATGAGGGCAGGAGCAGGACAGCCCATCCGCATGGTACAGCAACCTGCCAGAGTGAGGCAGAGGGCCAAAAAGGACATTAAGCTCACACGTAGCTGTGGTGGGTGCTCAGCCCACCCAGCTCATCTTCACGATGCTCCTCTGCTGCAAGAGCCTGTAAAAAACTGCCCCGGTCTCCCTCTGCCCTCAACCGGTTGCTCTTCAGGGTTTAATCATTGAGAAATGACGGGAATTTCAGCTGCACACCTTGCTGCTCAACCACCTGATCTTTCAGGTCCTCAGGTCCTGATATTTCTTGTAAGGTCCAACAGACCGTGTCATCACGCCAAAGTTAAAAAACCACTTTGGCAAGACAAGATAGGCCTCCGAAAGAAAAAAATGCTGTCAAGCATCTGAATATTTTAGAGAGCAGTTCCAATGATCCCTGTCCCAGATCCACAGCACTGTAATTGAGTCAGGGACCAAATCCAAGCACCACATTTACTGTCTCCAGCTTGACACACTCTCTTTACTGCAAAGACAAGGCTCCAAACTCAGGAACATCTTGCACAGTCCCAAGCTACGGAGATGCTCTGCAGTACCACACACTCGAGTGATGAGGAAACCAGAACTGGATTTTCAGGGCAGTTCTGCTGCCCAGAGGCACACGCAAACAAACATGGGCAGCAAGGAAACCCAAAGCACTTCCTCACCGCTAAGTGATAGACTCTGGATGCCTGACAAACTCCCCTTCCCTCCCCCCCAGCGCTCATGGGAAGTGAGAAGACTCTGTTCCAGAGCACAACTGCACTATAAATAATTCAAGAGACTGCTAAATTATGCACAAGCAATCCCATCGTCCCCCTGGCCAAGCTGAAAGCAGGTGTGGTCAACCCTTGCACCATAAGTTGCTGCTAGATAGGGATTTCAAGGCCACGGAGGCTCTGTGCCAATAGCACGTATCTGAGAGCACAACGGCCACTTGCTAACAGTCACGCCTGCACCAAACAGCGCGACAGGAGGTATTTGGGGACACAGGGCTGATGCGGAAACAGCAATTTCTTTAACCCACCTCTTCTCTGGAGACCTCACGTGGCCCCAGGAGAAAAAGCATCAAATCGCATCCCCTTCAAGCGCGGCTGCTTGGTACATCTTGCCTCCATCAACTGTGGTTAGCTGGCGAGAGCTGCAGCTGGACAGCACTGGCACAGCGAGGCGGGGAGGAGAGGACTGCTGGGGCAGGTGGGAAGGAGAAAAGGGAACTGAAAACACTCTGGAGGCAGTAAAGAAGGAGCAGTTTTTCTAAAATAACGTACAAAAATGAAGCACAAATAACATACGGGGAAGGCTGAGCTGAAAGCAGAGAATGACTGTTTGCTTTTCTGCCCCACTCCGCCTTCAGGAGATATTGCCTCTGAATATCGGGGCCGCGGAGGTTTCCCTCAGCAATGGGGTCATTAAACATCAGCGTGCAGCTCACGCTGATCACTTCAGGGCGCTGTTGTCCAGATTCACCCTGCCCTTTGCTCTGCCTCGGAGCCAGCCCTTGCACTACAAGCTCCACGAAAACAGGACTGCCTCGTACACAGCAGCACCACCCGCCCTCAGCCCCTGCGCAGGCAAACCCTTCTTCCAAAGCCCTACCTTTCCCAGCTCCAGCAGCCTCCGAGATCTGACTGTGCCCCACATGCTCAGTCCACACAGGCCTCCGTCGTGGTCCTCCTCTTCCCTGCTGCCCAGCTAGCAGTGTTTGTGCCAGAGGAACGAGGAATTGAAAGCGCTACCATAGCCCTCTCTTCAGCCTCAGCACAACCAGCTTAAAATCTCAGGGCTCTAGCTTACCTTCCCCTTCTTTCTTAAAGGGCTCAGCATCTAGGAGAGAGACTCCCTTTCATCTCTCTTTGCCACGCTGTTTCTCTTGCTTTTTGTTCAGTTCCAGCATCTGTATGCCGAAACAGGGGATCCTAACACAGATAAAGTCAGTGTAGCAGACACCTGCGTTTAGATCACAGGTTTCACAGTTGCTGAAGACGTTATGCAGCGGGTCTAATTTGCATTAGTCTTTCGGTATGCTTCAAATCTGCTTGCTGCAGCTTTGGCATCATGCAAGACACATGCAGCAATATCCCGAGATAAAAATTACCCCCAAAGCCTTAAAGAGATGACAGAGTCTGATTCTGCTCGCTAACTGTGGCCCAACCTGTGAGGATTTACACACCGAGGGGAAAACGGCACTCCAAGGGAAAGGCAGCAGGGAGCTGGGATTATAGATTAGGCTGCAGATCAAGAAGGAGACAGTATCTGCAGTTGAAAGGGCAGGAGAATCCAAGCAGTGACCAGAAAGTTATCGATAACCCCTGGCTCGGCACCCGCACCTGGCCGTTCTCTGGGACTTCCAAGACAGCCAGTGGCAAAGCAAGTACGGGAAGCGTTGCCCGTCAGTCGCTGCTCTCCTGCTGAGCCCCTGCCTGGGCCACTGGGCACATCACAGCCTTGCCCCATGCCTCAGTTTCCCTAGGTGGGAAATGGGAGAGACTTTTCTACTCCAGGTAAGGGGCTTGCCTAATTAAAAGCAGCTTAATGGGTTGCTTTGAAGCCCCTGGAGAGAAGTCTTGTCATAAAATGCAAGAGACAGACAATCCTCAGAAAGAGGAGTTACCCCCACTGCCTGTCCCCCTCTGCACAGCCACATCCACCTCTCCTGCTGCTTGAAGCTTGTATACTACAGGCTCAAAAACACTGCTGGCAGAGCTCAGTTTGGTCATGCTCCACAGCCACGGCTGATTTTTTTGAAAAAAAGCCCACGTAGACACAGGCCTAGGCACTCCCCTAGCTGGGAAACAGGGAACCTTAACTGAGCTTATCAAGCTGCCTATTCAACCAGGAGGGGTTATCTCATTATGAAGGGCCAAGGCCCCCACAGCGAGCAGCTCAGGTAACTTCTGCTATCACGAAGCAGGGAATAACCACTTCCTAAATCACAGCTCAAGAACAAGCCCTTGCTTTTTGTCTGGCAGCCAGTTCCCTTCGTGCTGCTTCTTCGCTCAGCCTGCCTGATGAAAGCTCAGAGTGCAGTGCTGCACTCCCTTTCACCCTTGTCAGCTCTACCAGGCAAGTTTCTGAGCACAAAAATACACCCGCCCTGTTCCAGGTGTTCAGAGGTTTGAAGAGCAGGAGGTACCTGTGGTGCTTCAGGAGGAGCTTGAGGGAAGTAAAGAGTCTGCACTGCAGGGAGTGCAGAGAAGGCAGAAAAGGAAGGTAAAGAAATGTTTCTGCCTTCCTGAGAGCTGCAGCCATGTCCATTTCAACAAGGATGCAGGCACAGAGTGCTCTTGTGCAGCCTGTGCTGCTGCTCCAGCACACAGCACTCTTCCCACCTCCTACAGGATAAGGAAGAACTCAGCAGCTCTGTGACCTACACTCTGCCCTGGCCCCTGGGACAAGCACCTGGTCCTGGCACCCCACACAGCATTGCTGCTGGGGCACAGCCCTGACCCGCGCAGCCCAGTCCTAGCAACACACTCACCTAACTCTAAGCATCCCAAAACCTGACCTGCAGCTGCCCACGATCCCAGGCTTGCTCCCACCACGCAGCTCTGCCAAGGCTCCTCAAGGCCAGCCTGCAGCGCTGACCTGACAGCATGGTCCACATGTGCACTGCAGATACGTCACCACCTTTCCAACAACATCTGGGAGAGGGAAAGGCGGGCTTTCCTCAGATGTAGCCCCATGTCTACCTTCCCCAGCTTTCAGATCCCACTGTAACACTTTGTTGCAGTACCACAAGATGCCATCCAGTCGTCAGGACAAATGCAACACAGCCTGACCAGTGCAGAACTGATGGCTGACAGTAGGGAAATGCAGGTGGGGACAACTAGCCACACCTCTACAGTCAGGGCTGATAACACGAACCAGCCCTTTGAGGTGCCTTCACGTCTTTCGGTCACCTTAAGACGCCTCTTGTGCCAGTCAGTACCCCCTCCGCCTTCCTCTCTGCCGGAGTTATTGTCAGTTGTACCAGCCTTCGTTAGCACCACCTCCTCCAGCTACGTCCCACTGATTGGGTCACAGATTCCAACAATGTACAAAGGGCTCATTTTAGAGCCACCAACCCCACCTAAAACCTAATCAGCCTTTAGGAATGAATGCTGGCCCAACTTGCTCCATCTATCCATCACCAAATTCCTTTATAATCCAGCACAGGGGTGGGGGGGAGGGAAGATGTCAATTTGTGATGGCAGGTGCACCTTCAAGATGCTGTTCTCAAGACAGGAGGAAGCTCAGATGCAGCAGGCTGAAAGCTCGGCCACAAACCCTGCCGTGAGACAGAGTTTATCTCTGCTTGCTGACAGGTCAAAGCAAGGGAGGGACAGAGAGAGAAACTTTCTGTCCTAAGGTGTCCTTCACACACTGAACATGCACAATAACACCTACGCACGCTGTCCTGAACAACTGCTTTACTCATGACTGCTTATACACACCACATTTACCACAGGCATAAACTCTACTGCAAAGTGCATGTGTTTCATGGTAAGCGTGACCAGCAGGACCCGTGTGCACTGCTACACACACCCAGCAAACACCCACCCACATCTGTCACACAAGCATCCCTTAAAGGCACGCAATAAGCACGTTGCACCAACCTGGCAGGCCACAAAGTCACACCGTACTTAGCCTGTTGCGTGTGGGAGGAGGAGGAGAAAGGTAAACACAAGGCCTACGATAAATGCACCAGCACTCAGACTTCACCGGTATGGTCCCCAGGCAAACACACCGAGTGTATCTGTGCTTGCTGCCATGTGCCTGGCCTAGGTTAAGCAGGCTCTGTGGCTACAGAGCAGCCCCAGCAACCCTCCAGAGCAGCTATCCCTGCCTCATACCAAGCACAAGTACTCTAGATACATGTTTACAGTTGTGAGCATCCCCTGAAGCTAACATCCGTGCAAACACATGCGATATTTTCCACCTCCTCTTCTTGACCTCCTTGCTAAGGCAACCCTGTGTGCCACAAAAGCAGCTTTCTTTTTAAAGCCTTACAAGCATTTACAGGGAGCCGGACAGCAGCTCAGCTCCTGAACCCAGTTTGGAAACGGTCCCCCACACTCTGGGCACCTCCAATGGAGACGAGCATCAGCAGCACCTCAGACCAAAGGTGTGCCAGCACGAAAGGCAGCAGCTGGGCCACCACATTAGGAGCAGGGCAAGAAAACTCACCTGCAGCTAGCCAAAAATCCCTCCCCTCTCCTAAGGATATAACTGCCATATCCAGGGCAATAACAAACAAACTACGCAGGTGTAACCAAGAGTCCTTGCAGGAACGGAATGTTACACCTTGCAGTGGATTTCTTGCCACTACTGCAAAATCACCCGAGGGTGTACAGAGGCTATAAATCTTGGAGGGGCTTTTACGACATGCAGTGGCAGAGTCGCAGCTTCACTCCTCTTCTGCAGTTTGCAGTGGCTTTCATTCAAAGCTTGCTTTATATTGCTACAGGGAGGCTGGAGGCTCCCTGGGAATAGCTCACAGGACTGCTCTTCTCCCACCCCAGTATGCATTCCCAGCCTACTACTGAGGCTGAGAAAACCAGCACAGGTACTATGGCTGTGTTTAAAGGGGGCTGTGGAAGCTGGAGGGTGGAAAGCCTGCTGGTTTTCCCTCCCCTCTGAGATGGCTCTCCACTATCTGAGGGTCCAGCGATGGCAGGTCCTGCTTGATTTCAGCTCTTCCCAGAGGAGCTGGCGGCAAACAGGCTTCAACAATAGGGACTCGCAAGTAACTCCTAAGCCACAGGCTCCAGCTGGACTTGAACACCACTTCTGCAGGTGGTATTTACACAGCACAGGAGCCACCCTTTGGGAAGGGGGCCTCAAAAGTTCCTGCTGACTCACACCCTGCTAGGATGAGGGAGACAGGGGCAGGAGTAGGCAGGAATTTGAAATTGAGTTTGCACAGGGCTGGGGGTTTCCTGGTGACTCAAATCATATTTGTTAGTGGTGACACCGAGTGTTTTCACAGGCTTGAACTTCCCACTCAGGGGAGGGATTTGGAGTTAACTGGAGGGCCATTCTCTGGGAGGGGAGGTGCTTAGCACCCACACGGTGTGCTGGGGACACGGCAGGCTCTCTCCTGACCCAAGCTCTGCCCTAGGGTGGAAGGGAGAGGTGCGAGACCCCAGCTTTGGCTCTGGGAAACAGGCAGCGATCCCGAGCAACCCAGGCACAGCTCACAGAAACGCAGCCTGCAGAAATCCCCAGAGGAAAACCATGGGCTGAGGCACCGAGCGGAGCCTCGCTCCATCCCGCTCCCTCCCTTGCTTGAGCTGTCTGAGCAAGTCTAGAGCTGCAGCAGATGCCGCGTTCCCCATCACCCTTGTCACGCTCACCCAGGGAGCACAACTCTCGCAAGGACAGAGCTACGCCAGCCCACGCCACTCCAGCAGCGGGACACACAGCTATTTCCAGCCCACCAACAACCCGACAGCCCCGCACAAGCAGGGAGAACTTGGGGCTGGCTGCGAGGGGACGTGGGCACCCAAACAGGGCGACTCTGGCAACCCGACGTGGAGACAGAGCAGTGGGAGAGGGGACGTCTGATGACGATCGCATGCATATATTTGTATGTATGTTTTCCCTCCCACGCACACACTCCTGTTACTCCTCCTCGCTCGCTGCGGGCTTGGCGCGCATCCCCAGCCCGTGCCCCCCTCCCAAGCCAGGGACTGGCAGCAGACGGGCCCCGGCCCGGCGGGAGGGTCCCTCCATCCCCGGCGAGCCCGGATCGGCGGGCAGGGGGCTGGCAGCATCGCCTCCCTCCTCCCCACCGCCGATGCTCTTAGCAGGGGATGCCGGGATTAAGGGGGGGAAGGGGGGGGG
>Ga0065711_1032622_pt1 | contig 27001 bp, 12 predicted proteins | sample Hoacrofraction12_FD_59098 | JGI IMG/M metagenome (GOLD analysis project Ga0065711, IMG submission 59098) | Hoatzin crop microbial communities from Cojedes, Venezuela - Epithelial fraction 12 v2 (version 2) | ecosystem: Host-associated > Birds > Digestive system > Esophagus > Crop | place... | reverse complement strand
GGTCTTGAATATCTCCAGAGAAGGAGACTCCACAACCTCCCTGGGCAGCCTGTTCCAGTGCTCCGTCACCCTCAGAGGGAAGAAGTTCTTCCTCATGTTCAGACAGAACTTCCTGTGCTTCAGTTTGTAAATAAAACAGAGCAGGAGAACAGCCTCATTTTTCAGTCTTCCAGAAGAAAGACAGAGGGGTTTCCCATAACATGCTCGGGAGTTCTCCTGTCTTCATTTCCCATCTTGCTTTTAGACCTCTCTTTTTATGGGTTTCTACTTCCAAATCACAGTATTTTTAAAATCTAGCTATTTAAAAATCCTCATCATGGAAAAAGTCCAGATAAAATTATTTGGTTTACCTTTATTTTATTGAAATTCAGCATCCATAATGTGTTTCTTGTCTTTTCTATATCAGAGTATCACTTATGCTTTTGTTTCATATTGTCTCAAACCTATTTATTGTTCACTGCAATAGTAATCAAGGTCTGACTGCATTTGTACTGACATGGAACAGGTAAGAGAGAATTCAATGTGCGATCTGCTCATTGCACTAAATGCTGTTACCTTGTCTATACACAGAAAATGCTGTTTCCTTACAGTCTTTCTCACTGTTATTCTCCCTGTCCTTCACATCCTTGGTAAATGAGAGAGTACAGGCTTCTGCTTCTCTACTAGAAAGGCATTCTGGTGATGCTCAGAAGTAGCAATCAGTCCCCATATAACAGTATCTGTTATGCAGACATATACTCCTTTATATGTCTCTTTCAAATTCCTCCCTGAGAATTTAAGTGGAAAATCTGAATAAGCATTTTTTGTCAGTACTATGATACTTTCTAAGAGATGCTTTCACAGATACTATGCTGACCTTTTTGATTTGCAGAATCTGATAGGATTCTGACCGAGAACAGGCTAGTATGATGCCCAAAGTAGGCAAAGTTGGCCTTTTGCAATGGGCAATATTCCTTTCCTTCACGCCTGGACCAGAACTCAACCCCTTAAAACTATGAAAGTGAAGTGAATATTTTATCTTGGTTCTGAGGTAGAGAAGGTGTACTCAGCACTTACTATTCTGTGGTAGCCATTTTGGTTTTGGTGCTTCCTGAGTATAAATGTAACAACACTGGGTTACAGTGTTTTCTCAACAAATACAGATATTCCTGCTGTAATGTATGTGATCACTAAAATAATATTGACTAAATCACCTGGCACAGCTGTAGACATGTCACGCACAAGATCTTAGGCTTACAAGGCTCAAACCAGCACTCAGAAATACAGAATAGCCAGAAAATAAGAAACAAAAATAATTACAGGTTTCTAAGAGGTGACAAAGAATGGGTGTGATTTCTGACAATACAAATAAGGGAAATCTCTGGCACAAAATTCTTATCCAAGTCCAAACTAAGATCTAAAAACAGAGGGAAGAAATTCATCATTTGAAAAATCTCTGTTTCCACTCTAAGAATACAGCAAATCTTTCCTTACTGGACACTTGTGCAACAGAATACATTAAATAATTTGAAAAATTGATAGGTTGACATTTGGGTAACTTTGCACTGATACAGAGTTTTGAATGAGTTTCATATTGGCAGTCATAGCAATAAAGTGAAAGCCATTACATGTGGTTCTTGTAAGAAGTGAAAAGTAAGATAGAGCACTAACTCATAGTAAGTCGGGTATTTTTGAACTCTCAGAACTAATACTAGTAATCGAATTAAAAACAAAGTTGTAATTTCTGTCCTTGAAAATGGACGAAAAGAGTCAAATATTTGAAGCACAAGAGGGAAATATATTGTGATTACCTGAGGCAAACTCTGGCATATGACACACCTTCAGGCCCTTTTATCTTTATGCTTGAAAATGTTTCTAATTAGAAATGAAGTCATGAATGTTATTGCAGTGGAAGAAGAAATTTCATGCAAAATTTAAAATTTCCTGCATTTATACATTTCTATGGCCTTATATTGAGTTTATGATCTGTTGTGCTCCATTGTTGGGAACCACCAGACCCAGAAGTAAGGAAATTATGCTGACCTTGTTTCTTGATTCTACTAAGAAGTAAGGAAATACTCTCTCTGAATAAAACAAATTTTAATATTTCAAGGATCTGTATAAGAGGAATATCCTTTTTCGGCTTTTTACTCTGAAACAATGCTCAGAAGTCTTAGAACTTAAATAAATTGATGTATTCAGGTCATTAAAGGGACTTACAGTGGGAGCAGACACTGTTGATCTGAAGCTGAAAAATTCTGCCTGTATCATTGTAGATTTATCTAGACAAACGGATGAGTAAGCATTTGGTGTGAGGTACAGAGTTATCTACCAGTTGTCAGCAGCAGTGCAACTTCTCCCTTTATGACATTAACAAGGAGTATTACTTTCTGTTCGTTGTGAATATACTTCTTATCTAGGCTGACCTCATAACTGTAGCCTAGATTGAAAGTGTTCCTTGAACAGCTGGAGAAAGGTAAGCTTTGCTGCCCTGAGTAGGCACTGCTGAAAATGTTTCTCTTCCATGCACAGGCTGAGGAACAGTTACAGTTGAGCTTGATGAGAGTCCTTCCATGAATATGCTCTGCAAGATGAAAAACTATGTAATGGAAATTCTAGGAACTAGTAAGCACTTTGCCTGGTGGCATCCTTGAGACTTCCTTTCATCTTTGCATCACCTGGACGCTTCCATTTTCCCTTCTTGTTTCAATGAGAGAACAGAAGGGTCTCGACTGACTTAGAAAATCTTGCAGCTTTACATCTCTGTGGCAGGGCTTGAGTACTTTAAAAGATGATTTAATGTTAGTTCTAGGTGCTTGAAGTGGAAATACCAACCTTTGGGGAGAAATGGTTTCATTTTCTTTTAATCTCAAAACAAATGTATGTAATTTAGTCAGTCCCCTTTCAACACTGCTTATATCATATTGCCTTCTGTGAAAGGACTGAAATTCTTTTTGATGTGTATTGTGGTGTTTGAAATTATTTCTTTCAGTGAGTGAATGGAAATTCAGTACTTTCTTGTTTGTTTTGCGGAAACTTGCTTTCCTGATAGTCTTCTAGTATGATGCCAGAAATTACCTGAAGGTTATCTTAGCACTGCAAAAATATTTAAGAGATTCAGGCATTTGAATCTTAGTAGGATAAACTGACTGAATATAGAAATAGCAGAATGAAGTCACTAACTTACTGTGTTTTTGATTAAAAGATACTATCCTGTGCTTGAATTTTATTATTGAAAGTACCCAGCCTGCATAAGACTGTCGCTTTTGCATAAATCCCACAGAACTGTGATAATAGCAAATATATTAGACTGCCATCTCAGCGTACACCTCACATTAGCCACCAAAATCCTTTTGTGGGTCTGTGTTACTGCTCCTGTCTAAATGTTCTCTTTCATGCACTCTGTGTCTGATACCTGTATGCTCAAATAGAGCTAAAGCTGTTCATGGAAAGCCTCCACAATGAAACATGAATATGTTTTGAGGAGAGAAAATCAGTGTTACGGTTCTATTTTCTCTTTTTCCAGCTGAGAATACCTATAAGCAATACTCTTGTTGGTACCGTTACAGGTTCAAAACAACCCATCTTGCTTGTCCTGCTTTTCTCCCTTATGCTTTTAATTTTAGTAACTTGTATTCTTGCATGGGCAGTAGTGATACTGAGGTTGCAAAATGTTTTCTGCTTTAAAACCTGATTTCAAATAATCATTTTGTGACTCATTAGCTTTTGGGTTGTAATTTTCTATTTCTGATTTCTAAGCAAAGAAAAATCTTGTCAGTCTGCACTGAAGTAGTTCAATTATTTTTGAGTCAAGGCCATGTATAGAAAAATACTTCCCCCCAAAATAAAAATCCTTCTAGTCTTCAACAGGTGCTACCTGGGGAGACCAATGCACTATCACAGTGTGAACATGATAACTGTATGATATTGCTGAAAATACAGAGGTGAGCTTTCTTTTGGGGTTCCTTTTTTCAATTATTTAACAAAACTGGAGATGTCCATCTGAAGAGTGTTATGATTGAGACACATGTGAAGCAAGGTGAACAATGAAATACCTGGTCCTCAGGCCAGCTATGATTTGATCATGCTGCTCTACAGAATTGGATGAGAGGGTTCCTTGGGCTGTTACCATTGTTTGCCACAGAAAGCGCTCTCAGATCAGGTGCAGCGGGCAGCCCTTTTACCGCTAAATCTTTCATTTTAGTCATGAAGCAAATGGTGATGCATAGGTGTGTGGATATGGGCTGAACTGAGATGAAGTAAAAAAACCCTAGCTTTGCAAAAAGCATGTGAAGAACAGATACATCACAGGGCTTTTTCAATCCTGGAAAAATTGTTCTTATGAGGGGGTGAGAATGAAACGGATCCTTAACAAGATAGGTGTTTTCCTTCATTTTCAACACCTATTACCTACCTTTATACTCTGAGAGTGTACATAGGAGCATCTGAGTAACCTACTTACACTATCCATTCTCTTCTATACTTCTAACAATTTTATTTCTTTTCTTTCTCTGAGTTATACAATTCACATCTTTTTAGTATGATGTCATATGGCACTGCATTCATTTCTAGTACCTTTTGATGCTGCTGATATTGCAGGTGAAGGTGTATGTTTTAATTTATTTAATGCCATTTCATTCTTAGTATTTTCTTTAATATTTTCTATGTATTGCTATATGTGCTAGTAAAATACATGCTGACCTTGTTTCTTGATTCTACTAAATGCATGTAGAGACCTAAGTTGTAGGACCCTTGCCACTAGACTCAAGCAACAGAAAAAAAAAAAAGCAAAAACAGGCTAGATGCATAGACTAAATGAAGACAGTTCAAAAGAGGACAACAAGAATAGAAGGTTTATAAAACATGAAAGCAGGCTGAAAGAGTTGGACTTCTTTACTCTTGAAACCAGAAACCTGTGAGAGGACATAAGAGCTGTCTTCAAATATGTGGAAAGTTCTAGTGAAGATAGCAGTCATACGTTCTGTATGTCTGCTAGCGCGCTGAACAATAACGAGCTGAGCTTGCCGTAAAGAAGTTAGAAGTAGGTTCGGAGGGAAAGTTCATTAGTTATGGTGAACAGGAGGGGAGCACAGGGGGAAATCCTGGAGCCTGTATTGGTGGATGCTCTGCAGAGCAGCCTAACAAGCCATGTCTCAGGTCCAGGCACACTCAGTAGTGTTTGTGGTGAAGGTACCAGTGACTTCCCGAGGTCTTGGCTGTCATTACATTTCCATGCTCAAGATTTCCCTCCCCCAAGGCTCTGGATTGCAGTGTTGTGTGTAGCAGGGAGCAAAAGGGAAAAGTTAGCATACCAGAACATGTAAGCTGCAGCAAGAGTCCTGTTATTCTGCGGAGTATTACATCCACTGTTCCCAGGAGGGAAACTGAGATATTCTGAGCAATTCTTGTCTTTACTGTCCTACTCTAATTCTCAGGAAATGTCTGTGATGGAAAGCAAAAAAATATATTTTACATTAAAATATCTATTTTCATCAAATTCTAGTTCAGAAAATTAAATAACGAAGTGAAGATGAACATTAAACCAGGTTAGTTTTGAGTATGTTCGAATTGTGTGAGTTCTAGTACTTGCATTCTTAATGGAGGGATTCAGTCATTATATATGCACTTCTGGGCTTTGTGTTTCTGTCTTAGATATTTCCATAGCAAGACCATACAATGTTTTGTCAAAAAACCTCAACCAAACCAGACCAAGGTAATCCTTTGAAAACCCCAGAAAGCCCCACCTACATTTCAGTGCAATGGAATTTTTAGGAAACTTGAAAATGAGACTACAAAAAAAAAAAAATCAAGAGGATCAATTTTTGCTGATGAGTGTTTAGCACTGCAAGTGAATCAGAAGGCATCAACCACTGCATCTCTATTCCAGAAAGATTTTAGAAAATATTGTTTGAATTTGACAAATATTTCTGCTATGCTGTACTCATAAAACAAGGCAAAGAGCATAAATAACTAGAAAATGAAAACCCTAAACAGGGCGTCTTGCTATTTTTCTGATGACCTTAAATAAAACTTTTCAGACACTCATCTCTGTAGAAAGAACATGGAGAGAGTGCAGCATGGAAGTTTATAATTAGGACAAATATGTCACCAGAAAAACATAATACACAAGAATTAGAAAAAGAGTAAGGAAACAAACATGAATTTGTCCAATGTTACTGTATACAAATGAAATACAGTATTATGAAGTCAGTTTGCTTTGACTTTTCTTCTTTTAATGATTCGAGAAAATATTCTCAAATAATTTCTATGCTACTTTTCCTGTAAGTCTTTCTGGATAATGGAGCATATTTTAGAAATAAACCAAGGCTATTTTTAAATTTTGATTTGTTTTCCTCTAATGCTGTATTATATTAAAAAAAAAATCTGCTGCATTAAATTAAAATTGCAATTTTTTTAAAAAAAAAGTGATTATACTGTTAGTTTTAGACAAAAAGAAGTAAATTTTTAAGTCTTGAGTTTTGATAATTCTGTGAATAAGTAGCAGCAATATCAAAGCAGCAGGCCACTCCATCCTTAGAAGCACTTCAAGAATTTCAAATGAGAAAAACAGTATCGCAAAGGTTTTTATTCTTTTTAAATGCAAATAAATGAAAATCTAATTAAAGATGTATGGTTTGTTGACACTTCTTATTTCAAAGCTGGGGTTTATGCTATTTTTAAAAGGAAATCTTAAATAATGTCTGGTGTTTGTGATAACTTCATTTTTTCATAAGGAGAATGCTGATTATACTTGTATTGATTTTTTTACATTTACTTTTAACAGGACCTATTCCAAATCCCTTTCTGTATTCTGATTACTCTGAATGGCAAGGATTGAAGGGCTTCTTCCAGCAAGGACGTTATGGTGTTTCTACTCCCCTCCATCCACCATGCATGCATCCTATTCTTGTGCTGAACCAAATCTACCATATTCATTTCACTGATTTGAAAAGACTTTATGGATCATTACTGGTCTAGGATGATCCTATACTTCTTCTGTAGGCAAGACTCTCATTGACGCAAACGCACAAGACCAAAACCACAGGTGACCCACCTGTGTGTCTTGCATACATCTACAGCTCCCGTAACTGGCAGTGGCACTGTGGTAACTGGGAAGCTGCTGAATGCTCTGAACCCTCAGGTGAGCATCCAACAGCTGACACTGGTTGCCCTAAGACCCTGTTGCTCAGTTCTGTCCCAGCCCTTAGTGGAGCAATGGGCTCTATGGTCCTCACTCACTCACGTTGAACCAGTTTTCTCTCCTCAGATCTCCAGCATATGAAGTATGTATTTTGTGATTTATCAAGCACAGATTTTTTGGTTTGTGGTGCAGAAAGGTTCACAGATTCATTAGAAGTGCTCATATCAAAATTATCATGAGAGTCAGTAATTTTTAACTGAGACAATAGAATCATATCATAGAACCATAGGTTGGAAAAGACCTCTAAGATCATCAAGTCCAACCGTCAACTCAACACCACCATGCCTGCTAAACCATGTCCTGAAGTGCCATATCTACACATTTTTGGAACACCTCCAGGGACGGTGGCTCCACCACTTCCCTGGGCAGCCTGTTCCAATGTCTGACAACTCTTTCAGTAAAGAAATTTTTCCTAATATCCAATCTAAACCTCCCCTGACCCAGCTTGAGGCCATTGCCTCTCATCCTATTGCTAGTTACTTGGTAGACCAACACCTGCCTCACTACAACCTCCTTTCAGGTAGTTGTAGAGAGCAATAAGGTGTTCCCTCAGCCTCCTCTTCTCCAGACTAAAAAGCCCCAGTTCCTTCAGCCACTCCTCCAGCACCTCAATGTCCTTCTTGTAGTGAGGGGCCCAAAACTGAACACAGGACTCAAGGTGCGGCCTCACCAGTGCTGAGTACAGGGGCACGATCACCTCCCTGCTCCTGCTGGTCACACTGTTCCTGATACAAGCCAGGATGCCGCTGGCCTTCTTGGCCACCTGGGCACACTGCTGGCTCATGTTCAGCCAGCTGTCGACCGACACTCCAAGGTCGTTTTCCGCCAGGCAGCTTTCCAGCCAATCCTCCCCAAGCCTGTAGTGTTGCATGGGGTTGTTGTGACTGAAGTGCAGAACCCGGCATTTGGCCTTGTTGAACCTCATACAGTTGGCCTTTGCCCATTGATCCAGTCTGTCCAGATCCCTCTGCAGAGCCTTCCTACCCTCCAGCAGATGGACACTCCCACGCAACTGGGTGTCATCTGCAAACTTAGTGACGGAGCAGTCAATCCCCTCATCCAGATCATTGATAAAGATGTTAAACAAGACTGTATAAAGATCATAAACAAGACCAATACAATGTATTACTGTGAAATGATGTCGGATGCTGTAAGAAAAAAACAATAGAAGATCTTATATGGTGAGAGAGGAACAAAAACATCTCATTTTCATGCTGGTTGAACTCTACAAACAGTATCCTATATACTGATAGTTCTTTGGCCATAAAAGTGAGCAAGCTGGAATGCATTAAGAGTTTTTACTATTAGTAATGGGTGGCAGAAAGTGGAACTCTCTTAACTAGCACAATGCACCCTAAATATTGCTGGGGAAGTGAGTTAGTGCCTTGGAAAGTTCTTAGCTTTTAAGTGGGGTCTGAGAGATGAGAGGAAATATTATGACCTCTGATTCCTTATGTTACAGAAAAATGTGCTTTTTGCAGCTATGGGCTTCACAGAAGTCCTATGTTTACTCACTACTAGGATTCACCTTACATTTGAATGTCATGTCCAAAGTAGAAAAAGAGATTACTTTTTGTAGATGGGCAGGCTTTGCATTTCTTTTATTTGAATTATATGAAATCTTGCAGATACTAGCCAAAAGCAAGCTTGATTACATAAATATTCTCCTGGCCACATCACTTCATCAGGGCTTTTTTTAGGAATAATAAATGTTTCAAAGATAGCCTACAAAAATGTCCTGTAGAAAAAAAACAGCAGCAGATGATTTAATGTGAGTGAAATAATTGCCATGATTGGCTATAAAACTATCTTAATATAACATTCAATTTTGCAGTTAAGCATTTTCATCACAAATAGGAATCAAATTGCATCAGCTTAGATACTAAAATCATAGATTGCAAGAAAGTAATTTCTACAAAGATTTTTTTTAAGTTTATCTTTCTATTTGAAAATGGATTTCAGAAAAAATGATCTATTTCTGATTGTGCTAATTTTCACAGTGGCTGGACAGATTTTTGTGGTACGTGCCTAAGGGTGACTAAATTTCTTCTCCTTTCTTTACTCTTAGAGAGAGGAGTCAGATGTGCTGTCTCTGATTGCCTCTTGTTCATGCCTGCACAAGGTTCAACAAGTTTCTCCTCTGTATCAGTCCAATGCAATACATTCAATTATCTGTTCTCTGAATTACTGACTTCTTGAGCTATAGCTGCCTGATCTGTCAGAAAAAGTTCCATTTCTTGCTGCTTTGCCATTTTCTTTCATTCTTCCATCATAACTAGGAGGGGTCAACATATCTCTTATTTCTTGCTTCGTTATCAACACTAGGGCAGTTATCAAGTGCTCTGTTACTGAAGAGAGTGCTGGTTGATATAAAACCAGCTCAGTACTAGTAAGCAGGAGGAAAGTGGATAATAAATTAAAATCACAGGAAGAAACTGCCTTTTGTTCTCAGTCTCCTTTTAAAGAACTGCACTGAAATAAGACTTTTATTTGCTAGTGTTGTAATTCATGTTAAAAAAATAACATAAAAAGCACACTCTAAAATTAACAGCTCTTTTTTCTTATGCTTGTCAACCAGAAAAGTATTTCTTAAGCAATCACAAAACAATTGATTACTTTCAAGTCCTTAAATTATTTTGCAGTGTGCCTTCTGAAGTTGCAAGTTTGAGCAGTGACTGAGCACCAGTTGGCCAGTAGTGCATTGAGCCATGATTCATGGCCTTGGGCAGCACTTCTGCTCTTTTAGAGAGAGGAGGTAGGCTGGTACCACAAAACTTATAAAGACCTTATTTTAACGTTTTATGCAAAGCCACAGTCTGAAGTATAAAACTTCTGCAACATGTTCGGAAAGAAATTCAGCATGGCATATTTTGTAGCAAACAGTTTCTGGAATTTCACATGGCAGACCAGACCTTGGGTAGGCAAGTGAAATTCCCTTCAGATGATGATAAAGCAGAAGATGTGGTCCAAGGTGCACTTAATGTATTTCAGCTGTTAATGGCAATTTAGTACTTGGGAACAGATTAAAGGGAATCCAAAGGAAGCTTTCTTAAAAAAATGTGTACTTTAGCCATTAAGGTTCTCAGCAATTACTTTTTCCTTCTATATATCCGTTCCTATTGTGCCCTATGACTTGCTAATTTAAATATAACCTCTATTGCCAAAGACAGGCTGTCCTAGAAACTATTGTAATAATGCATTACTGTTTGGGATATTTATATGTATAGCCCTGCACACATTTTATGGCTGGTTGCCCCTATAATTAAAACACTTGCAATTATAGGTTATGTTTATAATTTATCATGTGACTTATAAATATCCATTTAATATCTGTTAAAAATTCCCAGATGAGAAATAGGAAAGAATTCTGGAGCGAAGCTTCATGTAGTTTTCCTGGACTGTGCAAGGAGAAGGCTGTGTTCTTGTGAAACTCGTCATATTCTGACTATTTTTCACTCGGTGCTGGTTCTGAGTAAAGTGATGGGTCTGCCGTCTAGCTTGTGATTGATTGAATCTTCTTGACTTAAATTTTTTGTTGATTGCATTAAATGTATGCAGAAGCAAAAGCCAGTTACAACAACTGAGAAGTCCTTTGTCATTAGTTATCCCCAAGTCTGGCTGCATTGTTGTGAGTAGTGCGGAAGGAGGGGAAAAATCGTATCTCAGAAAGCTCTATTGATATAAACCCAGCATGAGGATAGAAAGCAAAGCAGCCAGAGGTGTGTCTGAACTCTTAGCATGAACTTATTCAAATACTCTTGATGTCAGTGGCCCATGGTAACCAGGGGAAGTGGCAAAGAAACTCAGGATGTTAAAACCTGTAGACAGAGGGCACAGTGATTGCTGTGCCGCTGCACCAAAGCAAGGCTAATAACTCGGATATTACCAACGGATCTGAAAACACTTTCAAGGAAGATAACTGTCAAGACTGCATTTTACAGAGGAAGAGGCAAAAGCACAGAGTTTAAGTGACTTGCTAGCAGCTCAGTGGCAAACAGTGGTCTCCTGAGTCCTATCAATTGTCTGTTTGTTATACTAATGATATTGCCATGTCTTTTCTGGAGTTCTCCGAAGGCTTTCCACAGTGTAGGAATCCATGACAAAGTTATTAGATATGAGGCTCGTAATAAAAAAACCTGTTCAGGAGTGCATCTCACACTTCTTTTCATAACCAGTTCCAGCAATGGTAAGGGGCCCTGGGGCTAAAAATCTTTGCATTCCCCCTCACAACGCAGGAACTCCTTCAGAAGTCATTCATCTGGGTTTGAATGAGGGGGAAGTATCAGAAATTCAGAAACATGGTAGATGCATGACGTTCCCCTGTAGATGGCTATTAACTTGTTAGCAATTTTGTGAGAATATTTCAGCTTGTGGATTCTATGGCCCTGGACTCACTTTGTGCGGCCATATATAGCAATCCTGCGGTGGCAATAGACGGAAGTAGTACCCCCGCAGCCAGCTTTCTTCCACAACTAGAAAACTGGCGTTCTGTTCTGAAAGTGTCTCTTCACAGAGTTCTTAACTTTTCTGGGGTGACTGTGAATGGATCACTGTACAAATGCTGTACAAATGCAGTCTGTAAATTGCCCAGCAAGTGGGGCGGAGGATAGGACCCTCCATGTTGTGCTTTTCTGTTGCTAAGCTTTTGCTATGGGGTCTCTGTGATACCTTTATCTGCAGAGCAATGTGACCTTTTCCAGATCTACTTAAAATGGGAGGTAACAGATTATATGAGACACAGGTCATTAGTTAAACTGATTTTCTGTATGTTCATTAATGTCAGTTATTTTTGTTGGATCAGTATAATGACAATGTCGAATAAAAGGCCTTTCTCTGCAGCCTCTCTGTGTATAAATATACAAACCCTTATTATTTCTCAGAAAAGATGGGTGAAAGTAGCATGCGACGTCTTGTATGACTCAAGTGATAGCCAAAACTTCCATCTTTTTTCTTCCAGCTTTTCATGGCATTGTTTCTTCAGATGCGCAATGCCAGCCTCTGCTGTGCAAGGGAGGAAGAAGTATTCAGCAACCCAGGACAAGGGACGGGGTCGCCTCAATCTCAAAGTGGTTTACCGAAGGATTAGAGAATGATACAAAGAGCCTTTGGGAATAAGAAGAGGTAGGCACTGACATCAACAGATGGTGGATGAGAATATTGCATAGGTGATTTCATTCAGTTCATTTTTGTTCATTTGCAAAATTATGGGTCAAAATGAAATAAGACAAACTGCAGTGAATTTAAGAAGAGCATGCACTGCGACGCTTTTTGTCTAGCTGTCAGTGGATATAAACTTTGCATTTCAAAGACAGCAGGATGAGAGGCCAGATTAACAGCAGAGGAAGTGGAAAAAGGAAGTTTTTTGAGCCTTCAATAATGCAGGATCAGAAGAGTTTGCTGTGATAGCATATTTAACATACTGTAGAAGCCAATTGCAGGATACTTTGTGGCACTGCTGAGATCAGGGAAGACTTCAGGAATGCTAGAGGAGAGCAGAAATAGAAAAAAAAATCAAGAAATCTCAAAATCCTTGTAGGTGACTGAGAGAAGTAATTAAATATGAAACATAAACCACTGATGTGACTATGTAGATTTTAGTTTTGTGGGAAATTGGACATTCTGATTTTGCACTTTTTAGCCAAAAAAAGTTATTGAGCTCTATGAAAACACAATTAGATAAAATGTCATGAAGATTAATTATAAATTTAGCACTGGGAGAAACAATAAACATATTTTACCAAAAGGAATAAGTAGCTAAGTGAAATCTGAGTTTTCCTGAATAAAAACTGTTGAAGCAAGCAAATTATGGGATTATGAGTCTAATTCAAACATGAATATGGCAATATTGAATTTCATAGTGGCAGTTGTCCCTTGTCAAAAGGAGTCACCATGATGAAACAGCTGAAATTTCTGAAAGTGAAAGACTGAAATAGAAGAGCCTGCTAATACATGGAGCTGTTACATGTGAAAGATTCATCGCAGGGGAAACTGTATCAGTTTTAGGGTGTGCTTTTTTGAAATGCTAAGCTACAGGATGGTTCATTTAGAAAGACATCAGGTAAGGAGATAATGTACAGTTAGGAATAAAGGTAGCCTATTAAAAAAAATGAAGTAGATCATGGGAGGACTGTCTGTTATCGTAGGCTTGGACAATACGTTTTAGCTAGAGGGTTACATTAGTATTCAGGCACTTTTTTTATATTTTTTAAGTTTTTACAGTGCTATCCCCTTGAAACTCATTAAACCCTTTTCCACAGTAGGCTAACCACTCAGGCATGAATAATCTAAGGGGTAAACAAAATTCTGTTATAAATACACAAGTGTCTATTACAATAGTAGTAAGTTTAAAGATGATTAAAAAGCAACAACAAAGTGCAAATAACCTCTCAAGCACATAAATCTATAACATAGCCAGTATGTATTTTTCTTGTAAAGGATTCATTAGAACAGCAGTCTTAGAAATTGAGTGATATAAATAACTCAACCTGATTAATGAGCTACCATTAATCATCTCTAGATCACAAGTTCAAAAAAAAAAGAGGATTTATTTGTTGTTGCTTTGTGATTTATCATGAGACCCATGCAAAACTGGTGTAAAAATGCTGTACTGTGTATACATGAGAACACATTCTGATACAACTGTGTTGTACAACTTTTTACAAGGCTATTCAAGTTCCGGTTCAACAGACCGTCTAAACATACATCTCTATTTAAAAGTCCTCAGGTCCAACTGGCTGAAGTGCAACTACAGAAGTGTTAGATGGGTTTAAAAAATTTTTAAAAAAGTTTGAGATGTCTAAATGAATGTTTAGGTAGATGAGGCAATTCACTCCAAACCTGCAGTTTGAACATCCTCTGTTAAAGGCTGGGGGAGCACTGCAGTTGGTGTAATTTGCAAAGTGAACCAAGTACCTGCAGCACTATGTCTCACATCCATGACTGTCTTTTGTGGGCAAGGCAGTAGGTGAGGAATGGCTTTGTCCCTTTTCCCTTCTGTGGATTTTATATAAAACCCATAGAATAAACCCAGAAATCTCCTTCTCTGAGCTCAAGAGAGTTCTATCCCAAAGAATATCAAGGCACACAGAAGTGCCTGGAGGCCTGTGTGGATGAATAGCTAACTCCTGGCCAAACTCAAAACACAAAAAGGAAACATACAGAGGATGGAAGGAACGACGGCTAATGTGGGAGGAATACAGAAACATTGTCCGAGCATCCAGGGACGCAGTTTTGAAACCTAAAGCCCAAATATAATTGGATCTGGCCAGGGATGTCAAAGACAACAAGAAGGCATTCTCTACGTACATAAGCAACAAAAGGAAGACTAGGGAAAATGTGGGTCCATTGCTCAGCAAGACAGGGGACTGGGTTACACAGGGCGTGGAAGGGGCTGAGGTACTAAATGCCGCCTTTGTCTCAGTCTTTATTAGCAAGGCTGGCCTTCAGGAATCCCAGGTCCCAGCCACCATGGGAAAAAGTTTGGAGCAAGGAAGAGTACCCTTGGTGGAAGAGGATCGGATCAGAGAATACTTAAGGAAATTTGACACACGTAAGTCCGTGGGCCCTGATGGGATGCACCCACAAGTGTTGACACTGTCTCTCATAAGATCCTCAAAGACAAGCTGTTGATGACTGAATGGGCTGAATAAACAGACAGTGAGGTGGATTGAAAACTGGATGAATGACTGAGCCCAGAGGGTGGTGATCGGTGATGCAAAGTCTAGTTGGAGGCCAGTAACCAGCAGTGTACCCCAGGGGTCAATATATCTTCATTAGTGGTCTGGATGATGTAGCAGAATGTACCCTCAGCAAGTTTTTGGATGACACCAAACGAGGAGGAATGGCTGATACACCAGAGGGTCGTGCTGCCATCTGGAGGGACCTCGACAGGCTAGAGAAGTGGGCTGATAGGAACCTCATGAGATTCAGCAAGGGGAACTGTAAAGTTCTGCACCTGAAGAGGAACAAGCCCATGCACCAGTATATTCTAAGGATCACTGGAAAGCAGCTTGGCAGAAAAGGGCCTGGAGGTCCTGATGGACACAAAATTGAACATAAGCCAGCAATGTGCCCTTACAGCCAAGATGACTAATGGTGTACTAGGCTGGCAGCAGGTCTCAGGAAGGTGATCCTTTCCCTCTCTTCAGCTCTGGTGAGGCCGCACCTGGAGTGCTGTGTGCAGTTCTGGGCTCCTCAGTACAAAAGAGATATGGACATACTGAAGCAAGTCCAGCGAAGGGCCACTAAGATGATTAAGGGGCTGGAATGTCCCTCCTATGAGGAAAGGGTGGGAGAGCTGCGGCTGTTTAGCCTGAAGAAGAGAAGGCTCAGGAGGAATCTCATCAATGTATATAAATAGCTGAAGGCAGTGTGTAGGGGATGGAGCTCGGTTTTCAGTGGTATCCAGTGACAGGACAAGAGACAATGGGCACAAACTGAAACACAGGAGGTTCCCTCCAAACATCAGAAAACATTTTTTTATGTGAAGGTGATTGAGCACTGGCATCATCGTTGGAGATATTAAAAACCCATCTGGACATAGTCCTGGTCTACTGGCTCCAGGTGGCCCTGCTTGAGCAGGAGGGTTGGAGCAGTTTCCCTCCAAAGGTCCCTTCCAACCTCAGCCAATCTGTAATTCTGTGAAATAACCATGAGAGCTATGCCTGGAATGCAAACCCAGCTCCTATCTCCAAGTACTGTCCTACCCTTGGACAACAAAATGAGGCTGCTTCTTCTTCCTAACATTGTACACGTTAGCTATGGCAAGTAGGAGAGATGAGGTGTGGGCTGGAGCTGCTTCAGACTGACAAAGGATTGCTTTAATTATTTTTGATTTATAGAAAGTCAGGCTTATTTAACTGACAAACATTTTCCTTTGTACTTATATCTTTACTTTCTTCAGACAACCACAACAACAAAACAGGCTCCTACAGAGAGCCAAAAGGAAATAATGAGTATGAATCTATGTCTGAGTTCCCTTTCCCTCCCTGCTCCTGGAATTTAGGCACCCAGGTCAAGGTTGTGGCTTGATCCTGCCATTGTTTCATTGTTTTTTGACTCTCAAATACTGTCTTGAAATATCAATGTGTGCAATAATGCTTTCAAGTAACTAAATAGGCCTCACTGTTTGCTTTTAACAGTGAAGAGGAGGAGTTGGTACTATTGTCCACAGCCCGGGTTGTATCTGATTAGCCTGTTCATACAGCAGGAGATAAAGTTAGGGAGCAATTCAGATGCCCATGTTACCTAGTGTATTTGAGAAGTGTCTAGGTATCCCATATGTTTGCTGTCATCAGTAACCATACTAGGCAATGTAGTAGCATAGTTTATGGTGCCTCGGGGCTTGCTTTGATTGCTCTCTTGAATTTATATGCAGAGATTCTGCCTAAATATTTAGTTGGATACACAACTAAATGCTTTCTTAGATGTAAGCCTTCCTGTTTGAAGGAAGCAGTGCCTGACTTGCTTTAGTTTGTGATGGTTGTAAATTGGGAAAAAAATCATTATGACTAGTGGACCCATATGCACATAACACGGGAGTATTTAATGTTTTACTTTACCCTAGTGTAAATGTGGTTTTAATGCACATTAACACACAGGGTTACTGAAAAAATAAATTCATTAATGTTTTATAGGATTGTTATGGTCCTCAAATGAAAGCATTCAAAATGCCAAGTTATTAGCTAAGAGAATCTTGACATTTAGAATTCAGCTGGCACTATTTTGATGTGTCAAATACGCAGTTAATTTTGAATATATGGAAAATGTTCACAGGCATATTCAAGCCTCTCTATTTTTCTCTGCACTGCAATGATGACCATTTGCAATACAACTAAAGTCAGAGCTCCGGAAGTGAAATTGGGTGATGGAAACCAAAAAAAGAAGAAAGCAGTTTGAACTTGACCATGAAATGCTCTAAAGAATAGTGCATATAGTAGTTCAATGAAAATGAGATGGTCTTTAAACCCTCAGAGGACAAGAAAATAATGCCCAAACTGAACTCTCTCAGAAAAGAAGACCCAAAAGGTCAGGGTAGCTGGAAAGAAAATGGAAGATTAAGAGAGATTCTGCCTTAATTGAATGGGTGAAATTGGATCATAAACAATTCTGTCATAAGGAGCTTTCTGTCTGTAGCTTCAAAGAATGAGGAAAGTGGAATTGGCATCTCTTTGCTTTGTTGCTAAGTTTGTGACAGAAAGTGAAATTTCATGTTTGGATATGTTGTGAAAGTTATACTAGAGTCTTCTTTTTATTCTTTTATTGTTATGTGACACTACCTAATCCTAATGATACAGAAGTACAGAGAGAAACCAAAATCTGATGGCCACTATCTGTGAAGACATGTTATAATGGAGCAATTCTTTCTTTGGCTAAGATGCAAACAAGTTATTAAGAAAACTAATGCTTGTGATTTTGTCACTTGTTTGTATTATATATATTACAAGGCCTTTTTTTCCTCATTAAAATGTTCTTTTGCAAAATGTTCACAGATCTAGAGGTAACCTTGCAAAAATTATAGAAGCATTGAAAATGTATGCAAAAATATTCAGCATATAAAGAGGAAGGAATTTTTTTCTGAACTATCATCATTGAAATTACAATGGAATTATCATAAGCTGTTATACTGAAGAGTAAGGCTGAGGATAATGATTTTTTTTCAGCTGTTTAGTCTACAGGCAAGCCTGTTGCTTGACTTGGCATTACAGGTATTGCAACATAAATCAAAAGGGATTGATCCTTACTCTAAAGCATCCTTGATCTGATGGGGGGAAATAAATCTATTGATTTTGCGAGACTGATTTTGTTCTTATGTTTGGATCTGCCATGAAAATAAGACTGTTACTGCCACAAATTATCATACAAAGTTTAGGAAGAAATATTTGTTTCTCTGATTATTTAAAATGAATTTAATTCTTCAAATTCATCCATACGTTTTACTATCCTTTGTGCTTAGTCAGCCTGTTTAGTGACTAAAATGTAAAGAGATGTGTGTGATTGGAATGTTTTCCCATACACGGGGATTCTTGGACCTGAAGATTTTTAAGACTGGTAAAACCCCGTAACAAATTAGTTATGGTACAGAAAACCACCCTGTAATTGTCATAATAAAGTTAACCTATGTATGTGCATGCTGTTAGCTTTGGAAGGAGAGATGATTTGGTATTCATAATTTTTCCTAGTGTTCAAAACTCCTGATGGCCAGAAATAGAAAGAGAGGTCTGATCAAATTAGTCTCAGAAAATATCCACAATAGTTTCACATTCTTTATAAGAAGTTCTTTCTTACAATTTAAATAGTAGTTCAGGTCAGTCAGAGATTGTGTAGCTCATGGGGCCTAGATTGTTTGTACAGGTATGAACCTTGTAATATTTGGTTATGGTGCAGTTAGCAAGGAGAAATAGCAAGGTTTTCTATTTTATTCGTATGTTCTACCTACTGTCACGTCGATGTTAGTGCCAGAATAAGAGAAGATAGGATTTCAGCTTTTGTTTTCCAAGTTTACCTGTACTTAAACTAAAAGGAAAGGAGACATTTAGTAGCAAACCATAAATGGTATAAAAAGGGAGGAAAAATTGTTGTTGGGAAAATAGAATTCTGTGACTTCATTTTTCATTTAATATGTTATCTGTCAAGAAAATAGGTTAACTTTTTGGGAATTGAATTTTACAGAAGATGCCCTATGGCTTTTCCAATTTTTACAAGGCAGGATGCTTTTTTGTTTGTTTGTTTGTTTTTTATGAAAGATCATAGTGTTCTCTAGAGGGAAGAAGGAATGGCTCTTTACAAGAAAAGAGACTTTTTTGAAATATCAAAGAATTAACTGCATGTAAAAATGACTTTTAGCTGTTAATGAGTTCATGTAAAATTTTTACGTGAGATGAAAGCCAAGTCTGTTTAAAAAGTAAGGACTCAGCTTTCACTCAAAGATTTTTATTTTTTTTTTTAATATATTCACCATGTGATGTAAAGCCTGGATGCTGGTTTTGCTGGCCTGTTCCCAGCGGCCAAGAAGTTGAACTTTGGCCTCTGGTTTCTAAAGAGCGTTACACATGCGTATGACTATTTAAGGGGGGTGTTTGGGGTTTGACAGCCAATAAAGTAACCTATGTGAGTAGTGCCCATATAACTTGGCTCTAAAATACTAACAAATTCCCAAACTCACATTGGATGCTTAAGCTGGCCTCTGTAATGCACATTTAAACATTTCACACAAATATGCATTAATTCAGTCTTCTCAAAGGCTGTGATAATAACTACATGGCTTAAGAAGTGTCCACTAGTGAGCTAGACCTTCGAAATGAATGCGAAACTTAGGCTCTGCTATTAAATTACACAATAAAATATCATTTGTTATATAACTCCAAATACATACATCGGATAACTGAGCAAGAACCAGCTGAATGCCCTTTAGATTTATAAGTAACCCAGCTATTCCAGTGAACAGAAATATTGAGTACAAGCCCCCTAAAGCTATTACTGAAAAATAAATCCTGAAGATCCAATATTGTGCACTAAAACATGTACCTAGAAGTGATTCACTGCTTTCCCTTAGCAGGAGCGAGCAAATATTTGAACATGCAGTGTGCTTGTTGAAATTCCTTCCTTTGACCCTGAAAAAGCAGAATTGTATAGGTACTTTGAGTAAACCTCAGGGTACTTGGAGAAGGAAAAACAGGACATCAGTGATACAGCAAATGACCAGGTTTCAATTTGGGATGTCTGCCTCATTGAATTCCACTTCCATGACACTGATTTGATGGAGAAATTGGTTTTCCTGCCTTTTTCTAGTTCCAGAGGGCTTACTTAAATAGATAGTCTGATGGCAGAAGATTCTTTACAGCCTCTACCTTGAATTTCTCCTTGATGTGTAAAAAGTAGGATAAGTGTTTGTGAATCTGCTATACTCATTTTATACTAGCATAAATAACTATAGAGACTTCAAATTAATAAAAACTAGTATTTTGAGGGCAGCGGGTATGTAGCCTGTGCTCTGTTATAATCAATGACTTTTGGCCTCTAGATTTAGTGAGCCTAAAATTTTACCTTGCTATCCAATGTCCTTATAGCCATGAAATTTACATCTGGAATGGTATTTTGGAGGGTGCAAATGTAAATGTCTGGCAGTCTAGTTCAGCACTTTAAGACAGTAAGGCCATGAGAAAATGTGGACTTGAATGTACAGTGGAATGCGCTGGGACATATGGCTTTTCTGCTGGCTTACCAGTAAAAGTTTTTCTGCTCCATCTAATGATTCTTGGGCCTGAGTTCACGCCTGTTTTTCTTACTTGGATTCTTCCAGAATCCTGTGACATGCTAATTTGCAAGATCAACTATAGGAAAAGCTATTTCCAGAGATTATTACTGATGTTATTTGGGGCAAACTGAGTGACAGCTACTATTTCTTCCCTAAGATGCTGTGAAATTTCCTCCATTCTTCACCAGTCTGAGCTGCTTAAAACTGGAATCATTCAAGAAATTCACAGAATTATTTGTTGTATGGCTCTGGATGAACCTGCATTCTTAAAAATACAGCACACATTAATAAGTGACAGTCGTAATGAAATACGCTATTGATTTTGCACTTAGTCAATTTAGGTGTTAATTTCTGGTTTGCTTGCAAGACAATTCTGCAGATGAACTAAATCAGCACATTGCCACAGTGTTTGAACATTAGCTTGTCTTGTCATGCAGTGAGTATAGTTATGAAGTGGAAAAAGGATCATGAAATATGTCACAGGGCCAAAATCCAGCAACTGTTGCGAATGGGATTGCAAGAATGAAACTTTGGGAGATAACCAGAAATGGAGCAGACTAAGCCAACACCAGTTATACAGAAAGAGGCCCTTCAGGATATGTTAATATGCTGACCCACAATTGTGCCACGGACTAGGCTCCTATGCAAATTTGCTGCCCTTGCAATACAACCGATAGCTTCTTGCAGAGGGATGTGACAAGCAATAAGAGAAATACTAAAGCTGTGCCAACTAACTCCATGCTTCTAGGAGTGTCCTAGGAGCGTCCTAGGAGCCTTTAGCCCAGCCAATAATGCAAGTTCTGCACTTCTCGTGCACCCAGAGCTCTCGTGCAAAACACAGAGCTTTGAGTGCGAAGCAGGCCAGTACTAGATTTTAGGTATTGTTTTGAAAATCTCAAGCATACATCCTTTTCTTTCCATCTTTTGCTATCTACAAGCCATATCCCCCTCACTGTCCCCAAACTCCCCAAGATAGGAGAGAGGATCTCTGTACCCAGGCATGGCTGGATATTGTGGGAAAAAAATCAGATTTCCTGTTTTATCTTGGGCAAGGAAGGTTGCAAATGGGACTTAAGAGTCATAGCAATTTTTAAACACAGAGTTCCTCCATTAGTGGCTAACTTCTGCATACCTCTTGGGCTGTATTCTCAATCTGAGAAAGTGTTGCTGATAAGAAATACTGATATGACAGGTAATTTTAAAATTACTTTGTTTTTATGCCGTGATATTAACACTTAGACTGAGGGCTAATGGACTCTTTCATAGTTCTGTGAAAAAGACAACTTTCTGGGTAAAAAATATGGTTGCAAAATCCATGGTTATTTTTGTTATCAAGTTCCAAACGAACATCAATAGAATGCCAGTGTCTGAAGTCCTTTTGTCCCCTTCAAGGAATATATATTGAATGTTGAATGTTTTGTAATAATAGTGGTTGTGCCTGTGATGGTTCTGATGCAGTGATCTGGAAAACAGTGGTAGAGGCATATCAAAGAAACAGGAATAGCTTTGGATAAACCAGCAGATTTTACGCTTGTAGAGACAAATAATCAATAATCTGCAATTTCAGGAAGCTAGGCAAGTCAGGGACATGGATTACATAAAAATCGAAGTTCAGTGACAATCTTTATAAAATTACATCATCAAGTTTGTAAGTTAAATCCACAACAGCAGAATGCAAAGCAGAAGCTAAAATTCAGCTTGTCCTCCATGAAATTCACAATGGACTCTTTTCCTGAAGTGTGCCTGTCTACTGAAGAACTTATCACAAGGGTTGCTTTTGCATGAAGCTATTTTACTTTCATGTGCTTGATTTGTTCGATATTGTGTTGTTTTTTTCAGTGTTTCTTTTTTAATTAAGAAATCCCCATTATCTATCTGGTTTTGTTTCTCACATTTTCAAAGTCTTCTTAGAACTTAAAAGTATAGAAGTTCATTTTCCAGCAGAGTTTTATCAAAACTCTCTGAACATTTGACTCTGATTTAGCAGGGTCTCATGTGAGTAAGAGTACCTACATGCATAAAGCTAAGCATATGCCTGAGAAGTTTTCTGAAAGAGAACTTAAAATCTGAAAAAATATGGATGAAACACAGGTTGTCCTGAAGTGTGAGACCTCCTTGGGGAGGAATCAAATGATAACATCAGTAATAATGGGTACTGAAATTGCATTTTCATCCCAGAGGATCTCTAACTCATTCTCACCTGGATTGAGTCAGACTTTCATTTCAGCTCTTTTCAGAAGTCTGTAAAAAGTAGCTTCTGCCTGCAGAGACAGATATTTTAGCATTTTTATAAGTTCTTGTCGTTTGCCTCTCAGCACACTACACACACTCTTTTCCAGAAGACAGAAATAAACTGAAGGTCATGAATTCTCAGCACTTCAGCAGGAAGACGGGTGATCCACCATGGACACGTTGATTTTAGCATCGCATCGTTATTCTGAGCGCTGCAAAAACCAAGTAAACCTAAGACCTCTGACATGAAGGCATCTTTAGGCTGGAAGGGAGCCGCCAAAACAAAAAAAAAGGTATTTCTGTGGGGTTTTATTTTGTTTGTTTTGGTTTTGTTTGCTTGGTTTGGTTTGGTTTGGTTTCCCCTATGACCAGATCCTTACTATTGCAGAACAAACCATGGCATCTTTTATATTCACTAAAAATAGCCAAAACATCTACTTGAAAAGTTCTACCCAAATATGTATTTTTCAAGTAACAATTTAATTATTTTGAATTCTGTACAAGATTTTTAGTGGATTTCAAGTAAAGCTGTGATGTTTAATATTCTAAGACTGGATAGAAAATCGGAAGAATAATTATATCTACTTAATGTACCTTAGAAGGTGCCGGTTACCACCACTACTCCCGTCACCTTTCAGGAAAACGGAAAACTTTGTTTTGACTTGAACTTAACTCTGCACATTACTGCATATTGTAGAAAACTGTGACTGCCTCTAGTTTTTAGACATCAATGGTGTACAGGACTGTGAAACTTATTCGTAGGAAATCGGCAGTTCTTTGGGACAGATACAGTCTAAGACTTGGACAAAATACAGTACGAAACCATAGGGAAGTGATTTAACGTATGTACCCCACAGCATCCTCCTGGAGAAACTGGCTGCCCATGGTTTGGATAGGTGTACTCTTTGCTGGATAAAGAACTGGTTGAATGGCCGAGCCCAGTGAGTGGTGGTGAATGGAGTTAAATCCAGTTGGCGACCGGTCATGAGTGGTGTTCCCCAGGGCTCAGTACTGGGGCCAGTCTTGTTTAACATCTTTATCAATGATCTGGATGAGGGGATTGAGAGCTCTGTCACTAAGTTTGCAGATGACACCAAGTTGGGTGGGAGTGTTGATCTGCTGGAGGGTAGGAAGGCTCTGCAGAGGGATCTGGACAGACTGGATCAATGGGCAAAGGCCAACTGTATGAGGTTCAACAAGGCCAAATACTGGGTCCTGCACTTCAGTCACAACAACCCCATGCAACGCTACAGGCTTGGGGAGGATTGGCTGGAAAGCTGCCTGGCGGAAAAGGACCTTGAGGTGTTGGTCGACAGCCGGCTGAACATGAGCCAGCAGTGTGCCCAGGTGGCCAAGAAGGCCAGCGGCATCCTGGCTTGTATCAGGAACAGTGTGACCAGCAGGAGTAGGGAGACGATCGTGCCCCTGTACTTGGCACTGGTGAGTCCTGTGTTCAGTTTTGGGCCCCTCACTACAAGAAGGCCATTGAGGTGCTGGAGGGTGTCCAGAGAAGGTCAATGAGGCTGATGAGGGGTCTAGAGCACAAGTCTTATGAGGAATGGCTGAGGGAACTGGGGTTGTTTAGTATGGAGAAGAGGAGGCTGAGGGAATACCTTATTGCTCTCTACAACTACCTGAAAAGTGATTGTAGCCATGTGGGTGTTGGTCGGTCTCTTCTCCCAAGTAACTAGTGATAGGATGAGAGGCAATGGCCTCAAGCTGCGTCAGGGGAGGTTTAGATTGGATATTAGGAAAAATTTCTTTACTGAAAGAGTAGTCAGGCATTGGAACAGGCTGCCCAGGGAAGTGGTGGAGTCGTCATCCCTGGAGGTGTTCAAAAAACGTGTAGACCATGTTTCACAGTTTGGTCTTTGCTAGATCTATGCCTAGAAACATACAGATATTTTTTAAATGAAGTCTACAGCTACAAAGGTAATTGCTACACACATCACTTGGCATTATTTCAAAGTTCTTTGTTGAGTATGAATTTCAGGAGCATCAAGTTTTGCAAAAAAGAAAAAAATCCTTAGAGAGGAAATTCATCAGTTCAGAAATCTGCTATAATGGCATTTGTAAGTGAACCTTAAATTACTTGCATGCAATTGGGAGAACTAGCAATCCCTTCTTTACCCTTTTAGCTATCAGTATGGGCTGTGAGTTTAATTAACGAGGTATGTTCCACAGATACTCATTACAAACATTCCTTCAGGTAACAGATACCAGGATGTTAGCTAAAATAAGAATTTAATGCACTTCATGTTCTGATTGAATTCATTTGTATCTCCTATACCCCTGGTGTATCATTTCTAGTAGGACATGTATTCAAAATGAATACCAGAGCGTTTACAGTTGCAATGCCAATTCCTTTGCCAAATGCTTATACTCTCATATTAAACACACACTATGGGCAGAGTGGAAAAATGGTTACCACTGCTCTTGAACACCACAGGAAATATTAGGCACCACCAGATACAACCCATTAGGTGTTTAAATCTCAGGCTACTTCTTTCAGTGTTAGTGCCTACAACTAACATGTTACAGAATACACATACTTAAATATTTTAGCTAGCCTGGCCTCCATGTTTTTCTCCCCAGCAAAGGGAGATGTTCCAGCTCGGAAACAGATTGCTGTCACCACCCAGAGACTGGCTCCATTCAGTTGCTGTAGGTCCCCTCCTAACTAGATGGGCATTGAAGTGTTGGTGATCCAAAGTGGACATAATGTACCTCTAACAATCTGATTTGGAGGAGTGGGCTCCACAAATTGGGCTGAGGCAACTGATACCTCTCGTTAAGTCCACCAGTTGCACGCCTCAGGCAGACGGTGATTGCACTGGATCCAGCCACACACTCGGCTCGTGAACACCCTCTGGTCTAAGGCTGCATGTGCTGATTTCTGAGCAGGAAATAAAACTCGGGGATAGATATAATTCAGGGAAGATTTTTAAAGTGCTAAGATCAACTATCTATGACCTGACCTGGAAGTTGTGTTCTTGAGGCACACTTGCACAATGCTTGCAATACTACCAGGCGTCCAGCAACGGCATCTGAGTTCTGGGCTGTCATGGTGTCACAGTGCCTGCAGTCTCTGAGACCTTCTCTCTTTAGTTATTTTTAAAATTTTGGCCAGTGGGCTCTATTGACAGCAATTGTCCTGTCAGAGTGGTGAAAGTGTATGAGAAAGCAATGTTCATCTGAGGTAATAATTTTATGATTACCTTTGAGAACATGTGTCGTTTTTTTTTTTGAGAAATGTATTTCTTATTCTCTTGCTTCATTGGCATGCTGTAGCCTTTACCTTGCAGTAGGGAAGTTTTCATGAAATGTGCACTTAGTCCTTCAGGTGTTTTAGGTTTTAAGGGTACTAACTTCTTTTTAGAAACAAGTCTTTGATCCTTGACTTGGACATTTTGGAAATTTCATTATACTACTCAGTGCTGCATGTTGCTGTGGCACCGACGGGGAGGAAAGAGAGGTGAATTGCAGCGCAGCGCGGGACAGGTAGTTCATACAGCTCTGGGCAATGCTAACAGCCTCTGCAAGCCACGGGAAACTGTCAGCTAATTATATTTACCTCAGAAACAGAAGCAGCAACCAGTCTGTATGCTGAGAGACTATTAGTGATTTTGAAGGTGACTTAAAAGTTCTGATGAGCTTGAACTCTGTAAGCCAAATCCTCCACCCCTCTTTTTTTTTTGAGCCAGGATAAGAAATTGATTTAGTGTATTAAACCTACTGTACGGGGTAAACAGTTCTTCTCATCCCCTTATTCCTCTGCTGGTAACGTGATACATTGTTATGTTCTGTTGCACTAAGTCAGCAGTAGGCAGGCAGCAGACGCCAAAGGGAACCATGAGCACAGTACAGAGCTCCCCTTCGCCATATGACGTCTTTTATAACGTGATTGCGGGAAGAATTTCCTACGAGACTTGTAATGGATAGACCTATTATAGCACTCAAATAATTTCATAAGGGACGAAAAAGGGTCTTTGAAGCTGGTGTATGTCTTAGATGACTTGTGCATTATAATGCTCGGAAGCATTACCACCAAAGCTCAGGAAGAGTTTCTAAATATACGACAGGATGTGCAAAACAAAAGATTTACTACAGATGGTGGAGGTCCTGCTGGAAAACAGAATACACTTTTTCCCCTGGTACAAACAGCACGCCTCACTTTATCGCAGGGAACCGCTCTCCAAGTAAGGATGTCTTTCAGAACAAATACTTGAGGAGTGTTATGGCTGCATGCCATGCAGATCATTAGGTGGGAAATCATCTCCGATTCTGGGTTTCTCCGCCGTCGGTCGCAGCCGAGCGCCGAGAGGGCCGGGCTC
>Ga0065711_1032621_pt1 | contig 27003 bp, 20 predicted proteins | sample Hoacrofraction12_FD_59098 | JGI IMG/M metagenome (GOLD analysis project Ga0065711, IMG submission 59098) | Hoatzin crop microbial communities from Cojedes, Venezuela - Epithelial fraction 12 v2 (version 2) | ecosystem: Host-associated > Birds > Digestive system > Esophagus > Crop | place... | reverse complement strand
AGCCTCACGATGGTCTTCATCATGGGCTGCAGGGGAAAACTTTCTGCTCCGGTGCCTGGAGCACGTCCTCCCCCTCCTTCTTCACTGATCTTGGTGTCTGCAGAGTTGTTTCTTTCACATTGTCTCACTCCTCTCTCTCAACTACTGTTTCCCTGCAGTTTTTTATTCCCCTTCTTAAAGACATTATCCCAGAGGTGTTACCACTGTTGCTGATTGGCTTGACCTTTGCCAGCAGTGGGTCGGTTTCAGAGCCATCTAGCGTTGGCTCTGTCAGACATGGGAGAAGCTTCTAGCAACTTCTCACAGAAACCATCCCTATATAGCCCCTTTCCCCGCCACCCCCCCACCCCCGCTACCAAAACCTTGTCACGCAAACCCACAACACTGGGTTTAAGAATTAACGCTGAACTGTTCCGTATCAACAAAACCGAACTCCTTCTAGACATGTCCTGTGCTGCCTGGCACCCCAAATCTATAACATTACTGGAACTGCTACAAGGAGGAAAAGAGTGCTGATAGCTGCTGAGCCAGGTACTCTAGGAGCATGATCTTTGCTCCCAAAAACATGGAGGGGTGCCTTTTCTTCCTCTGGACATATTCCTGGGAGTGAATGTAAAGGCATGTGTCCTCAAGGACATGATGCCTTGCTAATGGCCTGTTTTTGTAAAATGTCCATTCTTTTCACTCTTACCTCTTCCCTCCCTTACTCTCTCACCCCATGTTATTCTAATACACAATACTGTAATAACAAAATTCAGATTTACATGAACTAACAGCCTGTACACAAATTTTTGAATATATTTTTTTATGGAGTCATTACAGTGGTGTTCTAAACATATTACAGTGGATGCTGCCTAAGGCACGTTTCAGCCGAATGGCTAATCTTTCTTATCAAGCAGTGTGACTGAAAGGACAAGAAATGCAAAGCTGGAAAGCACTGAATAATTACAGTCACAGTGGGGAGGCTATTTTCACGGATATCCTACCACCCACGTAGCCATTTAGATGTTCCATTACACCTCATAAGAATCCTTGCAAAAATTGTTATGATAGTTATAGAAGAAAAAACATTTCTTGAACTTCCTTTGTCATCACTATTGTGTCATAAATGTTACAAGAAAAGAGACACAACTGATCAGCATGGGCAGCATGTTGAACAGTTGTTGAGCCTTTGTTTCCAGCCCTTATTTGGAAGGCAGACCTAAAAGTTGATGCCTGAGGTAGGGTCTCAGCACTAACAGTACTGCAAACGTGCTTTGGTCATACCAGAGCTGACTTGCCTCTAGCTGTCTGAAGTTCCAAGGAAGTCCCATAAAGAAAAAGAATTTTCTTTCTGGCTGTTTATTAAGTCCCACATTTCCAAATAATTTATGACACCTTTTCTGTGTGTCTGCCTGTGTGGTGGGGGACTGGAGTGTGCACTGTCCATAGGGGTAGTGTGCATTACAGTAACTCTACATCCCCTGACATGGCACGTGTGTGCGAGATGCTGATGTGAATCAGAGCTTGCCTAGGTGATATGAGAACATACCTGACCCCTGGTCTCTGGATTCCTGCCGCAAGCAAGAAACACATCCCACATCAGAAAACACCACCACCCTGCTGCTCACAGAGACAGTGTATTTCTGGTGGGAAGAGCTGTGTGGTGAGGAGTCAGAGAGGAATTCACCAGGAATCTGATCTGAGACTTGTGGGAGACTGGCCTGAGCCAGCAAGTACAGTTATTGCCCCAAATATTTCTTTGGCTCTACTCAGAACACTCTCACTCACAAAATAACTTGAAATGACATGTGGATTAATGTTTTCATTTTGACCTTCCCTCTGATAGAATTAATGGCCCATTACTGCTATTGCCTTTTCTGTATCAGGCCAAATCTGGACTAAAATACCTTTTACCATACTGCCCTGCTAATGCTGCAAGACATAGCTGCAGCTTGATAAATGCCGTCGAAATGATGAAACTGAAACTTAATGCACTGATGGTCAAGAGGGTTTTTTTTTGTCTTTTACTTTTTTTTGTTTGTTTGTTTTTCTCCTTACCTTTTTATTTCTTTGCAGATTGGCAGATCTACTATGTGAAGAGAACCTGGATTGTGGTTTGGTACCAGCTGAACAAAATGCATGGCACAAATCCTTTGAAACAGAAAAATTAAAGCATGCTTATTCACTAGTTTTCTCATTTCCTCATGCCTGCTTCTGTTACTAGTTAACCGGTTTCTGAATAAAATGACTTCTAAGCAAGCATGTAAACTTTTCGTTAAATTTCTTCAGTCAGTATTCCCAGAATCCAAGATTTAGTAATCTGAACAGAAAACTCACTTTGATTAAAGCAAATTTTAGATAAAACCTGCAAAGAGTTCCTAAGCTAATCAAAACCACGTAAGCATGAAACACATTTTATCCAAGTGATGCCGTGAAAAGCTGGAGATGAAGACTCAATAGTCAGAGGGCTATTAAGCAGGTATTCTTTATTGCAGCACCAGGCACACGGGGGATCTCTCCTCCAAACGTGCGCACCTAACACCCTGTCTTTTCAGGTTAAATACAATCACAATATACATATTCATTATATTTCTGAGAAATGCCTAGCATATTCATGACTTTTCCAAGAACAAATTAGCATATGTTCTTATCTTTCACGCATGTCTGTTAGTGTCCTCAGGTGGTCTTTAGGGGTCTCAGAATGAAGGCTCCTCATCACAGTGTCCACTGGTTGACCTTTGTTTCTGCGCAGACTCAGTTCTAAGATCAATATACCGTGTCCTTCCAGGTTGTTTTGCTCCGGTCTTGTTGCCCTCTTGGTGACTCTTTATCTCTGTAGCTTGGTACATCTGCCCTCCCAAGGCTGAGCTGTCTGGGGTAGAATTATTTAGGAGCCTCTCTTAGAGCTTTCCTGTCTTCTCAAAACAGCAAGTCAAGTTTGTCTAAGTAGTGTTATTGAGGAGCCTCTTTATCTCAAAGCTTTCCTGTCTTCTCAAAACAGCAAGGATCTAGTTTAGTTTAATTACAATCACTCTGGTAAGTGGAAATTTTACATTTACAGGTATCACAAGGTACTGTAAACAGGGAAATATCTTGTGATTATTCCTAGTAGATAGAAAAAAATATTTTGAAGTACTGTATATGACTATACTTAATATAACTATACCGTCCTCATCTACCTAAAGGGGTTCACACAAGTTTCCACATCCAGTGACTAGACCTTTCATAATTCTAGGGCATTGTATGAAATTAAATTACATATTTACACAGCTGATATAACTCAGGCTATTAAATTGCAGAGAGGAACTCGTATGCAAGACCTCTCATCCTGTTTACTGTGCTTATAGAAAAAACCATAGAAAATATGGACATGATTTTTTATTTTATATGTTCCCTAGATATCAGCATATTGCCTGCAGTCACCACAACATTGCTACACAGTAAGGGCTGCTTCACACAGGGAGTCTCAAAGTGGGTTCTGGATGACCAGCAGTCACCCAGGTCTGCTGGCTTTGTGTTTACAGTAATTATTTGGGAAAACTGAGTGTGGAGGAGCTTGGATACAGGCAAGAGCCACTGAAGGTGAAGAGCTCTGGAGCAAAGTTCGCACCGAGGGACCCTTCCTAAAGCGGCAAAACTGCTGGGAAAGAGTGGAGTGGGAAAGAGGGACCTGCTATTGAGCAGCAGCTCTGACTCAGCATGGGCAGCGACAAGTGCAACAGCGGCCAAAGCCCCTCACATACAAGAACAGCCCTCAGGGAGTGTGAGCGGCCAGGAGTGTGGGCGAACAGGGCCGGCAAAGAGGGTGCAGCTCATCATTTTGCGTGCAGTTCCCTCAGGCAGGATGGGCAGCCAGGGTGCATTCTCCCAGCTCAAGAGGTAAGTTCAAGACATTCAGCTGGTAAGAGGGAACCTAGCCTAGCCGTGGGTGTACACCCAGTGGAAAGCTGTGTCCTCTGCACTTGCCAGAAAGGAGGTTTCGACCCAGACTGAGCTCCCAGGAAAAGATGCTGCTGTCCAGATCTCAGGCTGCAGTGAGTGCCACCAGCTTGCGCTGGAAACAGATGGCAGGGGAGAGAACAGCTGTGTAAGCTGTGATCAGCTGGACTATCTACTTGTCCTGGTGGCAGAGTTGAGAGATGAAGTAGATGGGCTAAGGAGCATCAGGGAGCGTGAGTGAGAGATAGACTGGTGGACCCATGCTCTCACCTCCCTGAAACTGAACAGGGACGGCCAGCAGCAATAGCCTGTGGTCGAAGGGATCAGGTGTCCCCCCACCAGGAGACAGGCAGGGACTTAAAGGGAAACATTGAGTGGAAACAAGTCTGCAATCAGGGTAGCAAGCGAACCCTCTCCTTGCCCACCACGCCTCCCCAGGTGCCTTTGCACAATAGATATGAGGCTTTAGCTGTGGACGACTGGTCAGTGGAGGATGTGAATGTCAATCCATATGCACCAGAGGAGTTGCAGAGAACAGAAAGACTCACCCCTGTATTACTACCACATCCAGAAGGAAGAATAGCAGGGTCATAGTTTCAGGATACACTCTTCTGAAGGGAAGAGAGGGTCCAATATGCTGGGCAGACCCTTCTCATAGGGAAGCCTGCTGCCTCCCAGGAGCCCAGGTGAGGGACATCACTTGTAAACTTCCTAGCCTAGTGCAGCCCTTGGACTACTACCTGTTACTGCTCTTCCATGTGGGTGCAGAAGAGGTTGCAGTACATAGCCGAAGGGTGATCAAAAGAGACTTCAGGGCCTTGGGGCAGTTAGTGAGGGAATCTGGGGCACAGGTTATTTTTTCTTCACTCCTTCCAGTTGCGGACGGTGATGTTGGAAGGAACAGGTGCACTCAACCTACTAATACATGGCTCCGTGGCTGGTGTCACTGACACAACTTCAGCTTTTTTGGCAATGGGATGGCCTACACAACACCAGGCTCACTGGCATCAGACAGGTTTCACCTTCCTCAAAGAGGAAAGAGGATTTTTGCTCAGGAGCTTTCGGGGCTCATTGACAGGGCTTTAGACTAGATGTGAAGGGGGAAGGCGCGAACACATTGGGCCTGCCAGTGACAAACTATGGGGTGACACACAACGGTTGGAGGGACGGGGTGCTAGTATGGGCCCTCAGCCTGTTGCCCAGAGATGTGCTGGGGACACTCTAGCACAGTCAAAGTCTTGCAGAGATGAGCTGGCAGCTCCTGAGGTAGTAACAGCCAACAAGGAAGCTTCCATAAAGCACCCCAAGGGAAAAAAGGGGTGTTCCTCCCTGAAGGTGACATGGCCAACAGCCCAGATGAAGTGCCTCTACATGAAAGCACACAGCATGGGAAACAAACAGGAAGAGCCAGAAAATCTTGTGGCCAGTTCCTAGCTGACCTCAAAGCTATAACTGAACCTGCCCCAGACGCTCCCACACCTGCTGCTAGTGCTGCAGGTAACGAACTGGTCCCACTTTCCAGCCAAAAGGACTTGCTTTCCACAGACTCAGTTTCTGATATTTTCTTGACACTGCATTTGGCCTAAAATGTTTGATAACCATTGATAAGCCTCACAAGCACTGCTGTGCAAAAGTAATAGCCCCTGGGGTGCAGGGGTGACTGGCACAATCATCAAGATATTTACCTAAAGGAAAAACCCAGGCACCCTGTATCAGGCTGTCTGCTAAACCCCATGGCTGCTCTCACACCTTCACAGTCACTAATTAAAGCTAAGTGCAGAACATAACAGAAACCCAGAAGGGAATAATTACAAAAAGGGTTTCGGTTCTAATTTGTGCATCTCAGTGTATTCTCACCAGCTACTCAGGTACGAAACTTGGCTCCTGTAAGGAGAATGGGGTTGAAACCCTCTTCCACTGGGAAATGAATCTTAGTGTAAAAAGGTTGAAAGGCAAGACATAGCAGAGATACAGGAACTCCACAATAGCACCCATATGCTGCATTTCTGGATAGCTTCGGCAGCAGCAGGGGTCAGGCTGCCCACAGTGGGCTTTACTGATCCCTCAGCCACCCCCATTAGACTCCAAACTACTGAGAACACAACACTTTTGCCAAGGTCAGGCATTTTCACTTCATCACTGCCCACAGCTGCCTTGAAACCTGATTATCACAAAAACCATACACATCATTACATTGCCAAAGAACTGCGATTGCTTAAATAAGTGGTTAGGTAATGCCTACTTACCTCAACAATTTCCAGCTGCTCAGGTTTATCTATGCAGCCATTGCCCTCCTTGACATCTACTTTGAATGTCCACCTCAGCTTGTGTTCCAGTTTTCCTCGCAAAACAAGATTCAAGGCAGCTACGTATTCAAGAAAATCAATGGTATTATCCTGTGGAAACATAAAAGCAGCTGAATGGCACTTAACTGGGTATAGTAGTTAGAAAACTGCTGACAAAACCTAGATAAAACTGCCAAGAAGATACTCCACAGGACTGCTCTTTATTTTACACTTTACAGCAGACTTGTGCCCATCCAAGACCATCAGTAAGAACAGCCATACTCCTCTGCAGCAAGGACGAGTTCCCAAGAAGTGACAGTGGAGAGCAAAGCAGTTTTCCTACAGTGCAATAAGGGGGGACACCTGCCAGGAGTCCAGAAATGAGCAATTTAAATATCCCAGGACAACACAGATTACATGGAGGATGGGGAGGCAGATGAAGATCAGCACAGAAGGCATTGACTTTTTGGGAAGGGATTGCCATTCTCGACAACCTCAGCTGCTTGATTCATGAGACCAAAACCCAACCACTACTCCTTTCTTCCATATTTCCCCCTCGTTTGATCTTGATTCATCTGAGGAAGACAGACAACGAAAAAGTCACCATTCAGGAGGCAGCAGTAAGAACACCCGCAATAAAGGATTTATATCAGGCCTTCATCCTTGTAAACACTTCAGAGATAGTGAAGGGATGCAGGGCTCCCTCAGCAGTCTCCACAGATGGCCCTTGCACAAATCCAGACTATCCCCAGGGCCACACCAGGCCCATGTCACCTCACAGCCCTCCCCACCCAGGAGCTGCTGTTTGGCAAGCATTGCTTACCCATTTCAAGATGAGAAAGGCAACTGTATTACATTTCTTTTGAGTAGCTAAAATATCACAGGGTAGTATAATGGTATCTTTTGCACCAATACGTGGGTATGCATGAACTGCTACTAAACCAAAAAGCCCGCTTTTCCCAGGTGTCTGGTGACAAATACAGCAAACGGAATCAAAACCAGAACATCTGAGTTGTTCAGCATTCTTTCACTTTCAAGCAGCTAAAATCCATATTTTGTTACATGCCGCCTCTTCATACTGCATACCTACACTTCCTTCACTGTATAGCAAGCCTGAGTAGGACTTTCCTCCATTATAATTCCCCCTCTGTCATAACAGATAAATATTTTTCGACATAGTAACCTTGGCTATTTGAGGATCTTTCAACAATACTGTCTCAAAATGCAACTGCCTAAGTTTCAACCTTTTAATCCATCCCTAGTCCCTTAAGGTGACATTGTCCTTAATTTGAGTAGAGATTTATGAGAAGACAAATCCACACCAGCCCTTACAGAGTGGCACAGCGTGCCCTCTTCCTGCCCTAGCAGGTCCATTGCCCTTGCCTTAGTATCATAAAGCATATTGACAAGGGTGGGAACTGCACCAAAACACCTCAAAATTACAGCAGGCAGAGGTGTGGATTATTAGACAAATCGCTGTAGAACCTCCTCACCACTTACCCCATTCTTATCAAAAGCTCTGAACATGTTTTCAATGGACTCTGCTGCTTCACAGTTATCCTGGACTTGGAAGAACCACTTGAATTCATGCATGAAGAGGGTCCCACTGGGACATTCAACCACAAATTTCTTATACCATTCCTGCAATTCGGCAACATCAATCTCTGTTTGCTCCCCTTCAGCACTGGTGAACTGCTGTCCTGTTAGGCTCCACAAATCAAGATTAAAAAAAGGAGAAAAAAACAAAACAAAACAAAAACCTCTCCAAAAGTCCACTGCTTCTACTGCCCTTTTGTCACCTTCAGTTGCTTTCCCTTTGTTCTTTTTCTTCTTACTCTCTTGTGACTTTATGTTAATATTGTGGCTTGCAATTTCACCTTCTTTTTTCTTGTTTTACTTTCTTCTTCTTCCTCTCTAAGAGTTTTCACCACCACAGTTTTGTGTGCTCACTTGGTGTCTGTAGAGTTGCTCCTCTGCATTAAGCAGTATAACGTGGTCTCAGGCACGTATAAAAATAACTAAGATCATTAGGAGATTCCCACCTATGAGTCACAGGGACCTTCAGATGGTCTGAGCTGTGCGCTATTTAGCAGCAGCCTCCAGAGGCTCAGGGTCCCTCTGCACATTAACACCACTGTGTCAAAGAATTTGGGAGCTGAGGTTCCCTTTACATACAACGTGCAACTCCACTCACTTTACTCTAGTTTTTCTCGAGAGAAAAGTATTGTAAGTGAACTTCCGTAGCATTAGTTTTTCAATACTGGCATATTCTACCTGCTTGTGGGGGATACTCAGTGTTTCAGTGAAATAGGACATAACAACAAACAACTACAGAAAGCAAATCCTTAAAGAACAAGCCCATATGACTAACTACTCACACGAAAAAAAACTGCTAATGAATCAGGTTAACTGAATGCCTGCCATGGACTTTAGTCTATAAAAAATAATTGAGAAAACTAAATGCATATAGATACAAGTACGCGTGTTTCTCTCATTTTCACAGTTCATTCTTAAAACTCCCAGTTAAAAAAAACAGGAACATTTTATTTCCCTATTTTTTTAAAGCACTTAGTTGTCCTTATTCCCCTTTCCCACCTCTATCTAGCAAAACACTCCTCTTGCTACCCCCTACCACTTTTATTACCAGTACAACACAAGCTCCACGCTGGCCTCTTTCTGTTCCGCAGCTCACTACCCCAACCCTCCTCTCTGTAGGTAGCCCGCCTTCCTCTTCTTTCCCAGAGCCACTGGCTTTTATCCATATACCAGCTGTTTTGAATCCAGCCATTATCTGTACCAACTGGAAGAAATGACCTGTAGCTATAAATGTGTGTGCTTTTCTGCAATGTGACTACACTAGAAGAATAATTGTATAAGAAGCAGCAGCTAAACTGACAGAAGATTTGTGACATTAATCTAATCTTCCAAAGTTATAGTTACCGGGTCAAGGGAGAGAACAAATGCGCATATTCACTCTCATCACTCCCATTCATGCACTTCTTGTGCTCCATGCCTCTGTTGTTGCTGCCACTAGACATGAACTTGTTCCTCCAGCACTGGGGCCACACCTTTTTCTACTTCTGCTGCCTTGTAACTTGCTCTGTGGGATATGACCCTGCTGTGACTTCTAGCAGAACAGAAACTGGAGCAACTCTGTCAGCTTTATGCTTGCTTATCGGTCAGATCTTTGAGTACCTTCCACAGAACAAGCATATTTGGTTTTGTTTCCAAAACCATCAATGTGCTTTCTCAGAATATTATGAAATATAACAAAATATTGTCTGACTTCTGAAATTTGTGTAGATATTCCACAGTGCTGAAACAGTATGAATTAATGGCTTTAGGCACATGGTAGCTCTATCTTGGAAGCGGAACAGATTCATCTGATACTCCAGATAAGCATCAAAACCTCTGTAGGAGTCTGATTCCATTTAAGAGTCCTCACCTGGAGAGAGAGAGACCTCCTGAAACAACATTGTTAACCTGCTGTGTTATAACAGAGATTCAACACACTTCACTTCAGTGCTTGTGCTTCATTTACTGTTGCTTGTTCCATGCCCCAGGATAGACATAAGTCCTTTGAGGCTCCAGAGTCTTCTCCAACACTGTTTTAGAAGGCAGAGAATCAACCTTCTCCTTTAGCTGATGTAAATATTTACAGAAATTTCAGAATTTAAAATGTCCAGTTGAATGACAGCAGGATGAAATTATTCCTCACATGTATAGTTGGCAATTTCAGGTTGTTAGGAAGAAGTTATGTCTTTGTTGAACTATGACATGACTGAAAACCAAACAAAATATTTTCAACATCTACATTCTTCTTTATAATTGATTCCCGGAGAGCAAAAATTCAAGCTTCAAAACCTTCACAAGCAAAATACATTGCAGATAGCTTCTAAAGAAAATAAGAGAGATGTAAGGCCAAGGGCACTATAATTATGAAAAAAAAAATGTGGGCAAAAATATAAACACAGGCTAAGAATAAATCCAAATAGTTTCATGTGTGTCACCTAAATCTCTTTTAGGCTGGGCTGAATTTGAGTTCACAGCAGCTCACTTTATTCTTTGTCCTGCAGGCATTCATTCCATATGGTCTGACAGATCAAGGTTGTCTCTACACAGAAGTCGTAATTAGTATTTTACACGGTTTCCTGAAGTTTTGGGGATAACGTACCTGTGGAAAATAAAAATATTTAAAATGATGTGTTTTACTACCTGAGAAAGCAGATGACACCTGATCTCCTTTCCAGGAAAGAGTAACCAGCTACAAAGTTATTTCTTCATGCCAGCCCGAAGTATCATAAAAACAATGCTTTGTGGCACAAAAAGTATTTGGAAGAGAGAGTGAAAATGTATGTGTTTTTTTTTCCCCCAGCCCATCAGGATATGTAAATGCCTATATATTTTATGACATCCACTCTTCTTTTTTTAATAATTAGAAGTTTTTTTCCCTATACTAACCTAATCTTAAGGGTGATAACTTGAGTCGGTAAGGCATACCAGCTGAGGATTTACTGGGGAGGACACCTCAGCATAATGTGCTGCAGTCATGGGTGCTTTCAGTGTTCCCCGTTGTCTAATTAGACTGAGACTTCTTCTATTTCAGAAATGTAGAACTTTTAAGGTACTTTGAGTGAAAGGAGCTATAAGTACTACAGAAGCTGTTCAAGTACCTGCAACTACTGGGACCTGTACCTGGATGAATACCATTTTAATACTCCTCAGGCTATCAGTTTAATTAAGCTTACTTGTACTCCATTCTGTCTTTCATTTTTTCTCCTTACTCTGGATATTCCCAGTTTCCTCTGGCTGAGCAATATTTTCAAGGATTTTGTTCAGATAACTGGTGTTCTAAGACAAAGACTTCACCTTTTACAGGTCGTAATTTCCAAAATCCTTACTGTCAGCTGTTCATTGCATACTTTGCTCAATTTTTTTTCTGGATTCAACACAGTGTACAGAGTCATAGAATCGTATTATAATACATTCCAAAATTAATTTCCTTAAAGTTGTAGCAGTAGAGAGTGTATTTGAAAAAATAGTGTGAGTATTGTGCTCACATCAGGGAGCTCCTACAGAATTACAGTTTACAGGTCATTCATACTGAGAGTACATGATATGTTGAAGGAGAATATGAAGAGGGAGAGGATTCAGGTGAGAAATTCCCCCTTTTTAGGCAAGAATACACAGATGAAGATTTTAAAAGGTAACGTGTGTTACCCATGAAATGTATGATTCTGAAATACTTGTTAAAGTTTGGCCTGCACATTGCAATTCACTATTTAGCACTATTTAATAGCGACAATAGTGGGCATTACATGAAAAGATAGGACCAGGTGCATGACTTCAAAAAGTGTTTAATTTCCAAACTACATTTCCTTTTTTCAAGATTTCTAAGTTAATTCCTTTCCAATATATGCATTGAAAAATATGAAACCAAGATAATAGATATACTGAGATGGATCATAAAATAATAAGTGAATAATAATGAAGTGATAGAAAAGGGGAACTGGAGTACATCCTTCATCGGATGTCACACTTTGTATCTGTATCACTTGCTCCTTGTGCCCTGAATCGAATGCCTACTTTGCTTCTCTGTAAAAAACATGTTTGAGACTATCAATCACCAGGAAGTGGACAAGTTTTACAAACTTGTGATAGATTTTTGCAGGCTGACAAATTGTTCATCAGTTCCTTTTCATTGAAAGTGCAGTTTTGCAAGCTAAGAAAGCAGGCAATAAAATGGTTATCAGCAGCTCTGCATCCGGAAACCCACCAACTTTCAAAGACTGGAACATTAATTAAATAAGACATTTTGTGAAACGGCTCTTTCTCCAAAAGCTTTTGGTTTGGCAACACTTCTGTATTTACCTTCACCATTTTTCTTTATTTCTTTTATTTTCTTTTTATCAACACATAAACATTTCCCTGATTTTACAAGAGTTAGTTAGTCAGATACTATGTATATTTAGGACTCTTGCCTTCAAGAGCACGTTGATGTACCTCAGTGGTAATGTAGCCCTCAAAATCTCCAGTGTCACTTACTTATTCCTCTGGCGCCTTGTCTTTACTGTGAAAAAAGCACTAGCACATGGAGAAAAACAGAGTGACCAAAGCAGTTTCAGTTCTGATATATAGATGGTAAAGTTTTCCAGTGTGAAAACTGCAGGTTTTCTGTCACAGCAGGATTTTGCCATACATTACATGGTATGCTATGGCTTTTTCTGTACTCTGTGGATTTACTCTTGAAATTCTGATTCTCTATTTCTTTTGCCTCTTCCTCTGGTAGAATGTTAACCATTCAGCAATGCAATATTTCAAGGTTAATTTGAATTTGAATAGCAAATTGGAAAGTGGAAACAATAAATACTGAATAGGGAGAGTATTTTCTTCTCTGCATTTGGATGACAATTGATAAGGACAAGCAGATGTGCAGATGAGATGAGAAAGGGGTAATTAGAATTTAAGATGTTAGCTTATGGGATTTTTTATTTCTGTATTTTCCCCCCACTGTAACAGTCAAACTCAGTTTGCTGGTAATGCTTCTTGTGACACGTCATGTCTCAGTTCCAGATGTAGGAAGAGCAAATTAGTTGTGTAATGGAGGCCTTCCTGTGCACACTGTGATAAGGCTAGGGTGAGCACATGGTGATGGTGGGACAGGCAGACTGCTTTCAGCCAAAGAACAGCGGAGGAGTGTGTGCTCAGGTCTGCCATGCTAGAGGAGAAAGGGAGAGGAGAAGGGAAAAAGGCAAGAGGGTTGATCATAGGATCACAGAATGGTAGGCGTTGGAAGGCACCTCTGGGGATCATCTAGTCCAACCCCCCCGTCAAAGCAGGGTCACCTAGAACAAATTGTACAGGACCTTGTCCAGGTGGATGTTGAGTATGTCCAGAGAAGACTGCACAACCCCCTGGGCAACCTGTTCCAGTGCTGTGTCACTCTCAGAGGGAAGAAGTTCTTCCTCATGTTCAGATGGAACTTCCTGTGCTTCAGTTTGTGCCCATTGCCCCTTGTCCTCTTGCTGGGCACCACAGAAAAGAGTCTGGCCCCATCCCCTTGACACACAGCATTAAGATACTTTTACGCATTTATAAGATCCCGTCTGATCTCTCCACAGGCTGTGCACCTTGAAACAATAAGGACATTGTAAACAAAGAAGAGGCATTTAAGAGTGCTGGGGACAGGGCAGGACAAGCCATGTGTATGCAGAGTTCCTCTGTTCATAACTGTGAGACAGGATTGTACCATTAATTTAAAATCTCTTGTTGGTTCCTACAAGAGACATTTATCTCCTTTCCTCATTGGGAAAACAACTACTCAAGCCAATGGGCACCTACTATACTATATTAACATATAGTATATACATGCACTATACTAATAGGCAATAACTTTATTTTTGTATATATATACACTATACTAATGTATGATACAATGGGTAGTTACTATACCATATTTACCAGATGTAAAGGATTATAGTTTCTCTGTCTCACCTCACTTAAACCAACACTTACATTTCTGAATAATATCATGACAATTGTATGAACAACAACAACAACAACAATAATAAGTTTAAAACCCTTCTTGATCTGGATTTAAGAGATTATTTTGGTATCCAAAAGAATTTTCTGTTTTGTTAATTTTTATGCTGTCTTGAAAGTGGATTTTTTCAATCAGAAACAATGTGATTTTTTTTTCTCATCTACTAAAGCCATTAGTTCTGGTCCTGGAAACAACATCAGCAGCATTTCCATCTGTAAAGTTGTACACCTGCTTTGGAAGATCTGGGACTGAGACAAAATAACAGAAAGCAGCAGGTTTCAATTTATATTTCACAAGGTTAGAGTAAGTGATGCACAGAAAAAGATAAAATAGAAAAAAAGCAGGAACTCCTTTTGCCGTTGAGCTATGCAGTCATGAATTCAGTCACTCACAGCTGTCACTGCTCTGTGTGAAAACTAAACCCTTCCCTTCTTGCCAGGATAAGCTTGTTGTGAAGTGTGTCTCGTGCTTCTTTCAGCACCAGGCTTGCACAGGACTGGGCTGCGAGAGGTGCCTGGCTTTTTTATCTGGGATGTGCTAACTTTGCTTCCATCTCTGGATAGCTGCATTTGAGGCTACATTGCATTTTCCACCATAAAAATATCTTAGCATGCTGGTTGCATTTTTAAAATTTTCAGGAGTCTATTTAGTCTCTGTGTGTAATTATCAAAGACAAAAACAAAATAATCACGTGAATTGCATGATTAGTGAGTCAGAACAGAGTCTGCCATGGCTTCAGACAAAACGAAATCTGGTTTTGGGGAGGTCTCAGAAGTTAAAAAAGGGAGCGCATGTCTGACATCATGATGGCAGGGTGAAGCTATTATGGAGATCAGGAACTGTCAGGAACGAAATGGGAGCGCAGGGAAGATGAATGCTAACATAAAAACCGTCACAGAGGCAGTCCAATTGAAGCACACACAGACTGGTTTATAGGGACACAAGGGATGCGAAGGGTGAAACCAGTGCCAGGAGCAGACTGAGGCTGTAGTGATCTGTTTTCCAGAGACTTGCAAGGTCAGGAGCTTCTGAAAACTGTCTCGTGCTTTGCTATAAATTTGATGTTTAGTGGCAATGAGTGATGAAATAGCACTGGCTCTTTTTTAAAGGTGACTTTTATTTGATTTTATGTTCTCTAATGAAAGTGACAAGAAATAGATTAAAAGAAAGAAACAAAGAAAACTGCGTGGATTTTAAGACTCAAAGGTGCTCTTTAGTGATCCTGTACCACCAAAAATGTGACTAACAAATAACCATACAGTGTTTCATTAAATTTTCTGTGAAACTGACTGCCTGTTTTGCTATGTTAAACTCACATTTTGCAGTCAATGTTTGGCCCATCATTTGCTGTGAAGTAAATATGAAATTAAAAGGTCAGAGCGAATCTCCTCCATGTGCTGGCACCTGGGTTGTGGGCTTTACTGCTTATAAATTTGGTTGTCTGTGCTGAAGACAATAAATTCTTATTTGACTTCCAGATGCTGAATAATAAATTCTGAATTTCTTCAATGATCTGCATCAGTATTTTTACGGTGAAGAGTGTTCTTGGACTAACTCTACTGCTGCTTCATTTGTCAACCACCTGATGCCACGTGTTCCTTTCTCTTTATAGCCTGAAAGACATCATAATATCAAATTATGAAATATTCCCATAGACATCGTATATTGCTTTTCTCCATGCACTTCACTTTTTTGTATATGTTCAGGTTTTTTAAATGCAAGTGACCAGATGAGAAATAAATAGAAGACTTTTCACTTAATAGTGTCCTCAGATCTTGTCATTTGGTTTCAGTGAAAAATGGGTTGGTGAAGTTTTCACTAAAGTTTGTCCCAGCATTTGAAACACAAATTGTCTTGCATTTCACTGTGAGTTTTCTGAATACTCTTAAGGTCTTGGGAGATGTGAATTCCTTCTTGCTCTTGTTGTTCTGGAAACCTGAAAATTGTTAAACTGGAATAGAATTGTGTTGGTAAGGCATGTTAAGCTGCTTAAAATGCTAAAACCCCTTGCAATGGAGGGCAAGGATTGGCCAAGAACAGGATGAGAAATCAAAGTTCATAAAAATGTCATTAGTGATCGAAGTAAGGATGTTAATTATCCATTTGGCATTGATTATTAGAACAAATGTGAAGTTTACTTCAGCCAGCTTTAAGTGATAACAGGAATATATTTGTGCTTTTTCTTTTTCTTTCTTTCATTTTTTTTTTACTTCAATGAGTCTCAGTCCTTTTTGCAGAGGATGTACAGAGCAACTAAAACAGTTTTTTCTCATGAACGGCCTAAAGCTTTCATTACAAAACCAATAAAGTAGATACTACGTAACTATGACAATGACAGGGAAAAAACCTCCAAACCCATGAAGTCAGTTAACTGTCATGAAAGTACCTGCTCTTGTTTGCAGAGAGCCTGAAACAAGTCAGTGTGTGAATTGTTCTATACAGTCAGGATGGTGTCACTTACTCATTAAAGCACACAGAAAGAAAGAGAGGAGCAAAGATACCTGAAGTTATGGTACATATTTTCAAAATTAGTTTTTTTTGTGCATCAGAATATATTAAGAAATAACTAAGAGTATGTAACAGCCGACCATTACAAATTGATGATAAAACCAGTTTCCCAATCTGTGTAAGGAGTAGAGACTTCTATAAAACCTGGGAACATTCTATGTCCCTGAGGAGTTATATTTTCAAAAATTCAGCTTTATTGTCTTCTACTGAGAAAAGCTGTTTCGCTCTCAGCTGTACAAGGAAAAACTACTGGTAAGTCGTTTGTTCAGTTACATTTCTTAGTGTTCAGGGTATTGGACTGGCTGAAATTCTTTGCTTAGCAGACAATTTAACATCAGGCACAGTTATTAAAATTTTGTGTAGATTTTTATACTTCTACAGGAAAAAAGGTCTATTATACAAAATAAGTTTTACAGCAGTATATGTACAGTAAATTTTTCAATTTCTTAATTGAAATAATGGCAAATTCAGGAGCTCTTACTAGCAGCTCCTTCCTTCCTCACCCAGCTTGTGGGACAGATATAGAGTCTAAACCCAGGAGACTTTGTATATATGCTTGGCAGCAAAATATTCTTCTTGCAAGCTATGCTTATGGATTTATTGGTGCTGCCAGTGCCAAATTCTTGTAGTGGACACAGTTTGCTGCAATGACAACAAATGTTTAACAACTGTAGAAATAGTATTCTGACCTTCAAGGGAACATCCATAATCAGTGTAATGGGTCTCTCCACTGATAAGTTGGAAACTTTGTTTTTAAATTTAGAGGAAGCAAAGAATAATGAAAATATTCCCATATTTAATTTTCATTTAGAACAGGTTGCTCTTCTTGCATTTTGTCATTTCCAGCAAAGCCTTAATCATGATAGCTGTGGCTGAAAGCATGGCATCCCCTTCTAAGCACCCTGCTTCTTTTCTGGAAAGGCAGTACAACTTACCTGCTTCTCTCAAACTTACCTGCCAGTTCTCCATTTCCACCCAAACAGTTCTAGGGTCTCCCAGGGCTGTGATAGCCCCATGTGGCTCAAGAGCTCTTCCTTTTTCCAGCTGAAACTTTCTTGACATGAGAAGATTCTTTACATTTAGAATCAGCCCTGCTGACTCACTTTTTTAGCCGTCTGGCAAAAATACTTACACTGATAAGGCTCTGACATTTGTTATGTTAAACTAGTTAATTTGCAATAACATGTATTTTTGGCTTGTCTCCCTTGTCCAACCAATATGCTGATACCTACAAGATTTATGAAAAAAAGTCGTGTGCATAAGCTCAGACAAAATGCAATGAAATATTTTTATGGCCTTGCATGTAGAGAACCCACTTACTTTTCCTAATAATAAAAAGAGGTTCCAGAAGAAATAAAATCTGTAAAACAGTGTGAATCCTGTCAAGGTAACCCAGGCTGCCTGAGCAAGCCCAGGACTCACTGCTTCTCTTTTCTGTGGCTCCTCTGAGCCATTTCTGTCCCTGACATTCTGCATGGCAGATGAGCCTGAAATAACATTCAAAACCAGCCTGTTAAAACCCAGTACAACAGGGAGACTTGATACACTTGTGGCACACTTTATTGTTACTAAACTTTCAGAATCTCTGCTTTGTGAAAGGACTTAAAACAAAGGTATTGTTAATCAAATGAAGAGACACACAGCCCCTGCTTCTGTGCCCACTTTCAAAAAGGTGAAGAATTTATAAATTTTGCCAGGTCTAGGAAGCTCCTATGAATGAGTAGTTTATTCTAAAATAGATGTATTTTACACGTGATCTTGCTGATCATGCCTCCTAAATACCAAGATCTTGTTTGTAACTTTGCAATAGTCTTTATCTGCCAGTTTCTAGTCTAATGGACTATCAATTATTTATTATTAACAATGTTACAAAATTATTCACACTCAAATATGGCTGAAATTGAGAGCCTTAATCTCTGATCATATTTCCAAAGTAATTAGCCTCTGTTTGATTCATTTTTTAGAGAGTGAATCACCACTGAAGAGTTGAAATGTCTTCCTTACCAGGTCTGATGATTTTTGTGAAGCTTTTTCAAAGACATTGATGTCTCCTCATTCCCTGATCACCTAACCTGATGCTTTGAATTCCTTAAGAGGAGCGAGCACTTCAAAATCAGTCCAGTAGTGTTGAATAACATGACTTTTTGGTTTCTATTTGTATCTCAGCTTAAGTAACTCTATCCAGGTGTTGCAAAATGTCTCTAAAAAAACATTGAAAGTACTTGACTTTCCTGAAATATTAGCCTGTTTGTTGTTTGCAAAAGAAAGCCCTTTATGTATATTTGATCTAAAGAAAAACAGTAGTTAGCATTTAGTGCTATCATGAATTACTTTTTACATAATATCTACAAAACATAACAAATTTTTTGGAAAGGTAAAGGGCTTCCCTCAAAGACATTTCTACTACACCAGTTTTTTCTAGAAATAGACTGATAATACAGATATACTGCACATTTTTTTCTGGCAAGAATTCTGCTATATTACTCTCATGTAATTCCAGTAGCTCAGGACAGAGGTTGCTCTAAAGGAAAATCATGCATATGTTCCTGAAACTGGAACGTTTTCTGTTGGCAAGCCGGGAAAGAGGTGGAAACATAAAGGTTTCTGTACTGAATTAGACCAAGGGACTGCCAAGCCGCTTTGTCAGTCTCTACTGTGCAAAAGTGAGAGCCTAGGGTAGAAAATACCAGAGCAAGGTGAGCAGGGGAAGCATGCTATGACCTCTCCCTGACAGCCCTTCCAGGCTCCAGTGAACTCCCTGAGCTGACTGTGATGTTATTTTAGGTAACAACGGTCGAGGGATTTTCCTCCCATGAATTTGTCTAGTCACTTCGTGGAGAAAAGCGCGTTCACAACTGATTATGTATGATATTTCACAGAGTAATCATAAAATGTTGAAAAAGCACTTTGGAAAGTTGTTTTGCATCTGTCACCTCTTAATATAATTTGATGTCTTAACAAATCTCTATTCACTCTCCTCCAGTCATTCAGTGTTGTGTAGACCCTTTCTGTATTATTTTCTATCACCTCTTTTCCAGATTGAATCCTCCCAGACTGTGAGGACTCCAAGTACATTTCTGTTCTGGTTTCAGCTGCCGCCGGCAACAAAAGCGCCTCATGGCCGCCCCTCCCCCCGCCGGGGTGCGGAGAAGAATAAAAAGAAAGAGGCAGAAACTGGTGGCTCAGGATAAGGGCAGTTTAACAGAACAGCAAACAAAGGGAACAGTAACAACAACGATACAGATAAGGAGAAAATATGACACAAACTCGCACAACAGACCTTCTCTCCCGGACAGGACCGGGGTCATGCACCCCTGAGCCACGAGTGAGTTCCCACAGCGCTGCCCCCCCCACCGGAACCGAGCATGATGGCACACGGTTTGGAATACCCTGCTCTGTTTGACCAGGTTGGGGTTGGGTCAGCCCACCCGGCTGTGCCCCTTCCTGGATTCTGGTGAAGATTAACCCTGTCCTGGCTGAACCCAGGATAATTTCACAATAGGTACATTTTGGCACAATTTACAAAATGAATTAAACCAACTTTCTGCATTCAACACCTTGAATGGTGGGTGTGTTCAGACTTCAGAAGGTTGTTCTGCAGCTTCACCCTTGTTCCAACTTCTACTGAAAAAGCTCTATAAAAATACAAAACAGCCCCAGATGAGAAACTGATGCTTGCATTTCCTAGTTAAGAGGAAAGTGTAAACTAAACTGAAGATTTGTTGGGCATCGATAATTCAAGTCATTTATGTGTCTTCCCCTTTTCTCTTACTCTTATCTGCATCTCCAACGTGTAACATAATAGCAAATTGGCACTAATATAATAAATAACCCCAACCTACTAAACACCTACCCCCCCCGCCCCTTACCTTCATGAGTCTCTGCCCCAAGTCATTTATTTTCAAACTAACAAATGAAAATAAGAGGAAGCTTCCACTGACTGGGCAGAGTAGAAAGAGATGCCAAGACACTTTGATTGCATGTTTTCTCTTGGATATAAATCTCTGGTGTTACAGTTTAGGATTTTTTAGACTAGCTATCTAAGAAGACAGACGCATTTTTATTCTAAATTGCCTAAAATGAACAAAAACCACAGCTCAAGGCTGCCAGAAGAAGGATTGTCTTTATGGAAGACTTTTCATGAATACTTTCGTGCTGACAGGAAAACCTGAGCCAGTCCTGCTCGTGAGCTGTCTTGTACAGAAACCCTTGGATAATGCTTGTTGAAAAAAAAATTTAATTACAGGGGTCTTCGCATGGGGTAGTGCTTGTGTGGGGAATTAAAAGGCTCAGAGAGTATGGTTGGTTGCTGTCCGAATGACAACAGGAGCATCTGTTGCAAGAGTGCTCACAATGACATCTTCAGCCAAGTCAGAAGAACCTCCTCAAACTGTTGTTTTGATCCTTTCTTATAACACAGATGTCTATGGCTGGATGTGGTCACCCCAGCACATGTATGATTCCACACTACTGCTGCCTGTACCTGCACACCTGCTTTACATCTGCTACATATCCTGAATACAAGAGGCTGCCTTGCAAGGTTTTTTCTGCACCTGCAGAAAGTTTCTATTGTCTAGATTAATATATCTGATCAGTGAAGAGCTGATCACTTCTGCAGCAGGGGCTACCTGGACGTCCCCAGGTCAATCTACCTGAGCATTAACCAATGCATTCACACATGTAAGTGGGAGGGCTGTGCACAGGAGGAACTGCCTGGGACACCGTATGGAACAGTCCAAGGTTCCTACCCAGAGTGCCTGCAGTAATCAGTCAAATAGTTGATTAAGAAGGTGACTGGGAACCCAGTATCTCATTCCATGCTGGTCCACTGTCTGCAGCCAGCCTAGTGTCTTTCCCTTGCAGATTAGAGAGATGGATTTGATGGGCTCTTTGGTGGATGAAGAATTAATTGGATGGTCACATTCAGAGTGTAGTGGTGAATTGCTCAATGTCCTCATAGAGACTGGTGACAGCTGGTGTCCCTCAGGCGTCTGTACTGGGACCAGTACTGTTGAATATCTTCATCAATGACATAGAGAGCGAGATCAAGTGCACCCTCAACAAGGCTGCAGATGACACCAAGCTGAGTGATGCAGTTGACACACCTGAGGGAAGTGATGCCATCCAGAGGGACCTGGACAAGCTGGAGAAGTGGGCTTGTGTGAACCTCATAAGGCTCAACAAGGCCCAGTGCAAGGTCCTACACGTGGGTCAGGGCAACCTCTCTTATGAATACAGGCTGGGATGAAGGGCTTAAGATCAGCCCTGCAGAGAAGGACGTGGGGGTACAGATTGGTGAAAACCTGTACATGAGCAGACAACGTGTGCCCATGGCCCAGAAAGCTAACTGCATCCTGGGCTGTATACCCAGCAGTGTGGCCAGCAGGGCAAGGGAGGGGATTCTGCCCCTTTACTCCACTCTTGTGAGACCTCACCTGGAGTCCTGCATCCAGCTCTGGAGCCCTCAGCACAGAACAGACATGGACCTGTTGGAGTGGTTCCAGAGGAGGGTGACAAAAATGATCCAAGGGACACCCCTCCTGTGAGGAAAGGCTGAGAGAGTTCAGCCTGGAGGAAAGCAGGCTGCAGGGACATCTTATTGTGGCCTTTCAGTACTTGAAGTGGGCTTATAAGAAAGATGGGGACAAACTTTTTAGCAGGGCCTGTTGTGATAGGACAAGGGGTAATGGTTTTAAACTAAAAGAGGGTAGGCTGAGAATGGATAAAGGGAAGAAATTTTTTACGATGAGGTACAAGTTGACCAGAGATGTGGTAGATGTCCCATCCCTGGAAACACTGGAGGTCTTGTTGGAGGGGGCTCTGAGCAACCTGGTCTAGTGGTAGATGTCCCTTCTTATTGCAGGGGGTGTGGACAAGATGGCCTTGAAAGTTTCCTTCCAACTGAAATCATTCTATGATTCCATGACTGCCCAGGCACTCCTGGACTACCCAGGGAATAAAAGATTGAAGTGATGTCAGTATGAACACATGTACAGCCCTGATATCCTGCTACAGCATGGTAATAACTGAAGGAAAAACTTGAATTTCATATATGTGACTTAAGTACCATAGCTTTTGGCACAGCTCATAGAACTTGATTTATACTTTCTAAGTTTTTTCTTATAAAAAGGGATTTTGAGAAAGCAGTTGAAAATGCCCACAGAAAACCATAATTATTCTAATTTTTATAACATTTTTTGTATAATGAAAAAATAAAAATGGTGCTGAGAAGATAATCTGCAGTGGCTAGTGAGAAGCATCCCCCCATCAAGATAATGAAAAAATCTACCTCTATGTTTCCCTTAATTCTGAAATGTGGTTAAGGAATGAAAACATTTCACCCTGCATTTACATTTACACATATAAATATATGCACACACCTGCAAGAATATTCCTTTCATTCTGGGTCCTCCCTAGGTTATATATTAAACAAATTAAGGAAAAAAACAAAGGAAGCAGAGAAACAAAGGCTTTAATATTGTATCTTTGATATTACAGCGTTAAAGACATGAGAAGTCAAAGTGAGTTTCAAGTACTTGATTAAATCAATATTTTCACATAGAAGAACTCAATGATAGGCAGACAGAGTGTTTAATCTTAAAAAATAGAGGGCAGAACTTAAGATGTGCTTTAAGTATGAATGAAAATACAAATTTAATGGAGTGATAATAAAAATCATCAAGAAACTGATTGTTTTCATTAAAGTATTCTCATAATTAAGTAATATAATAAAGTTGGGTTTTATTTCTGTTCTGGACTTGAATAACAGCAGCAACACCATCTCTTCCTCTGGCATAGATAAAAGGCTTTTAATAAGATAAAAGACTTGAAAGTATTAATAGCCAGTGGGCAAGAATAATTGTATTGGTATTTCCAGTGTATTAACGCAGGAGTTCACTGGCAGGATGCCACCTATGAAGAAAATCTAGTATTGGGGTTGATTTCTGTCAATTTTTGCATACATATTTTGGCAAATGCACAGTTTGCTCTGAAAAGGTACTCTGTAAATACGCTGCTGTGGATTTCCCAGCTACTCTTTTTCTGAGATGTGATGGGGATGAACATTCAGGCACAATAAAGAATATTGATTACATTTTTCCTCGTTAGATATAAATACTGAAATCCAGTCTGAACTCTAAGGAGTCCAATCTAAACTGGAGTCTCTCCAGAACCATCTCTGGAAGTTAATTGAACGGTATGTATTGAGTTACGATATGTTGTTACCTTCGCGATGAAGACTTGCAGAGCTGTGAAAGGTGTCAGTGAAAGGCAGGAAGAAATATGTCCTGAACTCCCATTTATGGACCTACTTGTATCAACTGAGCTGAAATCCCACTCTCCCTAAAGATGTGAGAAGCTGGGTTCATGTGTTTTGTGTCTGGAAGCAGTCTAGAGGTGTTTGCATGATTTCTTTCTCTTGAGATTTCCTAGACACATATTCTCTTTGCTTCCTTTCCCAGGAAAGTTCAATGAGAGTCTGTGCTGTGTAAGCAGGAAAAGGAAGCACTGTCTTTTAGCTATGGCCCAGGGTTGTGGCAGGTTTCTCAGCACTGGGGAGGTATCAAGGGCAAAGGCAGTCATTCACATCCAAAATCTTGTTTCTTCATGTGTCCCAAGAAATTAAAACCATTTATTTCTTTCCTGCCAGTCTACAGAACAGTTACATTTCAAGGTATTTAGAAGTCAGTTTTAGCTTTAAGATAAAAGTGGGAAAAGTTCCAGATTTTCAAGGAACAAACCCTCATCCCTTAGATGATGAAATAATGGGAAATATACCCCGAAAGATATGCGTCAACTTGCTTTATTTGTGTCTTTAATAATGAATCAGTCTTTGTCTCCAGTGCAAAATGGAAAGCATTTTTATTTTTTAAAAATTAAAAGGAATTATTAAAAAAAATAGGAAAAAGTGAAAAATTAGTACAAAGACAAAGAGAGATAAGTAATAGAGAAAGTAATGGAGGAAAGTCTAGATCTGCTGCTGTTCCCCTCTCGCTGTTCCCAGAAAGGTGTCGATGCAAGATATAAAGCCGAAGACATAAGATTGCTTGGCTGCATACATACGTTTTAGAGGTTAAGTTGAGTGAAAGATTCACTTTTTTCCCTGTTCCTGTGTCTGACCTCACAGTCTGTAATTGCAGATTTTTCCGTTTAAGGGAGTGGAGAACAGGAACTCCTTGCACTGAAGTATCAGTTACAGGAGACTTCATGCCTTCTTCACATGTTCTGTAAGATTTAAATGAGGCAAGTGCCTTTGTAAAGCAAACACATTACTCAGATTCTGAGCGAAATATCAAATATACAACAAATCCTGATATAACAGATACTGGTCTATCACAGCCAGTATGATTTTGCCCTCACAAATGCTGATTTTCATGAAATAGAGTGTAAGAATTATGTGTAAGTGAATCCAGTTTGACATTAGATTGTACCTGTAAAACTGATTTGGTTGTGCAATATGAATTTATTAATCAATAAGCTGAGGTTAAAGACAGTCTGTAAGCGAATTAAAGATTATTTGCCAAGAGTCTAGTTTGTAGGCTGATAGTACATAGGCAGAAAATAGATCTGTACTTGCCACAATTACAGTTTATAGTAAAGGCTTAGGTTTTGAAAATGTTTGCAGAATGGTGTAAGTAGAAGAATGAGCAATCCAACAATGGTTCAGTAATGTTAGCATTTCTAAATATTTTCAGGGCTTTGTAGACATAGTATATTCCAAGGTTTTAAACTATGCTTTTCTATTTTTCCAAATATTGGAATTTCTTGTGAATTTATATTTAATTATGATTTTCAGGGTGAGGAGACTTTCAGTGCAACACAGAAGTGGGAAAACAGACACAAAAACATATCAGTTTTAATTACGCCTTCATGGATTTTTGGGGAGTCCAGGGTAGCAATCATGGACAAAATGAAAGTAGAAAAGACCTTCCACCCCTGGCAGTACAGTGCTTAGGGCTGGTGCTTGAGATTTAGAACATATGCTCTGACAATGTCTGTGTAAAATAGAGCTGCTCCAGCGGGAATGTGAAATGCAAAAACCTCTCCACCTTTGTTCTCCACCAGGCTGCTGCAGACTGGAGCTGTTAACACTACACGACCAAAAGCTGCTGCGATCAAGGTTATGGGTGATGAATGTAACACTGAGCTGGATCTCTTCTCAGCTGTGGAAAATGGTAAAAGTTGTAATCTTTGTCCTGAAGAGGCACGGGACATGTATGTGTAAATAGCTAGATATAGTATAGAGGCAAATAGATGTATTATGAAGTGTTTTGCAGAAGAAGACTATTCTGGTACACCACTAATTCAGAGTAATAGAAGGGAACTTGGAACTGCCTGATGAACACATGGTAACATTACTAAGGACATTGGCCAAGAAGGGGAAGGATGTGGGGAGACAGAACAGATGCTCAGGGAGAAAGAAATCATTAGATATAATGCACGATGTGAATGTTCAAAGCACAACACACAAATAAAGAGCTTTTAGGGTTTGAGTTCCGTTTACTTGACTAAATTTTCCACTTAGCAGTGTCCATGCAGAAATCTAAAATGACCAATGCAAACCAATGCACCAAGTCCTAATGTATTTTTACTTACACTTATGCATTCTTTTGCCTATTTACATAACTGAAGATATCCTTAGGGATCTCTAAACATAAGCTCTTTATTCATTTATAGTGACTGAGAGAAGGAAAAGGAAGTTTATGTGAGTTGTACTTCTCTGCATGGTGAAATAAAAGCACAAAGAAGAAATGAATTGTAGTTGAAATAGAGCTGAGTAGACAGAGTATAACTAAAATCATACTTTGTGAGGATTAATTCTCTGTGATTTGCTGGGTAAGACATTTTTGAAGTCAACAAAAGCTGTCACTGAGAGTCAATGGAGATGTTATGATCAACAAGAATTTGAGCTACAGAGATTTACTCACAATGGATTAAATTTATTATCATATCATCATACAGTTAAGTCAACAGGGTGCATGAAGGATGAATGCCTGTGATATTGAAGCACCTGTAGTAAATCTGAGATGTGTATCCATATCTGTATTTTCAGGGGTGGACTTAATGTATGTGGGTTTTTTCTCCTTTTTCACTCAATTATTACTTTTCATAGCAGCAAGAGATGCTTTGGGACTGCAGAAAAATTCATTCCCTATTTTTGCAGAGCTGCAATAATTTTTGATACAGCTAAAATTCAAACTGGTGAACACTTGGTCACATGCCTGATTTTCTGCACAATGGCTAGTTTAGACTGTTTAGGCAAACTCTGCTGCTTGATGTACTGCTGTACAATGAATTTTCACTTTGTCTCCTCTTCCAATATCTTCGTGTGATGAAATTCTAAGCTGTTCTATGAATTAATGTTTTCACCTTACAACAAACATGCCTGTCTATATTGGTCTTCAGGAAGATCCTTCTTTTTTCAGATCCTTCTTTTTTCATTGCAGCAGACTGCTTCCTTTCATCACCAGAAGCTGCTGGCGAATATCGTTTAACTCTTTGTGGTCACACATAACAGACCATTCATGAACTGACGCTGTAAACCTAAGCTATATAATACTGTGCTACCCGTCAATAAACGTCATTTGCCGTCCACCACATTGGTGTCTGCGAGCTGATGGCCCGAGCGGCCTGGGGCTGGTCGCCGTGCCGTTCCTGAACCAGGTCGCCACGCCAACAAAGGCAACAAGTGGTGCCGAAACCCGGGAAAGACTCGCCTGGAGTCGGGTGAACGGCGGCCGGAGCGGC